>JABAHQ010017915.1_pt2 | contig 15505 bp, 13 predicted proteins | sample 7062091 | NCBI WGS metagenome assembly JABAHQ01 (sample SAMN14534359, study PRJNA622989) | marine sediment metagenome | biome: marine biome [ENVO:00000428]; feature: marine pelagic biome [ENVO:01000023]; material: deep marine sediment [ENVO:00002113] | place: India: Gulf of Kutch | collected...
CCGGGCCCAATCCCGGAGCCGATCGGGGTGCTCGTCGGGGAAGAGGTCGGGGAGGACGGCGGCCACCTCGTTGGCCGAGAGCTTCTCGGCGGCGTAGAGGTGGAGGCAGGCGTCCAGGACCCGGAACGGCATGAGCTCGGCCTCGGCGGCCTGGTCGTCGGCCAGCTCGGGGCCGGCCCGGGTGGCCAGGGTCTTCCGGATCCCCTCGAAGCCGAACCGCTCGTGCAGTCGCTCGAGCAGCGCGACGACCACCGTCTTGGGCACGTTGGCGATGGCCGAGAACCCGCCCTCCAGGTCGCCGCCGATGGTGGTGTAGCCCACGGCCTTCTCGCTCATGTCCCCCGTCTGGAGGAAGAGGGCGCCGGTGGTGTTGGCCCAGTTCCACATGCGCGCGCCCCGGATGCGGGCCTGGATGTTCTCCACGGTCACCTCGCTGGGCTCCCTGCCGCCCAGCATGTCCCGGGTCGTCTCGATCTCGCGTTCCAGCGAGATGTCGATGGACCACTCGTGGAGCGGGATCCCCAGCTCGCCGGCGATGGTGCGGGCGGCCTCGGCCGTGTCCGGCCGCGAGTGGCGCGAGGGCATGTAGAACGCGTGCAGGGTGTACTCGCCGCGCCGCTCGGGGGCGGCCGTGCCGGTCCCGGCGGGATCGGCGTCTCCGGCCGACCCCCTCGTGCCGCCGACGCCCGCGCTGTTCAGGCGCTGGATGGCGCGCCAGGCCACCAGCAGGCTGAGCAGGCTGTCCCGGCCGCCGGACAGGGCCAGCCCGATGCCGGTGAAGCTCCCGGTCTGGCGCATGTAGCCGGCCAGGCCCATGGCCAGGGCCTCGTAGAGCTCGTCGAGCGTGGTGGTCCGGGGGTTCTCCGACCGGTCCTCGTCGGGCGGCAGGAAGAAGCTGCCGCCGCCGGGAGCGGGGTAGCGGAGCGCCGAGCGGTCGGCGGTGGCGATATCGTGCTGGATGGCGGGCACCGGCTCGTGTCGCTGACGGTAAGCCTCGGCGTCCGTGCGCCAGGTGGTGTTCTCCCGGCGGAGCCGGCGGGTCCGGTCCAGGTCCACGACGGTGGACCACCAGCCCTCGTGGAACCGGGGCGCATCCAGCATCATGCGGCCGCTCTGGATGATGTGGCCGCCGCCGTCGAAGACCAGGCCGTCCTGGGCGCCCATGGCGTTCACGTAGGCGACGACCGCCTCGTTGTCCGCCGAGCGGGTCGAGAACATCTCGCGGCGCGTCGCCGCCTGGCCCACGCGGTACGGCGATGCGGAGATGTTGACCACGATCTCCGCGCCCGAGAAGCACCGGCGCCGCATGGGGCCGTCGGGGGTCCAGGTGTCCTCGCAGACCTCCACGGCCAGGGTCCCGAAGTCGAACCGGAACACGTAGTCGCCCAGGGGCACGCCGTCCACGTCCAGCGCCAGGCCGGGCCCGCCCCGGGACAGGGTCCGGGACTCGTAGAAGACCTCGTAGGTCGGCAGCTTCTCTTTGGGCACATGGCCCAGGACCCGGCCGCCGTGCACCACCGCCGCCGTGTTGAAGACGTGGCCGTCCACGCCTACCACGCTGCCGATGACGAACACGGTGGGGAGCTCCGCCGTCTCGCCGGCGAACCGGGCCAGGGCGTCCCGATGGGCGTCCAGGAACGCATGCCACTGGACCAGGTCCTCCGGCGGGTAGCCGCCCAGCACCTGTTCCGGGAAGCACGCCACCGTGACATCGGCAGCGGCCATGGCCCGGACCGCGGCGAGCACCCGGTCGGTGTTGTCGGTGAAGGCGCCGACCGTGGTGTCGACGCATGCGAGACCCAGCTTCACGAGACGCATCGGCTCAACCCACGCCCAGGGGTCCGTCGTAGTTCGCGCCCACGGCCTCGCACAGGATCCGGTACAGCTCCTCCAGGTCCACCGGCTTCGGCAGGAACGCATGGGCGCCCTCGGCGGTGGCCCGCTCCCCGGCCTCCACGTCGCCGCTGACGACGATGACGGGCACGTCCGCCACGTCCTTTANNGCCTTTACACGACGCAGCAGGGCCAAGTCGTCGCCGCCGGGCAGGTGCAGGTCCAGCGTTACGGCGTCCGGCGCCTCCCCCTGCAGGACTGCCAGCGCCTCGTCCGCCGTCGTCGCTGTGACGACCTCCCAGTCGCGCCGGCCCAGGGCCTTCGCCGTGATGCGGGGCACCAGCGGGTCGTCGTCGGCCACGAGCAGTCTCATGGGTCCTCGCTCGAGTCGTGGGTCTGTTCGGCCTTTCAAGATACCGGCGCACGCCCCGTAAGACCACGCGCCCGGCTTGCCACGGGCGGCCCCCATACGCATACCTTCGCCATGCCCGGACCCTTCGAGCCGCTCCCTTTCGACGCGCTGGACCTGCCGCCCGACGACGTGGAGCGGCACTTCGCCGAGGCGCGCCGGTCGGGGATGCATCGCTGGCTGTGGCCCGGCGTGGACCCGGGCGGGTTCGACGCGTGCCGACGGGCCATCGGCGCCGCGGTCCGGGCCGTGCTCCAGGCCGGGCCGGCGGACGGGCACGGCCTGGCGTCCGGTAGCCGGCCGGTGCTGGCGCCGCCCGGGTCGGACGCCCGGACACTGGGCATCGCGGCCTTCACCGCCGGCGTCGGCCCGCTGCTCGGCCGGTGGCTCGAGGACGGCCGGCTGGACGCGCCGCCGGACGTGGCCGCCATCCTGGATCTGCACCTGCGACACGGGCGCCGGCGGGCCGAGCGCATGACCCGGGCGCTGGGTCGGGCGGTCGCGGTCCTGCACGACGCGGGCTGCACCGTCACCGTCCTGAAGGGGATGCACACCGGCGCCGTCTACTACCCGGAGCCGGGCGCCCGGCCTTGCGCCGACGTGGACCTGGCCGTCCCCCGGGACGCGTACGACCGCGGCGCGGCGGCCCTGGCGGAAGCCGGCTACATCCCGGGCTCCGGATACCCGGAGCCGCCGAAGAGCAACTGGACGCCGCCGGGTATGGACGGACGGCTGGCATCCCTGGAGCTGGCCCACGCCGAGGCGCCGTTCGAGGTCGAGCTGCACGGCGGCCTGGACCGGGACTTTCCGGGCGTCGCCGTGGTCCGGCTCGGCGACCCCGACCCCGACACGGTCCCGCTACCGGATGCCGTCGGCGCGCCGGGTGCCCGGGCGCTGGACGTGGAGCGTACCTTCGTCATGGCGTCGCTCCACATCGCCAGCGAGATCCTGCACCTGCAACTGCTCCAGCCCCTGGAGCTCTGCCTCATCCTGGAACGGGAGAAGCGGCGCATGAACTGGGACATCGTGCTGGAGACGCTGGAGCGGTCCGGCGGCACCCGGTTCGTGTACCCGGCCCTGGCGCTGGCCGAGTCGCTCCGTCCGAACGCGATCCCGGCCGCCGTGCTGGACCGGGCGAAGGCGACCACGCCCCGGCCCATGCGCCGCCACGTGGACGCGCTGGACCCTGCCACCGCCATGGACCTTCGCGCCCGGGCGGTCCGGGACTTCCTGCTCTGGGCGGACGGGCCCGTGGAGTGGCTGCGCGCACTGTTCCGGTTCCTGCTGCCGNNGCTGCCGGTGGACGCGCGCACGGCACGGGAGTCCCTGGCCCGGATCTACCGACGACGGCTGCTGCGGCTCATCCGGGCGCCCCGGGACTGACCGACGCGCCGCACGCCTACCACGAGCCCCGCAGCGCCCACCAGCGCCGCTGCGCCGGCCACGCCGAACAGCGCGCCGAACCCCGCGGCCTGGAGCAGGAACCCGCCGGCCCCGGAGCCCACCAGGCCGCTGGCCTCGGTGGCGGCGTTGCGCCAGCTCGAGACGGCGCCCTGCCGGTCCGGCGGCGCCCGCTCCAGCAGGATCTGGTCGATGAGAGGGTTCGTCGCCGGTGGCACCAGGGCCTGGAGCAGGTACAGGCCGATGGCCAGCTCCAGGGACCCGGCCACGGCCAGCAGCCACAGCGTCGGTGGGAACAGGACCGTCCAGGCCGTGAGCGCCCGGACCGGGCCCAGCCGGCCCGCCACCTCGCCGCTGCCGAAGATGACCACCGCGGTCAGGGCCTGGCCCAGGGCCAGCAGCACGCCGATCCGGCCGATGGGCAGCTCGAAGACCCGCAGGAAGTAGATGTTGAAGAACGGGATGACCAGGCCGCCGGCCGTCATCCAGACGGCCACGAAGAGGACCACCAGGAGCAGGCCGGGCGGCAGGCCGGGCCCCGATCCCCACCAGGACCCGGCCGGAGCCGGCGGGTCATCCGGGCCGGCCCCGTCCCGATCCGGCGGCTCGCCGCCCGGCGGTTCGGCAGTGCCTGCCCCGCGATCCCCTCCGGGCGTGGCGGGTCCCGTCGGGACGCGTTCGGGTACGCCCGGCCCCGGGTCCGTCCCGCCGGCCCCATGGGCATCGCCGGCCGCGACCTGCCGGGCCCGTCGCCCACGACGCCGGCCCACTGCCCACGCGCCCAGAAGCAGCGGTGCGCTCACGAGCGTGCCGGCGGCGCCCAGGAGCAGGCCGGCCCGGATCCCGGTCAGCTCGGTGACACCGAACGCGGTGGACAGCCAGCCGGGCACGGCGCCGGCGCCGGCGGTCCACACGGCGCCGGACCCCACCAGCAGCCCCACGTTCCAGGAGAACGCTCGNNCCAGTCGCATGAGCATGGGGCCCATCACCACGCGCCAGCCGGCAGCGCCCATGCCCGCGACGAACGCGGCGCCGTAGACCGTCCACTGGGTCTCCACGAAGGCGCCGAGCGCCAGCCCGGCGCTGCCCACCACCGCTGCCAGGGGGTAGACCGTCCGGGCGCCGAACCGGTCCACCAGCAGGCCGGCCGGCGCCAGGGCCGCCAGGCCGCCCGCAGTGAGCACGGCCGCCGCCACACCCATCACAGCCTCGCCGAGGCCCAGGGCGTCCAGATAGAAGTTGTACAGGAAGGCGTGGGCGAAGAGGCCGGCGCCGAACACCACGTTGGCCGTGAAGAACAGTGCCAGGCCGCCGGCCCCCCGCCGGACCCGTCGATCGGCGCTCATGACGACCCAAGCTGGCGCGTTTCCGGTGGTGCCGGCAACCGTCGTGGTCGGTCCGGCCCGCCACGGGGGAGGCGCGGGTGAGCGGGGAACCTGCTCGGCGGCTGGCGGGTTTCAGGGTCCGCGGGGCTCAGCGCACGAGCGGTCCCGCTACCCACGACGATCCCCGAGCCTGGAGAAACCAATGCGCCGGCCCCGATGCACGTGGCCGTTTCCTGCACCGTCGGTCCGCCCGATCCCGTTCGTCCTCGCCCTCTTCCTCGTCGCCGCGCCCGGCGCGGCCCAGCAGCCGGACAGCGTGCGGGCCGACTCGGTGGCCGACCCGGTGGACCTGGCGCCGCTCGTGGTGACGGCGAGCCGCATCCCCGTCCAGGCGGACCGGCTCGGCTTCGCCACGACGGTGATCCGGCCCGCGTCCATCGATGCCCGGCGCCCGCAATACGCCGTGGACATCCTGGAACAGGTGCCCGGCGGGTTCATCGATGAGGCGGTGGGCCCCGGCGGTCCGACCATCGTGCGGCTCCGGGGCGGCGAAGAGGTCTTCACCCGGATCCTGGTCGACGGGGTGGCCATCAACGAGAACGGCGGCTTCGCCGATCTCCAGGGCCTCATGCTCACGAACATCGACCGGGTGGAAGTGGCTCGGGGTCCCCAGAGCGCGGTCCACGGCTCGTCGGCGGTGAGCGGCGTGGTCCAGCTGGTGACGCGGCGCGGCGAGCCGGGCCCGGTCCGCCTCGGGTTCCGGGGTGAGGCGGGCCTTTCCGGCGACGGGAACGGTCTCAGCCGCGGCGGCGTCTCGGTCCGTGGCGGCTCGGAGAGAGTCCGGTATTCGGGCGCGGTGGCCACCGCCTTCACCCGGGGCATCTACGAGCTGCCGCACGACCTCCGCACGAACGAGGCCTCGGCGAGAATCGACGTGCTCCCCGACAGCCGGTGGGAGCTGACGGCCACGGGCCGGGTCATGGACGTGTCGTCGAAGCTGCCGGTCCGTGACCCCGGCGCGACCCGTGTGCCGCAGGACCCCAACGCCCGGAGCGACCGGCGCCGCATCATCGCCACTGCCGGCGCACGCTTCACCGCGTCGGAACGCTGGGAGCACCGGCTCAGGGCCGGCGTCTACCGGCAGGACTTCCTCTACCAGGACCGGCGGGACGACGTCCTGGCCGAGATCGCCATGCCGCCCCCCTACTTCGTCGCCGACTTCAACCTGGACTTCGACAGCGACTTCACCCGGCCGACGCTGGAATACTCCGGCGCCGCGGCCCTGGGGCCGGCGGGCCGGCCCGACGCCGTCGTGCTGGCCTACGGCGCGGCCTGGGAACGCGAAGAGCTGACGGAGACCACGTCCGGCGACTTCGACGGCGTCANNCCGGTCCAGCACCGCCGGCTTTCTGGAGGCACGGGCCGAGCCGGTCCCGGGGCTGGGCATCCTGGTGGGGGCCCGGACGGAGAAGTACCAGGGCCTCGACGCCGAGGTCACGCCCCGGGCCAGCATCACCTGGGACGCCGTGCCCGACCGGCTCCGACTGCGGAGCGCCTGGGGCCGGGCGTACAAGGCGCCGAACCTGCGGGAACAGTTCGTGGACAACCCGTTCATCGAGTCCAACCCGGACCTGGCACCGGAGACCAGCACGAGCTGGGAGGTGGGCGCCGACCTCTCGCACGCCCGCGACCGCTGGCGCATCGGCCTGACCTGGTTCGACCAGACGTTCCGGAACCTCATCCGGTCCGTCGCCCAGGAGGCGTCCGACCAGCAGATCTACCGCAACATCGGCGAGAGCCGCGCCGCAGGCGTAGAATGGAGCGCAGACGTCCGCGCCGCCGGCCTCACGCTCGGCACGGCAGGCTCCTGGATCCGGACCGAGATCCTGGACAACAGCGGCCTCAGCCCCGACGAGTTCCCCGTCGGCGAAGCGCTCCCGTTCCGGCCCGACGTCACCGGCTCGGTCTTCGTCCGAGCCCGGCCGGCGCACGGGCCGGGCGGTGAGGTCCGGGCCACCGTGGTGGGCGCCCAGACCGTTCTCACCGAGCGGTTCAGCGGCCGGCGCGCCGAGCTCGACGCCTACCTGCTCCTGGGTGCCACCCTGGACTACCCGGTGGCGGACCGGACCTCCGTGTACCTGCGGGTGGACAACCTCTTGGACGCCGACTACGTGACTGCCTACGACCGGCCGGGCATCCCCCGGACCGTGGCCGTCGGGCTGCGCGTCGAGAACTAGGGAGCGGGCCCCACCCGTCCCCGCGGGCGTGGCCGTGGCGGCGCCCGGGACGGGGGCGGGCCGTGACGAGGGCGTCAGGACGCATCCCGCCCCGCCGCGACCCGGACCGCGCCGGCCGCTACCTCCAGGACCAGGTCCGCGACATCCAGCAGGCGGGCCCCGTGGGTCACGGCCACCACTGTGACCGAGCCGCGCAGGCCCCGGAGCGTCTCCGCGATCCCGGCCTCCGTGGCCGGGTCCAGCCCCGTCGTCGCCTCGTCCAGGACCAGAAGGCGCGGGCCGCCGTAGAGCGCCCGGGCAATGGAAATGCGCTGCCGCTGGCCGCCCGACAGGCGTGCGCCGCGCTCGCCCACCACCGTCTCCACACCCTCCGGCAACGCCTCCACGAAGGCCAGCGCGCCCGCCGACTCCAGCGCCCGACGAAGCCGGGCCACGTCCGGCGCCCCACCCAGCGCCACGTTCCGGGCCACCGTGTCGTGCAGCAGCACCGTCTCCTGCGGCACGTACCCCACCAGCCGACGCCAGCCGGCCCGGTCCACGTCGGTCAGCGGTACGCCGTCCACCAGCACGCGACCGGATGTGGGCCGGAGCAGCCCCAGCAGCAGGTCCACCAGCGTCGTCTTCCCGGCTCCCGACGGGCCCGTCACCGCCACCAGCGCGCCTGCAGGCAGCTCCACCGACACTCCGTCCAGCACCGGACTCGCGGCGTGGGCGAACGTCACACGCTCCAGCCGGAGGCCCGAGTCCAGGCCCGGCGCCGGCAGGCCGGCGCCGTCCTCCTCACGGGCTTCCTCCGCCCGGCGCGTCGTGCGCCGGACCGCCCGGTACGCGCTCTCGTTGGCCACCATGCCCTGGTACTCCACCTGCGCCTGGTGCAAACGCGACACGATGCGCTGGAAGAGCACCACCGTCACCAGCACCACCGGCAGCGCGTGACCCACCGCCAGCGCCCAGCCCACGCCCACCGCCAGCACCGCAGCCAGGATCGGCTCCTGGATGGTGCGCAACGCCTCACCCGCCGACACCAGCCCCCTCCGCCGTCTCGACCCGCCGCGCCTCCGCCTCCAGCAGCGGCGAGTACGCTCGCTCCCGGCCCATGGCCTTCACCGGCTTCAGACCCTGCATGACGTCCGTCAAACCCGCCGCAAGCTCCCGCACCCGGTCCAGTCGTTCCATGCCCGCCTGACGGCTCCGACGCACCAGACCCGCCAGCAGGACCGTCAGCAGCACACCCACGCACACCGCCGCCAGCGCCAGACGCCACGAGATCCACGCGATCACCAGACCGTACACCGCCACCTGCACCAGCGCCGCCAGCGACGCCGCCGCATGCCGATACGCCCACCCCGCCCAGAACGCCTCCCCGCTGGCCGCCGCCAGCTCGCCCGTCCGGCTCCCCACCAGGTGGCCCCAACGCGCCTCCAGCAGCGCACGCACCAGACGCGATCGGAGCTCCCGGGCCAGGGCCGCCACCGACCAGCCCACCTGCCGCAACGCCAGCCACCGGAACACCGCCTTCAACCCCAGCATCGCCACGATCAGCCCCAGCAGCACCGGGACCGTGACCGGAAGACCCAGCCGGGCCAGCAGCCGGCCAGCCTGCGCCACCGCGCCCGAGTCCCCGCCACCCACCGCCAGCTCCAGGACCGGCAGTAGCGCCGCCAGACCCACTCCCTCCGCCAGCGCCGCCACCACCATAGCCGACACCACGACCACCGTCCGCCCCGGCTGCGCCGCCACGACGTCCCGGAGGAACGCCGCCGACCCCGTCCCGCGCCGCGTCATGCCCGTCGCCTCACGACTCTCGCCATGCCTGACCTCGACATCTCGTCATGAATCTCAGAACTTGAACGTTTACGCCCGGGAGCCCCCTTGTCCAACCGGCGAGGCCGGTGTGTGCGGGGCGGTGGAGAATGTGGCTTAGTTCTGGCACCCTGTGCATGCTCTGACCGTCCGCTCGCCACGGCCGGGAACGCATGGAGGTCCGGGAGCCGGCCTCGCTGGGACCGGCGGCACCGTGGAGCCCGAACGATACGAGACAACGCAAAGGCCTTGAACATGATGATCTGGACATCGTACGTACGCCACGACACCGTTCTCCGGCGGCTGGTCGGGTACGGACTGCTCGCACTGGGCCTGCTGGTGGCGGGTCCGGCGTCGTCCCAGTCGGTGACGGAGCGGACGCCGAACCTGGACGGCACCTGGGTCCAGGCACCCGGGGTGGTGCAGTTCAACTTCCTGCACCGGTTCACGGCCGGCGGGGCGCCGTTGCGGCGGGTCTCGAACAAGCCGACGTTCCTGCTGGGCGTGGGCCTGCCGTCCAACACGATGGTGGCGATCCGGTACGCCACGGCGTCACGGCTCGTGAACAGCCACCCGAACGAGTGGGAGGCGTTCGTGCGCTGGCAGGCGCTGGCGGAGTCCGACGGACCGTTGGACCTGGCGTTGAATGTCGGGTACAACGAGGCGGCGGGCAGCGCGGACGGTGAGGTGACGGTGGCCCGGACGCTGGGCCCGGTCCGGTTGAGCGGCGTGGGCCGGTACTTTTCGGACCGGTTCGGCACCGGTCAGGCGAGCGGTGCAGTGGGCGCGGGCGCCCTGGTCTCGTTGAGCCGCTACGTGGCGGTGGGCGGCGACGCCGTCTACCTGCCCGACGCGCCGGACCGGTTGGACGACGTGTCGTGGGGCGCGGCGCTCCAGATCGCCATCCCCACCACACCCCACTCCCTGTCGCTGCAGGTGGTGAACACGAACACGGCCACCATGCAGGGCGCCAGCATGCCGACGCAGGAGACCCGCTACGGCTTCGAGTTCACCATCCCGCTGACGCTGTCGCGCTACTTCGGCGGCTCCGGAGACCGTTCGGCGGAGGCGCCGCCGGCGCCGTCGGGCGACACGGTGGTGGTGACGATGACGAACACGCTCCGCTTCGAGCCGGACCCGGTCCGGGTCCGCGCGGGCCAGACGGTGGTCTGGCGGAACACGTCGCAGGTGATCCACACGGTGACGGCGGACCCGGACCGGGCCGCCCGGCCGGAGAACGTCCGGCTGCCCGAGGGCGCCGCCACCTTCGATTCGGGCGACCTGCGCCCCGGCGACGTCTACCGCCGCACGTTCACGGTGCCCGGCGAGTACGGCTACATCTGCGTGCCGCACGAGCTGGCCGGGATGGTGGGCCGCATTATCGTCGAGCCGTGACGCGGCCGGCGGTGCACGGAGTAGCGTCCTGGCCAGTCCCGGGCCGGGGAGCGGGGCCGGGGCGGAGCCCGCACACCCCGGTTCGAATCCTGGACAGCCCCGGTAGAAGCCCGCGACGCCCGAGGCACCCGGCGGAGCGATGAAACTTCCCGGCGGCCCCATGACTTGGGACGCTGGAAACCGAACGACATGGCACCAAACCGAGACGAAACGATGGGCTCAATGAACGACAGGAAAGACAGGAAGCCGAACCGCATCGCCGGCGTGCGCTCGCTCCTTGCCGGGCTCGCCCTGGCAGGAGTGGCCGCCACCGCGGGCTGCTTCTCCGATGACATCACGCCGCCGGAGGACTCCGTGGCCGCGGAGGTGGACGTCCGCAACTTCGAGTTCGTGGAGGACACGGTGTTCATCGACGTGGGCGAGACGGTGCGCTGGACGTTGACGGAAGGCGACCACACGGTGACCGCGGACCCGGCCCTGGCCAACGACCCGGCCAGCGTCGAGCTGCCCCAGGGCGCGTCGACGTTCGACTCGGGCCTGATGAGCGCGGGCGAGACGTTCGAGCACACCTTCGATGTGGCGGGTACGTACAAGTACTTCTGCCAGCCCCACGAGCTCATCGGCATGGTGGGCTGGGTCATCGTGCAGTAGCAGGCAGACCGGTGTCACGCCGGTGGGATCGTGACGCAGGCCGGCGTCCGAGCGGGCGCGGCAAGCGCGTGGTCCAGGTCAGCGGCTACCGGGACCCGGAGCGGCGGCTACCCGGCGAGCTGCTGGACGCGTGGCCGTCGCTGGTGGACGTGGCGGCGGCCGCAGCGACGTGGGCGGAGGTGACAGTGGTGCAGGCGGCCGACGAGGATGCTGTCCTGGAGCCGCGCGGCGTACCGGTCCGCTTCGTGAGGGAGCGCCGCGGCTTGCCGCTGCCCGGCCGCATCGGCCGGTGGGCCCGGCGTGCGCCGGGTCGGGTCGTGGAGACGGTGGCGGTGCTGGATCCCGACGTCGTGCACGTGCACGGGCTCGGTACACCGCGCCTGGCCCGTGCGCTGCGCAAGGCCTTGCCGGAGGCCGGGCTGCTGGTCCAGGACCACGCGGACCGGGTGCCACCGGCGGGGCTCCGCGGATGGATGCGGGCCGGGCTGGCGGCGGCCGACGTGGTGACGTTCACGGCGGCGGACCAGGCCGCGCCGTTCCGTGAGGCGGGCGTCCTGCCCCGGGAGACGCGGGTCCTGGAGGTGCTGGAGTCGTCGTCGTGGTTCGAGCCGGGCGACCGGGCGGCGGCCCGGGCCGCCACGGGCCTGGACGGCGATCCGTCCATTATCTGGGCCGGGCACCTGGACGCCAACAAGGACCCGCTCACGGCACTGGACGCCGTGGCCGGGCTGGCCCCGTCGTGGCCGGGGCTCCGTCTCTGGATGGTGTACCGCACGGCGCCGCTGGAGGATGCGGTGCGCGCGCGTGTGGCGACCGACCCTCGACTCGCCGGGCGCGTCGCGCTCCTGGGGCCCCGAGCCCACGACGAGATGGAGGCGCTCTACCAGGCGGCCGACCTGTACCTCTCCACCAGCCGGCGCGAGGGCAGCGGATACGCGCTGCTGGAGGCGCTGGCGTGCGGCACGACGCCGGTGGTGACGGACATCCCGTCGTTCCGGCGGATCACCGGCGACGGCCGGGTGGGCCGCCTCGCACCGGTGGGCGACGCGGGCGCATTCGCCCGGCGGCTGGCGGAAGTGGCCGGCGGCGACCGGGCGGCCATGCGGTCGGCGGTCCGGGCCCATTTCCGGACCCGGCTCTCGTTCGACGCCGTGGGCCGACAGCTCCGGGACGCGTACGATGCCGCCCGGGCGGCACGGTCGACGGGGCCCGGCGCGCACGCGCCGACGATGCGCCACGGCCCGCGGGCGCCGGCGCCACCGTCGACATGAAGATCGGCGTGGTCGTGCCGGGCGGTGCCCATCCGGGTGGCCGGGAGCGTGTCTTCCCGTGGCTGCTGGCGCTGCTCCGGCGTCTGACCGCGGTCCATGACGTCCGGGTCTTCAGCACGGGCGACGTGCCCGGTCGGGACGGACCGTATCGTCTGGAAGGCGCCCGGGTGTACGGCTACGCGACGCGGCCGACGGGCAATGGCGCCGTGCCTTTCGGCGGCGGCCGCGGTGCCCGTCCGAGGCTCCTGCGCGGGATGCTGGGCGAGCACCGCCGGGAGCGGCTGGACCTGATCCACGTCTTCTTCGGCACCGGGACCGGCCCGGTGGCCCGGCTGGCCGGCGCGGTCCTGGGCGTACCCGTGCTGCTCCACCTGGCCGGCGGCGAGACAGTGGCCCTGCCGGGGATCGGCTATGGCGCGGCGCGTACGCTGCGAGGACGACTCCAGCTCCGTCTGGCCGCGGGGGCCGACCGGGTCACGACGGCGAGCCGGCCCATGGTCGAGCTGGCGGCGGCCCGGGACATCACGGCGGAACGGCTGCCGCTGGGCGTGGACCTGTCCGTCTGGCCACCGGCCGAGCCCAGGCCCCGGGAGGCCGACCGGCCCGCCCGGCTGCTCCACGTGGGCAGCCTGAACCCGGTCAAGGACCAGGCCACGCTGCTCCGGGCGGCCCGGCGCCTGGCCGACGACGACGTGGCGTACCACCTGGACATCGTCGGGGTCGACACCCTCGACGGGGAGCTGCATAGACTGGCCGGAGAGCTGGGTCTGGGCGGCCGGGTCGCGTTCCACGGCTTCCTGCACCGGGACCGGCTCCGGCCCCTGTTCGACCGGGCCGACCTGCTGGTCATCTCGTCCCGCCACGAGGCCGGCCCCATGGTGGCGCTGGAGGCGGCGGTGGCCGGCGTGCCCGTGGTTGGCACCGCGGTAGGCCACCTGGCGGAATGGGCGGACCACGACCCGCCCGGTGCCGCCACCGTGCGGCCGGGCGATGCCCCGGGCCTTGCAGACGCCATCGCCGCCGTCCTGGACGACGACACGCGGCGCCTGGCCCTGGCCCGGACGGCGCAACGTCGCGCGGTGGAGGAAGACGCGGACGCGACCGCCCGCCGCGTCCTGGACATCTACGAGGCCCTCGCCGGGTCGCCCGGCGCGCCACTGCACACGACGAGCACAGCATGAGCCTGGATTACGAAGTCGGCAGCGACGCCCTGCACCGGGACATCCCGGAGCCCCACGAGGCCCGCATCCCCGTGTTCGGTATCCCGGTCACGCTCCGGTCCAACGCGGCCGCCGTCGTGGAGGTGTTCCAGGAGGCGTTCGGTGTCCACGCACGGGCGAGCGGCGATCCGGCACGTGGCGGCAGGGCCGGGGATCCGGCGGCCCGGCCCGGTTCCGGCGGCACGGCGGCCGACCCGGCCGAGGATGGCGTGGTCGTCCGCATCCTCGTCGTGCCGGGCGCCTGGTCGGGCCCCGGTCATGCGCCACTCCACCACCACGTGCCTGGCCGGCGACGCGTCATGATCGGCGCGCCGGGCAGCGTCGCCGTGGCCGACATCGCACGGGGCGAGGCGGTGGCGTACGTGACCGAGGGGATCGTCCGGGACCGCCAGCACTTCCGCTACGGCTTCGTGGAAGCGCTGACCATGAACTTGGTCACGAAGCTGGACCGGGAGCCGCTCCACGGCGCGGCCGTGGTCCGGGACGGCACGGGCCTGATCCTCGCCGCGCCCAGCGGTGCCGGCAAGAGCAGCCTGGCCTTCGCCGCCATGCAGGACGGCCTCGAGATCCTCGCCGAGGACACCGTCCACCTCCAGCTCCGGCCCCGGCTCCGGGCGTGGGGCGCGCCTTCGTTCATCCATCTGCCGGAGGACGCACGACGGTTCTTCCCCGACCTCGCCGAAGAAGCGCCCACGCTCCTGGCCAACGGCAAGACCAAGATCGCGGTGGACGTGCGTGCCGCGGGCAGCGCCGCGAAGGAGCCGTTCGTGGAGAATGCGGGGATCTGCATCGTGGAGCGGCGCGGCCCCGACGGCCTCGAGACCCTGAGCCCCAGGGAGATCGGGGACCGCCTGACCGCCGACCCGGAGCCGGGGTTCGACCTCTTCGCCGACACCATCGGTGCCCGCATCCGGGCCCTGGCCGCCCGCGGCGGCTGGCGGCTCCGACTGCCACCGCACCCCGGAGACGCCGTCCCCTGCATCCATGCCATGCTGGACCGCCTGGACGCCGCCGGCGTGGCCTCCGGCACCGTAGGCTGACCCGGCCCGGCGCCCGGCCGGGCCGGCCGCCGCGCGGCTGACCCGGCAGGTCGGGGGTCCGGCAGCGGACGGCATGGAGCCGCAGGCGCGGCCCGGGCGTGGGTTCGAACGAACGCTCGTGACGTTGCCGGCCGCCCGGCGACCGGCGACCTTTGGAGGGCCAGAGCGCGCCGGGCCCGACGGAGGAGCGACACATGATCTCCCTGAAGGATCTCCAGGACGAGCACCGGGACCGGGAGCGGGACCGGTCCTGCGCACGGATGCTCAGGCTCTGCGCCGCGCGCCAGGTCATGGCGTCCACGGCGCGCCGGGCCCGGAACCCCATGGTGGGACCGCCGCGGAAGCTGGAACGGCGTCAGCGCCGTATCGCCATCCCCGGCGAGCACGCGGCGCTGGGCGGCCAGGGCGTGCCGACGCTCCAGTTCCAGTCCGACGCGGCACGTCACCGCCGCCCAGCGCCTGGCCCGTGATCCCCACTCGGGCCATCGGGGCGTGGGGTTCAGCGCCGAAGGCCGGCCCAGTCTGAGGGAACGGCTCCGGAACGGGTTGTAGGGCTGGAGAGCCGTCAAGCGGTCCGGGCCTGCGCCGACGGTCCGGTAGCGACCGTGATACTTGCATCCCCGGACCGCTCCACGACATCTAGGGATGGCGTCCGCCGGACCGCGTCGGCCCGGCGTGGCCGATCCCGCACGAGGAGGAGCGACCCTGGCCGAGCACGACGAAGGGTTCGTCGAACCCGTGGACTACCCGGCATCCATCCGCATCCAGCCCGCCACCGAAAACCGGAACCGGCTCACCGCCTTCTTCCGGTTCTTCCTCGCCCTGCCTCACATCATCCTCGTCGGCGGACCCGTCGCCTTCGCCACCACGGTGAGCTACAGCACGGACGGCGGCGGGAACTGGGAGTACGGGTCCAACGG
>JABAHQ010025729.1_pt1 | contig 15486 bp, 15 predicted proteins | sample 7062091 | NCBI WGS metagenome assembly JABAHQ01 (sample SAMN14534359, study PRJNA622989) | marine sediment metagenome | biome: marine biome [ENVO:00000428]; feature: marine pelagic biome [ENVO:01000023]; material: deep marine sediment [ENVO:00002113] | place: India: Gulf of Kutch | collected...
CGTCACCGCCCGCGGTAACGGCCGGGACTGGATCTGCCTGGACGAAGAAGACCGGCAGGCTTTCCGGGACCTGCTGGGGGAGGTGGTTGGTTCCTTCAACTGGGCGCCGCATGCCTATTGCCTCATGGGCAACCACTACCATCTGCTGGTTGAGACCCCGGACGCCAACCTGGGGCGGGGCATGCGGCAGCTCAATGGGGTCTATACCCAGCGCCTCAACCGCCGCCACGGCCGGGTAGGCCATGTCTTCCAGGGGCGCTACAAGGCGATCCTGGTGGAGCGGGACACCTATCTGCTGGAGCTAGCGCGCTACATCGTCCTCAACCCGGTGCGGGCGGGCCTTGTGGGGGAGGCAGGCGAGTGGCCGTGGAGCAGCTACCGGGCCACCGCCGGGCTCGATGCCCGGCCCCCATGGCTGAGGGTGGAGTGGATCTTGGGTGTCTTTTCGCCTCGGCCGGAGGCATCCCGGGACCAATACCGGCGGTTCGTGGCCGAAGGGGTAGGCCAGGGGTCCCCGTGGGAGGAGTTGACCGGGCAGGTCTACCTGGGGTCGGCGTCGTTCGTGCGGGAGGTGATGACGAAGGGGACGGCCGAGGCGTCTGGGGAGGTGCCGCGCGCCCAGCGGTGCCCTGCTCCGCCTTCGCTTCCGGAGCTGGCGGCGGCACATCCCCGCGACGAGGCCATCGCTCGGGCCTACGCCAGCGGCGGCTACACCCTGCGAGCGATCGGGGACTACTTCGGGCTGCATTATTCCCGCGTTAGCCGGATCGCTCGCCAAAGGGTCGAGGCAAAAAGCAAGACCTGACCCCGTGACCTGCGCGGCTGAGCTGGAGCGTGGAAATCCCCTGCTTGCGCTGGGTGATCAAATAGATGGCCAGGAACCATACCCGCAGGGGTGTCCGGGTCCTTTCGAAGACTGTTCCCGCGGTAAGCGAGGTCTGGTGGTGGCAGCGGTTGCACTGAAAACGCTTGCTCCGAGTGATCACGCAATAGGTGCCATTACCGCATTCCGGGCAGACGAACCCCTCGGGCCAGCGGAGCCGAAACAGGGCATCCCGGCACTGTTGCTCGGTGCCGTAATGCTCCAAGAACTTGGTCAAGCTAAGGCCAGATTGAAACTGGATGGGATTTTTGGCCATGGTGGGCCCTAACGTTCTCAGAAAGTTCTCGACCACTATACCAAATCCCATAACCTTGGCTGAAGGACTCGGGTAATCAGGATGTAAATTGGGCGTCCGATTCGCCGAATCTGGGATGACGCCCTAGTGACCCAAGGATGTTCCCGGACCCGGGCCGGCGATCCTCCGCGCTTGACCCGTTCCCGACGCTAACGGCCACCGGCTGCCGGTTGGAATGGCATGGCGAGTGGGGGAAATCCCCGGGGTGATCTACCGGTTCTACTGCGGGACGCTACCCGGGGCCGCGGCGATTTTTTCCGGCCCGCCCCGGAGCCGCCAACCCGGAATATGAGGATCGGGGCGCACCCCGGAAGACCCTGATTCGGCTCCGTTCTGGCCCGGGCAGCCCTGCTGCGGATGGAGCCGGAAAGCGGGTAGGAGGTTGGCGGCCTTCTGCGCCCGGGAGAAAGGCGCCCGTCTGTCAATCCCGGTCGTGCCGTTTGCCGCCCTGGTCCTCCTCTTCCAGGGAAGCGGTCATCTTGCCCAGCAGCCTGTGCAGCTCAGCTGCCTCCTCGGTCGAGAGACCCCGGATCGCGCTGGCGTTCACCGTTTTGGCCGCCCCGCTCAAGGGGCCCTCCAGCGCACGCCCCCGGCTGGTGAGATGTACCCGGGTGGTGCGCCGGTCCCGCGGGTCCGGCCGGCGCTCCACCAAGCCGTCGCGCTCCATGCGGCGCAGGGTGTTGGTGGTGGTGGCGGCCTCGATGTGCAGGCGCCGGGACAGCTCCGCCTGGCTGAGGCCCTCCGCTTCCCACAGGGCCAGGAGCAGGGGGAACTGACCGATGGTGACGCCGTGGGACCGGATGCGGCGAGCCAGGGCATCGGCGAACAGCCGGGCCGCGTGGTTGACGATGTAGCCGAGCGATTCCCAGCGCGCCAGGCTCATGCGGAGCTTTCGCGGCGGAGCCGCCAGCCGGCGCGGGCGTTGACTGCCAGCAATCCGAAATTCGCTGCCCCGGCCAGCAGCTCCAGGGCCTGCACCGCCACGAAGCCGGGACCGAAGTCCCCGCGCTGGGCCAGAGCGTCCAGAAAGAAGGCGGCGGGCACCAGCACCAGCAGGCCGTTGACGGCGATGGCTACCGCCCGCCGCAGCTTGGCCCGCAGGGTCGCCGTGGGAAAGCGCCGGCCGAGCCGGAGCCCGGAGGCGTTGGTGACGATGAGCGCGGGGATCAGAGCCAGCAGGCCCCAGAGGATACCCCGCTTGACCGCGGCGATGGCGGCGGGGTGGCCCCAGGCCTCCACGGCAACCGTGGACAGCCAGAAGGCGGCGATGCAGAGCATGGCGATGGCGGCGGCGGTGCGGTGGACAAAGAGGGGCATGGGGGACCTCAGAAGGTTAGCCTGCTAATTAAATGTTTAGCTTACTAACTTTCTCGCCTGGGTCAAGGCCATCCCCGAACAGGGCCAGGTCTGGCCCACCGGGTACCCGGAATTCCGTGGATTCCTTGGGGGCAACGCCACCCTTGACCCGCCCTCCGCCGCTGGCGTCCACTGGAGGGAGCCAGGCCGCTCAGCGGGAGAGACGTCCCCATGGCCTACCACCTCTACTACTGGCCCACCATCCAGGGCCGCGGGGAATTCGTCCGGCTCGCCCTGGAGGCCGCCGGCGCCGACTATGTGGACGTGGGCCGCACCCCGGACGGGCCCGACTTCGGTGCCGTCTCCGCCGTGCTGTGGGGCGCCGACCCCGGCCCGCCGGCCTTCGCCCCGCCCGTGCTCGACGTCGGCGGCCGCCTGCTCGCCCAGACCGCCAACATCCTGCTCTACCTGGGCGACCACTATCGCCTGGCACCCGCCGGGGAGCTGGGGCGCCTCTGGGTCCACCAGCTCCAGCTGACCCTCGCCGACTTCGTGGCCGAGATCCACGACACCCACCACCCGGTGGGCGTGACCCTGTACTACGAGGACCAGAAGCCCGAGGCCGCCCGCCGCGCCGGGGTCTTCCGCGAGCTCCGTCTGCCCAAGTTCCTCGGCTACTTCGAGCGGGTCCTGGCCGACAACCCCGAGTCCGGCTGGCTGGCCGGGGACTCCCTGACCTATGCCGATCTGTCGCTGTTCCAGGTGGTGGAGGGCCTGCGCTACGCCTTCCCCGAGGCCACCGCCCGCGTGGAGTACGACACCCCGCGGGTGACCCTGCTGCACGAGAAGGTGGCGGCGCTGCCCGAGATCGCCGCCTACCTGGAATCCGACCGCCGCATCCCGTTCAACAACGACGGCATCTTCCGCTACTACCCCGAGCTGGACGACTGATCCGGGCCGCATCTGCATCCGGCCGTGGCGTACGATCCTTTCCCGGGAAATGATTCAGCGAAATTCGGGGCGGGGATTTTTCCGGTGACAAGTTTGCCGGGCGGAAGGGTATCCTGGTGCTCGCGGTCGTGCACCTCCATCGCCTTCCTCATACCCTGGAGGTTGATTCCGGGGTCTGGCGCGTTCTGGCCCTTTGCTGCGAGCGCCGGATCCCTGGGGAATATGGGGGCGGTTTGGAGATCGACGACCAGCTGTTGGCGGACCTCTTGGAGGCTGCCGAAACCGTTCGCCGGAGTGTCAGAAAGCTGTCCCCGCCTGGATAGCCGGCTCCGGGCTTAATGGGCCGAATTCGCTTTTTCCACCCATTGCGTGGTGCCGGAGCAGCCGGGCTACGGGACTGACGATGTAGGCTTTGGAATCCCGGCGGACCGGACTCACCAGTCGTTGCGGCCGCTCATTCCAGGGCGGCCAGCTCCGACAGGGTCGTCACCCGGAGCCGCTGCGTCAGCCCGGGCAGGATGCGCGCGAGCGTGGCGGCGGGGCCCGGCCCCGGGTCGGGCCGGTCGTGGAGGAGGATGATCGAGCCGGGCCGGGCGTTGCGCCCCACGTACCAGGCGTGGAAGCGCGGGAAGGGCAGGTTGTAGTCCATGGGATACACGTCGCCCAGGACCACCCGCAGGCCCTGGGACTCCGCCGCGGCGATCACGGCGCCGGCAAACCATCCGCCTCCGGGGCGGAGCCAGCGGGGCTCGGCGTAGGGGGCCAGCACCGACCGGGTCCTGGCCAGGGCCCCCTCCAGCTCCGCGCGGCCAAGGACCGCGCTCACGCGGTCGCGGTAGCCGTGGCTGGCCAGCTCGTGGCCGGCCGCATGCATCCGCGCCAGGAGGTCCGGGTGCTTTTTGGCCTGGCGGCCGATCAGGAAGAAGGTGGTCTTCACCCCGTGCCGGGCGAGCACTTCCAGCACGCGGGGAGTGGTCTCCGGGTGGGGACCGTCGTCCATGGTCAGGGCGACCGCCGGCCGGTCCGTGGAAATGAAGAAGGTTACCTGCGGCGACAGCCGGGCCAGGGGCCAGACCAGGAGGCGCGGGGCGAGCAGGAAGGTCAGGACCAGGGCCGTCGGGACCAGGACGGCCAAGGCAAGCAGGAGCTTGCGCACCGAGGGCCCTCCCGGGTATCGGTGGCTCCCCCGGGTCCACCCGAGGGGACATCCCAAGCTGGCATTGATTCCGGGCTCAGCTCAACCCGTTTCCTCGGCGGCCATGTCCGCAAGGTCCCGCAAGGCGTCGGGATCCAGCAGGCGAATGCGGCCACGCCGGTCCTCGGCGATGACGCCGTCCCGCCTCAGTGCGGCCATGTGCCGGCTCACGGTCTCCAGGGTCAGCCCGGTCAGCTCCCCGATCTCTTCCCGGGAGAAGACCAGCGGGATCCCATCGGACCCAGAGATCCCTTCGGGGAGACTCAGCAGGAAGGCAGCGATCCGCTCCCGGGCCCCCAGCATCCCCAGGTTCTGGATCCGCTCCCAGCTCTTTTCCCGCTCCTGGAGAAGATAGCGCAGGCCGCGGAAGGAGGTGTGGGAGTCGGTGGCGAAGAGATCCTCGGCCGTCGCGCAGGAAATGCTGCACGCCTGGATGGGCGTCAAGGCGGTGACGGTTGCGGAGGCGATCCCGGAGGCCAGGGCCTCCAGCCCGACCACTTCCCCCGCGCCCAGGGTGTAGAGGAGCTGCTGCCGGCCGCTGGGCCGGTTGGACAGGACCTTGGCCTCGCCGGCGGTCAGGAAGAAGAGCCGTTCCAGGGGGAGACCCTGCACCGCCAGGACGTCCCCGGGGGCGAAGCCCATCTTATCCAGGAGCTTACCGTCCTCGCAGACCGCCACCGGTGCGTCGGTGGAAGCGATTTGGGCCCCGCAGAGCAGGCAATCCTCAAAACCACAGCTGCAAGCTTCCGCCATAGTCGGATTTCTCCAGTTCCAGTTCCAGGTCCAGAGGGGAAGGCCTAAAAAACCCTAAACTATCTATGGTTATTAGGCAAGAAGGTGCCCCTGAGCCGGGCCGCCCTCAAGGCTCAGTCTTCCGGCTCTTCCTGTTCGGGAGCTTCTTCTCCGGACTCGCTGGGGATCTCTCCGCTGGCCGGTCGGCTCAGCAGGAAGGCGACGGGGCGCAGGGCCGGGATGTGATCGCAGACGATGATCAGCGTGGCGGTAAGAAGCACTCCGATCAGGGCGCCCACGAATCCCCACACCCAGCCCCAGAAGACGATGGAGACCAGGACCACGAGGGGGGAGATGGCCAGGGTCCGGCCCTCCAGGCGGGGGTCCACGAAGTTGCCGAGGACCTGCTCGATGGCGGTGAGCCCCACGATGGCGAGCAGCCCTCCGCTCGGGCCGAACTGCAGCAGGGCCACGACGGAGGGGGGGATGATGCCGATGATGGAGCCGATGTTGGGGATGTAGTTCAGCAGGAAGATGAGCAGGCCCCAGAGCAGGGCGAAGTCCACGTTCAGGAACCAGAGCCACAGTCCCCCGGCCGTACCGGAGAGGGCGCTGACCAGGGTCTTGATCAGGAGGAACTTGCGGACCTTCTCGTCCACGGAGGCCAGGGTCTCCAGGATGATGGCGGCGCGATCCGCGCCGAAGGCCTGCTCCAGCTTGATCCGCCATTCGGCGGTCTCCAGGAGCATGAGCAGCACCAGGAAGAAGAACAGGACCAGCATCAGGAGGAACAGCCACAGACCGGTGAACCCCGTGGTCAGAAAGCCCAGGGTCCGGCTGATCAGCTCCCCGATGGGGGGAAGGGCGACCTGGAGGGGGATGTCATGGGAGGCCGCCCAGTCCTGCAGGCGCTGCCAGAGCTCCTGACCGGCCACCACGTAGCCGGGGGCTTTCTCCAGGGCCAGGCCCACGCTGTACCAGACCGCGTAGGCGAGGATCAGGACCGCGACCAGCAGGAAGAGCATGGTCACGATCACGCTCAGGAAACGGAGAGGACCGGGCAGCCGCCGGAGGAGCCACTCCTGCATGGGTCTCAGGAGCACCGCCACGAAGAAGGCCAGGGCCAGGGGCATGGTGACCGCGTAGGTTCCCTTCAGCGCCCACCCGGCCAGGATCACCGTGACCACGGCAAGCAGGATCACCCGGATCCGCTGGTAGCGCTCGAGCGGGGTGGGCGGCTCGGACATGGCACCTTCCCGGAGACGGTTCGGCCCCTTGAGGGATCTCCCTGATTCCACCGTACGGCCCGCCCGGGCACCGCGAAAGGCCGGGGCCCGGGCTCCCGCGGGAGCGGGCGGAGCCCTGGGGTGGCGGAACGGGAGGCGGCCCGGGCGCTGTGTCGGGAGCAGACGGATCAGGCATGGTGCGCAGCAGCCACCGCTCCAGGTCCCGGGCCAGGTGCTGCAGGCTGAGGTTCAGGCCCTCGGCGGCGGCCCTGGCATCGGCCCCGCCGGAGGACCTGCGGTAGGCGAAGCGCCGCTGGCTCCGGGGCTGCTCTCCGGGCCTTCCCAGGCCGGCGCGCACGGCGAGGACCGTCCTGCTCTTTTCCGGGGCGGGAACCACCTGCAGCAGCTCCTGGATCTCCAGGCGCAGGATGTAGTCGGCCCGGCCGGGGTCGTCCGGGCCCAGGACGGCCTCCCATTGCCCGCTCTCGGTCAGCCAGATCCGCACCGCCCGGCCGATCATCCTGCTCGGGGGAGCGGCCCAGCGGGACTCGCTGTAGTGCCCCACGTGGACCGGGGACCGGTACCGCAGGCTGTAGAAGATGCTCGTGCCCGAGGCGCTGAAGGACCCCCGGACCGGGGCCACCCGCAGGGTGGTGCGGGAAAAGGCGGGTGTCTGGGCCGGCCGGTCCTCCCGGGATACCGCCAGCCGGTACTGGGCGGTCCAGGGGCCGGGCTGGGGGGCGCAGGAGGCGCAGCCCAGGGCCAGAAGGACCATCCCCATCCCGGTCCTCACGGTCGCTCCTCCCGGCCGGGCTGGTGCCACCCGAACCCTTCCTCACCCGGGCCGGGGGGGCCTTCGGGCGGCCCGTAGATCACCGCCTGCGGCTGCTCGCGGAGGACCTCGCTGAGCTCCTGGAGGTTCCCGGCGATGCGGTCGAAGCGCTCGGCGAGGGTATCCAGCCGGGGCAGGAGGCGCCGCCGGCTCTGCCGGATGACCTCCTGGCCGGACTCGCCCAGCCCGCGCACGGCCCGGGCCGCTTCGCCCAGCTGCTCCACCTCGTCCCCGGCGGACCGGGCCAGCTCGCCGATGCGGGCGAGGGTCCGGCGGCCTTCCCGCGCTGCCCGCTCGGTTTCGGCCAGCACTCGGTCCAGGCGGGCCGCGCCGGGCCGGAAGGCGGTGGCGAGCTCCTCCACCCGGTCCAGGACGTCCCCGGTCTGGTCCAGGATCCCGGCCACCCGCTCCCGGTTGGCCTCCCCGGTCAGGCGGTTCATCTGCCGGCTCAGGCGCTGCACCTGGCGGGCGATGTCCTGGGCGGCAGTCATCAGGCCCTGGTAGGCGCCCGGGCGCATGGGGAGCCGGGCGGGATCTTGGGGGGAGGTGGCCAGGGGGCGGTCGCTGCCCTCCGGATCCTTCTTAAGGGCCAGGTAGGTGGCCCCGGTCAGGCCCCGCGCGCCGAGCTCGGCGTAGGTTGCCTCGGTGACCGGGATGCCAGGCTGCAGTCCCACACGGATGACCACCTTGTCCGGGTCCTCGGGGTGGAAACGGACGGCCTTGACGTGGCCAACCACCAGGCCCTTGTAGGTGACCTCCGACTCCGCCCGCAGGCTGCCCACGGAATGGGGGGAAACCACCCGGTAGATCCGGGGCTCGGGCCGCGGGGCCTGCATCCAGTAGTACAGGTAGGCGCCCCCGGCGGCGAGCAGGACNNCCCCCGGCGGCGAGCAGGACCAGGAAAGCGACGGCGAGCAGGGCATGGGCGCGGTTTTCCATGATCAGCCGAGCCCCAGGTAAAGCCGGTTCAGGCGCGCCTGTCCCCGGCTGGGCCGGAACAGGCCGCGGATGAAGGGGTGCTCCGCCCGGGCCACCTCCTCCAGGGTGCCCTCCGCCACGATGCGCCCTTCGGCCAGCACGGCCAAGCGGTCGCCGAGGGTGGCCAGGGCGTCGAGGTCGTGGCTGATGACCAGGCCGCTGAGGGCCATCTCCCGGCGCAGCTCCGTCAGGAGATCCAGGAACTCCCGGGCCAGGGCCGGATCCAGCCCGGCGGTGGGCTCGTCGAGCAGGAGGAGCGCGGGGTCCAGGATAAGGGCCCGGGCCAGGGCGGCGCGCTTGACCATGCCCTCGGAGAGCTCCTCCGGCCGTTTTACGGCGTCCCCCGGCTCCAGCCGGACGCTGTCCAGCTTGAGCCAGGTCAGCTCCCGGATCACGTCCTCCTCCAGGCCTTCCCCGAAGCGGGCCATCTCCCGCAGCGGGAAGGCGACGTTGTCGAATACGGTGAAGGCGCTGAACAGGGCCCCGGTCTGGAACAGGATGCCCCATTCCTTGCGCAGGGCCCGGTATTCGGCTGGGCTCGCCCGGTGGATGTCCAGACCGTGGACCCGGATCCGGCCCTCGGCAGGCCGCAGCAGGCCCAGGATCTGGTGCAGCAGCAGGGACTTGCCGCTGCCGCTGGCGCCCACCACCCCCAGGAGCTCGCCGGCGCGGATCTCCAGGTCCAGGTGGCGGTGGATCCAGCGGCCCCCGAAGCGGGTGCCCAGGTCCGCCACCCGGATCATGGGGGCGCCGGGGGCTGCCACTACAGCAGTCCCTGGTGCACGAACAGGACTCCCAGGGCCGCGTCGAGGATGAGCACCGAGGCGAGGCTGGTGACCACCGAAGCGGTGGTCATGCGGCTAAGGCTGTCGGTGTTGGGGGCGCTGCGCAGGCCGAAGAAGCTCGCCACCAGGCCGATGATGGCCCCGTTGGTGATCCCCTTCAGGAGCCCGATGCGGAAGTTCACCAGCGGCACGTCGTGGGGCAGCCGCTCCAGGAACCGGGTCGGGGCCACGCCCAGGGTGGGCTCGGCGATGACGATGCCGCCCAGTATGGCGAAGAAGCTGCCCAGGATCACCAGCAGGGGCACGGTGACCGCCAGGGCGGCCACCCGGGGAAGAGCCAGGCGCAGCACCGGAGAGATGCCCAGAGTGCGCAGGGCCAGGATCTCCCGGGTGATGTGCATGGCCCCGATCTCGGCGGTAATGGCCGAGCCGGTGCGCCCGGCCACGATGATGGCCGTGACCCAGGGAGCGATCTCCCGCAGCACCGCGGTGCCGAACACCCCGACGATGGCGGAATTGGCCCCGTAGCGGCTAATGGCCAGCCCGATCTGGTAGGCCATCACCAGGCCTACCAGGAAGTTGACCAGGGCCACCAGCGGGACGGCCCGGAGTCCGGCCTTGTAGACGGTCGCGCTCAGCTCCGTCCAGGGCAGCGTCCTCGGCCGTCCCAGGGCCCGGGCGCCCGCGATGGTGACCTGGCCGGTGTGCAGGAGCAGATCCCCCAGGGTCCCCAGGACCAGGGCCACCCGGGCCCCGAGACGGTCCAGGGCCCGCAGCGGACTGGACCGCGGGGCGGGCGGGCCCGCCCGCGGGCGCTGCAGGCGGTGGAAGACGCCGCGCTGGTAAGGATGGAGGGCCAGATCGGCGGGGAGCCGGCGCCCCCAGGCTCGCCACAGCAGCAGGGCGCCAGCGCTGTCCATGCCCTCGATGGACCGCAGGTCCCAGGAGATGGCCCCGGGCTCGGCGAGCGCGTCCAGCTGCTCCCGGGCCCGGTGGCGGAGCTCGGGGGCGGCCAGGAGGGTCCAGTTCCCGGTGACCTCGGCCCGGACCCGTCCGTCCTCGCTCCGCAGGTGGACACTAGGCGGGGATGATGCCATGCGGGGCCGGGCCTCCTCGTCGGCTGGGCCCGCGCGGGCCGTTGCGCCGCAGGACAGTTCCGGCGGTCTCAATCCAGCATAGGCAAGGACGGACGGGAGGACAAAGGCCCCGGTCCCCGCCGGGATCCCGGCCGGGCTTGTCGGTCCGCTACAGGCCGGCCTTGACCTGCTCCAGAAGGCCGGCAGCCCGGGGGTGCCCGGGGGCCCGCTTGAGGGCGTTGAGGAGCACCGTCCGGGCCTGGCCGGTGCGGTCCTGCTCCTCGAGGAGCCGGGCCAGCAGAACGAGGGCGTCCGCTACGGAGGGGTGCTCGGGTGCCGAGCCGTGCTCCAGGTAGGCATACAGCTTCTGCTCGGCCTCGGCCAGACGCTTCCCGGATTCGTGGGCAGTGCGGGCGAACTCGTAGAAGGCGGCCCAATCCGGCGCCTCCGCCTCCATGCGGTCGCGGTAGACGGTGAAAGCCTCCTCATAGCGCCCCTGGTCCCGCAGCAGGCCGGCAAGCCAGCGGTATGGCCGGTCCCGCTCCGGTGCCAGCTCGATAGCCCGGCGATAGAGCGCCAGGGCCTTCTCGGCCCGGCCGTCCTGCTCCAGCAGGAGGCCACGGGCGCGGATGCCGGCCACCCGGCTGCGCCGAGCCACCGCCTCGGTCTGCGCCTCCGCCTCCTCCCGGGAGCCGCCAAGAAGGCCGGGGGCCCGCAGGGAGTACATGACCAGGGCGACCCGCGCGTGCAGGTGGTCGGGGTCCGTCGCGATGGCCTTCTGGAACTTCTTCTTGGTCTGGGTGGCGAAGTAGGCGCGCTGGAAGATGCTGGCGTGCTTGGCCCGCTCGCCGTAGGCCCGGCCGAGCCAGTACTGATACTCGGCCCGGCCCCCGTTGCGGGCGACCGCCTGCTTCAGCAGCTCCACCGCCCTGGCCCGCCGGTGGTGGTGGAGGGCGATGCGTCCGAGGTAATAGGGAATGTCGGCCTCTGCCGCTGCCTGCCGGCGAGCCTGGCGGAGCTGAGTCCGGGCCTGGTCGAAGCGGCCTTCCCGGAACAGGGTGCGGGCCTGCTCCAGCGGGGCGGGATCGGCCATTGCGGGTGCGGCGAGGCTGGAAAGGGCCAGGACGGCTAGGAAAATCCGGAAGAATTGCTTCATCATACCTGTGTGGCCTGACCGATGGGGATAATGGGCGCAGAAGGGCGATGGGCTGAGGAGCGCTGCTCCCCTTCCCTGGGTAGATGGCAAAAAGCGGCCAAGGTTCCGGGACCGGTATCCGGCGCGGAGGAAAGGAGCCCTCAACGTGGCGAGCCGACAACCCCCGCAGCCCGGCGATCGCTCGTCCCCGGAGCCGGTGTCCGGCCTGCGCTATGCCTTCGCCCTTCTGCTGGACTGGACCCTGCACCGCAGGAGCCGCGTCCGCTGCGCGGGATGCGAGCGCTACCGGCCGGACCGGCCGGCCCTCATCGTCTCCAACCACCGGCGGGACACGGACGGCCCCCTGGTGGCCTCCATGCTGCTGGCTCGCCGCGGCCTGCGCATGCCCGGTCCCCTTCCCCATTTCGTGGCGCGGGAAGACCTCCTGCGGCGGGGATTCCTGCGCCGCTATCTGATCTCCTGGCCCGGCTGGGTCCGCACCCTGCTGGGTCCGCTCTCGCTCGCCCCCTTCCTTCGCTTCATGAACGTCCACCCCATGCGGCGGTTCCCCGAGCAGACCCTGGGAGAGGTCCTGGAGGAGGTTCGGACGGCGTTCGCGGACCCGCCCCTGGAAGAGGTGCTGCGGCCGGACTGGCTGCAACGGTTTCGAGCCCTGGGCCCCGGAGAGTCGGGGCCCTTCCGGGTCAGCGAGGCCCTGGCCCGGCGCTACCGGCCTCTCCTGGAAGCCCCCTTCGGCCTGCGCCGCCTGACCCTGGCCCGGCTCCGGGAGCTCAAGCCCCTGGAGCGCCGGACGGTGCGGGCCCAGCTCCGGGAGGTCCTGGACCAGCTGGAGCGTGGCCGCCCGGTCCACTTCGTCCCCGAGGGCCGGGTCTCCCCCCACGGAGGGCCTCAGCGCCTGCGCGAGGGCACCTACCGCCTGCTGGCCGATGCCCGGGGGGACACGGCCGTCCTGCCCCTGGGCATCGTCCACGACGATCTCAACGCCGGTAAGCCCCGCGTCCTGATGGCAATGGGCGAGGAGATCCGCGGGTGGCGGGGCGCGGGGCGGTCGCGGGCGGAGCGGATGATCCGGGACGCCATCCGTGCCCAGCTGACCCTCGGCCTGTCCCAGGTGGCCAGCGCCCGCGTTCTGGCCTGTGCCGCCGACGGACTGGCGTTCAGCGCCGCCGGGCTGGACGCCCATGTCGCCGCCGAGGCCGAGCGCTTCCGGGATCTGGGAGCGCCCGTGGACCCCCTTCTCCTGGACGGCCCCCGGCGGTTCCGCAGGCTGGAAGGCTTCCTGCGCTTCTGCCTCCGGCACGGCCTAGTGGCGGCCGAGGGAGACGGCTATCGCCCGCTGCCGGAGCGGGTGGAGAAGGCCGATCCCTGGCGCCCGCAGGGCCTGCTCCGCTACGCCGCCAACGAGCTCGACGACATGGCCCGCTACTGGAGGCACCCGGCCTTCCGGAGCCGGGTGCCCGTCGCGCAAGCCCTTGGCGCCTGAGCCCATGGCCGGAAGCCCGGGGCGACATGGAGAGGGGTCCTCCGCCCATGCCTGATCGCCCGGCCAGGGGGGCAGAGCCGGACCGGCACCGCCAATGGCCCCGATGGCTGCGGACCCTGCTGCGGCCTTCCGTGCTTCTGCCCGTCCTGCTGGCGGGGGCCCTTCTGGCCTTCGTCCTGAGCATATCCGATCTGCCCAGGGTCTTCGGCCTGATCCAGCGCATAACCCCGGCGGCCGTCCTGCTGTGCGCCGGCTGCGCCGTCTACTACCTGGCCCTGAAGGGGCTGGTCTTCCGGCTCCTGCTGCGGGGGCTGGGCTTCCGGATCGGGTGGCGCCCCTTCCTGCTGGCCTACGCCGTCGGCGAGATGACCCTGCAGCTACCCGCCGGCACCTATGCCTCCAACTACCTCCTGAGCCGGATGCGCGAGGCCACGCCCGGGCGCTCCTCGGCGGCCACCACGATCCTCCTGATCCTGGAGACCATGGTGGTCATGGCCGTGCTGGCGGCGCTGGGGATTCCTGGGTGGCAGTGGCTGCGCCCGGTCCTGCTGGCGCTGATCGCGGCCCACGTGCTGGTGCTGGCGTCCGTGATCACCTCCGCGGGCCTGCGCCGCTGGCTTGCGGGGCTGCGGGGGCGCTTCCTGCAGCCCCTGGGCCACGGCCTGCTGGACCTAGTGAACGGCCTGCGCGCCTTGAGCACGGCCCGCTATCTGGTCCCGGGCGCGGTCCTGACCCTGGTCTACCTGACGGCCCTGGGCGTGGGCCTGGAGACGGTTGGGCGCTCCCAGGGCCTGATGGAGCTGTCCTTCCACCAGGCCCTCGCCACCTATTTCGCCGCCCTGCTGGTGACACTGTTCGTGGGCAGCTTCCTCGCCCAGCTGGGGGTGATCGAGGCGGTGGGCCTGGGAGCGATTCAGGCCTGGGGCTACGGACTCAACGAGGGGCTGGCGGCCATCCTCGGCTTCCGCGTGGTCTGGGTCGGCTCGGTATGGCTGATCTGCGGCACCATCGCCTTCCTTATGCGCGGGGAGCTCGGCAAATCAGGGGGCGATCGCTTCCAGGAACCGCCGGATTGACTCGGCGGTGGGGGGGATCGGGGGCAGGCCGGGGAATTTCTCGGCCTCGGCCACGTCCCGGACCAGGTTCAGGCGGCTCTGGCTCACGGCGTGGGTGTGGCCCAGGCGCCGGTGGTGCTCCGCCAGGTGCTCCTGCTCGCTCTGGCCGGGGGTGGGGACGAACAGCGCCGGCTTCCGGAGCTGGGCCAGCTCCATCAGGGTGGTGTAGCCGGAGCGGCAGACCACCAGCCGGGCGCGGTTCATCATCTCCTGCTGGCGCTGCCGGTTCAGATAGCTGTGGATGACCACCCGGCCCCGGCTCAGGCTCCGGTCCCGGGCGTCGGGCTTGCCCAGGGCCACCACCACCCGTCCGGGCAGGCTCTCCACCTGCGCCAGGACCCGCTCCTCGAAGAGGCTGCGCTGGGGCTCGGCGCCGGAGATGCTGATGAAATAGTCCAGGTCGGCGTCGGCGGCTTCCGCCTCCACGCTGGACAGGGCGCCGATGTATCGCAGCCGCCCGTTCCAGGAGCACGAGGGATTGTGGCTCAGGTCCCCGGCCAGGCCCTCTTCCGCCTCGTCCGGGATCAGGATTCGCCGGGCCCGCGACAGCAGGGCCTTCTGGGCGCATTCCACCATCTTCTCCAGGTGGAAGGGCCGGCCCGGGATGATCTGGCGCAGGGAGTGGAAGACGTAGTAGCTGGGGACATCGGGCAGGCTCACCCCGAACCGGCTGTCGGAGACGATGCGGCCGATGCCNNTCCACCAGCGCCCGGGTGAAGCGGCGCTCCCGCCAGAAGGTCCAGAGCACCAGCGGCAGGGCCAGGCTCATCTTCACGTAGAAGGCGGCCGGATGCCGGCTCAGGGGCTTGGGGATGTCGCGGAGCTCGACGAACTCGCAGCGCTCCCCCAGCTCCTCCCGCAGAAGATGCAGGGCCCGGCCGGTGGAGAGGACGACCACCTCGTTGCCCGCCTCCAGGAGTCCCCGGATGAGGACCAGGTCGCGGGTGGCGTGACCGAGCCCCCAGTCGTGCACCGCGAAAAGGATCCGCTCTGCGGCCATTGCGCTCCGGTTCCGGTCGGTATTCCCGCCCAGCCTACACGGGGCGGGGGAGAGGCCGTCGGCTATTCGGTGATCGACCGGGCCGCGCGGGAAGCCGGGGTCGGAGCCGAAGGGCACAAATGCGCGGCGATGCCCGCGGCGTCGAGGCCGTGCTCGGCCAGCAGCTCCTCGCGCTCGCCCTGAGGGATGAAGGCATCGGGCAGGCCGAGACAGGTTACCTCCAGGCCCAGTCCCTGCTCGGCCACCTGGCTGCGCACGGCCTCGCCCGCACCGCCGTTGAGCGTGCCCTCCTCGACGGTGATCAGGCGCCGGTGGCGGTCGGCGAGCTCGGCGAGCAGGCGGCCGTCCAGGGGCTTGATGAAGCGCATGTTGACCACGGTGGCGTCCGCCGGCGCGGCCGCTTCCAGGGCCGGGGCCAGGAACGGGCCGAACACCAGCACGGCATCGCCTCCGGCGCCTTCGCGCATGACCTGGGCCCGGCCC
>JABAHQ010004472.1_pt3 | contig 15472 bp, 10 predicted proteins | sample 7062091 | NCBI WGS metagenome assembly JABAHQ01 (sample SAMN14534359, study PRJNA622989) | marine sediment metagenome | biome: marine biome [ENVO:00000428]; feature: marine pelagic biome [ENVO:01000023]; material: deep marine sediment [ENVO:00002113] | place: India: Gulf of Kutch | collected...
GCTCACCTTCGCCCGCAAGCAGGAACTGCACAAGACACCGATCGACCTGCCGCAGCTGATCGCGGGCATGAAGGAGCTGCTGCTCAGCTCGCTTGGCCCGACCATTCAGCTGCAGGTCGAGCTGCCGGCCCGGCTGGCGCAGGTGAAGACCGATCCCAACCAGCTGGAAACCGCCCTGCTCAACCTCGCCGCCAATGCGCGTGATGCCATGTCCGGCGTCGGCCGTATCCGCATCGCCGCCGAAGAGCTGACGCTACCCGAGGAGCAGAACGGCCTGCCCGCCGGCCGCTATGTGCGCCTGGATCTCAGCGACAACGGCAGTGGCATGGATGAAGCGACCCTCAAGCGCGCGGCCGAGCCCTTCTTCACCACCAAGGGGGTCGGCAAGGGCACCGGGCTCGGGTTGTCCATGGTCCATGGGCTGGCCGAGCAATCCGGCGGTCGGCTGGTGCTGCGCAGCTCGCCGGGTGCGGGCACCACCGCCGAGATCTGGCTACCGGCCCTGGCGGCGGAAAACGCGCCTGCATCGGCGCCTGTCTCCACGCCGGCACCCGATGAAAGCCCCCGGCGCACGACAAAGCCGCTGACCCTGCTGGCGGTGGACGACGACGAGCTGGTGCTGTTCAGCACCGCCGGCATCCTGGAAGCGGCCGGACATCGCGTGCTCACCGCGCGGTCGGCCGGGGAAGCGCTGGATCTGCTGCAGGTCAACCAGGTCGACATCCTGATCACTGACCACGCCATGCCGCTGATGAGCGGTGCGCAGCTGGCAGCCGTGGTGCGGGAGACCCGCCCGCAATTGCCGATCCTGCTGGTTTCCGGTTACGCCGAACTGCCCTCCACCGCGCCGGCGCTTCCGCTGCACCGGTTGGCCAAGCCGTTCAGTCAGGACGAGCTGCTCGATGCCATCGAGCAGCTGTGCTGACGAGCGCCTCAGCTGCCGATCACGCCGCCATCGTCCTTGGTGATCAGCACGGTGGACGAGCGCGGGCGTGATTGGCCGTCGCTGGCCGGAAAGCTCAGCCCCGGGTGCTGCACGTTCACCCACATGGCGCGGTAGTCCGGGCTCCAGGTGATGCCGGTGATCTCGCAACCACGCGGGCCCACCAGAAAGCGCCGAACCTCCCGGGTGACCGGATCGGCACAGAGCAGCTGGTTGGTGCCCATGGTCTGCATGGCTGGCTGGTCGTCGTCGAAATCGGTCTCGATCCACAGCCGGCCAGCAGCATCGAATGCCAGACCATCCGGCGAAGAGAAGCAGTCGCCGTCGATGGTACCGACCAGATTGGCCGCCACCGGGTTGCCCTGGGCGTCCCGCGCCCCGCTGCGCTCGCCGGCGAGCAGAAAGACCTCCCACTCAAAGCGCGTGGCGGTCGGATCACCGCCCTCTTCCTGCCAGCGCAGGATTTGCCCGTGCAGGTTGTTGGGGCGCGGGTTGGCCCGGTCCAGCGGTTGTTTCGTACCGCGGCCGTCGTTGTTGGTCAGGGTCACGTAGACCTCGCGACTGTGCGGGTGCACCGCCACCCATTCGGGTCGGTCCATCGGCGTCGCCCCGGCGCGGTCAGCGGCAGCGCGGGCATTGAGCAGCACCTCGGCCTGGCCGGGAAAGCCGTTCTCTGCGGTCAGCCCGTGCTCGCCATGCACCANNTGCCGTCGGCGTCGAAGCGGGCAACGTACAGCGTGCCCTCATCCAGCAGGCGGCGGTTGTCGGCGTCCGCCCCGGCCACGAAGCGACCGCTGGGGACGAACTTGTAGACATACTCGCCCTTGGTATCGTCGCCCGAGTAGAACGCCATGCGGCCATCCTCGCCCAGCGACAGCACCGAGCATTCGCGGCAATAACGGCCAAACGCGGTGCGCTTGACCGGTATGCTGTCAGGGGCGAACGGATCGACTTCCACCACCCAGCCGAAGCGGTGCGGCTCGTTGACGTAGCCACCGTGGGGCTGGTCGGCCTGCGGCGTGGCATCGAAGCGCGGATCGGCGGTTTCCCAGCCGTAGAGCTTGCTCAAGCCGCTGCCGGCGATGCCGTAACGCTGGTGCGAGACCCGCGCCGCCAGGTCCTGCGGATCGTGGTTGACGAAGTAGTTGTGCCAGTTCTCCTCGCAGATCAGATAGGTGCCCCAGGGGGTGAAGCCGCTGGAGCAATTGTTCAGCGTGCCCAGAACGGTCCTGCCATCCGGGTCGGCGACGGTCTTCATGCTCGGATGGCCGGCCAGCGGCCCGGAAATGGCCATCTCCGTCAGCGCGCTGAGGCGCCGGTTGTAGCGCGACGGCAACACCCGCTGCCACTGGCCACGGGCATCCTTGCGCACTTCAATGACGCTCAGACCGTGGGCCGCCTGCTCCTTGCGCACCTGTTCCAGCGGGCGCCGGCCTTCCTCCAGACGCATGCCGTCGGTGTGCAGCGTCGGGTTGACGTACTCGTGATTGATCACCAGCAGGCCGTGGCTGTCCGGCGCATCGGGGAACGGAAAAAAATGCATGCCGTCGTGGTTGTCGCCGGCCTGCTTGAGCTGCGCCTGCCAGTCGTCGCTGGCATCGGCCTGCCACTGAGGCGCATCGGCCAGCACCGGGTCACCCCAGGAAAAGAACACCCGCGCGCTATACCCTGGCGCCACCTCGACCCGGTCGAAATGCGGATCGAGCTGCGCCGGAATGCCCTGGAAACCGATCAGTCGCGCCGGTCCGGCAGCAGCCCGGGCGCCGGCCGTTGCGCCGGCGAGAAAGGCGATGCCGGCCAGGCCCAGGCCGCCCTTGAGCAGGCCGCGGCGGCGCCGATCGATGACATCCTGCAGCGGCGCGTTGCGGCTGGGGTTGATCGCCTGGTCATCATGGGCGGCGATGCTGGCGTGAAAATCGCTGAAATCCTGTTTCATCAAAACGAATCCTGAATGGCTGAACCGCATCACTCGATGCGGTAATGAAAGGTGTTCTGCACGTTGGGCACCTCCACCGCCCGCCCATCGACGATGCGCGGCTGGTAGCGGAAGCTCTGGGCCGCGATCAGCGATGGACGGATGAACAGCGGATGGCAGCCACCAACCACCTTGGGCGAGCGCACCCGTCCCTGGACGTCCACCGTGTAGCTCACCGTGCAGGCGCCCTGCAGCCCGGCGTCCAGCGCCCGCTGCGGATAGACCGGCGGCTTCTTGGCGATCGGCAGGTACTGGCGGCTGGCTGCCTCCGCGGCAGCCGCCTGCCGGGCACGCTCGGCCGCTTCGGCACGGGCCGTTGCCTCGGCCTGGCGGCGCTGCGCGTCCAGCCGTGCCTGCTCGGCCAGACGCTCCTGCTCCCGACGCTGCTGTTCGTCACGGCGACGTTGCTCCTCGCGGCGACGTTCCAGCTGCTGCTTGCGCTGCTGCTCGGCTTCGCGCTCCCGTTCGGCGCGCTTGAAGGCCAGGTCGGCCTGCTCCACCTGTGGTGGCGCTTCGACCTGAACGGGGGGCGGCGGCGCTTCGACCGGTTTCGCAACCGGCGGTTCGGGCAGTACTGGCACCGGCGGCGGCAGGCTGATCAGCTGGGTCTGCATCACCTGGGTGGCAACCGGTGCGTCCATCGTCGGCGTCCAGCTGGTCAGCAGCAGGGCGAACAGCCCGGCATGCAAGCCCAGCGTGGTTAGCGCCGCGCCAGCGGCACCGGTCCATCGCCGCTGTGTGAGCACGGCCGCGGGCGGCGCCGACAAGCCGAGCACCATCATCGTTCCTGCCCCGCAGCGGCCGGCGCCTCGGTGATCAGGCCCAGGTTGACCACCCCGCCGCGCTGCAGCTCGGCGATACCGGCGACTACACGACCGTAGTCCGCCGCCTCGTCGGCACGGATATAGACCTGGGTGTCGCCCCGCGCGGCAATGACCGCGCCGACCTTGGCCTGCAGCTCGGCCAGGTCGACGGCGCTGTCGGTCTGGTTCTCGACGTCCAGCTCGCTGCCGAGGTTCCAGTAGAAGCCGCCGTCGGCCTTCACCGAAAGCGTCAGGATCTGCCGCTCGTTCTCCACCGGCAGCGCCTCGGCCGCCACCTTCGGCAGCTCGATCTTGACGCCCTGCACCAGCATCGGCGCGGTGACCATGAAGATCACCAGCAGCACCAGCATCACGTCGATATAGGGCACCACATTCATTTCCGCCTTGGGCCCGTGTTTGCGCTGTGGCCTGACTAGCATTGCTGACCTCCTCAGGCGGCTGCGGCGACGCTGGGCGAAGCAGCGTGCAGGCGCCGATGCAAGCGCGCCTGCAGCTCGTTGCCGAAGGCGTAGTAACGGCCGACCAGCGTCTGCCCGTGGGCGGCGAAGCGGTTGTAGGCCATCACCGCGGGAATCGCCGCGAACAGGCCGATGGCCGTGGCGATCAGCGCCTCGGCGATACCCGGCGCGACGGTGGAAAGCGTGGCCTGCTGTACCTGCGAAAGGCCGAGGAATGAGTTCATGATCCCCCACACGGTGCCGAACAGGCCGATGTAGGGGCTCACCGAACCCACCGTGGCGAGGAACTGCAGGCCCTTCTCCAGGCGTTCCTCCTGCTCGGCAATGGCGACGTACAGGCTGCGCTCCACGCCCTCGGCGACCGCATCCGGGGCGATGCCCGCTTCACGCTGGAGTTGGGCGAACTCGCCGTAACCGGCGAGGAAGATGCGCTGCAACGCGGCCTCCTCCGGCAGCGGCTGCTGCTGTCCTTCGCGGTAGAGCTGGGCGAGATCGCCGCCCTGGCGAAAGCGCTGCTGGAAGCTGTGCAGCAGGCGCTCGCTGCGGTGCAGCGCGGCGCTGCGGCGGATGATCAGATACCAGCTCGATACCGAGGCCAGCACCAGGATCACCATCACCGCCTGCACCACTAGGCTGGCCTCGCTGATCAGCCCCCAGACGGACATGTGCTCGAGAGTCGTTTGCATGAATCTTTCCTCCTGCCCGCATGGGCAGCTGCTATTGGATGGCGGGTCGGTTACCGGGCGATGACATCAATCCAGACCCAGCGCATCGGCGATGGCTGACCAGGGCAGGTATTTGTAGTTCTGCGTGCCTTCGGGCATGCGCTTGCGGCCGTCCTGCACCACCAGCATGCCGCGGCTCCAGAGGCCGCCGAGATTCGCCGAGGTGACCTCCAGCCCGTCGGTTTCCGAAGCGCCGTCGATACCGCGCTCGGCATTCAGGCCGATGCGGAACGCGCCGCGCACGGCATACGGCGCCTGGGCATCAAGCACCACGTAGCTGTCGTTGCCCTGGCTGGAGATCACCAGGTAATCGCCACCCTCGCCGTGGTAGAGCGCCAGGCCTTCGATGTCGTCGTACACCGGCCCGCCAACACCGATCACCTTCTGGGGCGCTGCCGGCACCTCGGCACGGGCATCGACCACCCAGACCGCAACGTCCTCTTCACCGACGAACAGCCGCTCGCCACGGTCATCGGCGACGCAGCCCTCGGGCTGGCTGTCCAGCTTAAAGCGCCGCACCAATTCACCGTGCGGCTGGCCGGACTGGCCATCGAGGCGGTACTGGACGAAGGTGCCGTCCTTGTCGTTGGCGATCGCGTAGGTGACACCTTGGCGGTTCTGGAACATGCACAGGCCGTAGATATCGCTCAGCGGCGTGGCGATCTGGCCGATATCGCGGAGCACCCCGCTTGCGCGGTCGATGGCGAACAGGTGCAGGCTGTTGTGGTCTCGGTTGCTGGCCACGGCCAGGTCCACGCGCTTGCTGCCGAGGCGGAAGCCGCTGCGCACATCGACGTTGTTTAGCCGGCCGACGGTCAGGCTTTGCAGCTGGCGGCCTTCCAGGTCGTACACCACCAGCCCGCCCTTCTTGTCGGTGCCGAGCACGCGGCTCTGCGCAGGATCGCGCGGATTGATCCAGATCGCCGGGTCATCGGCGGCGTCCCCCAGACTGGGCACCGGGCCGGTCTCCACCGCTGCCGCCAGACTGACGATGGGTTCGGGATGCGGCAGTGCCTGTGGCTGCCACGCCAGCTGGGCGCGATGCAGGCCCTGCTCGTCCGCCAGCAGCAGTTCGACTCCTTCGGAGGTGCGACGCGCGCTGATGCGTTCCGGCTCATCGAGGCCGTCCAGCGGCAGCACGCCGTCCGCCTGCCAACCCGATTCGCTCTGACGATAGAGGTGCAGCGCCGGCGCCTCGGCATCCAAGGCCAACAGACCACCCGGCACCAACGCCATGCCAGCCGCCACCTTTGTCAGCGCGCCGAACGGCTTGACCAGATCGACCGGCTCACGCTGCAGCGGCGCCTCGGCATCCGCCGGGTAGCGCCAGAAGCCGACGTTCTCCTCGTTGACGTAGAGCTGCCCGGCCATGTCATCGGTCTGGCAGAAGGTGCTCTGCGGCGGCAGGCTGAGCCCGCGCACGCGCCGTGCTTCACCGAGCAGGCGGCCCTGGCTGCCCACCAGCCATTGCTCGCCGACACCTTCCTCGCCGAGCAGGAATACGAAGTCGTTGCGCGCGCTGTCGCGGTACAGGCACAGCCCCTCGATGGCAAACGCGGTGCGCGGCAGATACAGCGGCTGGCTCCAGGTCCGGTTGTCATCCAGGCCGATCAGCATCGCCTGCTGGCGCTTGCGCTCCACGGTGGCCAGCAGCAGCCCCCGACGGTCGAGGCGATGGTCGAGGCCCTCGAACCGCCCGCTGTGCTCGGCCAGTGTGTTGCCGGCCTTGTCCAGCAGGTGCAGGCCCTGCTTGTCCAGCTGGACGCGCTCGGCATGCGCCCAGGGGCCATTGCCGGCCAGCAGCTGCGCGTATTCGAGGCCGGTCTGCGCCGGCGTGGTGATGCTCAGCTGCGTACTCTGTGGCGCCTCGTCCTGACCGGCGGACTGGCAGGCGGCCAGGGTGATGCACAGGCCGAGCAGCAGGGTTTTGGGTAATGCGTTCATGCGATATCCATTCAGGTGCCGCAGGCCGGTGCCCGGCCGTAAAGGGGAACGGCGGGCACCGGAGCGGCAAGGGGTCAGAAGTGAGTCAGGGTCAGGCCGAGCTTGTAGGTCGGCCCGTACTCTTCGTACTGGGCGTTGTAGGAACCGCGGCCGGTGTAGACGTAATAGGACTCGTCCGTCAGGTTCAGCGCCTCGAAGGTCAGCTGCAGGCTCGGCGTGATGAAGTAGCCGGCCTTGAAGTCGACGAACAGCTGGTCGTCGACGTAGAGGTCGTGGGCCTTGTCGTCGATACCGGCCACCTCGTACAGGTAGTCGGACTTGTAGTTGGCGGCCAGGCGCAGATTGAGCCGGTCGTTTTCCCAACCGACCATCAGGTTGCCGACCGTATCGGAATGGTTCGGCAGGTCGATGCTGCGGCGCATGCCCTGACCCTCGATGTCCGCGTCGGACTTGCTGAAGGTGGCATTGGCGCCCAGCAACAAACCGTTCCACGGCGCCGGCAGCCAGTCGAGCTTCTGCGAGTAGGCCAGCTCAAGCCCGTAGAGCTTGGCGCTGCTGCCGTTCTGGAAGCTGAGTGCTTCGTCGAACGCCGCCCACTGGCCGGTGCCGGCCAGGTCGGTGTTGTAGATGAAGTTGTCGATGTCCTTGTAGAACAGGTAGGCGGACACCACGCCGGCGCGGCCCATGTAGTGCTCGATGCCGAGGTCGTAGTTGACGGACTCCAGCGGCTTGAGATCGGGGTTACCGAACTCGGCGTCGTCGCCATCGATGACGAAACCGGGCGCCAGCTGGCCGAAGGTCGGGCGTACCACGCTGTTGGTCCATGCGGCGCGGATCAACGTGTCATCGGTCAGCTGGTAGCGCACGTGCAGGCCGGGCAGCCAGTGGTGGTAGTCGTTGCTGCTGGAAATGGACTCGAACTGGTCGTCGCGCATGCCGGTGCCCTTGGCGCGAAAGCGCGTGCCCTCGTAGCGCAGGCCGGCGATGACACGCCAGCGGTCAACGTCCACCGTGTTCATCAGGTACGCGGCGTTGATGTCCTCGTGCATGTCGAAATCATTGATGCGCGACTCCTCCTCGTCGTAGAACTCGCTGGCGTCCAGCCCGGCGATGGCGCCCTTGATCGCCGAGGCGCTGATGCCGCGGCCGAAGCGGCCGAGCGCGTAGTCGACGTTGCCACCCTGGAAATCGGCCAGAGTCAGGTCGTCGAAGTCGTCATAGACCCAGACCTCGCTGTCGTTGTCCTTGTGCCGGCGGCTGAGCTTGCCGCCGAACTTGGCCTGCGCCGCGTAGCCCTGGATGTCGTAGTCGCGGGCCAGGTCCAGGCGGATGTTCTTCTCCCGGTCGCGGGTATCGCTCTTCTCCCACTCCACTTCATCCAGCTCGAAGGAAGCCGGATCGTAGAAGGCCGAATCCACTGTCAGGCGCGGCTTGCGGCTGCTGGAGAAACCGGCGTCGGCGAAGTCGCCTTCGAAGGTCGCGCCGGAGATGCCACCCGGATTGCGCTCGCGGGACTGGCTGTAGCCGACCTGTCCGCTCAGGGTCCAGAGGCCCATCATGCGTTCGCCGCCGAACACGTAGGACTGGATGGTCTGGGTTTCCTCGCGCGATTTCAGCTCGCGCCAGCCTTCAGCATCGCCAGTTTCGCCGGGCAACTGGGCGTCCTCGAACTCCACGCCGGCGGCGTTGCGCGTTTCGGTGTCCTTGAAGCGGCTGTACAGCGTACGCAGGTAATAGCTGCTGACGTCATCCGGCTTGTAGTCGAAGTTCAGCCCGAAACCGGTGCGCTCGCGGGTGATCTCGTAGTCGCGCTGCTCGAACTCCTCCAGGCGTGCGCCGTCGTCGGCAAAGTCCCACTTGCCGCCGGTTTCGACGTTGTCCGAACCGAACTTGCGCTCCTGCCAGCTGAGGGCTGCGGCCACACCGAAGTTGTCGACGCCATCGCCAAGGCTGAAGCGGTTGCTGATCGCACCGGAGAACTTCGGGCTGGTCTTCTCGACATTCTCGTCGTAGCTGCCCTCGCCGCTGATGCTGTAGAACAGGCCGTCATGATCGAACGCCGAGAGGCTTTCCACCTCGATGGTGCCCCCCAGGGAGTTGGCGTCCATGTCCGGGGTGAGCGTCTTGACCACCGACAGCGACTGCACCAGCTCGGATGGCAGTACATCCAGCGCCACCGCGCGGCGCTTGCTTTCCGGTGAGGGCACCAGGGTGCCGTTGATGGTGACGCTGTTCAGGTCGGGCGCGATGCCACGCACGCTGACGAAGCGCCCTTCACCCTGGTCGCGCTCCACCGAGATCCCCGGAATGCGCTGCAGCGCTTCGGCGGCGTTGTCATCCGGCAGCTGGCCGATGCCATCGGCATGGACCACGCTCTTGACGCTGTCGGAACTGCGCTGGTCCTTCAGTGCCTCGTCGATGCTGACGGCCTGGCCGATGACCTCGACGTGCTCCATGACCAGCGGCTCCTCAGCCCAGGCCGAACCGGCGCTGACAGCCAGGGCCAGCAGGCTGATGCGGAATCCTGCATGGCGGATGCCGCTGCGGTATGTGTTCATGAACGATTCCCCCGAATGGTGTTTGCCGGGTCCATCCCGGAACTGCAGCGGACGGTAGGTGGGGGATATGGCGGTTCTGTGACAGGAACTTTGGGGAGGGTTTGGAAGAGTGGGTTTTGCGGGGTTTTGGGGGTGGGGTTGAGCTGATATGACCTGTTTTTAGCGGTATGGATATGGAAATGCCTATCGCAGACCCGCTGGGATCAAGTTGGGGGAGCAACCCATTTTCCGGGTGTTCCGGTACTTCTGTTTCGCGCTGCTGCGCGAGTTCCTTTTGGCAGTCGCCGGATGGCCGGCCCCGCCAAAAGGAACCAAAAAGTCTTGCCCCTACATCCGGGTCTCGCTACGCGAGACTTCCCTCATTCCATCGCTTCTCCGAGGGTCACCGTNNCGGCATCCATGCCGCTCGCCCCTCTACGTAGCGATTACATTCGGCCTCCTGAAAGGGGCGATCGATGTCGCCTGCAAGTCCGTGATTGCTAGGATCCAATATGAGGGAAAACCGTAAAGGACGTTTCCAACGAACGACACGGGTCGGCTGATCGTCATCATCCGTCTGTTGAAAATCGTCGCAGGCCCCACCCTCGCCCCTTCAGTAGGGAGAGCGGAATCGTTGCGTAAGGGGGTGAGCCGCATGGATGCGGCGAAAGGCTTAAAGGGCCATGGAAGGCCCTTGTAAGCCGACCCCTGAAGCGGCGATGGAGCGAACGAACCCCGCGCGGAGCGCGGGGCCGGATGCAGGGGCAAAGCGTTTTTGGNNTTTTCCGCGCCTGAAAAAGTGACTCGCCCAGCAGGGCGAAACCTGAATCGCCAGGCAACTCGGCAATCGGCATCGACTCGATGCCAGCAAGCCCCTCGTCCAGAACTGATCCAAATCCATCAGGGCAAACCACATCCCCAATCCCATCCAGCAAATCAACCAAACCAAAAAAACCCTGAGCCAATTCAACCCCCACCCCATTCATCCAACCGTCACATCCATCTGTTTCCGTGCCCTCACGCACTGGCGCGAACCCGCCACGGAGACCTCATGAAATCCCTCCTCAAACTCCACACCCTCACCCTCCTCGGCCTCGCCCTGGCCGCCAACGTCGGCCTGCAGCTGCTGCTCGCCGTCGGCACGGTCAAATCCTGGGGCGAGATCGACTGGATGGACGTCGTCGGCGAAGGCGGTTGCGCCGCCCTCGCCCTCGCCTGGCTGGTCATGCTGCTGCACAGCCGCCCGGCCGGCCGGGTGACGCGGTTGCTCGCACTGGGCCTGGCCTGCATCTGCTTTTCCTGGTGGATGGACCTGCTCGACGAATTCATCCAGATCCCCGCCAGCATCGCCTGGGACAACTGGCTGGAAACCGCGCCAATGCCTGTGGGTCTGTTGCTGCTGACCTTCGGCATCTACCACCTGAACCAGGAACAACGCGCCATCAACGCGCAGATGCACAAGCGCGAGCGGCTGTTTCGCGAACATCGGCTGTTCGACAACCTCACCCCGCTGAGCACCGCCGAATACCTGCGGCGGCAGCTCGATCAGACCCTGCGCCAGGCCGACGAGGAGCAGCGCCCGCTGTCTCTGCTGGCGATCGACCTGGACGACTTCAGCCGGGTCAATCAGCGCTACGGCCAGGCCGAGGGCGATCTGGTGCTGCAGGCCGTGGCGCAGCTGCTGGTGCTCAACCTTCGTCATCAGGACCTGCTCTGCCGCCTGGCCGGCGATCGCTTCGTCGTGCTCCTGCCGGATACTGCCGAACAGCAGGCGCGGCAGCTTGCCGAGGAGTTGCAGACCGCCGTGGCCAGCCTCGCCCACAAGACGCGCCAGCATGGCGAACGCCTGCATCTGCGCGCCAGTACCGCGGTGGTGATGGCCTTCGACGACGATGCCGAGCAGCTGCTCCAGCGCCTCAACCTCGCGCTGGCCAAGGCCAAGCAGTCACTGCCGCGCTGCGCCTGAGACGACCATGAACAGCCCCTTACGCTGGTACGAGTGGGACAGCCGCTTCATCGCCGCGCATCACCAGCCGGCGGTCCTGCTGGACCTGGCGTTGTCACGCGGCATCGACAGCCACGCGCTGCTGCGCGGCAGCGGGCTGTTCTACGAAGACATCGCCAGTGGCCGGGCGCGGGTCAGCCCGGCGCAGTTGCTGACCCTGATCGGCAACGCGGAACGCCTGCTCGGCGCAGCGGACAGCAGTTTCCTCTTCGGCCAGCGCCTGCTGCCCGGCCATTACGGCGAAGTCAGCCTGGCGCTGGCCAATGCCGGCAATCTCGAGCAGGCGCTGGAGCGCCTCTGTCAGTTCCGCGCCCTGCTCTGCCCGTTGCTGGCTCCAAGGCTGCTGCTGGATGAACGCCAGATTCACCTGTACTGGCTGGATGGTGGCGCCAGTGGGCGGCACCAGCGGTTTCTCGTGGAGGCGCACCTGACCGCCATCGTCGCGCTGTGCAAACGCGGCTCCGGTCTGCGGTTGCCCTGGCGCTTCCAGTTCGCCTATGCGCAGCCGCGGCACATCGAGCAGTACTGGGTGCATCTGGGCGATGCGCTGCAGTTCGACCGCCAGCTGACCCTGCTCAGTCTGCCGCGCGAATACCTGCATCAGCCCTGGCCGGAGGCGTCGACCACCGTGGGCCAGGTCGCGGTGCAGGCCAGCCAGCAACAGATCGATGCGCTGGACGGGCCGTGCGCCTTTCTCGATGCGTTCTACCAGTACCTGGAGGCGCACATCCGCGAGCCGCTGAATCTCGAGCGCGTCGCCGTCGCGTTCGCCATGAGCCCGGCGACGCTCAAGCGCAAGCTGGCCAAGCACGGTACGCATTTCCAGGAGCAACTGGACCTGGTTCGCAAGCACGTCGCGCTCTACCTCTACCAGGCCTGTGGCTTGGGTAACGAGGCTGTGGCGCGGCACCTGGGCTTCAACGACACCACCAATTTCCGCCGCGCCTTCAAGCGCTGGACAGGCGTGGTGCCCAGCGGGCTGCAGCCACTGTTCGACGCGCCCTGAGGAAATGCTAAGGTTNNTACCTTCGATGCAAACGGACCGGGCATGGACATCAAGCAGCTGAAGTTTCTCGTGGCGCTCGACGAAACGCGGCATTTCAGCCAGGCGGCGGCGCGCTGTCACGTCACCCAGCCGACCCTGTCGATGCGCCTGCGCACCCTGGAAGACGAGCTCGGTCTGCAGCTGGTGATTCGTGGCCAGCGCTTCGAAGGCTTCACGCCCGAAGGTGAGCGCATCCTGGCCTGGGCGCGTAGCCTGCTGGCCGCTCAGGACGGACTGCTGGCCGAGGCCGCCTCCTGCCGCGGCCAGCTGGTCGGCACGCTGCGCCTGGGCGTAGTACCGCTGGCCGGGTTCGACCCGATGCAGCTGGTACGGGCGTTCGGCGAACGCCATCCGAGCCTGCGTTTCGAGCTGTTCGCACTCAGCAGCGAGCAGATTCTCGAGCGACTCAGCCGTAATCTGCTGGATCTCGGCCTGTCCTATCTGGAGCGCCTCGACGACGCGCACTTCGCCAGCCTGCCCCTCGGCGAAACGCGCATGGGCCTGCTGCATGACGAGCGCCATTTCCGCTTCGATGCCCCTTCTCTGAGCTGGGAGGCCCTGGCTGGCCTGCCCCTGGGCCTGCTGACCGGCGGCATGCACTTTCGCCAGTCCATCGACCACGCGCTGCGCAGCCGTGGCCTGAGCCTTGCGCCGCGGCTGCAGACCGATGCCGTACATCACCTGCTGCAGGCCGTAGGCGCCGGACTGTGTTGCGCCATCATGCCGCTCGATAGCGGACTCGAGGCCCTGGACAGCCGGCTGACGCTGACGCCTATCGACAATGCCAGCACTCTGGCGCCGCTGGGGCTGATCCTGCGGCGCGACTCGCCGCGATCCGCACTGGGGGAGGCCTGTTTCAACGAGGCCAGCGAACTGCTGCAACAGCGATGAAAGGGGCTTGTGATCGACGCCATCGATCACACCATCGGACATAGCGATTGGACGGCCGGCACCGGCGCTCCTAGGCTGCCTGCGTCGACCTGTCGCAGGCAGCCGCCATGCTCTACGCCACTCTGAACTCCGCCGAACCGCACGATGCACGCGCTGCGCTGTTGGCCGAGGAATGCGCGCTGGCCATCAGCTACAACGGTCTGAACCACGCCGTGATGATGGTGACGCCGCAGGATCTGGAAGAGTTCGTCGTCGGCTTCAGCCTCGCTGGCGGGCTGATCGAGCGACTCGATGACCTGCGTGACCTGCGCCTGCTCGGCGACGGCAGCGCTCGCCGCGCGGACGTACAGGTCAGCCCGCGGGCGTTCTGGACACTCAAGCAGCAGCGTCGCCAGCTCGCCGGCACCAGCGGCTGCGGACTCTGCGGGGTGGATGCGCTGGATCAGGCACTGCCGCGGCTGGTGCCGCTGCAGCCGACAGCACTGCCGCCCGAAGGGCATTTCCATGAGCTGCGCCAGCGCATTGCGAGCGCCCAGCTGATGGCGCGCGACAGCGGTGCGCTGCACGCGGCGCTGTATGTCGACGGCAACGGAAAGATCGCCCTCTGCCGTGAGGACATCGGCCGGCATAACGCGCTGGACAAGCTGATCGGCGCGCTGACGCTGCAACGCCGCAAGCCGAGCGAAGGCTTCGTCGTGGTCACCAGCCGCTGCAGCCTGGAACTGATCCACAAGGCCGTGCGCGCCGGCATCGGCACGCTGGTCAGCCTCTCGGCACCGACTCAGCTCACCGTGCAGTGGGCGCGTCAGCACCACCTCAACCTCATTCATCTGCCCCACCACAGCGCTCCGCGGGTCTACAGCCCTGCGCCTGCACTGCCCGACCAGAACGGATGTCACCCATGAGCCGCATGTCCCGCTTCCATCCCGCCACCCGCTTCCAGCCCTACGCCGGCCCGGCTGGCGGCTGGGGCGCCCTGCGCAGCGTGGCCAGCGCCTGGCTCGGCAGCGGCAATGCGCTGAAGAACATCCGCGCCANNGCTGGACAGCAAACAGCCGTTCAAGAACATCCGCGCCATGCTCAAGACCAACCAGAACGGCGGCTTCGACTGCCCCGGTTGCGCCTGGGGCGATTCGCCGGAGGCCGGTGCGGTGAAGTTCTGCGAGAACGGCGCCAAGGCGGTGAACTGGGAAGCCACGCGCCGCCGCGTGGATGCCGCCTTCTTCGCCCGCCACAGCGTCAGCCAGCTGCGTGAGCAGAGCGATTACTGGCTCGAATACCAGGGGCGCCTCACCGAACCGGTGCGTTATGACGCGGCCAGCGACCGCTATCAGCCGATCACCTGGGATGATGCGTTCGTGCTGATCGCGCGACACCTGAACGGCCTGGCCAGCCCGCACCAGGCAGCCTTCTACACATCCGGCCGGGCCAGCAACGAAGCGGCCTATCTCTACCAGCTGTTCGGCCGCAGCTTCGGCACCAACAATTTTCCCGACTGCTCGAACATGTGCCACGAGGCCAGCGGCGTCGCCCTCACCGAATCCATCGGTGTCGGTAAGGGCACGGTAACGCTGGAAGATTTCGACCACGCCGATGCGATCTTCGTACTTGGCCAGAACCCCGGCACCAACCACCCGCGCATGCTCGAACCGCTGCGCCAGGCGCTGGAGCGCGGTGCCCAGGTGGTCTGTTTCAATCCGCTGCGCGAACGCGGCCTGGAACGATTCCAGCATCCGCAGAAGCCCATCGAGATGCTCGCCAACCAGGACGCGCCAACCCACAGCCTCTACCTGCGCCCCAACCTTGGCGGCGATCTGGCCGTACTGCGCGGCATCGCCAAGTACCTGCTGCAATGGGAACGCGAAGCGCTGGGGAGCGGCGGACCGGCGGTGTTCGATCGCGACTTCATCGCCGAGCACACCCATGCCGTCGATGCCTATCTGGAGGCGATCGATGCCACGCCGTGGGCGCAGATCGAGCAGCAGTCCGGGCTCGAACGCGACGCGATCGACCAGGCCGCCGCGATCTACCGCGACGCCGGGCGGACCATCGTCTGCTGGGCCATGGGCATCACCCAGCACCATCATTCGGTGGCGACCATCCAGGAGATCGCCAACCTGCTGAT
>JABAHQ010006663.1_pt4 | contig 15464 bp, 12 predicted proteins | sample 7062091 | NCBI WGS metagenome assembly JABAHQ01 (sample SAMN14534359, study PRJNA622989) | marine sediment metagenome | biome: marine biome [ENVO:00000428]; feature: marine pelagic biome [ENVO:01000023]; material: deep marine sediment [ENVO:00002113] | place: India: Gulf of Kutch | collected...
CAGATTGCCGACGAACATGATATCCTGCTGATTTTTGATGAAGTGCAGACCGGTGTGGGCCTGACCGGAGAAATGTGGTGTTTTCAGCATTTCGGTGTTAAGCCGGATTTGATGGCGTTTGGCAAGAAAACCCAGGTCTGCGGCTTTCTATGCAGCAGACGGATCGAGGAAGTCGAAAATCACGTCTTCCAGGAAGCCAGTCGCATCAACTCCACCTGGGGCGGCAATTTGGTCGACATGGTGCGGTTTCGCAAATACCTGGAGATCATCATCACAGAAAATCTGATTGAAAATGCGAAGAAGGTGGGGCAATACTTTTTAGGCGAATTGCAGAGCTTCGAGAAAGAATTCGAGGGACAGGTCAGCAATGTCCGGGGCCGCGGCTTGATGATCGCTTTTGATCTCCCCACAGGCACCCGACGAACCGAATTTTTGAACGCAGCGTTTCGAAAGGGAATGATCGCGTTGGGTTGCGGACAGCGCTCTGTGCGTTTCAGGCCCGCTTTGAACTTAACGGAGAGTATTGTTGACGACGCTCTGGAGATAATCAGAACCAGCCTGAGAGAAATCCTCGACGTTGAAGAAGGACGAGTCGGCGTCTCAGAGGCGGATGAAGCAAAGTATGAACTCTAATTCTAAAGCCGACTCATCATTGCAGCTCAGCTGTCGGCTTTTTTGCAAATAGTCAATGAAGGAAGCGGGAGGAAACTTACCGGAGGGAACACTTTTCGTTGTCAGCACGCCTATTGGCAACTTGCAGGACATGACGTTACGCGCCGCCGATGTTCTTTCTAACGTGGATTTGATTGCCGCGGAAGACACGCGACACACACGGGTGCTCCTGCAGCATTATGACATCCGAACCCCGATGACCAGCTATCACGACTTTAACAAAGCGAAGAAAATTCCGATTCTGATCGAGAAACTCAAAGGGGGCACAAAGATTGCTGTGGTGTCTGATGCGGGGACGCCAGGAATTTCAGACCCTGCATATAAATTGATCGAAGCATGTGTTGAAAATAACGTGCCCATTGAAGTCATACCGGGCGCGACGGCGTTCGTGTCTGCCTTGATTTTATCCAGCCTGCCCACCGACCGATTCGCGTTTGAAGGCTTTTTGCCACGCAAAAAAGGCCGAAGGAAGCGCATCGAAGCGCTCAAGGACGATCCGAGAACGCTGATTTTTTACGAATCGCCTTACCGGTTGGCAAAAACGATCGAGGATTTGGCCCATGCGTTCGGAAACCGCAGGGCAGCTCTCATCAAGGAGATCACAAAAAAATTCCAAGAGGTGAACCGCGGCACGTTGCTCGAATTGAAATCACGTCTTACCGAAATGGTTATTAAGGGAGAATTCGTGCTGGTCGTTGAGGGGAAAGGGAAAGATTGGAAAAGTGAGTAGATGCGTCGAACTAGGTGAATTGGAGTTGAGAGGCGACCGCCCGCTGCCCAAAATATAGAAACTTTTCTATTCACATTAATTCATTATTATTCAATAATTTAAGAGGAGGTTATCATGAAACGTAATAGGTCTATGACAAGCTTTGTCCTGATTTGTCTTTTGGTTTTGCTGGTTTCCGCCTTGGCGGGGACAAGGAGCAGTTCCGATGAAGAAGCAATTCAAGGGTTGATTTCGCAGTGTGCCCAAGCCCTGCAAAGCCAAGATTGGGAGATGCTTGACAAGGTGTGTTCTGAAGATTGGCTTCATATTTCACATATGGGCGATCGCTGGGATATGGCAGCGGTGAAGAGTTTTTTCGAAGACCATATTACAGACCACACAATTCAGTTTAGCGATGTAGACACGCATATCTCAGACGATGCCAGTATGGCCTGGGCGACCTTCAATGAAGAGACTGAATATAACTTCGATGGAAACCCCGTCAAACAGAGCGCGGTTTTCACAGCAACCTTTGAGAAGCAAGCAAAGGCCTGGAAAATGAAGCTTCTGCACCGGACCGTGGTCGCACAGCCTGACAAGGAGTAATGTCGTTCGAATTTTGGTCCTAAACTTGTCCTCACAGGTTGGTTCATTGGCTCAGCAGTATCCCTAAAGACGTTACGATCTTACTCTAAACAGAAATATCGTAAATTGGGTAAATCTGAGGATTCAGGTGCTGTCCGAAAATTCGACACCAAGCTGTTCGTTTCATGTTGCGCGGAGTCAAAACATCCTGTATTTCTCTAAATAAATAAGAGAAACAGTTTTCCTGGACAGCCCTGAATGCTATATCGGATCAGTTCTTGCAGGAGTTTGTTTCAAAGTCCATATTGGAACGAGAGACTTTCGTTTTTGATATTTAACTTCTGAGCGAGGCATGAGCAATAGCCCGTCATTGCACATCACAAAATCGAAACAAAACGAGTCTAAAGGAGCTAATGTGATAAGTGTGAGAAACTCCGTTTTTATTATCGCACATGTCTTTATGCTGCTGTTCTGTTTGGTCTCAAACTTGCTGTCACAGGATGGCCACCTCAAGAACGCCCTGCAAAGGGAATACGACCTCACCCTAAAATATGATTTTGGAGATAAGGATTTTTACCATATCCGTACGGTCTATTTGGAAATGAACGACACCGGAAAAGTGGCGAAGACACGGCTTCTGGATGGCGGCTTTTCACGGGAAGTGCTGAGATTCAAGGACAGCAAGCGTTATGACCGTTTTGTGTGGAAACATGTGAAAATGGGGCACAAGATGGGAAAGAGTCAGGTCAGAGAGACCAAAGTATTGCCCTATTCTCGAGATTTCCGATATGAGTTTTCAGAAAAGGATATGACACCAGAGCGCTTTCCTGTTGATGTCACATCGATTCCCAAGACAATGGAAGGCTACAATTTTTTCGTAAAATTAATCGATGCACATACCTTCGACGTTATCAGCAACTTCGCTAATTATGAACATGGTCTGAGCAAGATTGGTCAGACCGCTGAACTGCCAGAGCAGGAATTGCAGGGTATCATTGATTTCCCACCCCTTTTCACGGATACACATTTTGCTCAGGCACCGATTTTCACCACATTTCAGGGAATCACGTTATATGAAGGGGAGCCGTGTGCCATGCTCGCTTACCGTTCAGACGACTCTCGAATTCACATGACTGCGAACATGATGGATATGAAGATACCCATGGATGGAACGTCTTATTACTGGGGGGAGATCTTAATGTCATTGCAACGCAGGAAAATTCTCAGGGGCACCCTTTTCGAACACGTCGTTTCGATCACAAACTTAGGCAACCCCGCCAAACCGATCAGAAATGTTATCCGGAGAGAGATCACCTTAGAAAAGGTGACCCAAGAAGAATTTGAGAATTTCGGTAGGGCGTCATTTTGATCAGCGGCACGCTGCAAATTTCTATTCTAAAAAATAAAAAAGATGCCCATGCGGCCTCGGCATGACATCCATGATGATTTCACCTAGTAAAACCTTAAACACTTCAAAGTCGAATGAGCGTGCGAAAGATGGCAACCGTTTTAGACACAAAGAGATTGATTTCGTGTGGATTTAAAGCTAGTTTTAACACGTTAAATCTTTGGTCATTGCCCAACCGCGTCCCTTGAATCGAACGGCTGCTCTTTCTAAGAGCTACGACTTTTAAGGAGAGGAAAATTTGATTCAAAAAAATGTTTTTAAATGGAAAATCACAGTTTTGCCGGAGGGAATCAAGAATTGGTATCTGAAGCTCATTACACCCTTGATCGAGTTTTTTATTCGCCTTGAACTGAATCCTAATTTCTTCACCACCATCGGCTTTATCTTAACCATCGGGGCAGCCGTGTTGTTTGCCGTGGGTCAATTGGTCATTGCCGGGGCCATCGTGCTCCTGGCCGGCACCTTTGACATTATCGACGGCAAAGTCGCACGGGCCACCAACCGGGTTACCAAATTTGGCGCGTTGTATGACTCCACTCTGGACCGCTACTCGGAGGTGATCATGTTTTTCGGACTCGCCTTTTATTTCGTGAGAGCGGACTGGTTTCTCACTTCCGTGGCGGTTTCGTTTGCCCTTGGCGGTTCAATCATGGTGAGTTACGTGCGCGCCCGCGCCGAAGCACTCGGATTTCACTGCAAAGTTGGGATCATGCAACGGCCTGAACGCGTGGTGTACATCGGCTTCGGAGCCCTCTTTTCCTTCATTCATATTTATATCCTGATTTTTGCAATTTGTCTCATCGCTGTCTTCGCTAATGTTACGGCTGTTCAAAGGATCTATCACATTTGGGTGGCCGAGAACGGTAAGAAAAAGCAAAAGTTGGGTAAGACGGAATTGGATATGGTGGGAGAGTGACAGGGCTGTAATCGAGCGAGTGAACATTTACAAGCCGCAAATGCATAAGACAGAATTTCAGTTTGCTAATTCTAATAAAATTTCGATGCCTTTTGGAACAAAAAATATTTCATGTTGGATAGACATGATTTTGTTTGTATATTAAAAACAGTCAGTTGAGAACCAAACGGACTTATACACAAATCGGGGTATTCCGATGTCCATTACTGAAACTAGTTACGAGCATATCATCCTTAATGAAAAAAGTCAAGCCATCATTGAAGGTACAAAAATCAAAGTGATAGAACTCGTACTTGACAAAACAGCTTACGGTTGGAGCCCCGAAGATAGGAAGACAGCAGCATGGCCGGCTTTGATTTCACACTTGATGAGCAGCACAAAGGATATCACGTAATTGAGTTCAAACACTGTCGAGAAGTATGTAGCGGAAATCCAGGGTAAGATTTGGACAGAGAAATAATCGCATCTAACAGCGAAAATTCTTCAACCTTTACATAACAACAGGAGGGTAACAAATAACGTGGAACAGAAAGAAACCAACATCGCAGAACCGAAAGGAAAGTTAGGCGTGTTGCTTCCGGGTTTGGGAGCCGTGAGCACCACTTTCATCGCGGGTGTCGAAGCCATCCGAAAGGGCATTTCGGAGCCATTCGGTTCAGTCACGCAAATGGGCACCATTCGACTTGGCAAACGCACCGAAAATCGCGTACCAAAAATCAAGGATTTTGTGCCGCTTGCCGAGTTAGATGATTTGGTGTTCACCGGCTGGGATATTTACACTGAAAACTGCTACGAAGCCGCCGTAAACGCAGGCGTTCTGGACAAAACGCTTCTGGACCAAGTCAAACCCGAATTGGAAGTCATCCGACCTTTGGAAGCCGTTTTCGATCAAAAATACGTCAAAAAGCTCGCGGGCAAGAATGTGAAGACGGCCGATTCAAAGTGGGGTCTGATGGAGCAAGTGCGCGAAGATATCCAACAGTTCAAGCGTGAACATAATTTGGACAGAATGGTCATGGTGTGGTGCGGCAGCACGGAAGTCTTTATGGACCCGAACGATCCTGCTTACAACGACCTCGCCGCTTTTGAAAAGGCCATGAAGGAAGATCATCCGGCCATCGCTCCGAGTATGATTTATGCTTACGCCGCCATAGCCGAAGGCATTCCCTATGCCAATGGCGCACCGAATCTTTCTGTGGATTTTCCGGCCATGATTGAATTTGCCAAGAAACAAGGCGTTCCCATCGGCGGCAAAGATTTCAAAACCGGGCAAACCCTGATGAAAACCATTTTAGCACCGGGACTGAAAGCCCGATACCTGGGACTTTCCGGCTGGTTCTCCACCAACATTCTCGGCAACCGCGACGGCGAGGTTTTGGACGACCCGGAATCATTCAAGACGAAAGAAGTCAGCAAACTCGGCGTTTTGAAGTATATTCTTCAGCCTGAGGTGTATCCGGAACTTTATGGCAATATTTACCACAAAGTCCGAATCAATTACTATCCGCCGCGCGGAGATAACAAAGAGGGCTGGGACAACATCGACATTTTTGGCTGGCTGGGCTATCACATGCAGATCAAAATCGATTTTCTGTGCAGAGACAGTATTTTGGCCGCGCCCATTGTCCTGGATTTAGTCTTGTTTTTGGATTTGGCGGCGCGCTGTGACATGAAGGGCATTCAAGAATGGCTGTCATTTTATTTTAAAAGCCCATTGACCGCAGAAAACGTTTACCCTGAACACGATATATTTATTCAGTTGATGAAACTGAAAAACACGCTTCGGTACCTCAAAGGCGAAGAACTGATCACCCATTTGGGGCTTGAGTATTACGATTAAGGTTAAATCATTAGGACTGTCCGACTCGCAAAACCAAACGTGCTTAGACAGTCCGAAATTCAACAAACGCAATGACAGTTTTTTGTATCAAATTAAAACCCAAGAAGAACTAACCTGGTCAAGCGGAACCAAAACTGAGTTTTTTGAAACACGGAGAAGCTGAGTCCACAGAATTTTGCTCAGCGCATCGGAGTGCAAGCCAAATACACTTAAATTTAACCACTAATGCAACACGGATAAATGTGGTTAGAGTGGAAGGCGCTTGCGTCGCGAATTAAGTATGAGTAGCCTGCTTTAATTCTGGTGTCCGTCTACGCTTTGAATTAGTCAATTATTTCTAATTGACGCGCAAAAATGAACATTCAAAATTTTGCTCCAATAAATCCGTTTCATCCATGTCAATCCGTGGCTATAAATTTGCGGCTTTGCGGTGCTGTGAAAGTCCGCTGCCTTCGTGGCTCCGGGTTTGACCGAAAGGCCGGGGGCCAGGAAGTCCAAATGATGCCGTGAAAACAGGTAACGTAATGACTTTGACTTCTAATTGTTTTATCCTACTAAACATATTTGCTTAAAAAGCACAGATTTCACTCTTTAGGCATAAAGTTCATGTGGTCTTTTCAGTCAAGTTTTTGGTACAATATGGAAATTGAATTTCAGCGAGATATAGTTTAAGGGATTGATAGCAACTTGAGTGAAAAGTCTCCTCTTAAAACCGTTCTGAAAACCTCGCTGCCTGCGGTTATCGACCTGTCCTCCCAAACCTTTATGTGGACGATTGAGGCTATCCTCATTGGCAAGATCAGCGCGGCGGCATTTGGTGGTGTGGGCATGGCCGTCCAGATTATCGTCGTGGTATTGACCATTTTATTGACTTTTATAGTTGGCAGTTCGATTATCATCAACAGGTATTTGGGGGCCAAGAACTACTGGGACGCGAATCACATTATGGGCCAGGCCTTGATGCTTGGAATCATCATGGCTATTTTGATCGCCATTGGCTGGTATTTCGGGGCACCCTACATCTTTAAATTGATCAAGGAAGGCGGGTCCGAGGCCAGACAAGCAGGCATCACATATCTCAAAACCATTGCCCTGTTTGCGCCGTTGGTGCTCACCAATTTTGTGGCCCTTGGCATTGTGAGAGGCGCCGGCGATACACGCTACGCCATGATGATCAATCTTTCGGTGAACTCGCTGAATTTGGTCCTGGCGCCTACATTAATATTCGGTCTGTTTGGCTTCCCGAGACTTGAAGTGCGCGGCGCGGCCATCGCCATGTGCAGTGCCCACTCTCTGGGATTTTTTGCCACACTGTATTTGCTCAGAAGTCGAAAGTCGGTTCTCTTTCTTTCGTTTCGAGAGTTGACGACTCCAAACTTCAGAACGTTCAAAAGATTGTTCAAAGCCGGGCTACCAACCACTGTGGAGCAGCTTGTCTGGGCTTTCGGACAATTGGTGGTTACCGGATACGCTGCAGTCATTGGCATCACGGTCCTGGCTGCACATCAGGTTTTTCTGCGGATTCAGGCCATCTTGTCCATGTTCTATCTGGGCTTTGGCATCGGAGCCATGACGTTGGTCGGCAAAAATTTGGGCGCGGATGATCGCAAAACCGCTGAAAAAACCGCTCTGACCGCAAACGCGGTGGTTTTTGTGTTTGCGTGTTTCGTGTTCATTGTTATTGCCGTTTTCTCAAAGCCCCTCATCGCCATGTTTACATCGGAACCGGAGGTGGTAAAGTTAGGCTCATCGGTGATCATCGTATTTGCGCTGGTGCAAATCCCCAAAGCCATGGACGGAGTACTCATTGGGAACTTGCGCGGCGTGGGCGATCTCAAATGGCTGATGTGGGTCACCATCGCAAGCGTACTGATTTTTGAAATAAGTCTGAATTGGTCTCTGGTGTTTCTTCTCAACTTTTCTCTGATGGCGCTCTGGCTGGTTCATTTAGGCGACGAAATACTGAGAACGATTATCAATTTTTGGCGTTTTAAGAGTGGCAAGTGGAAGTTTATTCATTATTGACAAACTCACGGAATCTTGCAAATGCGAAACGGCTTCTTGATCAACTTCGAAGGCATTGATTTTTGCGGCAAGTCCGTTCAGGCCAATCTTTTGAAAGACAGATTGCAGGCCCGCAAGTTGCCAGTGCTTTTTCTGCGTGAACCGGGTGGCACAGAGATCTCCGAAAAAATTCGTGACGTGTTGTTGAACCTTGAACACAAGCACATGGATGTAAAAACGGAGGTGCTGCTTTATTCGGCAGCCCGTTCGCAAATGGTGAGTGAATGCGTCATTCCGCATCTGAATCAAGGGAATATCGTCATTTGTGATCGGTATTACGATTCAACCACCGCCTACCAAGGATTCGGCCGACAAATTGATTTGGATTTTATAAAAAAATTGCATAAATTTGTCACTCAAGGAATTGTACCGGATTTGACATTCTTGATCGACTTGAAACCTGAGGAAGCCGTAAAGAGGAAAAAGCTGGGTGGCAAGAAAACGGACCGATTGGATGAGGAGCATTTGGAATTTTATCACCGTGTTCGAGAGGGTTACTTGAAAATCGCCAGGTCGGAACCAGATCGCTTTCGAATCCTAGACGGCTCCCAGAAAATTGACGACATCCACGAAAAGATTTTGCACCATGTGAAATTGAAATTAAAGGAACATAGTTATAAGGTGTAAGTTTGCTTTTTTGTAATCTAAGACGGAGGTAACTTCATGTCTGCTAACAAAAAACAAGTCTCAGCAATCATTGTAGCTGTCATCGTTTTAGTGACGCTTGGTGGCTGGGTCTCTAACAATTGGGTTTCCGCATACAGCCCGGACTACTATTTGCAGATTCAGAAGAATATCGAGCTGTTCGGTCGGGTCTATCAGGAAATCGCTAAGAAATATGTGGAGGAAGTCGACCCTTCCAAATTCATGCGTGCAGGTATCGATGGCATGCTAGCCACATTGGACCCTTACACGCTCCTGGTTGAAAAGGAAGACAATGCCGAACTGCAAATCATGTCTTCCGGCAAATATGGCGGGCTTGGCATGCGCATCGGGATGCGGGGCGGCTGGCCCACTGTCGTGGAACCTCCATTCGATGGAACTCCTGCTCTGAAAGCTGGCATCCGCGAAGGAGACAAAATTATCGAAGTTGATGGCGAGTCGACCAAAGGCATGAGCATCTCCAAGGTCGCCAGCCTACTGCGAGGAGAGATCGGCAGCGAGGTTTTTCTCAAAATTGCTCGCCAAGGAGAAGATGAGCCCATCGAATTTCGCTTGATTCGTGCGGAAATTACAGTAACGGACGTCGCCTATTCTGGCATCCTGCAAGATGGCATTGGATACATTCGCTTGAGCCACTTTTCGCGCAATGCCGGAAAAGATATTGAGAAAGCTGTCCGACAATTAAAGAAAGAGGGATTGCAATCACTTATTGTTGATCTGCGCTCGAATCCCGGCGGTTTGCTTGATGCAGCCGTCAGCGTTAGCGAAAATTTTATTGACAAGGGCAAATTGATCGTGTCCACTGAAGGACGATTTGCTGGTGCCCTTCAGAAATACCATGCTCAAAAACCACCGATTTTGGAAGATCTGCCGTTGGTGATATTGGTCAATGGCTTAAGCGCCTCAGCTTCGGAAATCGTAGCCGGGGCCGTGCAAGATTACGATAGAGGTGTGATCATCGGAAAAGAGACATTCGGTAAAGGCTTGGTGCAAACGGTCGTCCCCATCTCCGGAGAGGCCGCATTAAAAATTACCACTGCCAAGTACCTCGTCCCCAGTGGCCGCTCCATTCAAGATCCGGAAAAATTTCTCAAAGACCCTGACGATATCATTTATGGACTGACTGAAATTGAGGATGCGCACTTAAACGACAACGCTGTAGACTCAACCGACAAAAAAGACGAGGGGGAACTCTTTCGCACGGCAAACGGCAGAAAGGTTTACGGTGGACACGGAATTACTCCCGATATTATCGTTGAAGAAGAACCTTTGAGCGCCTATGAATTGCAGTTGCTTCGGAAAACCATGCCGTTTCAATTCGCGGTGATTTATGCGGCAAAACATCCTGAATTAAAGCGAGGGTTTGAGGTAACGCAAGAGATGTTAGATGAGTTCGAAAATTTTATAAAAGAGAGTAAATTCGAATATACCTCCGAAGCGGAGGAGACACTCAATCATTTGCAGGAAATCGCTCAAGAGGAAGACTATTTTGCTTCAATATCGACCTCTTATGAAGAACTGCACCAGGCGATCCTCGAGCAAAAGGCAAAAGAATTTGAAAAGAGCACGGATTTCATAAAGGAGCAGCTGGAGCAGGAAATTTCAGCCAAGTTATGGGGTACGCGTGCCGAAGTGGAAGCGGGAATTGACGACGATCCCGTGATTCAGAGAGCGCTCTCAATGCTTTCTGAGGGAAAAGAATACTATACCGTATTGCAAGGCCCCAAAGCTGACGATAAAGTCGAGAAGGAACGTTAGTCAAAATCTAAAGCGTTCCTCGACCAATTACTGATTTTGGATTCAATTACTGAAAGGGATTCATGCTGAACCGAAACCATGCATGAATTCCTTTCTTTGTGTATATTTATCGACTACGAGAATAAGAAATCTGGACCCTAACATGAAAGCATGGGAGGCGAAATGAACAATTACAAGTACGTCTATTTCTTCGGAGATGGAAAAGCCGACGGCACGGCCGGCATGAAAAATTTGCTCGGTGGGAAAGGTGCCAATTTGGCCGAAATGTCCAACATAGGCTTGCCTGTACCGCCCGGATTTACAATCACCACCGAAGTTTGCACCTACTACTATCAGCATGAGCGAACCTATCCGGAAGAATTGAAACCACAGGTTGAAGAGGCCATTAAGAACGTGGAAGAAATTTTGGGGAAGAAGTTTGCTGATTCGGAGAACACACTGCTGTTTTCTGTGCGTTCAGGCGCTCGTATCTCCATGCCGGGCATGATGGAGACGGTGCTGAATGTCGGATTGACCAGCGACACCATCCCGGGATTGATCAAGCAGACCAAAAATGAACGCTTTGTCTATGATTCCTACAGACGGCTGATTTCGATGTACAGCGATGTAGTCATGGAAAAAGCCATGGGTATCCGACCCAAAGAAGGACAGGGCGTACGCCATCAACTTGAACGCCTTTTGGAAAATGTGAAGAAGAAAAATGGCTATAAAAACGACACAGATTTGACCGCTGACGATCTGAAAGAGCTGACCGAGCAAATGAAACTAAAGGTGGAAGAAGTTCTGGGCGAAGAATTTCCCGACAATCCCCACGATCAGCTTTGGGGCGGCATCTCAGCCGTATTTCAATCCTGGAATGGTAAGCGAGCCAAATCCTATCGCAAAATAGAAGGTATCCCCGAAGAATGGGGCACAGCCGTCAATGTGCAAGCGATGGTGTTTGGAAATACAGGCGACCGTTCTGCGACCGGAGTGGCGTTTACGCGCGATCCCGCTACAGGTGAGAACCAGTTTTATGGCGAATGGCTCATCAATGCCCAGGGAGAGGATGTGGTCGCAGGCATTCGCACCCCTTTTGCGCTGAATAACCGCGCCAAGCAAGACTTCAACAAACATTTGCCGTCTCTGGAAGAAAAGATGCCGGAGGTCTACCAGAAGCTTTCAGACATTCGAGACAAGCTGGAACGTCACTACAAGGACATGCAAGATCTGGAATTTACCATTGAGGATGGAAAACTCTGGATGCTGCAGACGCGAGTCGGCAAGAGAAACGGAATCGCGGCGTTGCGCATGGCGGTCGAAATGCAGAGAGAAGGGTTGATTCCAAAGGAGGATGCCGTGCTCCGCGTAAAGCCCTCGCAGCTGGACGAACTTTTGCATCCGATGGTGGATCCGAAACTCGAAAGTTCGCACACTCCTATCGGCAAGGGACTTCCGGCGGGTCCGGGCGGTGCCAATGGAAAAATCGTCTTTACCGCCGACTCCGCGGAAGAACTCGGAACAAAGGGCGAAAAAGTCATTCTCGTCAGAGACGAAACCAGTCCGGAAGACGTCCATGGAATGAAGCCCGCGCAGGCTATCTTGACCTCAAAGGGAGGCATGACCAGCCACGCGGCCCTGGTAGCGAGAGGCTGGGGAAAATGCTGCGTCGTCGGCTGCGGAGACCTGCGGATCGATATGGAAAACAAGAAAGCAACGTTCGGCGACAAAGTTCTGAAAGAGGGAGATTGGATCACCCTGAACGGCACCAAGGGTCTGGTGTATGAAGGTGAGCTACCCCTGGTGGCAATCGATCCGGAGCAAAATGAACATTACAAACAGATGCTCAACTGGGCGGACCAACTCCGGCGGCTGAAAGTTCGAACCAACACAGACACGCCTGCCGACACCAAGAAGGCCCTGGAATTTGGTGCCGAGGGGATCGGCCTGTTTCGAATCGAGCATATGTTTTACGGAGAAAACTCTGAAGAACCCCTGTTCATTCTTCGCAAAATGATCATGTCGAATTCAGAGAAAGAGCGTCGGGCCGTATTGGATGAACTTTTTCCGTACATGAAATCGGACATTAAATCGACGCTATCTGTGATGGATGGCTACCCTGTGACCGTTCGGTTGCTGGATCCCCCGTTGCACGAATTTGTCCCAAAGCAGGCATCGGGTCGGGAGAAACTGGCCAGGGAGCTCCGCATCGACACGGATGAACTCAAACAGCGTTTTGAAAATCTGCACGAATCCAACCCGATGATGGGACATCGCGGCGTTCGGCTGGGAGTCACCTATCCGGAAATTACCGAAACGCAGGTGCAAGCCATTCTTGAAGCTGCAGCCGAGCTCACTCAGGAAGGCAAAACGGTTTATCCCGAAATCATGATTCCAGTATTGGGACATGTGAATGAATTGCGGCATCAAAAGAACATCGTGGAACGCGTTTATCAACGGGTGTTGGAGAAATACAATCTCGATAAACTCGATCACCTGGTGGGCACCATGATCGAAATTCCGCGTGCATGTCTCACCGCAGACCAGATTGCAGAGGTTGCGGAATTCTTCTCCTTCGGTACCAACGATTTGACGCAGATGGGATTTGGCTTTAGCCGGGACGACATAGGGGGATTCTTGGTCCACTATCTGGAACAAGGCATCTTGCCGGACGATCCCTTTCAAACCATCGACCAAGAGGGATTGGGGCTCCTCATCAAAATGGGCGTGGAAAAAGGACGCAACACCGATCCGAAACTGAAGATCGGTATTTGCGGTGAACATGGCGGCGATCCGGAATCGGTGAAGTTCTGTCATCGCGTGCGAATGGATTACGTGAGCTGTTCTCCTTTCCGAGTGCCCATCGCAAGACTGGCTGCAGCGCAAGCCGCGGTCGAAGAAGCCAAGATGAATTAGGTTGTAATCTGAAATCAGGAAAGGCGGTGTCGAAAGAGACAGACCTTACGTTTGAACTCTCTCGATCTGTCAACACAAATCGCTCACTTAAAGGTGGGCGATTTTTTTTATGCCCGGTGGCCACAACCGCTTTGGGGAAAATGTTGTTTACTTATGCCCAACAATACTCGTTCCCAAGTTTCAACTTGGAGAACGGGTTTCCCAAACAGAAACTGTGGTTGTCCGAGTGGTCCTGTCTGTTACGGCAAAATGGGGTTTACTTACGCCCAACAAAACTCGTTTCCAAGTTTCCACTTGGAGAACGGGTTTTTCGTAACAAAGACGAGAAAGATTGCGGTTGTCACTCTTTCGAGCAAAATGGGGTTTACTTTTGGATTTGAGTTTATTATTTTAACTAAAGGAGTTTTTTGAATTTAAAAGCTATGTTAAATGGAACTCACCCCCTGCGCCTCTCTTGAAAAGAGAAGGGAGCGTCAAATTCAAAACAACTCAAAGTCCCCCTTTCTTACCGAAGAGAGGGGGATTTAGGGGGTGAGTTCTCCATTACCCTTCAAACGACGACTCTATGAAAATTATCTGTGATTTTGATGGCACCGTAGCAGCGAATGACGTCGGCAGTCTGCTGTTTCGCACCTTTGGCGACGAAAGTTGTAAAGAGTTTGTGGAATTATGGAAACAGGGTGAGATTTCTTCCAAACAATGTTTGATTGAAGAATGCCGGGTAACCCGCGTCACAAAACAGGAACTGACACGCTTTGCGGATTCTCAGGAACTCGATCCTTACTTCAAAGAATTCGTGCAATTCTGTCACGGCAGAGGCTTTGACATCGAAATTGTGAGCGACGGACTGGATTTCTACATCAATCGAATCTTAAAAAATCACGGCCTGGATTCGTCCATTGAAGTCCGTTCCAATGAATTGACGTTTAAGAACGAGCACCGGGTCAAGCCCCAATTTCCGTATTTCGAGCATAGCTGCGGTCAGTGTGCCAATTGCAAAGGCCATCACGTTCGACAGGCAAAAAAGTGCCACAGCAAGGTCATCTACGTGGGAGACGGCTTGTCCGATCGCTGTGGCGCACAAGAGGCTGACACCGTGTTTGCCAAACGCGGTCGGGATTTGCTCGAGTTTTGTAAACAGGAAAACATTCCCCATTTTGAATTTGAGAATTTTGGGGATGTTTTAAATCAACTACGGCACCTAAAACTTTACTAAACTTCCAAAGTTTAGTAAAGTTAACTATGGGCAAAATCATCAAAGTAAAGATGATATTCAATTATTTTGACTTTAATCATTTTGACATATAAGCTTCTTTCTGAAAACACCTTCTCGAAACTTTTCGCTGTAGTGCTACCTAAAAATTGAAAAGACAACTTACGCTAAAATCGTGCACATACCCAGAATTGACAAAGGCTATCGCAACTTAAAACGCTATCGACAAATCGTCGGCATCTTGATCAAATACGGGTTCGCCGAAGTCGTCGATCGCATGAATCTGCAGACGTATTTGCAGGTCGGAAAGCGCTTCTTCAGGAAAGGCCGGGTCGAAACCACGCGTCTGTCGGCCGCCGAACGCATTCGTCTGGCACTCGAAGAATTGGGTCCCACATTCATCAAACTCGGACAGCTCCTGAGCACGCGTTCGTTCCTGATTCCGGCTGATCTGCTGGATGAACTGACCAAATTGCAGGACGAAGTCAAGCCCCTGCCGTTTGAGAGCCTACAGAACTACATCGAAAGCCAACTCGGTGCTGCCATCGACGAAACCTTCTCGGAGTTTGACCAGACCGCCGTTGCGTCTGCGTCGATTGCGCAGGCCCACCGGGCGAGAACGCTCGAGGGAAAAGAGGTGGTGGTCAAGATCCAGCGCCCGGAGGTCGCCCGCATCATCGCCACGGACCTCGATATTTTGTCGGATTTAGCACGCTTGATGCACAGATATGTGCCTGAAAG
>JABAHQ010002614.1_pt1 | contig 15455 bp, 16 predicted proteins | sample 7062091 | NCBI WGS metagenome assembly JABAHQ01 (sample SAMN14534359, study PRJNA622989) | marine sediment metagenome | biome: marine biome [ENVO:00000428]; feature: marine pelagic biome [ENVO:01000023]; material: deep marine sediment [ENVO:00002113] | place: India: Gulf of Kutch | collected...
GCCACTGATTAACGCCGATTGAACACGGATTTAAACGATTGAGAAAGAGTACCGGGGGATTGATTTCGAATTGAGTGCTATCCATGGCTGCATGTAAGGTTAACCTCATATTTATTTATATCTTAATCCGTGTTTTATCTGGGTCAATCCGTGACTATAAATTTGCAGCTCTGCTGCGCCGTGCAACTCTGTGGATTCGTCTCTCCGTGTTTCAAAAAATTCGTTTTTGGATCCGGCTCTGTCGTGCTAGCCCTTTTCAAACCGAATATCCTCCACGGATTTAACAACATCGCCAGCATAAAGTGAAGACGCCTGTCTCAATGTCAGCGCTTGATCGAATTCGGTCAAAGCTGAGGTTCCATTCGCTGGCACAACGATGTGAAACCAGCGCAAACCCGCAGAAGCTGCCGTATGAGCGACACAGATATTGGATACCGTGCCGACGATCACCATGTGGTTGATACCCCAAATATCATTCGCAAAGTGATCCAGCCATGTACCGTAAAAACCATCATAACGATTTTTCTGACAAATGAGCTCCTGAGGTCGCGGTTCTAATTCATCAATGATCTGCCATCCCCAGGACCCGATTTTACAATGCTTCGGCCAAATCTCCCACTCGGGATCGCCGTCGAAGTGTGTATCTTGTGTGTACGCCACATGCACTCCGGCTTCCCGGGCGGAGGCCAGCAACTTCTGAATGTTCGGTATGGTTTCGCTTGCTGCTTCCACCAGGAGATTGCCATCTGGCTTCACAAAGTCATTCTGCATATCGACGACAATCAAAGCAGTTTTTTTTGCTGGTAAAACGACGTCATCGTCATAGGGTATCTCCGGCACCTCAACTTTGTTACCGGGAACAAATTGGAAACTCATGTTATCACTCCCTTTTATCGATTTTGAAAATAGTGTCTCAAGCCGCTGTCCTTTCTCACCAACTCACGCAATTTCCAAGCGAACCGTTTGAACCCCGTCTTCAACATCTACTTCAACGATTTGGGGGGTTGGCTCGCTGGGTATAATGCTGATATATCCATTTCGTTCAAGGTACGCTAACTTCACGTCCTTCGTGTCTGATACATGCGCCTCGATTCGCAACGCTTCCAGGAGGTCATCCTTGCTGATAAACCCCTTACGCATGCCATCCCACTTGAATTTACCTTCTTGAACCAGCACACACTCTTCGCCATTAATGAGCCTGCCAAATCGAGAAGAGTGAAACGCGAGAACGGCGAAAAACCAATGCATCCCCACGAGCACGATCCCCGCTCCGATTGTCTCTACAAATGAAGCGGTGCCGTTAATTGCACGACTTAAGAGCGATCCAAGAATGATTCCAAGGATGACATCGAATGCAGCATGTCTGCCTAAAAAGCGTTTATCGCCGCTAAGACGGATCATGAATAAGGCTGCAAAATAAATGACAAACGCTCGCAGGGCCATTTGGCCGAGTGTGAGCATCGATTCGAATTCTAATCCGACGGTTTCTTGTATATATGTGAATATATCCTGAATCATGATTACGACTCTCCTTCTTGCCTGTCCTTCATGACGATTCCGTCCACTTGTTCCGGCAAAACTGAGGTGCGGAACCGCAGTTGAGTCGTCGTGCCTCGTGAGTCCTTTATCTGCAATCCAGAATGAGCGCCTTCGGTCGTTTTTTCCAGCCAGACATAAGACGGCTCTTTGATTTTGTGGACGACGCCTCTATCCGGCTTTCTCCCCAGGATAATCTTCAATTCATCTTCTTTGCTGTCTTTGATTCTGACTTCGATATCCTGGAGCGCCAAATCCTCGGCCACCACCTTTTTGCTATCTTGCTCTTCAAGCACTCTTATGCTTGTTAACCAGCCATGATGCTGGCGCTTAAACCAATTGCAAAATTTCACCCATTCATGTCTTGGTATGTCTTTCGATGGCATAGTTGAATCACCTACCTCTTTTGATTCTTTTGCAAAAATTGCTTAGTGGCTTGGTGGACCGGCACCGACAAAATTTTGTCGATGACTTGAAGCACCTAAATTCGAATTTCGAAATTCGAACCAATACCGAACTTCAATTCAGAACACTCTCGTCGATTTCTTTTTCTGCGCGTTCGAGCAACTCTTGTACTTCCGGATCGCCGGTCTGTGTAAAATCTGTGTACCAAACACCCACTCCTTGAAACGGTTCAGGAGTCACAGCACAAATAATGTCATCCACTTCTTCTTTCATTTCCTCACAGGTTGCAGGCGCTGCTACGGGAACCGCCACGATGATTTGTCTCGGATCAAGCTGTTTCAATGCTGCTACGGCCGCTCGCATGCTTGCACCTGTGGCCAGTCCATCATCAACGAGAATCGCCATACGATTCTTCACGTTCGGACCGCCTTGCTCTCCGCGATACAGACGTTCATAGTGACCAAGTTTCTCTTCCTCGGCGCGACTGACGTCATCGATCTCTTCCTCATCCAAATCAAAATGTTGGAGAACTTCCTGATTCATCACTTGCACACCCCCCGATGCGATGGCGCCCATGGCGAGCTCTTCGTTATCAGGTACACCAAGTTTGCGCACCACAAAGACATCCAGGGGTGCGTTCAGCGCCTTTGCCACTTCGAAAGCAACCGGTACGCCCCCTCGCGGCAACCCGAGGACAATGGTCTTTTCGGAGTCCGCGTAAGCTGAAAGTTTTTTTGCCAAATGCCTACCTGCTTCATGTCGGTTTTTAAAAAGTGCCATAAACATCACACCTCGCGTTCATTCCACCCTAAAGGCGGTTCAGGTATATCCGCGTCTGACCTGGAAGAACGAACACCCGGTTTGTCAACGATTTGTACCGTACTCGCCTGTGGTCCTTTCTTGCCCATTTCGGCCACGTACCGCACTTGTGTACCGATTTCAAGTCGATCGAAATCATTGTGCAAGACACTGTTCTCGTGGAAGTAAATATCCTCACCCTCAACCGTCTTGAGGAACCCGTATCCTTCATCGCGAAAGAGCTTTTGCACAAATCCGGTGAGTTGCTCCTGAGGATGACTTTTAACTTCGCCTCGCTGCTGCTCCACGAGTTTCTCCAGTTGCCGTCGCATTGAGTCAAAGGTTTTGCTCAGGACGGCATGGAGGAGTTCGTGCATCTCGCTGTCTTGTGGCTCATGAGTCGCCACGAGTTCGTGGCTGGGTGGGACCCGGACGTCGATGCGCACTCGAAAAGGGTTGCCGCTGCGAGGATGTTCATGTGGTCTCTCCACGGCAACTCGGCAACTGGTTATGTAATCACAGACCTTTTCGAGTTCCGCAGCTTCTTCGTCAATTTCATCTTGAAGAGCGTCTGTTTTCTCAACGTCTCGATACGAAATCTCAAGTGGAACTTGCAATGTGTACCCTCCTGCTGTCAATTTCTTAATTCAGTGTCCTTGTTCTCGGACCGATTCAATTAATTCTTGCTTCAGTTGCCACAGCCTCTCGGTGATCGATACATGGTAAACGTGGGGATTCATCACTCGTTTAACTCCACTATCCAGACTTTCGATATCCGAGTCGCGTATTTCGCGTATTTCCTCAAGTGAAGGAAAATTGTACACGACTTTGCCCTCTTTCAGAACATCAACCATGAGCGGTTCGAGGAACGTGACCATTTCCTGATCCAGTGCCCGAAAAATGCTCCGATCAGATGGGTGATGCAAAACCAGTTTTTCGAATTTTCTGGGATCTTCATCTTCCGCGCTCAAAAGATCGGCTGTGGCTTTTTTGCGTTTGTCGTAAACTCGCCAGACTTTTTTGTTTCCCGGATTTGGCGTTTTTGACGTCGATTCCGAAATCTTAATGGCTGGAATCCATGTGTTGTCACCCCAAAGCGCCACCAACTTGTAAACACCGCCTAAGGATGAATCCCCGGCGGAGGTGATGAGGCGCGTGCCAACCCCGTAAGCCAGGCGCCTGATCAACTTATCGGGGTCAAGGCCATTTCGCGGGCCTTCTTCCTCGATCTGAGTGATGATCTGCCAGATATTAAGTTCGTCCAATTCGTTCGACAGGACGATGGACGTATCGGGAAAACCTGCTGCATTTAACATCTTGGCGGCCTGAATGCTCAAATAGGCCAAATCGCCGGAGTCGAGACGAATGCCGACCGGTTTGTATCCCTTCTTTTTAAGGTCTTCAAAAACCTCGATGGCATTCGGAATACCGCTTTTCAAGGTGTCGATGGTGTCGACCAGCAACAGACATTCATCGGGATAGACATCCGCGTACGCCTTGAATGCATCCAATTCACTCATACCCAGTGCCAGGAACGCCTGCACCATGCTATGGGCGTGAGTGCCCTTGGGTGGCAGTCCCAGCACATGGGAAATGCCGACATTGGAGGTAAAATCGGCTCCTCCAATGAGTGCAGCGCGGGCGCCGGCGTTGACCCCTTTGTCGTGTCCGCGGCGAGCTCCGAATTCCAGGAACAGTTGGCCGCGGCCGCTTTCGCGAATACGGGCCGCTTTGGTGGCGATCAATGTCTGATAATTGAGATGATTCAAGACAGAGGTCTCCAGAATTTGCGCCATCGCCAGCGGTCCCTGAAAGACAGCTAAAGGCACATTCGGATGCACGACCCGACCTTCGGGAATGGCATTCATGGTGATATCGCCATAATGGCCGGTTTCTTCCAACCAAGTCAAGAAGTCTTGATCGAATACGGGCTCTCCGCTGCGCCGCGTTTGTCCACGCAAATATTCAATATCCTCTTTGCGAAAACGTACGCTGCGCATCCAGTTTATCAGCCACTCCAAACCCGCATTAATGCAGTAGCCCGCTTTGTGCGCCCCATAATCGGGGTAATGCCGGAAGAAGTAGTCAAACTGCGCAGGTTTCTCGTGCAGTCCCATTCGATAATAGAGCTGCGCCATCGTCAGTTGATACTGATCCGTGAAAAGAATCCCTTCGGCTGTTTTTGTGTCGACTTTGTTCATTGAGCCTCTAACTGTATAAGTCCACAAACAAACTTTGTACTGATTTTCTCAGCTCAGCAATGGCGTTATCCATTCTCATCTTGTAATCCTGCCAGGAATCTTCATCTGCAGACTTGAGCTCCTCTAATTGCACACGCGCTGCTTTTTCTTTCTCGTTGAGTGTTTGAAGCTCTTTCTCATGCCTGACTCGTTCATGTTCATCTTCCTCTGCAATCTCCTTCAATTCATCAATTCTGGAGCTCCAGCCATTCAATTGCACTTCAATTTTCTGCAGGTACGTCTCTTTTTGACTTTTCATGATCGGCCTCCTTCGCCTTTGAATCCAAATCGAGAAGACGCTCAATTTGTTCGTCTTCTAAGGTCTCATGTTCAAGCAAGGCGTTGGCCAGGGCATCAAGGTTATCTCGGTTTTCCTTTAGCATCTTCACGGTTTTGTTTTCCATGTCCTGGATGATCTTTTGTATTTCCTCATCGATAATGCGTGCAGTATGCTCACTAAAATCTTTGGCCTGCGTCATTTCTCGACCGAGAAACAAGTGCTCTTCACCTTGACGGAAGCTAACCGGGCCGAGCTTCTCGCTCATGCCCCAATTGCATACCATTCGCCGCGCCAGGTGCGTGACCTGCTTCAAATCGTTTTCCGCGCCGGTCGTCATTTCACCGAAGACCACCTTTTCTGCCGAGCGACCGCCAAGTGCGATAGCGATGCGGTTCAGTAAGTAGCTGCGATTCAAATTGTAGCGATCCTCTTCCGGCATCTGTTCCGTGGCCCCCAACGAGCGGCCACGAGGAATGATGGTGACTTTCTTCAAAGGATCGGCGCCAGGCAGCAGTTTCGCCATAAGGGCATGCCCGGCTTCGTGGTAAGCGATGGCTTCCCTCTCATCTTCGTTGATCATGTCCTCACGTTCATGGCCCAGCAATATTTTATCCCGAGCCTCGTCAAAATCTTCCATGTCCACTTTTTTCTTCTGCTTCCGTCCTGCCAAAAGCGCTGCTTCGTTCACAAGATTTTGGAGATCCGCACCGGAAAATCCAACCGTCCGCGAAGCCAATTTCTCCACATCAATGTCGTCGGCAAGCGGAACCTCGCGCATATGTATTTGCAGAATCTTCTGGCGCGCTTTCTTTTGCGGCCGCTCCAGAGTAATCTGGCGATCGAATCGACCGGGGCGGGTCAAGGCCGGATCCAAAACATCCGGACGATTGGTTGCCGCCATCACGATAACGGATTCATGGGGTGCAAAACCGTCCATTTCCGACAAAATCTGATTGAGTGTCTGCTCCCGCTCGTCGTGCCCGCCACCGAGCCCGGTTCCGCGCGCTCGACCAATGGAATCGATTTCGTCGATAAAAATGATGGCCGGAGCTTCTTTCTTGGCATTCTCAAACATATCGCGCACTCGAGACGCTCCCACCCCCACAAACATTTCGATGAATTCGGAGCCGCTGATGCTGTAAAACGTCACGTTTGCCTCACCTGCCGTAGCTCGCGCCAGCAACGTTTTTCCTGTTCCCGGGGCACCCATGAGTAGAACGCCTTTCGGAATGTTCGCTCCAAGAGCGGCGAATTTCTCCGGCTCTTTCAAATACTCCACGATCTCCCGAAGATCTCGCTTGGCGTTCTCCAAACCAGCCACATCGTCGTATGTGACATCTCCGCTTGACTTGCGAAAGCGTTTGGCCTTGGATTTGCCGACGTTAAACATGCCGCCCATCATACCTTGCATCTGGCCTTGCATCTTTCTTCTGACGTAGATAAAATAGCCAATGATCAAAATCCAGGGCAACAAAAGCAGCAGAGCTGTCTGCAACCAAGCATTCTCATCAGTAGATTCCGCATTTATCTTGACGTTATTTTTTTCAAGCAACTTCATGAGTTCCGTATCCTCAAAGGATGGCCTGATCGTTACAAAATGCTTGGAGCTAACCGTATCCTGCTTCGCTTTATCTGCGACTTTGCGACGCTTCTCAAAAAATGTGCCACGTATTTTCTCCCCCTTCACGGTAATTTCTTCGACATTGCCCTCCGTGACCTCCTGCTTAAACTCGGTATATGAAATGTTAATGGGCTTCGGGCCTCTGAACACGTTTAAGAAATAGTAAACAGCTAAAAAAATCAAAAACAGCCAGATCAGCGAGCCCGGGTTGATAGGAGGTTTGGGTCGTTGTCCGATCTTGTTATTATTCTTTTTGTTATTTTTTTCATGTTTCATAATCATGAATCCTCAGTTAAAAACTCTGCGTCATGCTCCGGAATCGATGGATTGATGCTGATTCCGGATCCGATTTCAAACCCGGCTCGAGTGGTTAAACGTGGACGAATCTGCACGTACCAATGCAGTTGCGGTTCGTCGGCCTTGTAACGCGCTGCGGTATTGATGATATAGTTGTAATCGGGATCGTTCAGTTTTTCGAATAATTTGGTCAAGACGTTCGAGAACGCTTGCGCAAGATCCCTTTTTTCAACATCGTTTATGTCTCCGAAATCCGCATCATGTTCTTTTGGCATCATCCAGATTTCAAATGGCACTTCGGCCGCGAATGGCACAAATGCCAGGAATGACGGGTTCTCAAAAACAACCCGGCGCTGCTCGCGCTGTTCGAACTGCAGAATCTCACAAAAAACACATCGTCCCCACTCGTCGTAGTATCTTTGCGCTTGTTCTTCTCGCCATCGAACATGGTTGGGAACGAACCCCGTGACAATGAGCTGCGAGTGCGGATGGACCAGCGAAGTCCCGGCCCGCACACCGTGATTGCGAAAGAGCAGGGTCAACATGTTCTCGTGCTCCTTCATGAGATCTACATAGCGCTTGTGATACGTCTCAATGATGATTTCCACCTCCGCATTCGACATTTGAGCAATACCTCGATTGTGCCACTTGCTCTCGACGATGACCTCATGTCGGCCGTAGCCAGGCATGGTCAAATAAATGCCACGCTCAACGCGCTCGGTGTCTCCGTCCGTGGCGAGCGCAGGAAATTTGTTTGGCACGACTCGTGTTTGCCAGGCTTCCTCACCGGTACTTGGCATCGCCATAATGATGCCCGGCAACATGTTTTTGTTTCCCGGGCAGAAGGGGCAATGCTCATCTCGTTCCGGTCGCTCCTCTCGACCTTTGTCTGTCTGACGAAAATCGCTTGGGCGTCTTCCACGTGTCGGGGCGTAGATGACCCATTCTCTGGTGGCCTTGTTTTGTCGAATTTCGTGTTCTTTCATGATTGATCATTCATGTCCCGTTTTCTTTCTTCTTCCCGCGTTCCAAAAAGTCAACCAACAGAAAAAGATTCTTACAAGAATGACATCTTGCTGTCTTAGAAGGAACAGTTGCACCGTGGCAATCTCCAACTTCAAAGTACGACTCCACGGGCTTACTTCGTCACCTCGTTCCTTCTTCTAGGGAAAGGCGCCGGTTCAAAGGGTCCGCTTCGGCAAAAAGCGCCTCGCGGTGACCGCCAGACCAGACGCCGTCATTGCGAGTCCCGCTGTTTTTTAGCGGGACGAAGCAATCTCCTACTTGTTAGCATCACCTTTCCTTGCTAATAAATGACGACAGTCATCAAAGCTGATAATGAGGAACAAAAACGCTCAAACCTTCAAACGATAATCCGTTTCAAAGGCATTGAACATGTCCAAATACTGCTCCAGCAAACGTGTGAGCAAAAACTGTTTCCTCACGGTTTCCCTGGCCGCTTTTCCCAATCTCTGCCGCAATTGCTTATCTCCGATGACCTGGACCATGCGTTTAGCCGTCTCCTCTACCGATGAAACCAGAAATCCGTTTTCGCCATCTTTTATTTGATGGCAAATGCCTCCCACCTTGGCGCCGATCACCGGGGTCGCTTTCCACATCGCCTCAGCCACGGTCAGGCCGAAGCCCTCTCGAATCGATTTCTGCACGATGACTGCAGCCTGTCGCTGCAAGGCATTGACAAGCGCCGAATCCTGTCGACTGAGAATGATGATCCGTTCTTCGCGACAGTCTAACAACGATTCGTACACTTCCGCACCCTCGGGGTCATCCGTAGCCACATTCCCAAGCAATACCAGTGTGCAGTCCACTTCTTTTCGGGCGATTTTAAACGCCTCGATGACACCCTCCGGATCCTTCCAGCGATCGAACCGTGATATTTGTGCCACGATTGGCAAATCCGTTGGAATGTCGTAGTGCTCCAAACGATTGTTGATTTCCGCCTCGCTCAATTCGCGATTCTTTATTTTAAACGGATCGATTGCCGGCATAAAAAACACTTGCGGCGTGTTTAACTTCTTTTTGTATTCCTCAAGGGTAAACACCACTGCATCGTATTTTTCGACAAATGGCACCAGAAAATTCCACAAATCCGGATCCGGATTTGAAAGTTCAACGTGACATCGCCAAATCCACGGCCCTTTCTTCCGATAATGTTCAATCATGGAAAGCGGCTGCGGATCGTGAATCACAACCACGTCGTGGTCCAAATGATTTCGAATGGCATTCTCGTGAATCACATCCTCGTAAATCTTCTTCTTCATCCGCGACAGGTTAATGTCTCCGCCCTGCAGCGCGTTGTGCATCTTTTTGGTTGTGCTGAAGAAATCCGGCGAGCCCTGGATAACACGCCATCCCGTTTTGATGCCAACGCTGTTCATCAGCAATGAAAAAGACGCCAACAGCTCCGCCACACCGCCTCCATAATACGTCGAATTCACATGTGCCACATGCAGATCTCGTAGCGGCTCCGCTTTGCGCATAATGCGCTCGATGGTCTTAGCACCGACGTAATCTTCGTAATCTTCAAGCTTTACAAGTCTGAATTTCTGATGCACCGTTATTCACCTTTCCCACTGGCTTGTCATCATCCAAGCCGATTCTACCTTGAGTTGATCAATCCTTCGAACCTTCAAACAGTTTTTTGCCTCTTTTTGACGCTTCGCCGCTTTCCCAAATCTCCTGGCCTTTCAGCGCAGCCTTTACCTCTTTCATACGCCAGTTAATCTCATCAATGGCTTCATCGAATGAATGTTCGACACCTTTATCCAATGGCAATTCACTCTTTCTGAAATTGTCAATCTGCCATCTCAGCTCATCCAAGCGTTCCTGCAATTTGCCAAACTTGTTTTTCAGCTCCGACTCCGTCTTTTTGCCCATCGATTCGACTTGCTCTTTGATTGGTTTGAATTGTTCATGTACTTCCTCATACGTCTTTTCTATTTCTTGAAGATATTGAGTTTTTCTCTCATTTGGATTCATGCCACTCCTCTTCTCATTATTTCTTTGATTCATCTTTTTCCGAAATTACGGCAAGATTTTCATCTTTGATTTCTTCGATAATGGCATCGGAGATACTGGATCTCACACTTTGCAGCAACCACAGCTCGGGTATGATCTCTGCGATGATTTTTCCATCATCGAATACACGTACTACCGAACTTTCAGAGACAACGACAGCCACGGCATCCGTATCTTGGGTGATGGAGGCCGCCGCAACGTGTCGACTCCCAAGTCCGAGAGGAAGATTGATATCGTGACCGTGCGCGTTGATGTAACGCGTTGCCGACAACACGATGCCTTCATTTGAAATTACAAAACCTCCATCCAACTGAGACAGTTCTTTGATTGTTTCTCTCATGTTCGGATCTTCGATGCGTTTTTCATCATCTTCATGTCCCTGCAGAGGATCCAAAATCAGAGGGCGAGAATACGTCAACACTTTGCTTTCATCGCCAACCACGAAAAGCGTTCCGATCTTTCTGCCTTCCCGCCCTTCTCTGGCTAACTCGATAGCCAGTTCGATGATGCTGCGCAAGACGTCGGTCGTTACCCCGCGTTCTTCTCTACAAATTCGATCCAGAAGTTTGGAAAACTTGCCAAATGAAAATTGTTTTGATCCAAGAAAACCAAGATTCATAATGTTGCCATAACTAAGTGTTCCATTTCAGTTTTTAGGGCACAATCGAGACAATTGCGCTACAGTTAACTGCTAACCCAACTTTTTGTTGAAGGACTTCTTGGTAACCATCGCCTTTTTCTCTCCGGAGTCACGAAATTCCTTGAGGGTCTCATCGAAATCTCGCAAGCGCATCCGAACCCGTTCATTGATGGTATCTTTCGGATATCTGCCGTCTGAGTCGCTCTCTCCGGCATCCAACCCGGTTAAAATCTCGATGCCTTCATCCACGTGTTTAACCGGCCAGACATGAAACTTGCCGTTTTTCACGGCTTCGACCACATCTTCCCGTAGCATGAGATTCTGAACGTTGCTCTGTGGAATTACGACGCCTTGTGAACCTGAAAGCCCTTTTGCGTTGCAGACATCGTAGAACCCTTCAATCTTTTCATTGATTCCGCCAATCGCCTGCACTTCACCGTTCTGGTTGACCGAACCGGTCACGGCAATCCCCTGTTTGATGGGAGCTTCTGCCAGCGCCGAAAGAATTGCATACAGTTCTGCCGAGGACGCGCTGTCTCCTTCAATCCCTTCATAGCTTTGCTCAAACACGAGTCGCGCTGTCAGCGTCAGTGGGGTGTCTTCGGCATATTTGTTCGTCAGATAGCCGCTCAATATCATGACACCCTTGCTGTGGATGGGGCCACCGAGTTCCACCTCGCGCTCGATGTCGGTCACGCCATCCCGACCCGGACTGATGCTGGCGGTGATTCGGTTTGGCTTGCCAAACTGATAATCGCCCAGGTTAAGCACCGACAGCCCATTCACCTGTCCGACCGTTTCGGCCTCCGTGTCAATCAGAATCATGCCGCGTTCGATCATTTCTTCTATGCGTTCTTGAATCAAATTGGAGCGATAGACTTTTTCATCCAGCGCTTTCTTTACGTGTTGTCTGCTCACAACCGAACTCTCTTCCTTCTGGGCCCAGAAACTCGCTTCTCGAATCACATCGGCAAGATGGCCAAATTCGGTCGACAATTTCTCCTGATCGTCGGCCAATCGTAACGCGTGCTCCATGAGTCTGGCCGTGGCCGAACCATCGAAATGTTTCAAATTTTCCTTTTCGCAATAGGTGGAAACGAACGACATGAAGTTCTTGCGATTCTCGTCGCTGATGGACATCCTTGTGTCATAGTCGGCTTTCACTTTGAATAATTCCGGAAAATCCTGATCGTATTTATGCAGCAGATGATACAACAGAGGCCGCCCGACCAGCACCACTTTCACATTAAGTGGAATCGGCTGCGGCCGAAGGCTCTTGGTCGTCATGAACCCAATTCGTTCGCTCAGTTCTTCAATTTGAACTTGCGAAGCTCGCAGCGCACGTTTCAAAGCGTCCCAACTGTAAAAATTAAGCAGCACGTCTTCCACAGGTACCACAAGAAAGCCTCCGTTGGCGCGGGGCAAGGAGCCGGGCCGGATCATGGTAAAGTCCGTATTCAGCATCCCCATTTGCATTTCCTTCTCGATGCGTCCCAGCAAGTTGTTGTAAGTCGGATTCAGTTCAACAATGACCGGTGCGCCTTCTTGCTTGCTATTATCCACAAGCACATTCACTTGATATTTTCTGAAAGTCAATTCCCGGGCCGCCTCAATCTGTGGGCTCTGCTGTGCCGACATGCCGGGGCTCTGTTTTTCCTGCTGCTGGGTCTTGAAGGTATCGATGTTTTCTAAAATATCTCCCTGAACCTCGTTCAAATAGTCTTTTAGTTGCGAATATTCACTGTATTTTTCTTTCAAATCTTCAATGCGTCCACCCACCACATGCAAGGCCACCTGTTGGTCGAGTTCCTTGATTTTTTCCTGCGATTCCCGTTCGATTTTGCGAATCTCTTTCATCGTTCCTTGCATCTCGTCTTGCAACTCTTTACTGCGCGCTTCCAACTCTTTGCGTTCGGATTCGGGCAAAGACTCGAATTTTTCCTTTTTCAAGGGTTCGTCATCTTTCATTGGAACAACCGCGATCCCCATCGGGGTGGCCTGCAACTTGAAGCCTTCCTTGGCAGCCTTCTCGTTCAACTCCCGCGAAAGCCGCTCGCTGCGTTCGTTCAACCCCCTCAAAACTTCTTCTCGCTTATTTGTATACTCCTCACTCTCAAAGGCTTTGGGCAATTCCTGGCGCACATATTCAATCAGATCATCCATGTCTTTCTTGAAGTCGCAGCCCATACCGGCTGGCAACTGAAACCCCTTGGGATTGTACGGGTCCTGGAAGTTATTGACATAACACCAATCCGGCGGCGTGTCTTTCTGGCTTGCAACCTCTTCGAGAAAGGACTGCACCGAAGTCATCTTGCCGATTCCCGGTGGACCAGCCACATAGATATTGTATCCCACGCCATCGATTTGCAGCCCAAACTGCAACGCTTGAACGGCTCGATCCTGACCGATGATACTTTTCAGGCTTTCGAGTCCATCGGTGCTCTCGATGCCAAGCCGCTTGGGATCAAATGTCTTTCTGAGTTGATTGTAAGATAGTTCTTGATTCATTATTTGATCTCCTTCATTAAGTTGTAGTGTTGAACCAAAAGTCCCATGGCTCAAGTAGACGTCTTCGCCTGCATCCCGACTTACCATATTGGGGGCTGACCAGAAAGGTAAATTGTCACTCCTGAGAATGCAGAAAACTCCAAGAACATCGCATGTTAGGAGATTCCCGCCTTCGCATTCGCGGGAATGACACAAAACCCTACTTTTGGGACAGCGACATTCAGCCAGACAAAGCAGTTAAAGTCGTCTTCATTCAATCACTAAGTATATATGAACCCTTCAATCGAAAAACAAGGGCACTGAATTCCATCGATCATTTACTGGCCAATAGAATAGTCTGTGGCAAATGCGTCATCGAGCGATAGTCGAAACCTAGAAATGCAGAAGTCTGGTCAGAAAGGATGATGACCCTCGCCTTCATGGCGCAACAAAGTCTATCCTGAGCGCCGTCAAATTGAATCCTGCCATGAGGGAAACGAGCTCATCGTAGTCTTAAGAACGCAAGCTATCCGAGTTCCCTGACCAGACTTCTATATCCTCTTCACGGTTAGGCTACGACTTAAATCTTCCGAAGTAATATTCTGAGCTCTGTCAGGCGGCACCACCTCAACGTCCGCAGCCAAGAAAGCTCTGTAAATGAGCTTGCTGCACCAGATTCGATTCTTTTCCCATCTCAGCAGCGGTTTTCTCAGTCCGACCAACTTGGATGGGACATTCGTAACCAACCCGGCATGATCCAGTTTTCGGTCCTTCCACTTCAGCGCCTCTTGAACCACCCGCTCGCGTTGCGGCTCAGACAGATTTTTTACACGAAACGTTGCGTATCGGTCCTTGCGAAAAATCTTTCTTGGCAATCTCGTTACCACCACACCATGACGGGTGGTTGTATGAAGGATGCGGCCGTTTCCGATGTAAAGCATGCTGTGCACGTATCTTGATCTCAAAAATAAGCGATAAGCCAGGGCAATGGGCGACAATCGCACGGTTCTGGGACTTGCGAGGACGATATCTGCTTTTTTCATTTTAGCCACTGTCGCCCGGCGTCTGAGATCTCCGGAAAAACCTTGAAACACGTGAATCAGCCACCCCCCGACCATAAAAAGAACCGATTTCGTTTGTTTCAGAATTTTTCCGAAACGATCACGAAGCCGTTTTTTTCTTCTAAATAGCCGCTTCATCCCTGTTGATTAATTCTCATTTAAAATTGGCTTTCGCTTTGTCAATGGCCTTCTTCATATCGTCCCACGCTTTATCCACGCCTTGTTTTAAATTCTCCCAGGCTTCTTCACCAGAATCTTTTACTTCCTGAAGTTTTGCCTGTGCCTCTTTTTGCTTGGTTTTCAAATTCTCAACTTCTTTTTTGTAATCTTCCTTGACATCCTCTTTGGCCTTCTCCGCCTTGGTTTTCAATTCACTTATTTTCTTTTCCCATTCCTGGACTTGCGCTTCCATCTTCTTGACGTACTCGTTTTTCTTCGCTTTGGCCTGTTCCTTTTTCTTCTCGGCCTTTGCAGCGGCTTCTTCTGGCGTCTTTGGAGATCGTCGGCTGATTATCAGTCCAACCACGATTCCGGCTATTCCCAAAAAGAACACGATCCATGAAACAACTTGCAGCCGTTCAATCCGATTCTCTCTTTCTGACAATGTGGACGCTTTTGCCAGTAACCTGTTTTCTTGTTCGCGCAATTCAGTCTCACGCTTTGCTAAAGCGCTTTCCTTTTCTTCAATGATTGAGATCAAGCCAGACAGTCGCCGCTCAATTTCAGTCCTGGGTTGTGCTAACTTCACTGTCGCACTTGGTTCGGTGGTTGCTTTAGCTTCTGTGTCCTGTGTATCGTCCTGAACCTGGGTCTGTGCCTCCATTTCTTCTGTTTCTGTGGATTTAGCTGACGTTGTCTCCTCCTCTTGAACCTTGCGACAGCCCGCAGCCAAGATAAAACACAACATCAATAGGGGAATGAATCCCCATCGCGTTAAATGTGTCCGTTTCATTGCTCCTCCTTATACTTGGTTATTATACCCCACTTAATGAGTTTGACTTTACATAAGCGGAGTCGAAGCATGACATCCCTTCGAATCTCACCCTTCGAC
>JABAHQ010000486.1_pt2 | contig 15453 bp, 14 predicted proteins | sample 7062091 | NCBI WGS metagenome assembly JABAHQ01 (sample SAMN14534359, study PRJNA622989) | marine sediment metagenome | biome: marine biome [ENVO:00000428]; feature: marine pelagic biome [ENVO:01000023]; material: deep marine sediment [ENVO:00002113] | place: India: Gulf of Kutch | collected...
ACGCCGCCGGCTTCCAGGACTTCGCCGGCTCGGGCGTGGTGCACCTCGCCGGCGCGACCGCGGCGCTGACCGGCGTCTGGCTGCTCGGTCCGCGCCGGGGCAAGTACGACCCCAAGGGACGCCCGCAGGCGATCCCCGGCGCCAACCTGCCGCTGGCGACCCTCGGTACCTTCATCCTCTGGATGGGCTGGTTCGGCTTCAACGGCGGCTCCGTACTGGCAGCGGCCAGTGTTGAATCCGCCAACGCGGTTGCCATCGTGTTCCTGAACACCAACACCGCCGCAGCCGGTGGCGCTGTCGCCGCCCTGATCGTGGCCCGCATGATGTTCGGCAAGGCCGACCTGACCATGCTGCTGAACGGCGCACTGGCCGGCCTGGTGGCCATCACCGCCGAGCCGTCCACGCCCACCCCGCTGGCTGCCACCATCTTCGGCGCCCTCGGCGGTGTCCTGGTGGTGTTCTCGATCGTGGCGCTGGACAAGCTGCGCATCGACGATCCGGTAGGTGCCATCTCGGTTCACGGTACTGTCGGTCTGCTGGGCCTGCTGCTGGTGCCGGTCACCAACGGCGGTGCCACCTTCAGCGGCCAGATCATCGGCGCCCTGACCATCTTCGTCTGGGTCTTCGTGGCCAGCCTGGTTGTCTGGGGCATCCTCAAGGCCGTGATGGGCATCCGTGTGAGCGAGGAGCAGGAGTACGAAGGCCTCGATATCGCGGAGTGCGGCATGGAAGCCTATCCGGAGTTCGAAGGCAACGGTTGATCCGATCAATCGAGCTACAGGGACGTAGCACACAGAAAGGGGGCGCCCGATGGGCGCCCCCTTTTTTATTGACCACCACATGCCAGCCATTGACTCAGCCCGAGCGAGCCTCCACCACCCGTACCACCGCGTCGCCCCGATTGGACGGCAGATCCAGGCGCCCTCGGTAATCCGCCGGGTCATGAACCCGGACGCTGGTGAAACCAGCCTCCCGGAACCGCCCATCGATCTCTCCGGCATCCGCGAAATGAAAACTCACATCACTGGCACTGAGCCGCCCCAGGGCATTCGCGCCCATGCGGATAGCACGGCTGAAGGGGCCGGTACGCGGCACCAGGTAGGTTTCCATGAGGTAGCGGCTTCCCGGGAAGCGATCCCCCAATGCAGCAATACGCTCCCAGAAGGGCATCATGTCCTCGAGTGTGAAGTAGCTCGTCAGCCCCTCAGTGATCACCACAATGGGTTCGCCCGGCCGGAAGCACTGCTCGACCACGTGTTCCATGGATTCCGGCCCTTCCCGATGAAAGACGTTGAGCGGCAGCACCCGGTGCCCCCCGGCCAGCGCCCCCTCGTGTTCCAGGGCCCGCCGTTTGCGTTCCGCCATGCCCGGCATGTCCGTTTCCACGTAGGTCAGCTCCGGGAAACGCCGAGTGAACCGGTAGCCACGCGGGGACAGGCCACTGGCAATCTCCAGCACCTGGGTGACCCCCTCCTCACGGATCCAGCGTTCCAGAAGGTCATCCATGATGCGGTGACGCTGCAGCAGGATGGTGCGGAGGTTGCTCCCGCCCAGGATCCGGCTGAGCCACTCAACAGGCACCAGACCCCGGTACAGCCAGGGCCCGGAACTGGAGCCGAGCCATTCCGGCGACAGGTCGTTGCGTCGCCAGACCTCGCCGGTATAGAGGCCGGTGAAGCTGATGGAGGCGGTATCGTCGGACTGTCGTCTCATCGTTCGGGCATCTCCCCGTTCTGTCGTCCCCGGGCCGCGGCGCTGCCCCAGCAAACCAGCATGGCCAGCCCCACCCCGGCAACGGGCAGGGCAAGAACCAGGCTCCCGGACCAGCCCAGGAAGTGGTAGAGCGCGCCGGCCCCCAGGGCACCCACGGCGGCCAGCCCGGAAACCACCGTATCATTGATCCCCTGAACCCGATGCGCCCGCTCCGGCGAGTGACACAGGGTCAACAGGGCGCTGCCGCCCACGTAGAGGAAATTCCAGGCCACGCCGAGAAGAATGAGGGACGGCACGACAAAGACCGCAGCCCTGCCCGGCATGCCCGTCAGCACCGAAAGCACCAGCAGAAGAAAGCCCAGCCCCAGGACCCGGGTGTGACCGAGCCACTCCAGCAGCCGTCCGGTAAAGAACGAAGGCAGGAACATGGCCACCACGTGCAGCTGGATCGCCACACCCACCAGCGTGTGGCTGCCGGGTCCGGTGTTGAGCGCGAGTGTGGACTGGACCATCAGGAGGTTCATCACCAGATAGCCCGCCCCGGCGCAGTACATGGCAAGGAGCGCCCCGAAGCCCGCCAGTGAGGGCGGCACGGTGGGCCCCTCCGACAGCGGCGCTGTTTCACCCGTCGTGGTCGTGGGGTTCAGCCCGGGCACGCACAGCATCACGAGAAAGGTGATGGCGCCGGCCAGCGAGAAAATCAGGTAGCTGTGGGCAAAGGACTGGCCCTCGAACAGGGCTCCGGCTTCCAGCGTCAGTAATGGCGCCAGGATGCCCGCAAGGACACCGCCCCCCGTGACCAGGGCCACGGCGCGTGCCCGCAGCACCGACTCAACCCCGTCGGTGGCCGCGAACCGGTAGTAATTGGCATGGGTAATGAAAACCCCGAGCAGCACATGGCTCAGGACCAGACCGGTAAAGGACCTGCCCTGGATCGCCAGATAACCGGTTACCCCCGCCGCCATGGCAAAGCAGGCTCCCAGGAGGAAGACGGGGCGTCGTCCCACGGCCCCCATAAGACGGGAGACGGGATAGGCGCACAGGATGACAACCCCGAACTGGAGCCCGTAGGGAAGGGTTGTCAACCAGGGGGTCGGGGCCAGATCGGCGCCGACAATTGCCGCCACTGAGACGGACGCCACCGCGCAGGTGAGAAAAAGCGCCTGGCACAGGGCCAGCAGGTAGACGCGTTTCTGCTGCCGGGTCATTGAACGCACTCCCTTGCGTGGGTGGAAGGGTCAGCCTTCACCACCCAGGGGGTGGTCCTCACCGATGATCGCCTGCAGGAACGGGGGTGTTGCCAGAGCCCCCCGGTGTACATCCGCACTGTAATAACGGGTCGGGAAGGGGCGTACGCCGGCGTCCGCCTCCCGGAAATGATCCAGCGGCGTGACCTTGCCGGCAATGGTGCAGCTCCACCAGCCCGTGGGATAGACCGGCTGCGGAAACACCAGGGTCTTGCTGTGGTGATAGCCCGCAGCCTCCATATCCTCATGGGCCTTGCGGATGATCGAGTTGGAACGCGCCATCAGCGGCGACTCGGTCTGCTGGACCATCAGGCCGTTCTCGCCCAGGGCCATGTAGCAGTCCCGGTAGAAGTCCTTCGTGAACAGTCCTTCGGCCGGCCCCACGGGATCCGTGCTGTCGATGATGATGACATCGAAATACCCCGGATCCGTGTCCTGGATCCACTTGATGCCGTCACCGAAGAAGAAGTTGGCGCGCGGATCCTCGTTGGCCTCACAGAGCTCCGGGAACCACCGTTCGGAGAGCTCCGTGACCTTCTGATCGATTTCCGCCTGCCAGACCTCCTGGACCCCGTCGTGGCGCAACACCTCGCGCAGCGTGCCGCAGTCCCCGCCGCCGATGATCGCCACGCGCCTGGGATGGCGATGGGTGAACAGCACCGGGTGCGCCATCATCTCGTGATACAGGAAGTTGTCCCGGGTGGAGAGCATGACGCAGCCATCAATCGCCATCAGGTACCCGAAGGTCTCGGTCTCGTAGATGCTGATCGTCTGGTAGGGGGAGACCTCTTCGTGGACCTTGCCCTTGATCCGCAGCGAGAAGGCGGTGGCTTCCTCCGGGTAGATCTCGGTGAACCAGTTGTCGTCCAGTCCGCTCATGGCTCTCTCCTGCGCATGGGTGAAAGGCGTCATTGTACGACTCGCCGGCACCGGACAGAAGCCTGTTCCGTAATCGCCCACAGCCGTACAATCCCCGTACGACCACCATCAGGGAGTCCCCATGCGCAGTAACGACCCCGGCCGCCACTGGAACATTGACCGCTGGAGCGAGGGCTATGTCTCGGTCGGGCCCGACGGCGAGCTTCGCGTCAACCCCAATGGCCCGGCATCGGGACTGACGCTGTCCGGGGTTGTTCGGCAGGTCCGTGAGCGTGGGGCACGCCTGCCGGTGCTGATCCGTTTCAGTGACATCCTGCATCACCGGGTCAACCGACTGTGCCAGGCCTTCAACGAGCCCATCCGGAGCCTTGGTTACGAGGGCGGCTACACCGCCGTCTACCCCATCAAGGTCAACCAGCAGCGCCGCGTCGTGGAAGAGATCCTGCGCAGCGAGCCCGCGGCCGGCCAGGGCCAGATCGGGCTTGAAGCCGGCAGCAAGCCGGAACTCTTTGCCGTTCTCGCCCTGGCGCCCGACAACGCCTGTATTGTGTGCAACGGCTACAAGGACCGGGAGACCATCCGCCTGGCCCTGATGGGGCAACGCCTGGGGCACCGGGTGTTCATCGTGGTGGAGAAGGCCTCGGAGCTGCCGCTGATCCTGGACGAATCCCGCAACCTCGGAATCCAGCCGCTGATCGGCGTGCGCGCCCGGCTGGCCACCATCGGCGAAGGCAACTGGCAGAACACCGGGGGCGAGAAATCCAAGTTCGGACTCTCGGCCCGGCAGGTCCTTACCGTGGTCGAACAACTTCGTGAGGCCGGTGCCCTTGATCGGCTGCAGCTCCTGCACTTTCATCTGGGCTCCCAGATCGCCAACATCCGGGATATCCAGACCGGACTCCGGGAGGCCGCCCGTTTTCACCACACCCTGCGTCAGGCAGGCGCGCCCCTGAATACCGTGGACGTGGGTGGCGGACTCGGCGTGGATTACGAAGGAACCCGTTCCCGCAGTGCCTGCTCCATGAACTACAGCATGGAGGAATACGCGCGCCAGGTGGTCCAGACCTTCCACGAGTCCTGCACCCGGCATGACCTGCCCCACCCGCACCTGATCACCGAGTCCGGCCGGGCCATGACCGCTCACCACGCGGTACTGGTGACCAACATCATCGACCGGGAGGCACCGGCGACGGTGACCCCCGAGCCGGTCCCCGACAACATGCCGGCGGCGCTGCGCAGTCTCTGGGAAGACTATCAGGCCCTGAGCGGCGACGGGCCAGAGCGCTCGGCGGTCGAGATCCACCACGATGCCGCCCAGGCCATGGCAGACGTACAGACAGAGTTCGCCCATGGACTGCTCTCGCTGCAGCAGCGCGCCCACGCCGAACAGATCCATCAGCAGGTCGCGTTGCAGCTGCGCGATCGCCTCAATCCGGGCAACCGGGTGCATCGGGACCTGCTCGACGAACTCAACGAGCAGTGCGCGGAGCGGCTGTTCATGAACCTGTCGGTGTTCCAGTCGCTGCCGGACATCTGGGGCATTGACCAGATCTTCCCCATTCTGCCGCTCGAAGGACTGGACAGACCCGCTACACGCCGGGCGGTACTGCGGGACATGACCTGCGACTCGGACGGCCGCATCGACCACTACGTGGACGGCGAGGGCATCGAGACCACACTGCCGCTGCCCGCCGACACGGATGTGAACCAGCTCGCGTTCTTCATGACCGGGGCCTATCAGGAAATCCTCGGCGACATGCACAACCTGTTCGGCGATACGGATGCCGTCGATGTACGCCTGGACACGGAGGGCCGTGCCCGCGTCACGCACCTGGCCCACGGCGAGACCCTCGCGAACGTGCTGCGCCAGGTGAATCACGACCCGGAAGCGCTTTTCAGGCAACTGCAGAGCCGCCTGGAGACCGCTGCCCTGCCCGAGGAGGAACGCCGCCGACTGACAGACGAAATCCGCCAGGGGCTCGACAGCTACACCTACCTTATTGACGATTGATCCACCCGTGTCCGGCCCGCGTATAGCCACCCAAGTTCGATTTCCCAACATGGCGACGGGCACCTACAATGGAACTCAGAAGAAGCAGCCACGCGGCAGCAACGAAGAGTGGGAACGTGACCACAGCCCCTGACAGCAACGCACGCAGCGAGCGCAGTAAGGATCACTGGAGCCAGCTCCTTGAGCGGGTCGGCAGTCATCAGGACCGCTCAGCCTTCCATGAGCTCTTCGAGCATTTCGGTCCCCAGATCAAGTACTACGCCATCTCGAACGGGATCGCACACCAGGCGGAAGAGCTCGTACAGGAGGTCATGATCTCCATCTGGCGGCGGGCCTCCACCTACGACTGGCGCAAGGCGGCCGCCTCCACCTGGATCTTCACCATCGCCCGGAACCAGCGCATCGACATGCTTCGCAAGATCCAGCGCGGCAGCGCCGAGATGGCGATCGAGACCGAAGACCTGTGGCAGATCCCCGGGGATGACGAGAAAGATCCGGTGCCCTCACTGCACCGTATTATCGCCGAAAGGCGCATCCGGGACTCGTTTGACCATCTGCCGCAGGAGCAGCTGACCGTGCTCAACAGCGTCTATCTGGAACACAAGTCCCATCAGGCCGTGGCCGAAGAGCTCGGGATCCCCCTGGGCACCGTCAAGAGTCGCGTGCGCCTCGCCTTGAGCAAGTTGAAAGTCATTCTGCAGGATCAGGATCTATGAGCGCCCATCATCCCGATGAAGTCCTTCTGATGGAGTACAGCGCCGGCACCCTGTCCGAGCCCATGGCCCTGTGTGTTCGCATGCACCTTGAGAAGTGCGCGCAATGCCGCGGCCAGATGGACATGCTGAACAGCCTGGGCGCCATCATGCTTGACCACAGCCAGCAGACCAGCAAGGTCTCGGACGACCTGTTCGATAACATCATATCCCGGATTGATTCCCAGCCCGCCGGGAATCAAGCGCCGGTCGAGGCTCGGTCCGACCAGTACGGATCACCCCTGGAGCGGATGCTTGGCAATGACCTGGATAACCTGCCCTGGAAACGCCAGCTCGCGGACGTCAGTGTCTACGACCTGAGCGATCGCTTCCCCGGCAATGAACGGGTAACCCTGCAGAAACTGTGCGCCGGGGGGCGGGCGCCCTCCCACAGCCATCACGGCTCCGAAGCGACGCTGGTGCTGACCGGCGCCTTCGCGGACGCCAACGGCGTCTTCAGCAAGGGCGATTTTGTCATCCTCGACGAGCACCATGACCACCAGCCGGTGGCACTGCACGGCGAAGACTGCATTACGCTCTCCGTCCTGGACGCGCCGGTGAGGCTTACGGGCCGGCTGACACGCCTGCTCAACCCCTTTATCCGCTAGGCCCAACGTGCATGGATACCCTGGTTGCAGGGATCAGTGGCGGCATCGGCCTGGCGCTGGCGGCCCATGAGCTGCAGCGCAACGCCGACACCCGCCTGGTGGGTCTGAGCCGCCACGCCACCAGGAGCGAACCGGCGCAGGCCCTGGCCAGAGCGCATCCGGGTCGGCTGACGCTCATCGATGCCGATGTCTCGGAACGTGATGCCCTTGGGGAGGCGCTCGGGCACCACCTCCCGGAAACCGCCCGTATCACCCGCCTCCTCTATGCCGTGGGCGTGCTCCACGGCGAAGGACTATCCCCGGAGAAACGACTCGAGGACGTGGATCCCGAGGGCATGCTTTACAGCTACCGGGTGAACACCCTGGGGTTCCTGAACACAGCCCAGGCCCTGGTCCCCTGGCTGCGCCACCGCGATCCCAAGCTGATCGCGGCGATTTCCGCCAAGGTCGGCTCCATCGGGGATAACGATTTCGGTGGCTGGTACGGCTACCGCTGCAGCAAGGCGGCCCTCAACATGGCCGTGCGCAACCTCGCCATCGAGACACGCCGCCGGCTCCGACCCGCAACCGTTGTAGCCCTGCATCCGGGCACCACGGAAACCGCCCTGACCGCCCCCTTCCAGCAGTCACTGGCCCGCTTGACCGTCCATACCCCGGGCGACACCGCGGCCAACCTGTGGCGGGTACTGGACTCGCTCACACCCGAGGACAGCGGGCGTTTCCTGAGCTGGGACGGCACCGAACTCCCCTGGTAACCCTGAACCAGCGCCCCGTCTTTAGCGTAAGTCCGTACAGGATCTGAACCTTCATTCACTGAATCAAAGTGAGGCGTTTCATGGCTTACGAGGCCCCGGTGACCGACTACCGTTTCATCCTCTATAACGTTCTCGGCGCGGACCGCCTGTGCGAGCTGGAACCCTACTCCGAGGCAACCCCCGACCTGATCAACGCCATCCTGGAGGAAGGCGGACGCTTCATGCGCGAGGTCATGGAGCCCACGAACGTGCCCGGCGACCGGGAGGGCTGCCGGTTCAATCCGGACGACGCCAGCGTGACCACGCCGACCGGTTTCAGGGAAGCCTACAGGCAGTTCTCCGAAGGCGGGTGGACCTCTCTGGACGCCCCCGTGGAATACGGCGGCCAGGGCCTGCCCCACATCCTCAAGTTCATCGTCGATGAGATGGTGTGCGCGACCAACCTCTCGCTCGGCATGTACCCCGGGCTGACCCACGGCGCCATCAGCGCCCTGCACGAACACGGCTCCCAGGCACTGAAGGACACCTATCTGGAGAAGCTGATCTCCGGTGAATGGACCGGCACCATGTGCCTGACCGAACCCCAGTGCGGCACCGACCTGGGCCTGATCCGCACCAGGGCCCAGCCGGACGCCGACGGCAGCTACCGCCTCAGCGGCACCAAGATCTGGATCACCGGTGGCGAACACGACCTGACGGACAACATCATGCACCTGGTGCTCGCCAAGCTCCCGGATGCGCCCGCCGGCACCAAGGGCATCTCCCTGTTCGTGGTTCCAAAGGTGATCCCGGAGACCGGTGAACGCAACAGTGTTTTCTGCGGCGGCCTGGAACACAAGATGGGCATCAAGGGCTCCGCGACCTGTGTCATCAATATGGACGAGGCCCGCGGCTGGCTGGTTGGCGAGCCCCATGACGGCATGCGCCAGATGTTCACCATGATGAACGAGGCGCGGCTCATGGTTGGCATGCAGGGATTGGGTCTCGCGGAGGCGGCTTACCAGGTGAGCCTCGGCTTTGCGAAAGAGCGCCTCCAGAGCCGCTCACTGGCGGGCCCGAAGAACCCTGAGGGCCCCGCCGACCCGGTCATCGTCCACCCGGACGTGCGCCGCATGCTGATGCGCCAGAAAGTGCTCAACGAAGGCATGCGGGCCATGGCCCTTTACGCGGGGCACCAGCTGGATCTCTCCAAGGCTCACCCGGACGCGGAGACGCGCCAGACCGCGGACGACATCGTCCAGATTATGACACCGGTGGTGAAAGCCTTCCTGACGGACGAGGGCTACGCCAATACCAACACCGGGCTCCAGGTGCTCGGTGGCTCCGGCTTCACCCAGGACTGGCCCATCGAGCAATACGTGCGTGACGGTCGCATCGCCCGCATCTACGAAGGCACCAACGGCATCCAGGCCATGGATCTGGTCGGGCGCAAGCTCAGCCTGCACAACGGTCGCCTGGTGCAGAGCCTGTTCGCGGACATGACCGGCTACCTCCGGGCCAATCCGGATTGCGCTCACCGGGGTGCGCTGAAGGGCGCCCTGGCAACGCTGGAGGAAGCGGTGAACTGGCTGAATGACAACGCGCGCCAGGACCCGGAGCAGGCCGGTGCCGCCGCAACCCCTTTCCTGCGACTGACGGGCCTGACGGTGATCGCCTGGATGTGGACCCGTATGGCCGACGCCGCCGGTCAGGCACTCGCCAATGGCGAGGGGAACCAGGCGTTCAACGAAGCCAAGCAGGTATCCGCCCGCTTCTTCTTCGACAAGCTCCTGCCTGAAAAGGACGCACTGCTCGCGGATATCGTGGACGGCAAGGAAAGCCTGATGGCCCTGAGCGAGGATCAGTGGGCAATCTAGGAGGCTGCACCATTGCTGTTAGCCCTGTCGCCGGGTTCCGTCGGGCCCGGCGTTTTTGTGTCCACCCACGCACTGGCGTAAACTCCCGCCATGCGGAGCAAATGTTTCTCCATACTGCTGATCCTGGCGCTCTCATTGCCGATGACCGTAACCGCTCACCCCCACGGGGAGGCCACCGAGGGGGAGCCGGACGCTGGCGAGCAGGAGCCTCGCCGGCGTATGCTCGGCGAGTCCAGTATCTTCCAGCCGCACCGGCGCAACTACATCCTGCCCTTCACCCGAACCAGCTCCGTCAACCAGGTGCCGGAAACGCCCTCCTATGCCCCCCATCCCCACAATTCAACGCTTGAGCAGGAGGAAGCCAAGTTCCAGTTCAGTTTCCGGATTCCACTGCTGACGGGCGTTTTTGACGGCCCCAACCGTCTCTGGTTCGGCTACACCCAGCTCGCGTTCTGGCAGATGTACAACACGAACGAATCCTCCCCGTTCCGGGAGCTCAACTTCGAACCGGAGATCTTCCTCACACACGAGCTTGGCTGGGAGCTCGGCCCCGGCTCGCTGGACCTGCTCAGCATCGGTCTCAATCATGAGTCCAATGGCCGTGAAGAACCCTTCTCCCGCAGCTGGAACCGGATCAAGGCGGGCATGGTCTACACCACCAATAACTGGACGTTCGCACTGGAACCCTGGTACCGGATCCAGCCCTCGCGCGAAGAGGACGACAACCCGGACATTGAGCGCTATCTCGGCTATGGCACCCTCAATGCCGTCTACAATCCGGCCGGCACCCACGCACTCGGCATCACGCTCATGAACAACCTGCGCAAGGAGCACAACCGGACGTCCGTGGAAATCAACTGGTCCTTCCCCATCAGCGACTCCGTGAAAGCCCACATCCAGTACTACAACGGTTACGGTGAATCGCTCATCGACTACAACGAACGTACCCACCGCATTGGCCTGGGCCTTTCCCTGAACGACTGGCTCTGATCCTGACAACCCTGAATAGGAATGGGCAGGCGGACGCCTGCCCATGGAAGGGGCTGCCGGCCAGCCGAGGAGCCTGACCGGTAACCGGCGGCATCCTGTCGCGCGGACAAACCCGCTCGTCCCTGATTCCACGCCAAGGATGCTGGTTACACTTTACCCACGGCAACCGATGATGGAAAATGATTATTTCTATTCGTTCCGTGAAATTTACTCATGATTCAGAGACACCATCTCGAAATTCTCCTGNNAACAGAGCGGCGCCCGTCTCTGGTCCAAGCAGGGCCGGCGGCTCCAGCTGACCCAGGCGGGTCATTACCTGCTGGAGCTCGGCCAGCAACTGCTGCCCCGGCTGCAGGAGGCCGACGCCACCCTGCGTGGCTTCGGCGAGGGGCGCCGGGGGCGCCTGCGCATCGGCATGGAATGCCACCCCTGCTACGAATGGCTTCTTACCGTCGTCCAGCCCTATCTCCGGCGCTGGCCCGACGTGGACCTCGATGTCATTCAGAAGTTCCGCTTCAACGGCCTGGAGGCGTTGACCCAGCACCGCATCGATGTGCTGATCACCAGTGACCCGGTCTTCAGCCATGAGCTCTGCCATGCGCCGGTCTTTGATTACGAGTTGATGCTGGTGACGGCCTCCGAGAACCCCCTCGCCGGGGGCGGCACCGTGACCCCTGACCGCCTGAGCGAGGCGCGCCTGATTCATTTCCCGGTGGCGCGGGAACGGCTGGATGTGTTCACCCACTTCCTCTCGCCCGCCGGACTGGAACCGGCCCACCAGCAGGAAGTGGAGGCCATGGAGATCATGCTGCAGCTGGTGGCCGCGAACCGGGGCGTCTGCACCCTGCCCGACTGGCTGGCCGAGCGCTACCGGGAGTCCCACCCCATCGTGAACCGGCGTCTTGGCCATGAAGGTGTCCACAAAACCCTGTACCTGGTCTACCGCCAGGCCGACGCCGCGATTGATTACCTCGCGGATTTCGTCGGTTACGGTCGGTAACGAGATCACAACGCGCCTCCACAGGGCTGTCACTACACTGACCAAAAAGAGGTAGTGACGATGAGCCGCTTACTGATCGGATTGATCACGATACTGCTGCTCCCTGCCGGCACTGCGTCCGCCTCACCGGCTCCCTGGTCGGGCACGCAAGGGAGCCTGCCGGTCGAGGGGTACACCCAGTCGTGGGCGGACACCGGTGGCGATGCAACCGTGGACGATGTCCGGGCCCTCCCGGCTGAGGCCTGGCAGCAGGAACACCCACCCGCAATCAGCCACGGCTATGTGAATGCCCCCTACTGGTTCCGGACCCGGATCCGTAACACCAGCGACGCACCGCGTAACCCCTACCTGGAAATCGGCTACCCGGCGCTGCACTACATCGACCTGCACGTATTCAGTAACGGTGAACGGGTCAAGCAGGTCAGCATGGGCAACCGGCTCCCATTCGAGCACCGGCCGGTTGAACACCGCAATTTCGTGGTGCCGCTGGAGCTGGCGCCCGGCGAAACGCTGACGATCCTCACCCGGGTTGATACGGGCAGCTCCATGCAGATGCCACTGACGCTCTGGCAGCGGGATGCCTTCCTCGTCTATGAACAGTCCGATCTCCTGTTCCAGGGCATCTACTACGGCATCGCCATTGCCATGATTTTCTACCATATTTTTGTCTATATGGCGGTCCGTGAACGGGCGTTTCTCTACTACCTGGGCTACATCAGCGCCATGCCGCTGTTCCTCGCCACCCTGGGCGGCATCTCCTACCAGTTCCTGTGGCCGGAGGCCGAGTGGTGGAACAACCAGTTGATGATGATCTTCCTGATGTCGGTGGTGGTCTTCGGCTCGCTGTTCACCATCCGATTCCTGTCCATTGACACGACCAATCACCCGATCATGCTCCGGGTTCTGTACAACCTGAATGCGGCGGCGAGCCTCATTATCATGCTTGCCCTCTACATTCCGTTCAGCGTGATCGTGCTGCCCAGCATCGGCCTGGCATTCGTGGCCTGCTGCCTGATGCTGTTCGTGGGGATCGTGCGGTTGTTCAAACGGGACGCGGCGGCGCGCTACTACACCGTGGCCTGGTTCTTCATGCTCTTTGGCGGCATCATCCTGGCGCTCAACAAGCTCGCCCTGGTACCCAACAACGTCTTCACCCAGAACGCCGTCCAGGTGGGCTCCGCGCTCGGCGTTATTCTGCTGTCAATCGCCATTGCCGACCGGTTGCAGAAGGAAAAACAGGCCGCCCTTGAGGCCCAGGAGCAGGCATTCCGGGAAGAACGCAATGCCCGCATGGCGCAGGCTGAGACGCTGCAGGTACAGGAAGAGGCCAACACGCGGCTGGAGCAGCGGGTCCAGGAGCGTACGGAAGCGCTGGAGGAAGCCAACCGGAAACTGCTGGAATTCAGCACCACCGATGCCCTCACGGGACTGCGTAATCGCGGCTACTTCGAGGAAGTCTTCCAGACCTACTGCGTGGAGGCCTTCCGGTACCGGCAGCCGCTGTCCGTCATGGTCATGGACATTGACCACTTCAAGGCATTCAACGACCACTACGGCCACCTGGTGGGCGACGACTGCCTGAAGATGGTGGCGGAGGCCATTGCCGGCGTGGTTACCCGCCCGCAGGACATGCTGGCGCGTTACGGCGGCGAGGAGTTCGTGGTCGTCCTGCCGGACACCCATCTGGAAGGCGCCCGTTGCGTCGCCGAGCGGATCCGCGAGCGGGTGGCCCAGACGCCCTTCCAGGTATCCGCGGAAACCATCAACGTCACCGTGAGCATCGGCGTCAGCAGCTGCGTTCCCGACAATGCCGACGAGAGCCAGTGCCTGTTCAGCGAAGCGGACCAGGCCCTGTATACCGCCAAGAACGCCGGCCGCAACCGGGTCACGGTCGGCGGCCGTCAGGAGCCTGCCTGACCTCGCCCCGAGCCCGCCAGCGTCGCATCCAGATCCGGCATCAGGATCTCGGCCATGGCCCCCATGAACTGGCGCCGCAGAAAACGCTCCGTCTCCCGCTGGATGGCTTTCTGCTGCTCGGGGTATTCAATGTAATCCATGCCGCGGAACAGCATGAACCGGACCACCGTCCGGGCGATATCCAGCACCGTGGCGCGCTCCACCTGGGGAACCAGCTGCCGGTCGGTCACGTCATCCGCCATCTCACTGGCGGCCTCTTCCAGCTGTTTGGCCAGCGCGCGCCGCAGCTTCAGGGAGGGGCCGTGCAGCTCCCGGACGGCAACCATCACGACCGCCGGATTGGCGCGGAAGTATTCGTACACGAAAAAGACCGAGTCGTGCGCGGCCTGGTCCGAGGTCGCCGCCGCCTTGCGCAGGAGCCGCACCTGGCGCTTGACCTCGGAAGCGATGCAATCGAGCACGAAAAGACCGAAGTCATCCAGATCCGAAAAATGCCGGTAGAAGGTGTTGGGGTTGAGACCCGCCTCGCGGGCGAGCTCCCGGATCCCGAGCGAACTGATACTGCGACTGCTGGTGACCAGACGCAGCGACGCCTGGAGCAGCTTCAGCTTGCCTTCCGGGATGGACTGGGTTCCGGGTCCGATCATCGGCCTCTTTTCCACTGGTTACGTCGGGTTTCCGGGCCTTAGAATACGCGCTTCACAATGCATTCAGACAGGCCAGCCGGACCATCATGGCGACCCCCTACGACGTTATCATCATCGGCGCCGGCGCCGCCGGGCTCATGTGCGCCGCCACCGCGGGCTACCGCGGCCGCCGCGTGCTGGTGATCGAGCACGCGCGCCGACCCGGGCGCAAGATCCTGATGTCCGGCGGGGGCCGCTGCAATTTTACCAATCTCAACAGCACCCCGGCGAATTTCCTGTCCGACAACCCCGGATTCTGCATCTCGGCGCTCAAGCGCTACACGCCGGAGCACTTCCTGGAGCTGGTGGAACGCCACGGCATCGAGCACGAGGAAAAGGCCGCCGGGCAGCTGTTCTGCCAGGACTCGAGCAAAGAAATTGTGGACCTTCTGATGACCGAGGCCGAGTGGGCGGGTGTGGATGTCATGACCCGCACCACCGTGGAATCGGCTGCAGCTCACGGAGGCGGATACAGGGTAACCACCAGCGCCGGCGATTTCGGAGCAGAGGCCCTGGTGGTTGCCTGCGGTGGTCTCTCCATTCCAACCATGGGAGCCACCGGCTTCGGCTATGAATTGGCCCGGCAGTTCGGGCTCGGGATCATCCCCACCCGGGCCGGGCTGGTGCCCTTCACCCTGGCGCCGGAGCTGAAGGCGCAGCTGGCGCCACTGGCGGGCATCAGCTGCCCGGTGGCGGTCCGCTGCAACGGGGAACGCTTCCAGGAGCCCATGCTGGTGACCCACAAGGGGCTGAGTGGCCCGGCCATGCTGCAGATCTCCAGCTTCTGGGAGCCGGGCGATGCCCTGACGATTGACCTGCTTCCGGATCGGGACGCGGGCCAGTGGCTGGCCGATCAGCGCCGCGATCACCCCAACCGGGGCATCGCACGCGCGCTGGGCGGGGAACTGCCCAAGCGCTTCGCGCAGGCGTTCACGGAGCTCCAGGGCTGGCAGGCCCCGCTCCAGCATTTCAGCAGGGCCAACCTGGCCGAGGCCGCCGAGACCCTGAACGGCTGGCAGCTGACACCGGCGGGCACCGA
>JABAHQ010000149.1_pt2 | contig 15447 bp, 25 predicted proteins | sample 7062091 | NCBI WGS metagenome assembly JABAHQ01 (sample SAMN14534359, study PRJNA622989) | marine sediment metagenome | biome: marine biome [ENVO:00000428]; feature: marine pelagic biome [ENVO:01000023]; material: deep marine sediment [ENVO:00002113] | place: India: Gulf of Kutch | collected...
AGGCGACTTCGTGACGGTGGAGGAGTGCCGCCGCGTGTCCAAGAACAAATCCTGGCGCCTGGTGGAGGTGGTGGAGCAGGCCGTCAAGGTCTGAGCAGCACCGAGCGCCTTCAGGGAGAAAGCAGCAATGATCCAGATGCAGACCCGGCTCGGGGTCGCCGACAACAGCGGGGCGCGCGAAGTGCAGGCCATCAAGGTCCTGGGCGGCTCCAAGCGCCGCTACGCCAATATCGGTGACATCATCAAGGTCACCGTCAAGGAGGCGGCTCCGCGCGGGCGCGTCAAGAAGGGTGCCGTCTACAACGCCGTGGTGGTGCGCTCCGCGAAGGGCGTGCGCCGGCCCGACGGCTCCGTGATCCGCTTCGACCGCAATGCCGCGGTTCTGCTCAACAACGACCTGGAGCCCATCGGGACCCGGATCTTCGGTCCGGTGACCCGTGAGCTGCGCGCCAAGAACTTCATGAAGATCATTTCCCTGGCACCGGAGGTGCTTTAGCAGGGCGCCCGTGCCTGCTAGAGCCGGAGAGGCCACCATGCAGCGGATCAAAAGAGGCGATGAAGTGGTTGTCCGCACCGGCAAGGACGCCGGCAAGCGGGGCACGGTCCAGCGGGTGCTGCCCCGCGAGAACCGGGTCATCGTGGCGGGCGCCAATATGGTGAAGAGACACGTGCGGCCCAACCCCCATGCCGGCATCGCCGGCGGCATCCAGGAGCGGGAGGCTCCCCTGCACCTTTCCAAGGTGAACCCCTTCTGCCGCAGCTGCGGCAAGGGCGTGCGGGTGGGCTTCAAGACCCTGGAGGACGGCCGCAAGGTTCGGATCTGCCGCTCCTGCGGCGAGGCACTGGATTGAGCGAGGAGAGCGGCGCCATGCAAGCCCGCCTGCAGCAGCGCTACAAGCAAGAGATTGCGCCCCGGCTGTTGAAGGATTTCGGGCTCGCCAGCCCGATGCAGATCCCGCGGCTGGAGAAGATCGTGATCAACATGGGAGTCGGCGACGCCCCGCGCGACCGCAGCGCCCTGGACAACGCCGTGGAGGAGCTGGCGGCCATCACCGGTCAGCGGCCGGTGGTCACCCGGGCCCGCAAGTCGGTCGCCGGGTTCAAGATCCGCGAGGGCATGCCGGTGGGCTGCAAGGTGACCCTGCGCCGGGAGCGCATGTACGAGTTCCTGGACCGCTTCATCCAGGTGGCCCTGCCCCGGATCCGCGATTTCCGCGGCCTTAGCGGGGACTCCTTCGACGGCCGGGGCAACTACGCCATGGGCGTGACCGAGCAGATCATCTTCCCGGAGGTGGACTACGAGAAGGTGGACCGTATCCGGGGGATGGACATCATCTTCACAACGACGGCCGCCACCGACGAGGAGGCCAAGGCCCTCCTCGCCGGCTTCGGCATGCCGTTCCGGAACTGAGCCAAGCAAGCGAGGATAGGCCGTGCCACGCAAATCCCTGATCGCCAAGGCTGCGCGCAAGCAGAAATTCAAGGTGCGGGAATACAACCGCTGCAGCAACTGCGGACGCGCGCACGGCTATTTCCGCAAGTTCGGCCTGTGCCGGCTGTGCCTGCGCAAGCACGCCCTGAAGGGAGAGGTCCCGGGCGTAGTCAAGTCCAGCTGGTAGGGATGGGTGCGAAACGATGACCATGACCGATCCAATCGCCGACATGCTGACCCGCATCCGCAACGGCCAGATGGCAGAGAAGCGGGCTGTGTCCATGCCGGGATCCAAGCAGAAGGCTGCCGTGGCCCGTATCCTCAAGGAGGAAGGGTTCATCACCGATTACGAGGAGACCGAGGAGGCCGGCAGCAAGAAGACCCTGACCGTCGAGCTCAAGTACTTCCGGGGCCGGCCGGTGATCTCCTCCATCCAGCGGATGAGCCGGCCCGGTCTGCGCAAGTACGCCGGCGCTGACGACGTCCCCCGGGTCCTGAACGGTCTGGGGGTGGTGATCCTCACCACCTCCAGGGGCGTGATGACGGACAAGCAGGCCCGGGCGGAGAACGTCGGCGGCGAGCTCTTGTGCACGGTCTACTGAGGGGAGCTGAGACATGTCCCGTATCGCCAATGCCCCGGTCCGCGTGCCCGAGACGGTAGAGGTGAGCCTCGACGGCGGCGCCATCCGGGTAAAGGGGCCCCAGGGAGAGCTGGAGCAGGCCGTCCACCCCAAGGTGGAGATCAGCCAGGAGGACGGTGTTCTCCGCTTCAGACCCCGGGAAAATTCCCGCAAGGCGGTGGCCTTCGCCGGCACCATGCGCTCCCTTGTGGCCAACATGGTCACCGGGGTCAGCGAGGGCTTCGAGCGGCGGCTGGAGATCAACGGGGTGGGCTACCGGGCCGATGCCAAGGGTCAGAGCCTGAACCTGCAGCTGGGATACTCCCACCCCATGGAATACCCCATTCCCGACAACATCAGCGTCGCGGTGGAAGGCAGCAACAATATCGTGGTCCGTGGCGCCAGCAAGGAGCAGGTCGGGCAGGTGGCGGCCGACATCCGGCGCCTCCGGCCGCCCGAGCCCTACAAGGGCAAGGGCATCCGCTACGCGGACGAGCGCATCATTCGCAAGGAAGGCAAGAAGAAGTAGGCGGAGCCATGGCCAAGATCAACAAATCCTATCGGCGGCAGCGCAGGGCGAGGAAGACCCGGGTGAAGATCCGGGAGGCTGGCAAGGCCCGGCTCTCCGTCTTCCGCTCCAGCCAGCACATCTATGCCCAGGTCATCGACGACCACCAGGGGCGGACCCTGGCGAGCGCCTCGACCCTGGACAGGGACTTGGCCAAGGAGCTCAGCGGCAGCGGCAACGTCGATGCCGCCCAGAAGGTGGGGGCCGCCATTGCCCGCCGGGCCCAGGAGGCCGGGGTGGAGGACGTGGCCTTCGACCGCAACGGCTACCAGTACCACGGCCGGGTCAAGGCCCTGGCCGAGGCCGCCCGCGAGAACGGCCTGAAGTTCTAGCGAGAGGAGAAGGGCGGTGGCAGGCGGAAAACCGAATTTCGATTCGTCGTCGGAGGACCTGCAGGAGAAGCTGGTCCACATCAACCGCGTGGCCAAGGTGGTCAAGGGCGGACGCCAGTTCGGCTTCGCCGCCCTGGCCGTGGTCGGCGACGGGGCCGGCAAGGTAGGCTTCGGCCGCGGCAAGGCCCGCGAGGTGCCCGACGGCATCACCAAGGCCATGGACCAGGGGCGCAAGAACATGCGCCGGTATCCCCTGAAGGAGGCCACCCTGTTCCACACGGTCGAGGGCACCCACGCCGGGGCCCGGGTCCTGCTCAAGCCAGCCAGCCCCGGTACCGGGATCATCGCCGGCGGGGCGGTGCGCGCGGTCATGGAGGTGATGGGCGTCCAGGACGTGCTGGCCAAGTCCCTGGGCTCGCCCAACCCTATCAACGTGGTGCGGGCCACCTTCGACGCCCTGGACCAGCTGGTCAGCCCCGAGGCCATGGCGGCCAAGCGGGGCAAGACCGTGGAAGAGATCTGGAGCTGACGCCATGGCGGGAACTCTCCGCATCACCCTCACCAAGAGCCCCATCGGCGCCAAGCGCCGGCACCGGGACACCATCCGCGGCCTGGGGCTGCGGCGCATGCACCACACCGTGGAGCGGGAGGACACCCCGCAGGTGCGCGGCATGGTGCGGGCCGTGGCCCACCTGGTGGAAGTCGAGGAGCCGAAATGAAGGTCAACCAGCTCAAGCCCGCCGAGGGCAGCCGCAAGGCCCGCCGCCGTGTGGGCCGGGGCGAGTCCTCCGGCTGGGGCAAGACCGCCGGCAAGGGCCACAAGGGCCAGAAGGCCCGCTCCGGCGGAGGGGTCAAGGCCGGCTTCGAGGGGGGCCAGATGCCCTTGCAGCGCCGGGTTCCCAAGCGCGGCTTCCGCAATGACCGGTTCCGCGAGCGCTACGCCGAGGTCCGTCTGAGCGAGCTAAACCGCTTCGCCGACGGCACCGAGGTTACGGAGGCCGTCCTGCGCGAGGCCGGGATCATGGGCCGCGCCGATCGCTGGGCCAAGCTCCTGGGCACCGGCGAGCTCGAGCGCAAGCTAACCGTAAGGCTGACCAAGGTAACCGGCGGCGCCCGCAAGGCGGTGGAGGCCGCCGGCGGCACCGTGGCCGAGCCTTGAGCTCCCTCCATGCCATCCGCCGGCCCGCCATGGCGCGGGCCGGCCCCCGTTCCCAAAGGAGCCCGGAAAGCCCGATGTTCGCAGCAAAGGCTTCGCATGAAGGCCGCGTGGCCGGGGCCGGCCGGTCCCGGCCCGGCGCTGCGTCGGGCGGGGGAGGCTGATTATGGCGGTGGGAAGCAGCCTCGGCGGCCTCGCCCAGGTGGGCAACCTGACCAAGGTCAGCGAGCTCAAGCGCCGGATCCTGTTCGTGCTGGGCGCCTTCGTGATCTACCGCATCGGGGCCCACATCCCGACCCCGGGCATCGACCCGCAGGCCCTGGCCAACTTCTTCAGCCAGCAGCAGGGCTCCGTGCTCGGGCTGTTCGACATGTTCTCGGGCGGCGCGCTGTCCCGGCTGACGGTGTTCGCCCTGGGGATCATGCCCTACATCTCAGCCTCCATTATCCTGCAGCTGGGCACGGTGGTCTCGCCCAAGCTGGAGCAGCTGAAGAAGGAGGGCCAGTCCGGCCAGCGCAAGATCAACGTCTACACCCGCTACCTGACGGTGGGCCTGGCGGCGTTCCAGGGCATGGGCGTGGCCATCGCCCTGGAAGGGATGGAGGCCGGCGGGCAGGCGGCGGTGATCGATCCCGGCTGGGGCTTCCGGGCCACCACCGTGATCACCCTGGTGGCGGGGACAACCTTCCTCATGTGGCTCGGTGAGCAGATCACCGAGCGGGGCATCGGCAACGGCATCTCGCTGATCATCTTCGCCGGCATCGTCGCCGGGCTGCCCTCGGCCGTCTACTCCACGCTGGAGCTGGCCCGCACCGGGGAGTTCTCGCCCCTGTTCGTGCTCCTGTTGCTGGTCGGAGCGCTGGCCGTCACCGGGGCCATCGTGTTCGTGGAGCGGGGCCAGCGCCGGATCACCATCCAGTACGCCAAGCGCCAGGTGGGCCAGAAGATGTTCGGGGGGCAGAGCACCCACCTGCCGCTGAAGGTGAACATGGCCGGGGTGATCCCCCCCATCTTCGCCTCCAGCATCATCCTGTTCCCGGTGACGGCGGCCAACTGGTTCGGCACCTCCGAGGGGATGGGCTGGCTCCAGGACATCGCCCAGGCCATCACCCCCGGTCAGCCCCTGTACGTGGTGCTGTACTCGGTCGCCATCATCTTCTTCTGCTTCTTCTACACGGCGATCGTGTTCAATCCCAGGGACACGGCGGACAACCTGAAGCGCTCGGGCGGATTCATCCCGGGGATCCGGCCCGGGGAGCAGACCGCCAACTACGTGGACCGGGTCCTGACCCGTCTGACCTTCTTCGGCGCCATCTACGTGACGCTGGTGTGTCTGCTGCCGGAGTTCATGATTGTGCGGTGGAGCGTACCGTTCTACTTCGGGGGGACGTCCCTGCTGATCATCGTGGCGGTGACCATGGATACCGCCAATCAGATCCAGTCCCATCTGGTCTCCCACCAGTACGAGGGCCTGATGCGCAAGGCCCGGCTAAAGGGTGGCAAAGGCTGATGCCGCGACTGGCCCTGCTGGGACCGCCGGGAGCCGGGAAGGGGACCCAAGGGCGGGCGCTGGCGGAAAGGCTCAGGATCCCCTGGATCGCCACAGGTGACATCCTCCGCCAATCAGTGGCGGCGGGCAGCGAGGTCGGCCGGGCCGCCCAGCCCTATATCGAGGCCGGGGATCTGGTGCCCGACGACGTTATGGTGGGGGTCATTCGGACGCGGCTGCAGGCGCCGGATGCCCGGGAAGGCTACATCCTGGACGGGTTCCCGCGCACCGTGCCGCAGGCCGAGGCCCTGGACGAGATGCTGGAGGCCCTGGGTCAGAACCTGGACCACGTGGTGCAGATCCACGTCGATAAGGAGGTCCTGGTGGAGCGGCTTTCCGGACGGCTGATCTGCCGGGATTGCGGCACCGCCTATCACATCCGGTTAAGCCCGCCGGCCAAGGATCGGATCTGCGACCAGTGCGGGGGGGAGCTGTATCAGCGGGAGGATGACGAGGAGGAGACGGTCCGGTCCCGGCTGGCGGTTTTCGGGGAGCGGACCCAGCCTCTGGCCGAGTACTACCGCCAGGCCGGGCTGTACCGCGAGGTGGACGGGGACCGTCCCCCCGCGGAGGTCCTGGCGGGGATCCTGGAAGCCATCGGACAGAGCTAGCGAGGCGTATGGCCAAGGAAGACACCATCGAGATGCAGGGCGAGGTCGTGGAGACTCTGCCCAACGCCACCTTCCGGGTAGAGCTGGAGAACGGCCACGAAGTAATCGCCCACATCTCGGGTAAAATGCGCAAGAACTATATCCGGATCCTGCCCGGTGACCGGGTGACAGTGGAGCTGACCCCCTACGACCTGAGCCGCGGGCGGATCACCTATCGGGCCAAGTAGGTCCGGCCAAGAGGCAAACGCCAAGGCGCCAAGACGCCGAGGTAGACGAAGGGGGTCTGCGGGCCGGATTTCCCGCCCCGGGCCCTAATTGGCTTTGTGCCCCGGGGCGGGCAATTCGCCCGCGACGAGACCCGAATTTCGGTTTTCTTGGCGCCCTGGCGTCATGGCGTTTTCTCACAGGGAGCTTTAAACCATGAAAGTCCGCGCTTCGGTGAAGCCCATCTGCCGGAACTGTCGCGTCATCAAGCGCAAGGGCCGGGTGCGGGTCATCTGCAGCGACCCCCGGCACAAGCAGCGCCAGGGTTGACCCGGTAGTCCCGGATCCCTTAGAATTCGCCGTTTTATCCTTCGCCGTTGGGGCGAGGGCGGCGATCGACGGTAGCAGCGAGGAAGGCATATGGCCCGGATAGCAGGCGTCAATATCCCGTCGCGCAAGCGGGTGGTGGTGGCCCTGACCTACATCTACGGGATCGGGAACGCCCGGGCGAAGGAGATCTGCAAGGCCTCGGGCGTGAGCGAGAGCACCCGGGTGCAGGACCTGACGGACAGCGAGGAGATCGCCATCCGGGAAGCGGTCAACAATTACTCGGTGGAAGGTGACCTCCGGCGCGAGGTGTCCATGAACATTAAGCGCCTCATGGACATCGGCTCCTACCGGGGAATCCGCCACCGCCGCGGGCTGCCGGTTCGCGGGCAGCACACCAAGAATAACGCGCGTACCCGCAAGGGTCCGCGCAAGCCGATCCACCGCTAACGCAGCAGGGGCGGACAGCGAGCCATGGCGAAGCAGCAGCGTCGCGGTACCCGGGCCCGGAAGAAGGTCAAGAAGAACGTGGCCGAGGGAGTGGCCCATATCCAGGCCACCTTCAACAATACCCTGGTGAACATCTCCGACCGCCAGGGCAACACTCTGTGCTGGTCCTCACCCGGAGCCAACGGCTTCAAGGGCTCCCGGAAGAGCACTCCGTTCGCCGCTCAGCTGGCCGCCGAGACGGTGGCCCGGGCCGCGCAGGAGCACGGGATGCAGAGCATCGACGTCGAGGTCAAGGGCCCCGGGCCCGGCCGGGAGTCGGCGGTGCGGGCGCTGCACGCCGCGGGACTCAAGATCACGAGCATCCGCGACGTGACCCCCCTGCCCCACAACGGCTGCCGGCCTCCCAAGAAGCGTCGGGTGTAACCAAACAAAATGGGTGTGGAGTAAGCCTTGGCCAAATACAGTGGTCCCAAATGCCGTCTCTGCCGCCGCGAGGGCGAGAAGCTCTACCTCAAGGGCGAGAAGTGCTACACGGACAAGTGCGCCATCGAGAAGCGGCCCTACCCGCCGGGCGAGGCCGGGCAGAGCCGGCGCCGCCAGTCGGAGTTCGGCCTGCAGCTACGGGAGAAGCAGAAGATCCGCCGGACCTTCGGCCTCATGGAGAGCCAGTTCCTGAACCTTTACAAGGAGGCCGCCCGCCGCAAGGGCAACACTGGCGAGATCCTGCTCCAGCTGCTCGAGGGGCGCCTGGACAACATCGTCTACCGCATGGGCTTCGCCAGCTCGCGGTCCGAGTCCCGGCAGGTGATCCGGCACAACCAGGTTCTGGTCAACGGCAAGCGGGTCAACATCCCTAGCTACCAGGTGAAGGCCGGCGACGAGGTGAGCCTGGCCGAGGGTGCCCGCCAGCACGGGCGGATCCAGGGCGCCATTCAGCGCAGCGAGGACCTGGGCCGGCCGGAATGGCTGGAGGTGGACCCCGCCAGCTTCAAGGGCACCGTGAAGGCCCTGCCGGAGCGCTCCGAGCTGTCGCCTTCCATTAACGAGCACCTCATCGTGGAGCTCTACTCCAAATAAGGGACGGGCACCGCAATGGCTGACGCCTTGATCAAGCCGGACAACATCGAGATCGAGCCCCTGGGGGAGAAGGGGGCCAAGGTCACCCTGGAGCCCCTGGAGCGGGGCTACGGGCATACCCTGGGCAACGCCCTGCGGCGTATCCTGCTGTCCTCCATGCCGGGCACGGCGGTGACCCGGGTGCAGATTGATGGGGTCCTGCACGAGTTCAGCTCCATCGTGGGGGTGCGGGAGGATGTTGTCGACATCATCCTCAACCTCAAGGCCCTCATCGTGGCACTGGCCGAGGACCATGAAGAGGCCACCCTCCGGCTGGAGCAGGAGGGCGAGGCGGTGGTCACCGCCGGGGATTTCGACGTCCCCACGGGGGCTGAGATCATCAACCCCGCACTTGAGATCGCCCACCTTGCCAGCGGTGGCCGACTGGCCATGGAGATGACCGTCGCCCGGGGGCGCGGCTACGAGCCCGCCGCCGTGCGCGAGGACGACGGCAGCTCCACCATCGGGGTGATCCCGGTGGACGCCACCTATACCCCCATTACCCGGGCCACTTACAAGGTGGAGAACGCCCGGGTGGGTCAGGTGACCGATTACGACCGACTCATCCTGGAAGTGGACACCGACGGCAGCCTGAGCGCCGAGGAGGCCGTCCGCCGGGCGGCCGAGCTCCTGCGCGAGCAGCTCACCATCTTCGTGGAGCTCGCCCCCTCCGCGCCCAGCGCCGCCAAGGAAGGGGAGCGGGCCGAGATCGACCCCAACCTGCTCAAGAGCGTGGACGACCTGGAGCTCTCCGTGCGCTCGGCCAACTGCCTGAAGGCCGAGCAGCTCCACTACGTCGGCGACCTGGTGCAGAAGACCGAGCAGGAGATGCTCAAGACTCCCAACTTCGGGCGCAAGTCCCTTAACGAGATCAAGGAGGTGCTCGCCTCCATGGGGCTTTCCCTGGGGATGAAGCTGGAGAGCTGGCCGCCGGAGGACCTGCCCGAGCTTACCGGGGAGGAAGGCGAGGAGCAGACCGGCTAGCCACCGGCACCGAATCCGAATAGAGGGACCGACCCATGCGTCACGGCAAATCCGGTCGCAAGCTGAAGCGCAGCACTGCGCACCGCAAGGCTATGCTGTCCAACCAGGCCAAATCGCTGATCGAGCACGAGCGCATCACCACTACCGTTCCCAAGGCCAAGGAGCTCCGCCGGTACGTGGAGCCCCTGATCACCAAGGCCAAGGAATCCAGCGTTCACCGCAAGCGCCTGGCCTTCAAGAAGCTGCAGGACCGTGGCGCAGTCCGCAAGCTCTTCGACGAGCTGGGCCCCCGCTACAAGGACCGCCCCGGCGGCTACACCCGCGTCCTCAAGGCCGGCTTCCGGCACGGCGACAGGGCGCCCATGGCCGTGATCGAGCTGGTGGAACGGTCCCAGCCGGAGGCATCGGCCAAGGCCGAGTAGGCCGGGGACGGCGCCACAGGCCTGAGGCCGGGTACCGGGAGCGGGCCCGGCCTTTCTCGTTCCGGTCCGGGAGGACTGGCTCATGGCTCAGCCGGTCATCGCCCTGTATACCGACTTCGGCACCCGGGATCCCTACGTGGGACAGATGCATGCCGCCATCGCCGCCCGGGCGCCGGGGACTGCGGTCATCGACCTGCACCATTACGCCCCGGCGTTCGAGCCTGGTCCGGCGGGCCTGCTCCTGGAGGCCCTGGTCCCCTTCCTGCCCCCGCGGGCGGTGGTGGTGGGGGTCGTGGACCCCGGCGTGGGCACCGAACGCGGGACCCTTGCCGTGGGTACTCGGGACCAATGGCTGGTGGGCCCCGACAATGGCCTGTTCACCCCCCTGCTCGACGGCCTCGGGACCGAGTGCCACCGGCTCCGGGTGAGCGGAGACCGGCTCCCTTCGGCCAGCTTCCACGGCCGGGACCTCTTCGCCCCGGCCGCCGCGGAGCTGGTCCGGGGCGACCGCATGGTCCTGGGCGAGGCGGTGCCGGAGCCGGTGCGGGCGCCCGCCGGCCGCGAGCGGATCCTCTACGTTGACCACTACGGCAACCTGATCACCGGCCTGCGCGCCCCCGCCGGCGAGGCGGGCCGGCTGCGCGTGGCCGGGCAGGAGCTGGGCTTCGCCCGGACCTTCGCCGAGGCGGACCGGGGGACGCTGTTCTGGTACCGCAACAGCCTGGACCTGGTGGAGGTGGCCGCCCGCGAGGCCTCCGCCGCCAGCCTCCTCGGCGCCGGGCCCGGCACCCCGGTGACCTGGACCGGCGGGGACTGAGCCCCGCAAGGGGGAAAGGACTACGTGGCCTCCGGGTGGATCTCCGGGGCCTCGGGGGTCTCCGGCACCCGGGCCGCCCGGCGGCGGGCCTCGAGCCGGGCGTTGATGAGGTTGCGCAGGGCCAGAAGGAAGCCCAGCACCAGGAAGGCCCCTGGCGGCAGGATCATGAGCAGGAACGGCTTGTAGTCGGCGATCACGGAGACCTCCATCCAGGCGAAGGCCGGGCCGAACATGCTGCCGGCCCCGGCGAACAGGGTCCCGCTGCCGAGCAGCTCCCGGATCACCCCCAGCACCACCAGAACCCCGGAAAAGCCCACTCCCATCATGAAGCCGTCCCAGGCCGCCAGGGGCAGCGGGTTCTTGGAGGCAAAGGCCTCGGCCCGGCCAAGGATGGTGCAGTTGGTCACGATCAGCGGCACGAACAGCCCCAGCACCTTGTGCAGATCGTGGAAGAAGGCGTTCATGAGCAGATCCACGGCGGTGACGAAGGAGGCGATGAGGATCACGAAGGTCGGGATCCGCACCTCTTCCGGGACCGCCTTGCGCACCAGCGAAACCGCCGTGCCGGAAAGGGTCAGCACGGCGGTGGTGGCGATGCCCATCCCCACACCGTTGACCGCGGTGCCGCTTACGGCCAGAAGGGGACACAGGCCCAGGACCTGGGCCAGAACCGGGTTGTTGTCCCAAAGCCCCTTGCGACCCACATCCCGGAAGGCGTCCACGGAAAGCTCGCTCATTGCTCATCCCCGTTGTCTTTGGGGGGTGTCCCCTCGGCGCGGTCCTCATGCCCGCTCCCCGAACGGGCAAACAGGGTCTTGCGGGTGCGCAGCTGGTAGAACCGCAATGCTCTGCGCACAGCCTTGACCACCGCCCGGGAGGTGATGGTGGCCCCGGTTAGCTGGTCGAATGTCCCGCTGTCCTTGCGGACTTTCCATTGCTCGAAGGGCGGGTCGCCCAGGCTATGGCCCGTGAACTGGGTGATCCAGTCGCTCTTGGCCCTGTCGATCTGATCGCCGAGACCGGGGGTCTCCGAGTGGGTGATGGCGCGCACGCCGGCCAGCTCCCCGTCGGCCCAGATGGCTACAAGCAGCTCGATCCGTCCGTTGTAACCGTCGGGGGCCACCACCCGGAAGGCCAGGGCCACCGGCTCCCCGTTTGACCGGGCCCGATAGACCGTAACCGGCTCCGTCGTGCCCAGGTATGCGGCGTCCCGGACCCGGATCGTGTCCTTGAGAAGACGGTTGTCGTAGCGCCGATCCGGAATCAGCTGATGGAGCTGGCGGAGGCGGTCGGCCCGAAGGTTGGCCTCGATCACGGGCTCGGTAACTCTCTTGGTGCCGGCCAGCAGGCCGGCGCCAACCGCAGCGATGGCGGCCAGGATGCCGCCCACCATCCAGATCCGCTTCACTCCCCACTCCCCAGCGGGGGGCCGCCGGCGCGCTCCTTCCCGAACACCCGGGGCCGGGTGTAGTGGTCGATCAGTGGCACACAGGCGTTCATGAGCACCACTGCGAAGGACACTCCCTCCGGGTAGCCGCCCCAGGTCCGGATGATGTAGGTCAGGGCCCCGCAGCCGGCCCCGAACAGGATCTGGCCGCCCGGAGTGGTGGGGCTGGTAACCATGTCGGTGGCGATGAAGATGGCCCCAAACAGCAAAGAGCCGTTGAGCACGTGGAAGGCCACCCCCGGGAAGGCGTCCGGGTCGAAGACGTGGAAGATCAGGGCCATCAGGGCAGTGGCCCCGATCATGGCCCCCGGAATCCGCAGATCGATCACCCCCCGCCACCAGAGCAGGAAGCCGCCGAGGAGGATGAGGACGGCAGAGGTCTCGCCAGCGCTGCCGGAAAGGGTTCCGAAGAGGGCCTGGGTGTGGGTGTAGCCTTCGGCCAGGATCTCGTCGACGGTCCGATTCAGGGTGAGCTCGGCCTTCAGGTGGCCGAGCGGGGTGGCCTGCGAGGTGCCATCCAGGGGAAGGGCGGGGCCTTTGTCGCCCCCGAAGGTGACCCTCAGGGCCTCGCCGAAGGACAGGGCCCGGTCGCTGAACAGGGGTCGAATCGCCGGCCAGGTGGAAAGCTCCTTGGGGAAGGAGATGAGCAGCATCACCCGGGAGATCATGGCCGGGTTGAAAGGGTTGTCGCCCAGCCCGCCGTAGAGCTGCTTGCCTACCCCGATGGCGAAGACCGCCCCCAGAACGGCGATCCACCAGGGAGCTGAGGCGGGAAGGGACAGGGCCAGCAGCAGACAGGAGACCACGGCGCTGCCGTCGAGCAGGTGGACACGGACGGGACGCCTCATGAGGCGGAGCGCGGCGGCCTCGGTGGCGAGGCCGGCGGCGAGTGTGACCAGGAGCACGAACAGGGCCGGCCACCCGAAGAGAAAAACCGAGAACAGGGTCACCGGAGCCAGAGCCAGGACCACCATCCCCATGACGGCGGCCACGCTGCCGCCCCCGTGGTGGTGAGGGGAGCTGGCGGTGCTGAGGGTGTGGGCCATCGTGGGCTGGGCCATGCGGATCCTTGTTACCTGGTCGGCTCCGAGCCGCCCCCGGCGGCCGTTCCGTTGCGTGGGGGCGCGGCGCTGTCCTCCGCCGGAACTCCCCGCCGGGCCCGGCGCTTCTCTGCTGCCTTCCGGGCCGCCTCTTCCCGGGGATCCTCGCCGGAATCGCCCTCACCGGCTTGAGCAGCTCGGGCGTGCTTCTTCCTGGCCTGGCGCTTGGCCTCCCGCTCCTGCTTTTCCCGCTGAAGCCGGGCCTCGCGGGCCTCGGTCCGGCGGCGGGCGATGTCGGCCTTTTCCTTCTCGCGCTCCTTGGCCTGGATCTCATTCTTGGCGAAGCGGTAGTAGTGGACCAGGGGCAGCCGGGACGGGCAAACGTAGGCGCAGGATCCGCACTCGATGCAGTCGAACAGGTCATAGTCCTGGATCTTCTCGAGCTCCTTGCTCCGCGCCAGGTTGTACATCTCGTTCGGCATCAGGTGCACAGGGCAGGCCTCCACGCAGGCCCCGCACCGGATGCAGGGCAGCGCGGGACCGTCGGCCAGCTCGGCCCGGCTCTGGAAGATGAGACCGTTGGTCTCCTTGACCACCGGCGGGGCGGTGCCATGCAGTGCCGAGCCCACCAGGGGCCCGCCCATGATCAGGCGCCCCAGGTCGGAATACCCCCCGCAGGCAGCCGCCACCTCCTCGATCGGGGTGCCGATGCGGACCTCAAGGTTGGCGGGAGCGGACAGCGCGCCGCCGCTGGCGGTGAGGACACGCTCGATGAGCGGCTCGCCGTGCACCAATGCGCGGAAAACGGCATAGGCGGTGCCCACGTTCTGGGTGACCACTCCCACGTCCGCCGGCAGCCGGCCGCTCGGAACCTCGCGTCCGGTCACCGAGAGGATGAGCTGCTTCTCGGCCCCCATGGGGTACCGGTTCTCCACCGCGACCACCTCGATCTGCGGCCAGCCGCCCGCGGCTCCCAGCATGGCCGACAGGGCCTCGGGCTTGTTGGCTTCGATGGCCACCACCAGGCGCCGGGCCCCTACGGTGTAGGCGATGATGCTTCCGCCCTGAAGGATTTCCCGGGGCCGCTCCCGCATCAGCCGGTCGTCACACGTGAGATAGGGCTCCGACTCCCCTCCGTTGAGGAGTACGGTATCGACGGGCCGGTCCGGTCCCGGGTTGAGCTTGATGAAGGTGGGGAAGCCCGCCCCGCCGAGGCCGACCAGCCCCGCCTGCCGAACGAGGGATCGGATCTCGGCGGGCCGGAGGTCCTCGAAGTCGGGATGGGGCGTCAGGTCCGTCCACTGATCGGCGCCGTCGGCCTCGATGGTCACGGTCGGGGCGGACAGCCCCGAGGGGTGGGGGGCGGGATAGTCGTCCACCGCCGTAACCGTGCCGGAGGTCGGGGCGTGGACGGGCACCGAGACGAAGCCCTCCGGCTTGCCGACAACCTCCCCCTTGCAGACCCGGTCCCCGGGCTGGACCGTGGCGACCGCCGGATTGCCGATGTGCTGCTTGAGGGGAACACGCAGGACGGCGGGCACGGGCAGCCGGCGGATGGGCAGGCCCGCCGTGGCCTCCTTGTGCTCGGCGGGGAAGATGCCCCCGGGGAAGCCGGCGGGCAGTATGGGAGTATCCTGCTCAGCCACCCGCGGTCACCGTTCCTCGGTCCCGACCCTGCGCCGCCAGCTCGGGGTGGCGCCACTTCCAGTTCTCGATGGTCTCCGGGATCGGCTCCATGTGGATGCAGTCCACCGGGCAGGGCTCGACGCACAGCTCGCAGCCGGTGCATTCGTCGGCGATCACGGTATGCATCTGCTTGGCAGCGCCGACGATGGCGTCCACCGGACAGGCCTGAATGCACAGGGTGCATCCGATGCACTTTTCCTCGTCGATGACTGCCACGGCGGGAACCGGCTCCTCGCCCTCCATGGGCGGAGGCTCGACCCCCAGCAGGTCCGCGAGGGCTTCCACGGTCTCCTGGCCCCCGGGAACGCAAAGGTTAATTTCCGCTTCGCCGCGGGCGATTGCCTCGGCATAAGGGCGGCAGCCGGGGTAGCCGCACTGGCCGCACTGGGTCTGAGGAAGCCGCTGGTCGATCTCCTCCACCAGCGGATCCTCCTCAACGGCGAGCTTGCGGGAAGCGAAGGCCAGAAAGAGGCCGATGGCGAGTGCCAGGGCTCCCAGGCTTAGGATAGGGATCCACATGAGGGGGTCACCTTTGCCTATGGCGCAACGGTCGGGCGGCTACAGCCGCACCAGACCGGTAAAGCCCATGAATCCGAGCGACATCAGCCCGGCGGTGATCAGGGCGATCGCCGATCCCCTGAATGGAGTCGGAACGTCGGCCAGCGCGATCCGCTCCCGGATGCCCG
>JABAHQ010003156.1_pt2 | contig 15446 bp, 15 predicted proteins | sample 7062091 | NCBI WGS metagenome assembly JABAHQ01 (sample SAMN14534359, study PRJNA622989) | marine sediment metagenome | biome: marine biome [ENVO:00000428]; feature: marine pelagic biome [ENVO:01000023]; material: deep marine sediment [ENVO:00002113] | place: India: Gulf of Kutch | collected...
TCATCATAGGGGCTGTCAATGACCTTGAGATCAGGGCAATGTTTGATGATATCGGTTCCCAGCCCTATCGCTGTGGGGATATAGGGCACGCGCCAGGCTGCCGCCCGCAAGCCCAGTAGCATCATGCCCTCATCCAGCTCCATCACTTCGATATCACCTTGCTGTCGGGCAACCCGGAAATAGGGTTCCAAAGGAATAAAATCCAGCGACACAAAAGCGTATATCACCTTCTTGACCTTACCTGCGGCACAGAGCATGCCCACATCAGCGCCACCATAGGACACCACCGTCAGATCTTTCACATCTGAACGCAGCAGCTCACGTATCAACGCCATGGGTTTACGGCGTGGACCCCAGCCGCCAACCCCGATGGTCATACCGCTTTCAATTCGACTGATAGCCTCTTGTGCGGATTGCACTTTATTCATTGGTTGGCTCTCTTTTCACTTCCGGTGTTCTTATCATTATCAAGGCGCTTTTCCCTATAAAAACGGGTAGTTACCCGCCACTCAACGATCTGGAAAAAGCAAGCCTGAGTGCTTATTGGGCATTATGGGAATTTTGCCTGTCACTAAAATCGTCCAAGTGGACTAGGACACTAAAAGGTGGTTTCGATACTTTTTCTTAACGTTGAATTGAATTTCCAATTGGCAAAAACGATAGGCATTTAACCGCATGCAGACACCCGTCAGCACGATTCCCCAATTAGTGAATCAAGCCGCCCGGTTACACGGCAATAAACTGTTTCTGGAAGAAGGTCGTACCCTACTGGGCTTTGATGAATTCGCCGCCCAGGTGCGGTCGGTCGTAGCCTCACTCATGGATCTGGGCATCCAACCCGGAGACCGGATCGCCCTGTGGGCTCCAAACATCAGCGAATGGGTGATTGCCGCCATCGGCGCCCAGTGCGCCGGGGCCGTATTGGTAACGCTCAATACCCGCTACAAAGGCAACGAAGCGGCTTACATTCTGCAGAAAAGCAGAGCCCGGGTGCTGTTTTCCATCAGCCGGTTCCTGGACTGCGATTATCCGGCGCAACTGGCAGGAGAGTCCCTGCCGGACCTGGAACACACCGTGGTATTCCGCGAAACCGAAACTAACAGTGACCAGCTGTCGTGGGAATATTTCCAGGAACTCGGTATGACTGTCACAGCGGAAGCCGTTGACCATCGCATGCAGGCGGTCAACGAAAACGACATTTCTGACATTCTGTTTACATCCGGTACCACCGGGCACCCCAAGGGCGTGATGACGAGTCACGAGCAAAATCTTCGCGCCTTTACCCATTTTGCCGAAATCGTGGGACTGCAGCCGGGTGACCGCTACCTCGTAATCAACCCTTTCTTTCACAGTTTTGGTTACAAGGCGGGTATCCTGGCCTGTCTGTTGAAAGGCGTCACACTGTTGCCCCATGCGGTGTTTGATACAGAAGACATTCTGCAACGCATCAGCCGGGATCAGATATCGATTCTGCCCGGCCCACCGACCCTGTTCCAGTCCCTGCTGGCGCATCCCAACCTTGACGAGTTTGATCTCTCAAGCCTGAAGCGGGCCACCACCGGTGCCGCCGTTATTCCCGTGGAGATGATCCGGCAGATGAAGTCGCGCCTTGGGTTCGAAACCGTCATTACCGCCTATGGGTTGACGGAAAGCTGCGGTCTGGTCACAGCCTGCCGCCAGGGAGACAGCGCGGAAGTGATCGCCACCACATCCGGCCGCGCCATTCCCGATGTGGAAGTGCGCTGTGTTGACCAGCATAACCAGGAAGTTCCCCTAGGCGAGCCGGGCGAAATCGTGGTACGCGGTTTCAATGTGATGCAGGGTTATTTCGAGAACGAGCAGGCAACCTCTGATGCTATTGATGCAGACAACTGGCTGCACACCGGTGACATTGGTGTCATGGATGAACAGGGCAACCTGAAAATCACCGACCGGTTGAAGGACATGTTCATCACCGGGGGCTTTAACTGCTATCCGGCGGAAATTGAGAAAGCCATCGCCGGCCACCCGGAAATCGTTATGAATGCCGTGATTGGGGTGCCCGATGAACGTATGGGTGAAGTTGCCAAGGTATTCGCCATACGCAGCGCCGATAGCGCGCTGACGGCGGACCAGCTGATAACCTGGTGCCGGGACAACATGGCCAACTACAAGGTACCGCGCCAGGTAGCCTTCGTAGAGAGCCTGCCCATGAACGCATCCGGAAAGGTGTTAAAACCCGAACTGAGAGCACTTTCCTAGCAACTGATCCGAGCTCAATAATTAATCCGAAAAAACACAAAAAGGATAACACAATGAGAATACACAGCCTGGGATACATTGGCGTCAACTGCACCCACCCGACCCGCTGGGCAGAGTATGGCACTCAGGTGCTGGGCATGATGGACGTATCAGCCCAACTGGCGGACGACGACAGCGTGTATTTGAAAATGGATGATCGCCCCTGGCGCATCGTAGTCAACAAATCCGAGAGCGACAGCTTTGCATTCAGCGGTTGGGAAGTAGCCGGGGAAGAAGCTTTCAACCAAGCCCTGCAAACGCTGGAGCAAAAGGGTATCAACTTCGAACGGGGCAGTGCGGATCTGGCGGCGCAACGACGGGTGCAGGATCTGGTGAGTTTTTCCGACCCGGATGGTAACCGCCATGAGCTGTACTGGGGGCCGGTTTCCGATTTCGGTCAGTTCGCTTCACCGGTCGGCATCAGAGAGTTCATTACCGGAGACCAGGGTTTCGGTCATGTGGTACTGCCCACCCCCAGTTTTGACGGCTGCTTTGATTTCTATCGCAATGTGATGGGGTTTGAGGTGTCGGACCTGATGAAAGTGCGCTTTACCCCGGACCCGGCTGAACCGGAGAAAAGACTGTACTTCATGCACTGCAACGAACGTCACCACAGCCTGGCTATTTTCGAAAGCCCCATGCCCGCCGGCTGTGTCCATGTCATGGTGGAAGTGGATCGGGTGGACGAGGTGGGGCGCGCTCTGGACCGCATGCAGGCCCATAACGTCAAACTCACCGGCACCCTGGGTCGTCATGCCAACGACCATATGGTGAGTTTCTATATGGCCACCCCATCCGGTTTCATGCTGGAGTATGGCGCCGAAGGCCGCACCGTCGCCGACTGGAGCCGTTATTCCCCATTCCAAAGCACGGTCAACAGCTTCTGGGGCCATGATTTCAGCGTTGGAATGGAATAAGCCATCAGTTTGAAGTAGGCCATTTGAGGTAGGACATTTGCACAGGCCACTGAGACGATAGCATCAGGATAACAAGAGTAAAGCACCATGTCTCAAACAGATCAGAAAGAGTTTCGCAGCGCCCTGGGACAGTTCCCGACCGGCGTCACCGTCATCACGACCCTGGATGAGCAGGGCAACAAAATCGGCATGACTGCCAACAGTTTCAGCTCCGTATCACTGGACCCCATGTTGGTGCTGTGGAGCATTGCCCGTACCTCCAACTCCTTTGATGAGTTTATCAAAGCAGATCGCTTCGCCATTCATGTTCTGAACTCGGAACAGCAAGCGGTATCCAATCAGTTTGCCTCCAAGTGCGCCGACCGGTTCTGCGATGTGGCGCATAGCGAAGGGCTGGGCGGCATCCCGGTGCTGACTGACTACAGTGCAGTGTTCCAGTGTCAAACCGAACATCAGTACGATGGCGGCGATCACGTTATCATCGTCGGCCGGGTGCTGGAGTTTGATAACCGCCAACTGCCGCCACTGATCTTTCATGCCGGTCGCTACGCCGACTTGGACCTGCCCGTTGCCGTGTAGGCCGCAGCATCAATACCAATACAGAGTGAGAGCAACCATGACAGCACAAGAACAAAGCCTACAGGACGTGACGCCGGAGCTCATCATCCAACGGGCAAAAGATATGATTCCTTACCTGAAGGAACAGGCACCACGAGCTCAGGCGGAGCGCAAGATCCCCGATGAAACCGTCGCCAAGATGCAGGAGGCCGGATTCTTCCGAGTGCTGCAGCCGAAGCGTTGGGGTGGTTATGAGATGGACCCGCAGGTGTTTTTCGAAGTGCAGATGGCACTGGCGGAAGGCTGCATGTCCACGGCCTGGATTTATGGGGTTATCGCCGTTCACAATTGGCAGATTGCCCTGTTTGACCTGAAAGCACAGGAAGATGTCTGGAAAGACGATACCAGTATACTGATCGCCTCTTCCTACATGCCGGTGGGCAAAGTAGAACCGGTGGACGGTGGCTTCAAATTCAGCGGACGCTGGGCATTTTCCAGCGGCTGTGATCACTGCGACTGGGTGTTCCTCGGCGGCGTAGTTCCTCCCACGGCAGACAACCCCAACCCTGACTATCGCACCTTCCTGGTACCCCGCGGCGACTTCAAGGTACTCGATACCTGGCACACTTTCGGCCTGCAAGGTACCGGCTCCAACGACATCGTAGTGGAAGACGCTTTTGTTCCCGAATACCGCACTCACAGCTCACTGGACGGTTTCAAAGGCACCAACCCGGGTATCGATTCCAAGGAGATCCCGCTGTACAAGATTCCCTTTGGTCAACTGTTCCCACGGGCGGTATCCACCTCCACTATTGGCGCCACCCAGGGTGCTATTAACGCCTATCGGGAAATCGCCTCCAAGCGGGTGGGGTCCAATTCAGGGTCCAAGACCGCAGAAGATCCCCAGGCTCAAATGGCGGTCTCCCGAGCCCAGGCGTTGGTGGATCAACTCAAGCTGCGGCTGATGCAGACCTATGATCAACTGATGGCCGATGCCCGTGAAGGAGTGCCCACCGACATCAACCAGCGGATTCAGTATCGCTACGAATCAGCTGCGGTGCCGGAAGCCTGCCTGGCGGAAGTGCTGGAGCTGCAAAAGATGTGTGGTGGCCGGGCCATCTTCACCAGCAGCCCGCTGCAACGTTTTGCGCTGGACATCCTGGCCGGTCGAGCCCATGTGGCCAACAACCCTTACCAGTTCGGTCGCAACTATGGTGCCGTTCAGCTGGGCCTGGATAACACGGACTTCTTCCTGTAAGCGAGGTTGCCATGAGCATGAACCTGTCCCCTCGCGTGGTACTGGTGACCGGCGCCTCCCGCGGCGCCGGCAAAGGCATAGCCCAGGCATTTGGACGCCTGGGCGACATCGTGTACGTGACCGGCCGCAGCCAAAAGGAAGGAGACGCTCCCCTGCCGGGAACAGTTTATGCCACTGCTGAATCCGTTACCAAACTGGGCGGCGTCGGTGTGCCTGTAATTTGTGATCACAGCAACGATGCCGAAGTGGCCAAACTGTTTCAACAGATCCAGGACGAACGCGGCCAACTGGATATCCTGGTGAACAATGCCACTTACCTGCACGATGATCTGGTCTTGCCCGGCCCGTTCTGGGAAAAGTCCTTGGAACTGGGGAACATCCTGGATGTTGGCTTACGCTCCAGTTACGTGGCCAGCCATCATGCAGCAAAAATGATGGCGCGGCAAAACAGCGGGCTGATCATCAATACCAGTTCTCCCGGTGCTGCCTGTTACATGCATGGCCCAGCCTATGGAGCCCAAAAAGCCGGCAGTGACAAGATGATCTGGGATATGGCCCAGGATCTTAAACCGTTTTACGTTGCCTGCGCGTCTATCTGGATGGGCGTTCTCAAAACCGAACGTCTGGATGCGGTAATGGCAGCGGACCCGGAAAAATACGCCGCATTTTTCCAGATGGCGGAATCACCGGAGTTTACCGGTCGGGTCATTGATGCCCTATACCGGGACAAGGACCTGATGGAAAAAACCGGTCAGGCATTTATCGGTGCTGAAATCGGTCAGGAACTGGGAGTCTGTGATGTAGACGGTTCCCAACCCCAGTCTCACCGGGAGATGCTGGGAGGCCCACTCCCCTATAACCCGGCCATTGTCCAATAACCGCGGAGCACAACGATAATGACACCGCCAGCCAAGCCGGAAAGCAAACAACTGGATGTTCTGGATAATCTTTCAATCAGCTATTGTGAGTTGGGGCCGGCGTCCGGGTTCCCGGTTCTGTTTCTGCAGGGCAGCGGCCCCGGTGCCAGCGGCTGGTTGAACTTTCGCTACAACGCAACGGCCTTTGCCGAGGCGGGTTATCGAGTCATCATTCCTGACCTGCCCGGCTTCGGCGACAGCGACAAGCCCGATACCGATTACACGCTCGAGCTGTTTGTCTCCGCTGTGATTGAGTTTGCCGACCAGCTGGATATGGCGCGCTTTGCCCTGGTGGGCAACTCCCTGGGCGGTGCCATCAGCCTGGGGCTAGCTCTGGAACACCCGCAACGGGTAAGCCATTTGATCCTGATGGGCTGTGGCGGACTGGAGGATCAGCTGACCTACTTCCAGACTATGTCCGGCATTCAGGCCATGACCAAAGTCCCACTGGATTCGCCGGAGTTCACCCCCGAGTACCTTAAGGAAGTACTGCAGCTGATCGTGTTCGATCCTTCCTTTATTACTGACGAACTCATTGAAGAGCGCTTCCGGGTACTCAAAACCCAGAACAGCAGCGTCTTCAAACGTATGGTGATTCCCAACCTGACTGAACGACTATCGGTAGTACAACAGCCGGTCCTTGGATTCTGGGGAGCGCGGGATAACTTCTGCCCGGTTTCCGGCGCGGAAAAAATCGTCACCCATTGCCCCAACGCCCAGATGCTCACGCTGAGCCGATGCGGTCACTGGGCCATGATCGAACACGCCGATCTTTTCAATAAACGCAGCATAGAATTTCTGGAAGCCAACCCGGTATGAGCCTGACACCCCAACAACGACAACACCTTGGTGAAGAACTGTTTCATGCATTGAGTGCCGGGCAGACCCTGGTACCCCTCACTGAACGCTTCCACGATATCGACATCGAAGATGCCTATCACATTTCTCAGGCTATGCTGCAGACCCGTCTGCATCACACCAAGGAAACGGTGGTAGGCAAGAAGATCGGCGTAACCTCATTAGCGGTACAGGAGATGCTGGGGGTCTACCAACCGGACTTTGGGTTCCTGACGTCCAACATGGCAATTCCCAATGGCGGCAACTGCACCATCGAAGGCCAATTGATTCAACCTCGCGCTGAGGCAGAGATCGCCTTCCTGCTCAAGCAGGACCTGAAAGGCCCGGGGGTAACCGAGCAGGATGTTCTGGATGCCACAGAATGCATTATGCCCTGCTTTGAGATCGTGGATTCGCGAATACAGGACTGGAAAATAAAAATTCAGGACACCATCGCTGACAACGCCTCCTGCGGCGTGTATGTCATTGGTGACGAACAGATAAACCCGCATGACGTGGACCTGCCCAACCTGGAAGTAACCGTCTTCAAGAATGGCAAGGAGATCAGCCGCGGAAAAGGCTCAGCGGTTCAGGGGGACCCGCTGACGGCGGTAGCCTGGCTGGCCAACACATTAGGTGAGTTCGGCATCCCTTTCAAAGCGGGGGAAGTGATTCTCTCCGGCTCACTGGTTCCGCTGGAGCCGGTGGTGGCCGGAGATGAAATGCATATGGAGCTGCCCGGTGTGGGCGGTGCCACCATAAAGTTTTGTTAACCTTTAAGGACCATTAACCAAGGACCAATACCATGTCACAAAAATCACGGGCCGCCATTATCGGCCCCGGCAATATCGGTACCGACCTGCTGATGAAGGCCATGCGCAGCGACTGGATCGAACCGGTCTGGATGGTGGGCATCGAAGAATCCGAAGGCATCAAACGGGCCCGGGACTTTGGCATGAAAGTGTCCACCAATGGTGTGGACGGTCTGATCCCTCACATGAAAGAAGACAATATCCAGATTGCCTTTGACGCCACCTCCGCTTACGTGCACGAAGAGAACTCACGCAAGGTAAACGAACAGGGCGCCATCATGATCGACCTGACGCCGGCGGCCATCGGCCCTTACTGCATACCACCAGTGAATCTGCAAAACCTGTTGGCGGAAGGCCGCAAGGAAAACGTCAACATGGTCACCTGTGGTGGCCAGGCCACTATTCCCATGGTAGCGGCTGTGAGTCGGGTACAACCGGTGGAATACGGTGAAATCGTGGCAACAGTGGCGTCCAAGTCCGTGGGGCCGGGCACCCGCAAAAACATTGATGAGTTCACCCGCACCACTTCCGGCGCTATTGAGAAAATCGGCGGTGCCAAAAAAGGTAAAGCCATCATCATCGTCAACCCGGCGGAGCCGCCTTTGATCATGCGTGACACCGTGCACTGCCTGACCGAAAGCGAGCCGGATCAGGACAAGATCCTCGCCTCCATCCACGCTATGGTCGAGGAGGTGCAAAAGTATGTGCCGGGGTATCAGCTCACCAATGATCCTGTGTTCGACGGCAACCGCGTCACCATCTTTCTACAGGTGGAAGGCCTGGGGGACTTCCTGCCGAAATACTCCGGCAACCTGGACATCATGACCGCAGCCGCCCTGCGTACCGCTGAAATGTACGCTGAAAAAGGAGCACTGTAATGAACTTCAAAGACAAACACATCACCTTACACGACATGTGCCTGCGGGATGGCATGCACCCCAAACGTCACCAGATCTCCGTTGACCAGATGATCGATATTGCCTGTGCTCTGGACGATGCCGGTGTGCCCCTGATTGAAGTCACCCACGGTGATGGCCTGGGAGGTGCTTCGGTCAACTACGGATTCCCCGCCGCCAGTGACGAAGCCTATCTGGATGCGGTTATTCCCAAATTGAAGAACGCCAAGGTCTCCGCCCTGCTACTGCCCGGCATCGGTACTGTTGATCACCTGAAAATGGCCGCTGACATGGGCGTCGGCACCATTCGGGTCGCCACCCACTGCACCGAGGCGGATGTATCCGAACAGCACATCGGCATGGCCCGGGATATGGGGCTGGACACCGTAGGCTTCCTGATGATGGCGCACATGATCAGTGCCGAGGAACTGCTGCAACAGGCGCTGCTGATGGAAAGCTATGGCGCCAACTGTATTTACTGCACAGATTCCGCCGGTTACATGCTGCCCCACGAAGTCACCGAGCGTATCGGTCTGCTGCGTAAAAACCTAAAACCCGAAACCGAGCTGGGCTTTCATGGTCATCATAACCTGGCACTGGGTGTGGCCAACTCCATGGCGGCGGTGGAAGCCGGTGCCAACCGCATAGACGGTTCCGCCGCCGGTCTGGGTGCCGGTGCCGGTAATACCCCCCTGGAAGTATTCGCCGCCGTACTGGATCGTATGGAAGCCAATACCGGTGTCGACATCTTCAAACTGATGGCCGTGGCGGAGGAGAAAATTATTCCCATCATGGATCATCTGGTGCGGGTGGACCGGGACTCTCTGGTACTGGGCTACGCCGGTGTGTATTCCTCCTTCCTGCTGTTCGCCAAGCGGGCCGGTGCCAAATACGGTGTACCCTCCCAGGATATTCTGCTGGAAATGGCCAAGCGCAAAGCCATCGGTGGGCAGGAGGACCTGATTGAGGATGTCGCCATGCAGCTGGCAAGCGCAAAAGCCAGCTAACCCGCTGATATTGTTAGCTCTATAACCGGGGAGCCGGGAAAGTTTTGGGAGTTTGGAAGCAAGTAAGGTAGTATCAATACAATAACAATTTCAAACTCCCAAAAACGACAAGACTTGCCCAAGCAAGCCATTTGAGTAGTGCTCATGTCCCTGAATATTGACAACGTAGCCCTGTCCGATCTGCTGTGCTCCCTGTACGGTTCAGCGGCATCCTCCCAGGCCACCAACAAGGACTTTCTCACCCGGCTGAAAAAACTGCTGAACCTGCAGCATGCCACGCTGATCGTCAGGCCCCCCACCACCAGCGACGCCGGCCTGATCTACACCAGCGGCGAAGACAGCGACGTTGTCTTGGTAGGCACGGAAGACGGGGGCTACACCCAGCTTTATGCCCAGGACCCACTGATCAACCTGCCGCTGAAGGAAGTGGTTACCCTGGACGAACACACACCCAGGGCTCAGCTGCTGAAAAGTGAGTACTACGAGCTGTTCCTCAAACCCTTCGATATTTATTACATCGCCGGTATTGACTGGGCTTACGATAAGAATTCCCGCATCTCCATCCGTTTTACCCGGGAAAAGAAACAGGGCGACTTTACTGACGAAGAAAAGGATTTCCTGCGCCTGCTGATCCCCCACCTGGAACAATCCGTGGCGCTGGGTATTCAACTGCGGCAGCTGGATTCCGAACGCCAGATCTACGCCGACTCTATCTCACGACGTTCCATCGGCATCTTCACCCTGGACAAACACGGTGCCATTCTGCAATCCAATACCAAAGCGGAGCAGTTCCTGAAAGCAGCGGATGGTTTCCACCAGGCCCAGAACAAGATCAAACTGAACAACAGTTCTCTCAACGACACGCTCAACAAACAGATTCATGATGCCATCGATCTGGTACGACGCAACGAGCGAGCCCAGGTTTACGCTCTGTCTGTCCCCCGAGACAATGGTAAACAACCCTACCAGCTATTGATCAAACCATTGCCGGTGGCTCCCCACGATGAATCGGACGTCACCCCCTATGTGACCATCCTGATCCAGGATCCTGAGAAAAATCTGGAGATTTCTGTGCGCACCCTGATGGATCTGTACCAGCTCACCATGTCGGAAGCCACCATCGCCATTCTGCTGGCGGAGGGCCATACCACGGACGAAGTGGCGGCAGAGCTGGACATCAAAAAGAACACGGTGCGCGCCCATTTGCGCTCCATGTTTGTCAAGATGGGTGTTACCCAACAATCCATGCTGGTGACCCTGGTGTTGACGAGTCTGGCCTCGGCGCAATAACCTATCGGCCACGAACAACAATAAGGACAACACCATGGCACTGATTATCCTGGGCATCATTCTCTGGTCCGTGGTTCACCTGATTCCCTCCGTGGCTCCCGATTTAAAGGCTCGCTGGGTGGCCGCACTGGGCAAACACGGCTACCGGGGCTCGTTCTCCCTGCTCATAATTGCCGCAATCGTGCTCATGGTCATGGGGTGGCGCCACTCCCTGCCCATCTATCTGTATACCCTCTCGGAACAGATACACCTGGCCACCATCGGCATCATGACCTTCGCTGTGGTGCTGTTTGTGGCAGCCAAGCTGCCTTCCCGTGTCAAACGCATCATTCGTCACCCCCAGCTCACCGGCGTGGCCCTGTGGGCACTGGCTCACCTGCTGGCCAACGGTGATTCCCGTTCGGTAGCGCTGTTCGGGGGCATGCTCGTGTGGTCAGTTCTGGAGATGTTCATGATCAGTCGCCGGGAAGGAGCCTGGGTGAAACCCCCGGTTAAGGGGGTATATATCGAGTTGATACTGGTTGCTGTCAGCGCCGCGGTGTTTATCGGGCTGGTGACTGCTCATCCCTACCTGTCGGGGATCAAGCTGGGGTAACGACTCCCCGCCACAACGATATCACCCCACATGAGCAGGGTGATCGACATCGGGCTTGATGATGTCTTTCTCGGCACCTTCGAAGTAGGAATCCAACAGGCTCACTTGCTGTTCACGACACCGTTGGGCAAACATGGCTCGCGCCGTGCGCCCCCGCATGCGGTGGAACAGATGCCAGCCCAGGCGAACCGGAGCAGTCAACAGGGGATACCAGGGCACCGCCAACATCGGAATACCCAGTTGCCGCCGCTGCACCGGCCCTAAAATCAATGCCGAGTTGCTGATGTGCTTGTGATAGAGATATTTACGCATCCGTTCAGCAGCCTTGGGGCGTGATTCCAGCTCAGGCAAATAACGGTTAAGGGGCTCCTGANNGGCTCCTGACGCAATGCATCCCCCAGAAAGCGAATCTTGTCATCGGGTACACCGTGAGTCAGGAAAGTGTGATAGAGCTTACGCAACCCGTCCCGTTCGGTCAGCGCCAGCCACTGTTCATCCACCCCGAGCAACCAGCCGATATAACGCCACATGTGCATCACCGCTTTGGATTGACCCGGCGTCACCGGCACACCGAACATACGCACGCCGCTCAGGGTCACCGGGCCGAAGGCCAGATAGGTCGCCAGCATATCCATCTGATTGATCGGCAACCCCCACTTGTCATGCCGCCATTGAGGTTTATTATTCAGGTTGCGCCGGACCAGGGCATGAACCATTCGCACGCGAATGGTGGTTATAAAGCCCTCGCCGAAACGATCCAGACCGCCGGGCTCAGTCACATCATTCAACCATTTACCGGTTTCCCCAAGACGTAGCGCAGTTTTCTTACTCAATGCACCGGTCATGGCAAGCGCCTGATTGAGGGTGTTGAAATAAGCGTATCCCCCCATCAGCGCCATATCCCGCAGCACATAAAAGGCCGCATCGCCGGCAAAATGGCTGGCGCGAATGCCTTTTTCCATCAAATCACGATTCAGCCACTCAGGGTCCCGGTCAACGTGTTGGAAAAACGCCACCAACTCATCCGGGGCGTCTTCAACCGATTCAATACCCCGGGTTAAGGCCTGATCGAACAGTTTCTTGCGCTGGCCGGGGTTGCTCTCGAACATCCACCCGACCACTTTGTCCATGGCCTCATCCCCCTGCCACAGCGCATCGGTTACCCGCTGCCATTCCTGCTCGCTGGGAGCCAAAGGCCTGCCAAAGACCCAACGGGCAATGAACTTGGGTAGCCTCTGACGGCGGGCTTTTTTCCAGGGCATTGCCCGGCTGGGCACACCGTGGGTTTCTCTGGACGGGCTGGAAGGGGCTGGCTCGGGTGAAGAAATGGATACCGCTGCATTTTCCATATCGGTTCGCCTGTTAGTCTGTGGACAACATCAAACCCTTACTCTAAAATGAGTATTTACTCGCATTCAACTCGCATTTAATATCAACTAGAAGAATCAATAAAAATCAAAGAGTTAGGGTCTCCGACCCGAATAACATTATGCGCAAGGCCCCAAAACAAAAGCGTTCCCGTGAAATGGTGTCCCGTCTGCTGGATGCCACCGCCGCCACCATTGCCGATAGAGGGCTGGACGGAACCACCACCAATCACATTGCTGAACAGGCAGGTGTCAGTATCGGATCCCTCTACCAGTATTTTCCCGACAAGGACGCCCTGGTGGAAGCCCTGTTAAGCCGTATGGGCGAACAATCCAGCCTGCGTTTTCGTCAACAGGCCAAAAAAGTGGATATCAACGCCATGGGCCTGCGGGAAGTTGCCCTCAACGCCATCCAGTTCGGCATCCTCTCGATTCGACTCGACCCGCTCACCCATGAAATGATCCGCAACTGGAGCCGGGTACCCATCCACAAAATGCTGGACCCGCTGGAGCAGGCCTTTCTGGTATCCGCTCAACCCTATTTTTTGAAAAATTACCGCAACTACCCCATTCACAACCTGGAAACCAAACTCTACGTTCTGATCAACTCCGCCCTGTTCACCTCCATTCGGTACGTTATTCAAGAAGACTCCATGATCGACGAAAAGGAGATGGTGGGAACCCTGGCAGATATGATAGTGCGCACACTGGAGCCTGTGGCCGACGCCTGAATCAGGGCACTGTCATAAAGCTGACCCAAAACTGCCTCATGCTGGTCACCGATTCTGCAGTTAGGAAGAAGGTGAGCAGTGTCCATGATCGCAGCAACCCTCGAACAGATACCGCGCCTGTTACGTTACAGTTTTTTTGCCGTGAACGATGGTGCCTATAATCGGTTTTCCTGGCAACGATTGCTGGTGATGTTGCTGTTCTGGCCTCTGTTTCTGTGTTACCTGATCATTACCGGCTTTTTTCTGTGGCTGGATCACTTACTGTTCCCCGGTTATAAAAAGCTGCAGGTTAAGGCACCGCTGTTTGTGATCGGCATCCCCCGCAGCGGCACCACATTTTTGCATCGACTGCTGGCCGGGGATCAGGAACGCTTTACCACGATGACTCTGTGGGAGCTGATCTTCGCTCCCTCCATCTGTCAACGCAAAATCTGTTATGGTCTGAGCGCATTGGACGAACTCATCGGTAAGCCCTTCGCCAGGTTGTTGGGTTGGACGGAGGACAAAATATTTTCCAACCTGGATGGAGTACACAGCACCCGGCTTAATGATCCCGAAGAGGATTATCTGGCTCTCGCCCCCCTGCTACAGTGCTTTCTGTTGGTGTTGCCTTTCGGTGACCCACAACTGCTCACCCTCAGCCGCTTTGACAACGACGCTACCCCACGGCAGAAATCGCGCCTGTTGCGCTTCTACCGGGGCCTGATGCAGCGCCACCTGTATGTACACGGTCGTGACAAAACCTTCCTGTCAAAGAACCCCAGCTTTACACCTATGCTGAACACCCTGGCCCTGGGCTTTCCCGATGCCCGCTTCATCGCCTGCGTGCGCAATCCAACCAGGGCGGTGCCGTCTCAGGTCAGCTCCATTTTGGTGGGAGCCCGCCTGTTCAGTGGCCACGTCAATACGCAGTGGTGGCGCACACATCTGATGAACATGCTGGCCCATTACTACCAACACCTGATGACGCACCTGCCGGCTCTACCCGACCAGCGCCAAAGTTTTATCCGCATGGAGCAACTGGCCAGCGCGCCACGCCAAACAGTGGAACAGCTCTACCAACGAATGGAGCTGCCGATTTCTATCGATTATCAACAATGGCTACAGGGTGAATCTGACAAAGCCCGTCACTATCGCAGCGGCCATCAGTATCAGGGGCACAAACTGGGTATTTCAGGCGATGCGCTGCTTGATCAATTCGGCTTTGTCTACCAACAGCTGGGTTACAGCGCCACGGAATAATTTGAAACAACTTACGGCAGCTTCCGTAACAAAACGTCCATATTGAATTGGGATAGTAGGCAGAATGATGAACTCAGAACTGCGAATACTGTTTATTGTTGACGCCATCCAGGGCCGTAACGGGGTTGGTACCTACTTCCAGGATCTGACCTGCCACCTGAGCAAGCGGGTGGCTCGGGTGGAACTGGTAGCGCCCAGCCTGCAAGACCCCCATCCCTGCCAAGGTGTGGCGTTACCGATGCCGGGCGACCCCACCCAAAAGGTGTTTTTGCCCCGCATGCGACGGCTGATTCATCTGGCGATGGAAATGAAACCCCACGTGGTTGTCGTGCCCGGCCCCGGTTTATTTGCACTGGCAGGATTTTGGCTGGCGTCCAAGCTCGGCATCCCGGTATGCATGACCCACCAAACCGATTACTCCAAGCTGGTGGACCTGTACTGGAAAGGCCCCACCGGGCGCTTCGCCCAAACCATGCTGGCCTGGACCAACCTGTTTATGTTCAAGGGCAGCGCCAGCATCGCCACCATTAGCCAACCCCAAGTACACCAATTGCGACGCCAGGGAGTCACCCATCCTCATCTGGTGGGAACCAGTCTCGCTCCTGAATTTATTGAACCTGCTATTACCAAACCACGGGAACAGATCAACAAGATATTATTTGTTGGCAGACTGGCGGCGGAAAAAAACCTGGACCACTTTATGGCGTTGGCACAACAACGGCCGGACCTGCAATTCAGC
>JABAHQ010040023.1_pt1 | contig 15425 bp, 14 predicted proteins | sample 7062091 | NCBI WGS metagenome assembly JABAHQ01 (sample SAMN14534359, study PRJNA622989) | marine sediment metagenome | biome: marine biome [ENVO:00000428]; feature: marine pelagic biome [ENVO:01000023]; material: deep marine sediment [ENVO:00002113] | place: India: Gulf of Kutch | collected...
GAATGGTTTTTCCTTATCGCTTTATTTTAGTATCCTTTAAATTAGCATCTTGATTCCGGACGCTCTGTTCCCTATAATGGAGACACAAAATATGAAAACAAAATTGTAAAGCCAAGACTGGTTATTTTGTTCTTCTGTTCTCCTTCCAAGCGCTTGGAAGGACGCTGCAAAAGAAGCTCCGGCTTCTTGAGATAATGCAGTTGATTTTAGATTTCGAAATAAAAGATTGAAGAAATGAAAGTATGCTACAAAACCACTGATAAAGACAGAATTTGTTTTAACAAAAAGCTGGAACATAGTCTCCCCATGGGGGAGCTTTTCGGACAAGTTCGTTCCAAGCAGGAGCCTGGAACGAGAAGGTATGTTGATGAATTTTTCAATCTTAATCATTAAAACCAAAATCAGGAGGATCGTTATGTCACAACAAAGAACGTTCAACGAAATGGCCATGGAATTTATGAAAATTTTTTATTCATGCCACCCCAAGCAATTGCCGGAAGACAAAGATAAAGCATTTAAAGAGATGCTTAGCTTGCATGCAAAGTTTAAGAATCAATTGATCGATCAGGGAATCAAAAGAAACGAAGATTTTTTTAGTGATAAGTTATAGTCACGCGAATATTCCCGGAACCGGATAAAATTGGCAGTTTAAATATGTCGACAAAACGTGATACTCAAAAATTAACGCCCGAGCAACAGAAGGCGTTAGCCACCGATAAAAACATTTCTGTTACAGCTGGCGCCGGTTCCGGGAAAACCACTATCCTGGTAGATCGCTATTTAAAAATTTTGTTAGAAGATAAGGTTGACATTCGCCAACTGCTGGCCATTACCTTTACTGAAAAGGCCGCAGCAGAGATGACCGAGCGGGTATCCCGAATCATCAATCAAAAACTAAATGATCCCCAGGCTAAGACATTCCATCCCCGCTTGCTGGAATTAAGAGGGCAGTTGAACTCGGCCCAAATTTCAACCATCCACGCCTTCTGCGCAAAAATCTTGCGAGAGTTTGCCGTCGCTTCCGGCGTGGACCCTGATTTTGCAGTGGTCAATGAATTCCAGCGAGATTTACTGATCAGTGAATCGATTGAGGAGACTTTATCCGACCTGAATGACCGCTCCCTCCAAAGTCCCTACGACGACGAAAGCTGGAAAGAATTGCTCCGTCAAATTCCACCCGCGAACATTGAGGAAATATTGTCAACCGCTGTGCGACAGCCCTACGAAACGTCCTTATTCGAGCAGCGGATGGCGCAATTTTCCGATGAGGAAATTTTATCGGGTCTGGAAAATCGGTTTTTTAATGAATTGAAAAAATACATTGCTCCCTCCCAATTTCTCGATCAAGTGTTGTCCCTATTACAAAAACTAAATGCCATCCCCATTTCTGTAGAAAATTTAAAAGAGAGCGGAGAGCAACTATTTGCCGTGATCGAAAAGATTCTTGCCTTAAAACGACACTTTGAGAATGATCCGCAATTGTGGCAGTATTTGATGGAATTGGCGAAATTGTCTACAAAGGACGGACAACCGTACAAGGCACTTACCGGTATTGGTAATAAAAAAGATTTGGGTAAAGCTTACCCACTTCTTTTTGAATTAAGCGAGATGATGGCGCCGGTGGGTATGTTTTGCCTGAACGTTTTTGCAACCGCCCCGGCTGAGCAGGACGCTTTACACCTGCAGGCGCTTCGTCAGATTTCCTTCTTATACCAGGTTACAACAACTCGTTATCGGGAGAAGAAGGCCGAGCATGGATTGCTCGATTTTGACGACCTCCAGCTCTTAACATTGGAAATGCTGCAAAATCATCCCACCGTTTGCAGCAAGTTAAGAAACCGATATCGATATATCATGGTGGATGAATTTCAGGATACCAATTTGCTTCAATGGGAAATTATTTCGCTGCTGGGCGTACTGGACGGGGAATTGCAAGAGGATAAATTTTTTGTGGTTGGTGATCCCAAGCAGTCAATTTATGGTTTTCGCAATGCGGATGTCCGGGTTTTCCAACAGGTCAAAGAACAGTTTGCCAAGAAACAGTCCGCTGATAAGCATTACCCCGGCAACATCGCACTAAAGGAAAGCTTTCGCTTCTTGCCACCGCTAAATCAATTTGTGAATTATTTGTTCGGACAGGTGTTAGCAGAAGATTCCGAAGATGAATTTTCAGTAACTTATGAGGAGTTGGATACCCGCCGCCAGGCCGAAGAGGCGGCCCACATCGAAATCGCCTTTTTAGAGGAGTCCACACTTACAGAACAGCATCTATTGCAAGAAGACTACATTGCCCGGAAAATTAAGGATATCCTTCACCATCAAGTTCAGGTTTATCATCGGTCTCAAGATGGCGAAGTATTGGAGCCCGTTCTTCCCGGTGATATTGCCATCTTAATTCCCCGGCGGACGCATTTAACCGAACTGGAAAGCAAGCTGCGTCAATATGGCATTCCCTTTAAAACAATCGGCGGAGTGGGATTTTACCAGCGCCAGGAGATTTACGATGTTTACCATTTACTCCGTTACCTGGAAAATCAGGATGATGATTTAGCGTTGGTGGCATTACTACGCTCTCCTTTTGCCGGAATCTCTGATGCGGGGCTTTTTTATCTGGTCATGGAAAAGGGTAATACTTATCGGAAAAAATTAATGAATATCAGCGAGGATTCCCCATCTTACCCTGAATTAGATCGAAAACAACTTCTCCGTTTTCGCACCCTCTTGCATCGCTGGATACATCGACGCGATAGACTGCCTCTCTCTCATTTATTGAAGGAAATTTTTGAAGAGAGTTTTTACCGGGCCATCGTTGCAGCCGAGTGGAATGGTGAACAAATTCAGGCCAATTTGGACAAGATTATCAATTTTGCGCAGGAGTTCGAACAGGGCGGATTTATAGCATTGGCGGATTTTATCGATTCACTACATCAGTTAATTCAGCAAGACCCTCGCGAGGGGGAAGCGCAAATTGCGCTGGAGGATGAGAGAACTGTAAAAGTGATGACCATTCATCAAGCAAAAGGGTTGGAATTTCCGGTTGTCTTTTGTCCCTACCTGCAACAAAAATTGCCGAATAATCGCTCCAGGACTCGCGTAGATTCTGAGCTTGGGCTGGCCGTCAAAATTCGCGATCCCCAAAACCAATACCAGGAGACCACGCCATTTCTTTATGAACTGATCGATCGTCGGGAAAAACAGAAACAAAGGGCCGAATGGAAACGCCTGTTCTATGTGGCGGTGACACGCGCCCGAGATCGAGTCTACCTGGTGGGAACATACAGCAAAAATTTAATGGAAGATGACAATTGCCTGGCCTGGTGCGCACAGTCATTGCAAGTGGATCCGCAGACATTTTCTGAGAACGCTTTATACCTGGATCATCGTTTAAAAGTACATATTGCATATAGCCTGGATGACCGGGAAGTGCCTTCACCGGAGAAGCTGGAAGTTGAAGAAAATTGGCGCGAGTTGGAAGAGACCCTAAGCAAGCCTCCGGAAAAGCCTGTTTATATTCCCGCTCACTATTATCCCCTTAAGGATCAGCCGGAGCGCGTTACCTTCTCCGCCACTCAATTGTTGACCTTTGCAGCAAATCCGCAGAATTATTTTCGTCGCTATCACCTGGGATTTTTTGAAAGCGATTACGAGTTTGTCAAACAGATTACCGATCCCGATAACATCAGCCTGCTTAAAGGAAAGATCATCCATAAAATTTTAGAGAATGGCATACCGAAAAAAGACAAAGAACTGCATCAAAAGTTAGAGCAAGCCTATTTCCAGTTTGAAGTATTCGACGACGAACTTCAAGAGCAGCTTCAGACCGAAATCCCCAAATTATTGAGATCATTTTCGCAAAGTCCTTTTGCCCAGCGCATTTTCTCCGCTTCCCGATGGAAGAATGAAATCAGTTTAACCATGAAATTAAGTGAGGATTACTTTACCGGCACTCTCGATCGCATTTTTCTTAACAGCAATGGCTATTGGGAGGTGGCTGATTTTAAAACCAACAACATCCGGGAAAGCGAGGTAAAAAAGACCGGCGAAAAATATTTGATGCAAATGAAATCCTACGCGATGTTAATGGCTCAGCTTTTTCCCGGACAGACTGACTTTCCGGTATCGCTGTACTTCTTAGTACCGGAGCGGGAATTTAGTCGCGCATTTTCTTCACGGCAGATAAAGGAAATTAAACAGGAATTTACTCAATTGATTAATCAGATTAAGCAGTACTATCCGTTTGGGGAAAAGGGAGTGGAGGAGTAGTGGCAGGGAGCAGGGGACAAGTGGCAGTAATCCTGGTATTATCTTTTTATGACTGCCAACTGCTAACTGTGGTACGCTTGCACTTTGAAGTTTATTGGAGATTTTAAGGTGGTATATCATGCCCGGCGATTTTAAGGAATTAAAGGTTTATCAGCTGGCATATCAGTTGGCAATGGAAATCTTTCAGATTTCAAAATCCTTTCCCAAAGAAGAACAGTATTCTTTAACCGATCAAGTTAGACGTGCCTCCAGATCTGTTTGCACGAATATAGCCGAAGGTTATCGAAAGCGAAATTATCCAAAACACTTTAGCAACAAGATGACGGATGCTGATGGCGAAGCCAGTGAAACGACAGTTCACTTAGATTTTGCCAGGGATTGCGGTTACATTACCGTTAATACCTACAATTCATTAATTGAGAGGTATGAAGAGGTTGGTAAAATGCTCGGCAGCATGGCTAATAATCCGCAACGCTTCCTCCCCAAATGACTGCCCCCTGCCACTGCCACCTGCTACTGTCACTGCTCCCTGCTACTTTGCTTAAAAAGGGTTTTTATTTAAACAGAATTTTATTAAGTTTTTATAAAGTGACGGAGAGGAAATGGTCATTTTTATATTAAACCTAAAAACTATCACACTGGAGGTTAGTTATGAGTAATAAGACCGATCAACTTCATGAGTTGGGACTAAAAAATTGGAACTCCATTTCCTGGAACCTATCATCACCTCAATTAGTCGAACTTGCCGTGCAACGGAAAGAAGGCGAATTAGCAGCCAACGGTGCTTTACTGGTTAGAACGGGAAGCCGCACCGGTCGCTCACCGAACGATCGCTTTATGGTAGAAGAGCCTTCCAGTAAAGATAATATTGCCTGGGGTAAGATTAATGTACCGATCTCGGAAGAACGGTTTGAGCATTTGTTGGGCACAATCCAATCTTACTTTCAAAGCAAAGACCTTTTTGTTCAGGAATGTTACGTGGGACAGCACCCTGATTATCGGGTGGCGGTACGGGTAGTAAGTGAGTTGGCCTGGGGAGCATTATTTGCAAACACACTTTTCGTCAGACCCAAAAAGGATAAAGAACTGGCCAATTATAAACCGGATTTCACGGTTCTCCACGCGCCATTACTTTTTGCGGATCCCCAGGTAGATGGCACCCGATCAGAGACTTTCGTTATCATTAATCTGGCTAAAAAATTGGTTCTGATCGGGGGCAGTGGATACGGAGGAGAAATTAAAAAGTCCCTCTTCTCTATCATGAATTATCTGTTACCGATGAAAAGTGTGTTTCCCATGCACTGTGCCGCCAATGTGGGCCAGGATGGGGATTCTGCGTTATTTTTCGGACTTTCCGGAACCGGTAAAACCAGTCTCTCTGCCGACCCGGATCGTCGTTTAATCGGTGACGACGAACACGGTTGGGGCGATGACGGCATCTTTAATTTTGAAGGCGGTTGTTATGCCAAAACCATTCGCCTTTCTCCGGAAAAAGAGCCGCAAATTTACAACGCCATTAAATTCGGCTCTATTGCCGAAAACGTGGTTTATGATGAACAGACGCGCGTGATCGATTATGATGCGGCTGACATTACTGAAAATACCCGAACCACTTATCCCCTGGAATATATCGACAATGTGCTCATTCCCGGTATGGGAAAGCATCCCAAAAACATCATGTTTTTAACCGCTGACGCCTTTGGCGTCTTACCACCGATTTCCAAACTTACCCCGGAAATGGCGATGTATCATTTTATGGCCGGTTATACCTCCAAACTTGCCGGAACCGAAGCGGGAATTACCGAACCCCAGTCTACTTTTAGTGAGTGTTTTGGCGCCCCATTCATGCCGCTTCCGGCCACACATTATGCGGAAATGCTGGGTGAGAAGATGAAAAAGCATAAAACGGATGTTTGGCTGGTGAATACCGGTTGGTCGGGCGGCCCGTATGGAGTCGGCGAGAGAATGGACATCCGCTTAACCAGAGCCATGATTAAAGCAGCTTTGACAGGCAAGTTGCGCGAAGTTGACTTTAAGCCCCATCCGGTATTCAAAGTGCTCATACCGAGGAGCTGTCCCGATGTGCCGGATGAGGTGCTCGATCCTCGCCAAACCTGGGATGATAAGGAAGCTTACGATAAAAAGGCAGCAGACCTGGCCGGACGGTTTCAGAAAAATTTTGAACGCTTTACGGAAGCGCCGGAAGAGATCAAAAGTGCCGGCCCGGCTGCGAGTTGATTTAATTCTGTCAAATGCAAATCATTGATAAATGAGGGAAGGTGATGCGATGTGCCTTCCCTTCTTTTTTACGGTGCTCGTTCAAAGCTCCGGCTTTGAACGTCCTTGCTCGAGAAGCTCCAGCTTCAAGTTTATTTTTTTACACAAAATTACGGACGTAACCGACAATAATACGTTTTCTCTTTATTATTTTTTATGAATTTAGCAACGAAAAAGGAACAGCCCCATGGGGAGACGATGTTCCAACAAAAAATGAAAAAGAAGGCTCAAAAATCGAATGATTATTGGCGAATATTTTTTAAATTAACGGGCAGATAAAAAACAGAGGAGGAATATATGCAACCCCCAGTGGCAATTCCCACCCAGAAAATTTCACTGGAAAATGTCCGGGATCAAATTGTGGGTATCGATAAGAAGGTGCCTTTATACGACGGTACTCATGTCCCTTATATTTATTTTGATAACGGCGCCAGCACTCCTATTCTGAAACCGGTATTGGAAAAGGTAAATGAATTTATGGAATGGTATAGCAGCGTTCATCGCGGAACCGGATTTAAATCGCAACTATCTTCCTTGATGCATGAACACTCCCGGGAGATCGTATCCCAATTTGTCAATGTGGATCTGGATGAACACACTATCATCTATGGGAAAAATGCCACTGAAGCCATCAACAAGATGGCGCACCGACTCATTGTAGAACCGGATCAGGTCATTTTGGTCAGCAAGATGGAACACCATTCCAATGATCTCCCCTGGCGGGCACGCACCAAAGTCGTGCATGTGGATATTGATGAAAAGGGTCGTTTACGAGAAGATGACCTCATCGCCAAGTTAGAAGAATACAAAGGCAAAATTATTTTGTTTGCGGTTACCGGGGCTTCCAACGTCACCGGGTGGGTAAACGATGTCCATCGCCTGGCGGAAATATGTCATAGTTACGGAGTGCAAATTCTGGTTGATGCCGCCCAGTTAGTGCCGCATCGGAAAGTGGATATGCGCCCCAAGGATGATCCGGGGCATATCGATTTTCTGGCCTTCTCCGCTCATAAAATCTACGCGCCGATGGGCACCGGAGTGCTGATTGCCGACAAAGACGCTTTTGCTCAGGGCGATCCGGATATGGTTGGCGGCGGCACCGTGCAAATTGTATCCCTGGACTACACCTTCTGGGCTAATGTGCCGGAAAAAGAAGAAGCCGGTAGTCCCAACACCGCCGGAATCGTGGCCCTGGCTAAAGCCCTTTTGGTGCTGGATGAAATCGGAATGGAAAGCATTGCCGCCCATGAAGCCGAATTAACCCATTACATTCTGAAACGGATGCAGGAAATTCCCGGTGTCGAGATTTATGGCGGGAGTGATCCAGATGATCTGGCAAATCGGATGGGAGTGATTTCCTTTAATGTAGAAGGCCTGCCCAATGCAATGGTGGCCTCCATTTTAAATCATGAAGGAGGCATTGGCGTCCGAAACGGTTGCTTTTGCGCACATCCGTACATTAAATGTCTGCTCAAAGTCACAGATGAACAATCCAAACAAATGGAAGAGAAAATCTTTCGCCATGATCGCTCGGCCTTGCCGGGAGCAGTGAGAGTCAGTTTCGGTATCTATAATACCGAAGAAGAAATCGATGTATTTATTGACGTATTAAAACGTATCGCAAACCGTCAATGGCAAGGCGAATACATTGAGGATGCCTACACCGGGGAGTATCATTTAAAAGGCTACAATCCTGATTTTGAGCAATATTTTCGGTTGTGATGAAGTTATACAGTTCGTACTGTATTATCCATATATGCTTCTATGGTAACATTTGTTACCATACTGACAATATTCTTATTAACGTTATCAATTAACTGACAGAATTTAAATAAATAATGTCAATTCCGTAACATTCATCTTAATAGTTGGATTTCGGGGGTTCCAATAAAAAAAGTAATGGTCGCCGATCTTCTGAATCGGTTTTTCGCGGATCGCCATTGTTATCCAGAATGATATAGAAATAGTTTTCATCTATCGCCAACCCCTCCGCATGACCGTATTGCATGTCCGTATAACGAAATTCATCGCGAGTGACAATATGATGGTAAGACCACCCGGGCCCCTCACTGCAGCCCCGTTCATCCACCGTCAATTGGCTGATTAAATAGGCGTTTCGCTGTAACACATACAACGCGTCTTTAAAATAAAACAGACCGGCAAAATCGGTGGAGACGCCTGGCGGAAAACCAAATTTACTTTCCTCACAACGATGAGCCATTATTGACGCTGGGCTTGATTGGAGATTTATCTCAATCATTCCTCTTGGTTGTCGTTCCGCACAGATTATAAATTTGTTCGGACTGATAAATGTAATCCCCTCACCATAGGCATTATGCACCTGAAACAGGCCTTCGTTTTCTCCGAAAGGACGAATGCTGGGAGTTATCCAGTAGACAACGCTTCCGTCAGCACGAACCTGCAAAATTTTAAACCGCGTTTCGCTGATGAGGTAAAAATTGCCTTTATCATCCATGGTGATCCCTTCGAAATCGAACCATCCCCGGTTGTGCGGATCGGGTGGATTAAAGGTAAGATAGGGTTGCAGGACGGCGTTATTCTCGTTAAAAATAATTCGGAAAATGACCGTATCGTGTTTGTCAGAAACGGTATACAACTGCTCGTTCCAGATGGTTAACCCCGATGGCTGGATATTTTCAGGGCCTTCGACGGGAAAGGATTTGTGAAGCTTAAGATTGAAAAGCTTATCCTCAGCAAGGGCCAAATGATGACAAACCCCACCAAGCAGAAATATGAAGACAACCAGAAAATACGTTCGAAGTGAGAATTTCATTTTTGAAAGTAATGTTTTGATTTTTGAGTGTTATCCTGTTCGCATTACTCGAGCACCTGAACACCAGAAAACTCAGGCACTTTAAATAAAGCAAAACAACCCGAAAATGGAATAGCCTTCACCTGCCTTGATATCTCCGTAGCAGAAAAGACTGCAACGAATTAAAGTCCTTAAATACTTCCGTGGTGCAGCCCAGAATCCAACTGCTCATTTTTTGCAACGGGATTCTACTAACCATGTAAATGGGAATGCGGTGATAGTAGGCCAGAGTCAACTCACCATGAGTGCCGCCGCCATTCAGGACGTATTGATCCCACAGGCAGATCACATAATCGATCTGGTTAATCAGCATTTGCAGATCGGTGTCAATCAATTTTCTTACCGTTTGACGAAAGCGGGGCAAATCAGTGGCCTTCCATTCGCGAAAATGGCGAAATTCATCGGCGGTCAAAATATGGTTTTCCTCAATGCATGGATTAAACACCCGATGTCGCAGGGAGTCCACTAAAAAGGGAGTGATGTTTTCTCGCCAGCCTTTACCGCCATCCGGAGCATGTTCGATGGCGCCTGCCAAATAAACCAGCATTGCTTGCGTTCCTGTTGTTTATCGAGTTTTTTTCTGGCTATATTTTAGGGGGTGTGAAAATATAGTTTGGTAACCTTCGAGCAGAATATTGGTTTTCTTTTATCAAGATTATTACTACTCAAAATTCCAAGTTATTTATTCACACCCCCTAAAATTCACTTTTTGACAAAAGCACACGAAAGTGTGGCAATCTAATAATTATGAAACTGATTACCACGCTTTAGCGTGTCTTATATATCCACAGGGAGAATTTAAATGTATCGTATTTTGCTGATTCTTACCATCCTCTTTATCTCCACCAACTGTTCATCCGATGTTCCGATCAATGACATTTCCGAACCCCCGCCGGTTACGGAAGCAGATAAAAAATTCGCCGGTGTGTTTCGCCCGCTCGATGGCGTCTGGCAAGGCCGTTTCCATATTTATGAAGACACGCTTGGCCAGAGACCCGGCCCGGCGCAGCCCCAACAACTCGACACACTTAATTTTGATCAACTACCTTTGCGGTTAATCCAAACCATTCAGGTGCGACAGGAATATACGTCGAAAACCCCATATTTTCAACAGGTGAAAATTACCGATGCCTACACCAAAGGCGATCAAGAAAAAGTGGTGAGAAGCCGCGGGGTGAACAAAATTCAGAACGGTGAGTTGTGGTGTGTGATCGTTAAGCCGGACGAAACCGTAATTCATTCCGGCAAAACCGAAGGCCAGCACACCATTATCTGGCAACGAAGCGAGCGAAATCCGCTGAAAATTGAATATTTTCGAGAGAAGGTAGAAGCAAAAACTTATACCATTGTCGGATGGGGCTATTACGGCGATGATGATCCGGCTCTCACTCCTCGGCTCTGGTTTCGCGGAGTATACCATCGGGTGAACTGAGTGGGATGGCAGGCAGAACGGGAGAAACGGTGATGGGGAGAAGGGGAGAACTTTCAGAGTTACAGCGAAGAGGGTCTTCAGTCCACTCCTTCCCCCTCTCTATTTCATCCGGCAACACTATTTAGTCAAATGTTAGAACAAGATCAATTTAACATTTGTCTGCTCATTTATTGAAAGCTTACCTGAAAAGACTTACCCAATAGCTGAAAATCGCTAGTCTCTTCTCGGGCTAACTTTGCACTAATTTTTTCAAATTTTCTGACGGTGTCTTGTGAATACAGTCTTTCACCACAATGGAGACAAACTTCAGCTCTAACTTTAACTACGGCGGTATTATTGCCACCTCTGAGGAGTTTTTCAACTTCTTTTTCAACTACTTCATTTCCACAAATAGGACATTTATTGAATGGTTTCATGATTTCTTTTTCCGTAGTTCTTCAAATTGATCCATCATATCGGCGAGTCGGCCGATACCTTTGCCCAGCCAGGCGCCGCCGTCCAGCACCAGGCATTCACCGGTAATATAAGATGCGTAGGGAGAGGCCAGGTAAAGCGCTGCCTGAGCGACTTCTATCGGGGAGGCAAAGCGGTTCAAAGGAATTTCGTTGGTAATCGCGTCCTGTAATTCCCTGGTAGGCCACAAGCGCTGTCGAGCGCCTTCGGTATCAAACGGTCCCGGTGCGATTGCATTTACACGAATGCCGTGACGCGCCCACTCCACTGCCAGGGTTCGCGTCATTGCTAACACCCCGGCTTTGCCACAGGCGCTGTGTATGGTGCCGGGTCCGCCGGTCCAGGCGTAGGTCGCCAGGATGTTGAGAATCTGTCCTCCTCCCTGTTCAATCATTTGCTTGCCAATAATTTGTGAACAATAAAAGCTGCCGTTTAAGACAATATCGATTACGGCCTGCCACCCTTTAAAAGGCAATTTTTCCGCCGGATAAATAAAATTGCCCGCTGCGTTGTTGACCAGTATATCAATCCTGCCAAAGCGATCCATTACCGCTCTTGTAAATTCTTCAATGCGGGAAGGTTCACGCACATCCAGCACATAGGTCATCACCTCCCCACCTTCCGGTTCGATCTCTGCTTTACCGCTATCCAGATGCTCCTGCTTTCTGCTACAGATTACGATTTTGGCGCCGTGCCTGGCATATTGTTTGGCAATTTCTTTTCCCAGACCAGTCCCGCCGCCGGTAATGACGGCGACATGATCCGCTAAGACTTTCTCTTTAAACATCATTTCCTCATCAGGTATAATTAAACTGTGTTATTCGATGATGTGACGATATAAAAATAATCGAGTGATTCGCGGGGCCCGGTCAATCATCTCACCCGCAGGAGAAATGAGAATATTGCAGGAAAATCTTTGAATATGAAATTTTTCCTTTATCGCATCAGTAAATTCAATTTGCGGCCAGGTCATTTGCTTTTGCTGAATCATTTGCCTGGCTTTTGAGGTATCATGCGCTTTAAGAAGATCAACATCTTTCGCGTAAATCAATTTTTTATATGGATTTTGACGAAATTGGACAATAGGGAAATAGGAAGCAGATTCGAAAAGATCAAAAGAAGATCTTTCGGTTAATTGTACCCGATTGGAGCACTGGGAAAACACCAACGAAAAACAGAGAAGCACGATAAAGCCCCATAAGAGCCGCTTTCCCCACAGGACTTTAAAATTTACTTTGATAAATTCTGTTTTAAGTATTTCCGGTGAGCCCAATCGGTGGGTGGCTTTGTGAAAAGCCTGCTCTTCGGAATATCCCAGCGCGATCAGTTCCTCAACTTCTTCCCGTAAATGCGCTTCCAACTCATCGATATCTGACTTTTGAAAAGCACCGGTGAAATAAAGTTTTCTGCGCCATTTTTTAATTTCCCTGTTTAGGGAAAACATGGCTCTCCTCCCCATAATTTTCGCAATGTAGAGTGGATCAACATCCATTGCTTCTTTTCTTTTTCCAGAGCGGTTGCGCCCTTCGGCTTTAACCGATAGTATTTGCGTTTACGTCCGGAAGGTGCCCGCTTCCAGTACGATTCAATAAATCCCTGGCGTTCCAGCCGATGCAGAACCGGATATAACATGCCGTCTTTCCAATCCACTCGCCCCTCACTAAGTTCACTTACTTTTTGAATGATGGCATAGCCATAACTTTCGCCATCCGCCAATATGGATAAGATGAGCGGTTTTGCCGAAGCTGCCACCAGATCTTTGGAAATCATTTGGTCACTCCTCTTTTTTAATACCTTGTAGAACTATGTATAGAAAATATACATAGCAGAACTATGCAAGTCAAGGTTAATATAAAGCTGCTCACCTAAGACCTTTGTGACAAGTAGAGCCATGAATCGCAAAGAGAAATTTATAAAAAATATAGAAGCTGGAGCTTCCATTGCAATATCGTTCCAAGCGGGAGCTTGGAACGAGCAGCAAGACTTCATACTTTCCTCCACCACCGCTGACATATGTAACTTTCCACAAATATCATCAAACGCTTTTGCTGCAAGTCATAATTATATAAATTATAAATTCAACTAACTAAAATACAGTCAATCAATTATTAAGCTTTCGTGAAATTTTCGTGACACTCTTAAGGTAATTTCAAAAAAATAGGAGGCCAGCAAATGCTGGAAAGGAAAGTTTTAATTATCGAAGATGATCCGGATATTGCGGATCTTATTGAAATTCATTTAAGAGATTCAGGGTATAAAACGGCTATTGCATCCGACGGTATTGAAGGTGTAAACAAAGCCCTCAATAACGAGTACTTTTTAATTATTTTAGATTTAATGCTCCCCAAGTTAGACGGTTTTGATGTCTGCCGACGAATCCGGGAGGAAAAGAAAACCATCCCGATTCTGATTTTGACATCCAAGTCGGAGGAATTTGATAAGGTATTGGGGTTGGAACTGGGGGCTGATGATTACATTACCAAACCCTTTAGTATACGGGAACTGATGGCGCGAGTCAAAGCCATTCTCCGGCGCGTTGATGCGGTAAAAGAAGAAGCCTCCGCAGAAGAAAAACCGAAAGAGATTGAATTTGATGACCTGGTGATCAATATGGAGAAAAGAAAAGTGACTTTGAACGAAGAAGTGGTTGAACTGACTGCTAAGGAATTTGATTTACTGGTGCTTTTTGCCTCTCATCCCGGAAGAGCCTACAGCCGGCAGGAACTCCTGGATATTGTATGGGGATATCAGTTTGACGGATACGATCATACGGTCAATTCACATATCAACCGCTTGCGCAGCAAAATCGAAGACGATCCATCCGAGCCCAAATACATCAAAACGGTATGGGGGGTTGGCTATCGATTTGTTGAGCCGGAGGAATTATATAAATGAGAAAAATTTTAAGTAGTCTATATGGCAAAATCGCCGCCGTATTTCTGCTGTTGTTGTTGGTTATCGGAGTTGTGCAGGTTTTGATTACTTTGAATTCGTCGGTCAATTTTATTAAAGAGACAGATCAAAAGCTCAATTTATCCCTGGCCCAAAATGTAGCCCGGGCATTTCACCCTTACCTCCAGGATAGCATTGACTATGGCGGCATCGAGCATACCATTCACTATTTGATGGTCATCAATCCCCGCATTGAAATTTATCTACTGGATGAGAATGGTGAAATTTTAGCTTCCTTTATGGATTCCGACAAGAAAATCAAGCAGCAAACCGTGAACCTTGAGCCGATCAGAAAATTTCTAAACCGTAGCGAAGAAATGCCAATTTTGGGTGACGACCCGCGAAATTTAAACCAGCGAAAAACGTTTTCCGCAGCGCCGATTCAAATCGGAAAGGAAACCCAGGGGTATTTATACATTATTTTGAATCGAGAAGATTATGAAATCGCCTCTGCCTTAGCTGAAGACAGTTACATCGTTCGCACCTCTCTGCAAATTTTCATTATCAGCTTAGTTTTTGCTGCGGCAATTGGGCTTATCTCCTTTGCCTTCTTTACCAAACGATTACGAAAAATGACTTTGGCAGTCGAACAATTTGAGAAAGGCAATTTAGGGCAGCGTATTGATTTACACTCCAATGATGAAGTCGGACAACTGGCCGGGGCTTTCAATCAGATGGCCGATCGTATTGTGGGAAATATTAAAGAATTGAAAACCAAAGATCGCATGCGCCGGGATCTGATCGCCAATATCTCTCACGATTTGCGCAGTCCCTTGGCTTCATTATTAGGATATTTGGAAACGCTGTTGATGAAAGAATCCAATCTTTCTCAAAGGGAACGCCAGTGGCATCTGGAAGTCATTTTAAAAAATGCGAAGAGATTAAATCAACTGGTGGGACAATTGTTTGAACTATCAAAATTGGATATGCAGGAAACCAGGCCTAAACCGGAACCGTTTTCCCCGGCCGAATTAATTCAGGACGTAATGCTAAAATTTAAATCGCGGGCTGATCAGTCCAATATTGATTTACGCTGTGAGTTGCCCACAGAACTGCCGATGGTGCATGGCGACATTGGCATGATTGAGCGAGCGCTATCCAACTTAATCGACAACGCCCTGAACTACACCGGCGAAAATGGCGAGGTCGTGGTTGAACTGCTTGAACACGATGACAAAGTGTCTATCAAAGTCAGCGATACCGGCCGTGGCATCC
>JABAHQ010002233.1_pt3 | contig 15416 bp, 15 predicted proteins | sample 7062091 | NCBI WGS metagenome assembly JABAHQ01 (sample SAMN14534359, study PRJNA622989) | marine sediment metagenome | biome: marine biome [ENVO:00000428]; feature: marine pelagic biome [ENVO:01000023]; material: deep marine sediment [ENVO:00002113] | place: India: Gulf of Kutch | collected...
AAAGGAGAGGGCCATGAAAGACATTCCCCTGGACACGCTCCACGACCATGCGGGAACACTGATCGGGCACAGCGCCTGGAAGACGGTCTCGCAGGAGATGATCCAGGCGTTCGCCGACGCCACCGGCGACCACCAGTGGATCCACGTCGACGTCGAGCGCGCCCGTCGCGAGACCCACTGGCAGAGCACGGTCGCCCATGGCTTTCTCACAGTCTCGCTCATCCCGGTGCTGAACCAGTCCGTGCTACGGGTCACTGGTGTCAGCGCCAGCATCAATTACGGGCTCAACAGGCTGCGATTCCCCGAAGCCGTCAGGGCCGGTTCAGCCATCCGCTCCGAGGTGACGCTGGACGACGTGACTGCTGTCGATGACCAGCGCACGCTCGCCACCTTCACNNCCAGCCACAAAAAAGGGGCCCTGGGGCCCCTTCCTTCCGGTACTCCGGCATCAGTCCAGGTTCACTTCCTTCTGGACCAGTTCACCGTCCTCGACCACCGCCATGGTGGTTTCCGTCACGAAGCCACCTTTATCGGTCACCTCGGTCACGTCGTAGGGATTGAAGCGCTTGTCCAGTTCAACCATGGCCTGGGCAATATGCTCCCGGGCGGCTTCGGCATCGGTGGAACCGGCAAGCTGCATCGCTTTTACCAGCCCGTGAAGCGCCAGGTAGTTGTAGGCCGCCTCGGACCCCGGCATCTTGTCGTACCGCTCCTGGTAGCGCTCGATAAAGGCCTTGGCCGACTCGGACTCGTAGATCGACAGCGGTGTTACGCCGACAGCGCCGTTCAGCGCCTCAACACCGCCCGCGACCTTCGCCATCTCATCCAGCTTGGCCTGATCCATTACGATATAGCCGCCCTTGAAACCGAGCTGATTGGCCTGCTGCACCACCAGCCCCGTGGGCTCAGAGGCACCGCCCACGAACAGCACATCCGGGCTGGCGGCCAGGGTCCGGCTCACGCCGGTGTAGAAGTCGGCGGACTTGTTGTAACTCATCGGGTTCTTCGCAACGACTTCACCCCCCTGGGCCTTCCACTCCTTCTCAAGCATCTTGGCCCAGATCTTGGCGTACTCGTGAGTAGCTCCTATCATGCCCAGCTTCTTGCCGTGCTCTTTCATGGCGTAATCGGTGAAGACCTTCACGTAGCCATCAAAGGTCGGCGGGATCCGCACGGTCAGCGGGTTGCCCTGCTCGGTCACCGTCGGCGTGCTGGTGTAGGCCATAATCAGGAAGTCGTCCTTCACATTGAAATCCTGGAGGGCAAAGATGCCGCCAGTATGGGGCACGAAGATCGCCGACACGTTCGATTCCTGGGTCAGGCGCTTGGCGTTGGTCGCGGTTTCGGCGGGCGAGTACATGTCATCCAGGGCTTCGAGACTGACCTTGTGGGTTTCGCCGGCAATCTCGACACCCCCGTCCGAATTGATCTCATCCACCGCCATTTCCAGCCCGGAAAGGACGTTTTCCCCGTAGACGGCGGCGCCGCCGCTCAGGGGGCCTGAAAAGCCGATGTTGATGGTGTCCTCGGCCAGGGCGCCGGCGGAGAAGCCAGTGCCCAATACAGTAAGGACAAACGCGCGGGTTAATGCTTTGAGTGTTCTCATTGTTGTCTCCTTCGGTGTTGCCTTGTTGTTGTGGATACGTCTCAGGTCATGCCCCGATGTACGCCTTGCGAACCTCGTCGTTGTTGAGCATGGTTTCCCGGTCTCCTTCCATGACCAGCTGGCCGCCTTCCATGACGTAAGCCCGGGATGCAATCTTGAGCGCCGCGTACGCGTTCTGCTCAGCAAGCAGGACGGTCGTGCCGAGGCTGTTGATCTGCTGGATCGTGTCGAACATCTGGCGCACGACCAGCGGTGCCAGCCCCAGCGAGGGCTCGTCGAGCATCAGCAGGCGCGGCCGGCTCATCAGCGCCCGCCCGATGGCCACCATCTGCTGCTGGCCTCCGGACAGGGCGCTGGCCTGCTCGTCCGACTTCTCCCTGAGGATCGGGAAAAGCTCGAATACCTCCTCGAGATGCCGGCGGTTGCCCGCCTTGTCCCGGCGATGGACGTAGGCGCCCATCATCAGGTTCTGCATCACGCTCATCTGCGGGAACAGCTTGCGACCCTCGGCGCACTGGACCACGCCTGCGGAAACGATGCCGCTGGGCTTGAGCCCGCTCAGCCGCCGTCCCTCGAACTCGATCTGGCCGGCACTGGGGCGAATCAACCCGCTGATGGCATTGAACAGGGTACTCTTGCCGGCGCCATTGGCTCCGAGCAGAACCACCAGCTCCCCCGAGTCCACCGTCATGGAGATGTCACTGATGGCCTTGAAGCTGCCGTAGCAGACATCGACGTTGTTAAGCTGCAGCATCGTCGTCACTCCCCAGGTAGGCTTCAATAACGGCCGGGTCATCGCGCACGTCCTGCGGTGCCCCCTCGGCAATCTTCTCGCCGTGATCCAGCACCATGATCTTGTCGGCGATGCCCATGATCATGTCCATCTTGTGCTCGATCAGGCACACCGTCAGGCCATGGTCCACCATCTTGCGGATCAGTCGTGCGAGGCCCTCCGTCTCCTCGGGGTTGACCCCCGCCGCCGGTTCATCAAGGAGCAGGATCTTGGGGTCCGTCGCCAGCGCCAGGGCAAAGGCCACCCGCTTGCGCTCCTCCTGGGTGATGTCCGCAATAAAGCGGTTTTCCACGTGTGACAGCCCTACGAATTCCAGGGCCTCACGCGCCTTGTCGCGGCTGAGTTGCTCCTCCCGCTGCAGCCGCCGGGAGTTGATCAGCACGTCCCAGAGACCGGACCGGGTCCGCAGTCGGTGGCCCACGATCAGGTTGTCCAGAACGGATGCCTGCTCGAACAGATTGGTGGTCTGGAAGGTGCGACCGACACCACGCCTGGCAATGTGGTCGCAGCGCAGGGTCGTGATGTCCTCACCATCGAGAAGGATTCGCCCGGAGCTGGGCTTGTGGGCGCCGGCAACCAGGTTGAAGAAGGTGCTTTTGCCGGCCCCGTTGGGGCCGATGATCGCGTTGACCTTGTTCGCCTCAAACTCGACGGAAACGTCCTTAACGGCCGCCAGGCCGCCGAACATCTTGGTCAGGTTCTCGATTCTAAGCATTGTTGTTGACCCCCCGGCCGGTTGCCGCCCGGCTCTGTTGTGTCTTGGCCGCCGCCTCGGCTTCCCCCTGGGTCCGGCGATGCAGCCAGCTCAGGAAGGTGCCGACAATGCCCCGCGGGAAGAAGATCACCAGGACCACCAGCAAAGGCCCGAACAGGATCATCCGGTACTCCTCCATGAACTGCAGCGACTGGGTCAGCCACACGATGCCCATGGTCCCGACAAGCGGGCCGGAGAGCGTGCCGAGGCCGCCCACGAGGAGGTAGGTGATCATGTCGAAGGTGTGCAGGACGTTGGCATCCTCGGGGCCGACGAAACGCACCATGCCGGCGTACAGAGCGCCCGCCAGCCCGGCGAAGGTGGTTGAGAGCACGAACGCCAGAACCTTGTTGCGCATCAGGTTGATCCCGAGTGACTGGGCGAGTTCGTCCCCGTTGCGGATGGCGGTGAAGGTGCGCCCCAGCAGCGAGCGCGAGAGCTTACCGATGAACCACATCGTCAGCACCAGGAACCCCAGTGTCAGGTAATAGACGGGCGTGGTCTCGGTGAAGTCAACCAGCCCGAAGCCATTCGGCGGCGCGATATTGCGCACACCCACCGGCCCATGGGTCAGTTCCTCCCACTTGTCCATCAGCAGGTACATGATGAAGCCGACACAGAGCGTGAAGATGGCGAAGTAGTGCTCCTTGAGGCGCAGTGACACGACCCCCACGAAGAAGCCGACAACCGCGGTCATCACCAGGGCGGCCACCAGAGCCGGCCAGTAGCTCCAGCTGTAGTCCGCCGTCAGCAGGCCCAATGTGTAGGCGCCCAGGGCGAAAAAGCCGCCATGGGCCAGGTTCAGCTGACCGCAGTAGCCGGTAATGATATTGAGCCCGTAGACGGCAATGGCCCAGACGAAGGCGGACGCCATGACATAGACCTGATACTCGTTCTGGGCAACCAGCGGGAACACCAGGGCCAGCGCGATGAGCAGATACTTGGTGGCCGGACGCGTCAGAAAAGCTGCCAGTTTCAACCACATGATCAGTGCGCCCCCTTCGTGAAGAGCCCTTGCGGGCGAATGGAAAGAATCACGACCAGGAGTGCGAAGGCGATCACATCCTTATAGTCGTTCGAGAGGTAGAACCCGCCGAGCGCCTCGGTGAAGCCGATGATCATGCCCCCGATCACGGCACCGGGGATGCTGCCCATACCACCGATGATGATGATCACGAAGGCCTTCATGATCACCAGGTGCCCCATGGCCGGATAGACCAGGTTGATGGGGGCATAGAGGGTCGCGGCAAAGGCGGCCAGCATGCCGGAAATGGCAAAGGTCATCATGGCCACCCGGTTGGCATCGATCCCGACCAGAAAGGCCCCTTCGCGGTTCTGGGCCATGGCCAGGATGGTGGACCCCGTCATGGTCCGTCGCAGGAACAGCTGCAGCGCCACCACCAGCACGGCGGCGCCCGCGATGATCAGTGCCCGCTGTTCCGGAATGATCAGACCCTGGATATTCATCACGCCGGTGAACGGCGAGGACATGCGGCGGAAGTCCGCGCCCCAGAACATCTGCACCAGCGCTTCCAGGAACAGCAGGATCCCGATGGCGGCAATCTTGTCGTGAACCGGGGGCGAATGGCGCAGGGGATGGAACACCAGCCGCTCGCACAGCACTGCCAGCAGGGCCACCGAGGCGCCGGAGCCGAGCATGGCGATCCAGTAGTGGGCCCCCAGGTCGACCATGAAGAAGTAGGTCATGAACGCGCCCACCATATAGAGCGCGCCATGGGCAAAGTTCGGGATATGCAGGATGCCGTACACCAGCGTCAGCCCGAGCGCAACGAGGCTGTAGATGCTCCCCAGCGTCAGCCCGTTGATGAGGTTCTGAAGCAGAATGTTCAAGTTGTCCCCCTTGTGGCAAATAATTGTTATTGGATGCCGCAGGTTATTGGTTACCTACAGATGCTTTTTCGATCTTCTTAGTACCAGCGTACTTTAAGAGCCATCGATGTCAATATACAGAATACAATTCCGCAGTGCGGTCCATTAAGGACCGCTTCAAGACGATTCCTTCCACTCTTCCTCCTGCAACGAGCGCCACATTACTTTCCCGGTCTGCGACTTCGGCAGTTCGTCAACAAACTCGATCTCCTGCGGCACCTTGTAGGCAGCCATCATTTCCCGACACCAGTTCCGGATCTCGTCGGCGGTGACGGTGGACCACGCCTCCTCGGTCGGCACAATGCACGCCTTGACGCTCTCGCCCCGCTTCGGGTCCGGCGTCGAGATGACACAGCATTCGTGGATCCCCGGATGACGGTACATCAGGCTCTCCACCTCCGAGGGCCATACCTTGTAGCCGGAGGCGTTGATCATTCGCTTCACGCGGTCGACCATGAAGAAATAACCGTCCTCGTCGAAGTAACCGAGGTCCCCGGTCCGGAAGAAGGACTTGCCGTCGATCTCGACGAAGGCGTTTCGGGTTTCCTGCGGCCGGTTCCAGTAACCGATGGTCACCTGGGGCCCATGGCTGACAATCTCGCCCACCTCGCCGGGTCCTTTCTCCGCCAGCGTCTCGACATCGATGATGCGCGAGTCCACATCAAAAACCGGAACCCCGAGGCACTGGGACTTGGGCGCATCCGGCGGGTTGATATGGGTTGCGGCCATGGTCTCGGACAGCCCGTAACCCTCAATGTAGTCGAGGCCGGTACGGCTCTTGAGCTTCTCGGCGATAGCCGAGGGCATGGCCGCCCCGCCACCGCCAATGGTCCTGAGACTGCTGATGTCGTACTTGTCGAGCTCCGGGTTGGAGAGGAAATCCACCGCCATGGTGACGATGTTGGTCCAGCCGCTGACCTGATAGCGCTCAATCAGTTTCGCGGCGGTCGTCCGGTCCCAGCGGGTCATGATGACGGAGGTCGAACCACTGAAGATGGGGCTGTTCATGGAGCCGCTCATGCCCGTGACGTGGAAGAAGGGCAGTGTCGAAAGCTGCACCGTGTCAGCCGTGCTCAGGTTCCAGAAGGCCCGGTGAACGGCCGTGGCCATGACGGCACGGTGCACATGGGTGCAGCCCTTGGGCGCCCCGGTCGTGCCGGAACTGTAGGGGATCACGGCAATGTCATCGGGGCCGGCGGTATGGGCCGATGGCGTATGGCCGGCCCGGATCACCTCGTTCCAGCTCACCAGCCCCGACTTCTCCAGGGCCGCTCCCGGCGCCGCCACTTCCGCCGGCAGATCCAGGTCCGTCTCCGGATTGATGTAGTCGCTGTAGGCGGTGACCACCACTTCCTCAAGTTGGGTGCTCTCCAGCAGGGGGGCGATGAACCCGGCCAGCTCCTGCCCGGCCAGGCAGATCCGGGCATCGGTATCGCTGATGTAGTGCTCCAGCTCGGCAGTCCGGTTCATGGGGTTAATGGGAATGACCGCCGCGTCCGCGCGCAGGATGGCGTAATAGCTGATGACGTACTGCGTCGCGTTCTGCATGTAGAGCAGGACTCGATCGCCCTTGCTCACGCCCCGGGACTGGAGATAACCCGCCAGCGCCTCGACCTCGTCCAGCAGTTGCCGGTACGTCACCACCTGGTCGTAGAAGATGATGGCGGGATGCTCGGGGTAACGCAGGGCAGCGATGGACAGGTTGGTGAACACGCTGGTCTGCGGCAGCGTCATGGTTTTCGGAAGTTCCTTGGGCCAGACCCCGTGGTGCCTTGTAAACATTGTTGTTTTCCCCCTTCCCGGGCAGATGCCGGTTGATGGTGTTGTTACAGTTTCCCGATCGGCAGGGCGTCCATGCCGCCCGGAAAGCCGGTCCCGCGGCGCAGCGGTGACGCCGCGATCGACCGGTCCCGCAGTATCGAGACATCCATTCCCGGATCGGTGATGTGACTGGAGCTGCGCTCGAAACCGAGCCACCAGTACGCCAGGCCGCGGCCATCCCGGCCCGGCTGGAGCCGGGTCCGCTGGATGGAACCACTGGACTCGCGCGCCCGGCGCAGCTCCCGGACCTCCCCCGCCGCGCAGGCGGGGAAGTTGATGTTCCAGCAGGGAACCGGCTCGTCGCCCGGAGCCCAGAGGGCACGGATGACCCGCTCCCCCAGCTCCGCTGCCGGCGACCAGTCAACGGCCTCCGGGTCCAGGAAAGCCTGGCTCAGGGCGATTGCCGGAATCCCCATGTGCTCAGCGCTCAGAACAGCCCCCACGGTTCCGGAGTACTGCACCGAATCACTGATGTTGGCGCCGCAGTTCACCCCGGAAAGCACCAGGTCCGGCGGTGTTTCACCGAACCACTGCGCCAGGGCAAAGAGCACGCAGTCGGCGGGCGTGCCGGAGAGGGCAAAGCGGCGTTCGCTGTCGTCCTGGGCGTAGAGTCGCAGCGGCAGGTGCATGGAAATGCTCTGCCCGGCCCCGCTGCGGTCATGCTCCGGCGCCACCACCCAGACCTCCTCGGCCAGCCTGTGGGCAATACGCTCGAGTATCGCCAGGCCCGGTGCCCGGATGCCATCGTCGTTGGTGACCAGAACCCGCCTTACCAACGGCTCGCTCATGCCGCGCCTCCTCCCGCCCCGTTCTGGGCCACGCGCCAGCCCGCTTCCGCCAGGGCGCTGGCGCGCTTGCCGACATCCAGGGCGTCCGCATTGCTGGCATTACCCTGCAGTGCCCGGGCGTAGACGCCCTGCAGGATGGCCGCGAGGCGGAACAGCGAGAACGCGACGAACACGTGCCAGTCCTCGATCCCCTCCCGCCCGGACTGGCGGCAGTACCGCTCAATCAGGTCCTGCTCGGTGGGCAGATTGAGGGCCTCCAGGTCCTCACCGACCAGGCCCCGGGAACCCTCAAGCTCCATCGGCAGGTGATGGGGCAGGCAGTAATAGGCCAGGTCCGCCAACGGGTGGCCCAGGGTGGCCAGTTCCCAGTCGAGGATCGCGGTCACCTCCGGGCGGTCCGGGGCCAGCATCAGGTTGCCGACGCGGTAGTCGCCATGGGCGATGGCACACTCGTCGGTCGCGGGCAGGTGGTCCGGCAGCCAGGCCATGAGCCGGTCCATGGCCGGCATCTCGTCGGTCTTCGAGGCCTGGTACTGCTTGCTCCAGCGCGCGACCTGGCGCGCCACGTATCCCTGGGGCTTACCGAAGTCCTCCAGCCCCACCTGCGCCACATCCACCGCGTGCAGCTGGGCCAGGGTATCCATGGCGGCGTTGTGCACCGACCGGCGTTCGCCGTGGTCGAGTTCGCGCAGCGCCGGGTGGCTCACCACCCGCCCGGGCATGAAGTCCATGATGTAGAAGGGCGTGCCGATCACCTCCGGGTCTTCGCACAGGCCCCTGGCGCGGGGTACAGGGACCCGGGTATGGTCGGAAAGCGCCCGGATCACCCGGTATTCGCGTTCCACCATGTGGGCGGAGGGCAGGGTCTGGCCGGGTGGCTTCTTGCGCAGCACGTACTGGCCGGTATCGGTTTCCAGCAGGAAGGTGGGGTTCGACTGCCCGCCCTGGAACTGCTTGATCGTCCGGAACCGGCCGACCTCGGGCATCGTCTCCTCGAGCCATGCCTGGAGTGCGCTTTCATCGAAGCGGTGGGCGTCGAGTACGTCCACCAGCTCGGGGTCAAGGGTCTCAGCCTGGGGTGCCATAGGGTCAGCTCACGGTCTCGCCGCCGTCCGCCACGATCACCTGGCCGGTGACGTAGGCGCTGGCCCGGGTCGCGAGAAAGACCGCCAGCCCGGCAATGTCCACCGGCTCGCCGATCCGGCGCAGCGGCGTCTGCTGTTCGGCGCTGCGGACCCGCTCCGGATCCTCGACCAGCGCCTTCGCGAAATCCGTCCGCACCAGCCCGGGCGCGATGGCGTTAACCCGAATGCCGCTGGGGCCCCATTCCACGGCCAGGTTCCGGGCCAGGGCCGCTTCCGCCGCCTTGGAGACCCCGTAGGTGCCGATAACACTGTTCCCCTTCAGCCCGGCTATGCTCGACAGCAGCACCACCTGGCCGTCACCGTTTTCGGCCATGTGGGGCAGGGCCATCTGGGTCAGCCAGAAGGTGCCCTTGACGTTGGTGTCCATGATCTTGTCCCAGGCCTCGTCGGTCATCTCCTGGGTGGTGCCATAGACCGGGTTGGTGGCGGCGTTGCAGACCAGCGTGTCGATCCGGCCCCAGGTGGCCAGCGTCTGGTCCACCAGGTTCTGCAGGTCCTCCTTGCGGCCCACATGGCAGGGCACGGCGATGGCCTCGAAGCCCTGCTCCTTCAGCTCGCCGGCCACCTGCTCGCAGGCGTCCGCCTTGCGGCTGGAGATCACGACCTTCGCGCCACAGCGCGCCATCTCCTCGGCAATCGAGCGGCCAATGCCCTTGGTCGAACCGGTGATGAGGGCCACCTTGCCGGTCATATCAAAGAGGGGGCTTGTCATTATCGGGTCTCCTGCTCAGTGGTTCTTCGGGTAATCGCGCAGTTCGAGCTTGGCGATGGTGTCGAGGTGGACCTCGTCGGGGCCATCCGCCAGGCGCAGGGTGCGCACATGCGCCCAGGCCGCCGCCAGGAAGCTGTCCTGGGAGACCCCGAGCGCGCCGTGGGCCTGGATCGCCCGGTCCAGCACCTCCAGCGCCATGCGCGGCGCCGCCACCTTGATCATGGCGATCTCCTGGCGCGCCACCTTGTTGCCGACGGTGTCCATCATGTGGGCCGCCTTGAGCGTCAGCAGCCGGGCCTGTTCGATGTCGAGCCGGGAACGGGCGATGTCCTTGCGGATGGAGTCGAACTTCGCCAGCGGCTGGCCGAAGGCCTCACGCTCGTTGATGCGTTCGCACAGCGCCTCCAGCGCCCGCTCGGCTACCCCGATGGTGCGCATGCAGTGGTGGATGCGGCCCGGGCCGAGCCGCCCCTGGGCGATCTCGAAGCCCCGCCCCTCACCAAGAAGGATGTTGTCGGCCGGGACCCGGACGTTGTTGTAGTGGATCTCGGCATGCCCATGGGGGGCGTGGTCGTAACCGAAGACCGTCAGCGGGCGGATGATCTCCACCCCGGGGGTATCCATGGGCACCAGGATCATCGACTGCTGCTTGTGCTTGTCGGCCTCCGGGTCGGTCTTGCCCATCACGATGGCAATCCGGCAGTTGGTGGTCATGGCACCGGAAGACCACCACTTGCGGCCGTTGATGACGTACTCGTCGCCGTCGCGCCGGATCTGGCACTCGATGTTGGTGGCATCGGAGGAGGCCACATCCGGCTCGGTCATCGAGAAGCAGGAACGGATCTCGCCGTCGAGCAGGGGCTGCAGCCACTGGCGCTGCTGTTCCGGTGAGCCGTAGCGGGCGAGGGTCTCCATGTTGCCGGTGTCCGGGGCGGAACAGTTGAACACCTCCGGCGCCATGTGGGAGCGACCCATGATCTCGCACAGCTGGGCGTAGTCGAAGTTGCTGAGCCCGGCTCCATGGTCACTGTCCGGCAGGAACAGGTTCCACAGCCCCTGGGCCTTTGCCTTCGCCTTCAGCTCTTCCAGCACCGGCGCCGGATCCCAGCGGTTGTCGGCGTTGGCGATCTCTTGCTGGTAGCGCGCCTCGTTGGGGTAGATGTGCTCATCCATGAACGCCAGCAGCTGGTCGCGCAGTTTCTCCGCCTTATCGGACAGCTCAAACATAGTGATGCCTCTTTGTCGTTATGTCATCGGCCCGTAGGCCACGCTTCGCTATTCCTCAACCGCTTCCGTACCGGGGATCGGCACACCTTCAAGACCCTCACTCCCGGACCGGATGCGGAATACGCCCTCGCCCATGGCGAGCAGCTGCCCCTCGGCGTCGTGGACCTCGCCGGTGGCATTGAAGATGCGGCTGCCGCCGGCGCGCTTGGTGCCGGTGACGGTGATAACCCCACCCCGGCACTGGCCGGTGAAGGTGGTGGTGAGCGACAGGGTGATCGCCTTGCGCATGCGCCCCGGATACGGGCAGTAGGTGCCGGCGTGGGCCATCGCGATGTCCAGGAGCGAGGACAGGACGCCGCCATGGATCACGCCGGCCAGGTTCATGTGATGGGGCTGCAGCTCAACGGTGAGAACGGAGCAGCCGTCCTCCCAGTGGGCCTGCCGGTAGCCCAGGACACTGTGGAACCCGGGTGCGTCGGACTCGTCGATAATGGTGTTGGCACTGCTTCCATCGGACATCAGACTTTCATCCCCGGCATGTTCAGTGACGCGGTATTGCCACCATCCACGGGGAGGGCCTGGCCGGTGATGTAGCTGGCATCGTCGCTGGCCAGGAAGGCGATGGCGGCGGCAATCTCGTCGGCGTTGCCATAACGGCGCAGTTCACAGCGGGCCCCGAGCTTGTGCTCCTTATCCCGGGAGCGAGCGTAATCAAAGATGGGCTGGGTCATGCCGGTCTCGATCAGCCCCGGGCACACGGCGTTGACCCGCACGTTGTCAGCCCCCAGGTCACAGGCGGCGGTCTGGGTCAGGCTGATCACGCCGGCCTTGGAGGCACTGTAGGCATTGCCCCCGGCCCCCGAACGGATCCCGGCCACCGAAGCGGTGTTGACGATGCTCCCGTGCCCCCGGGACTGCATGTGGGGAGCTACATGCTTGATCAGCAGCATGGTCCCGATGAGGTTGACGTTGAGCAGGTGCTGCCACTCATCCCGGTCCTGCTCGGTGATCACGGGATGGGAACCGGCGATGCCAGCGTTGTTGCACAGCACATCCACACGACCCCAGCGCTGGACCACGTTTTCCACCAGGGAGCGGACACGGGCTTCGTCCGAGATGTCCATAGCCACCAGGAGGCGCTCGGTGTCCGCCGGCAGGGCACTGGCGGTTTCCTCGAGCCCATCTGCGGCATGATCCACCAGGGCCAATGCGGCCCCCTCGTTCGCCAGCCTCAGGGCCGTGGCCCGGCCAATACCACTGGCGGCGCCGGTTACGATGGCTACCTGTTGGTTGAAACGCCCCATGCGGATTGACCCCCTGCCAGTTGATTCCAGCCATGCCCTGAAAGCGATACGCTCTATCGCTGATGGAAATGACTTAACGCTTTATAGATAAACTGTCACGAGAAATTGGAATGCGTCAATATTTACGGAACATAATTTCGCTATACAGAATCGGAGCATCCAATAACAACAACCGGAGCAGGGCTTGAGCCTCACACGCCCAGGCGGTGACGAACCTCCTCCGATTGCAGCCGCTCGGCAAACACCGCCCGCTCCCGGTCCAGGGCCGCCAGGGCCTGTTCCCTCCAGGGCGCGAGCATGAGCCGCTTCCCGGCACGCAGGGCATCGCGGGACTTCGTGGTCAGCCGGCGCGCCTCGGCCAGCGCCCGCGCCTCGGCCTCCCCGTCCGCGACGCGGTGCGTCACCAGCCCGGCGTTCACGGCCTCTTCCGCGTTCAGCCCCTCACCAAGCACCAGCAGCTGCGTCGCCCGGCGGAACCCCATCCAGAGCGGCCCCATCACGGTTGATGCGGCTTCCGGCGTTACCCCAATGTCGGCAAAGGGTGTCCGGTAGCTTGCCGAGTCGCCGCTGACCACCAGGTCGCAGTGCAGCAACAGCGTCGTGCCGATACCAATCGCAGGGCCTTCAACCCCGGCAATCACCGGCGTATCGCAATGGATCAGGCGTTCAATGAAGGCGAGACCGGCGGAGGGGCCGGGGCTGTCAGCGCGGGCCCGGGCGCGGAAGTCCTCGAGGTCGTTACCCGCGGTGAAAATGCCCTCGCAACCGGTAATCACCAGCGCGTGGACGCTGGTGTCCGCGCCAGCCTCATCCACGGTTGCCGCCAGGGTGTTGTACATCGCTGGTGTCAGGGCGTTTTTCTTCTCCGGTCGGCGGATTGTCATATGGACGATTCCGGCTTCGCGGGTTACCTCAATCATGCGGGGCTCCTGTAATGGTTTGAGGGGTTTCGATCAAACAGGCCTTGTGCTAATTTCAAACAATAAGGATTCATTGTGCAGTCACTGATTCTGCATAGCAAAATATAAAGGACAAATACAACAATGATCGAGGTCCGCCATGAATCATCTCTCGCGTGTCCGCCGCACACTGACCCTTTACGCCTCCGCCCTGACGCTCGGGGTATCGGCTGCCCTGGCCACCACCCCCGCCGTTGCGCAGGATGATTCGGAGGAAACCTGGACCTGGAAGGTCCAGTCACACTGGCCCAGCTCCAGCAGCTCCTACACGGACAGCCTGAAACGCCTCAAGGGTGTTCTGGAGGAACGCACCGACGGGCGCCTGCAACTGGAACTCCACGAGGCGGGTGCGCTCTTTGACGCCAAGGAAACCTTCGAGGCTGTCAGCCGCGGCGTCCTGGAAATGGGGACCATCTCGCCCCAGTACGCCCAGGACGAAATCTCGCTGGCCGGTATCGCCTCCGGGCTGCCCTTCGCGTTCCGCAACGTCTGGGAAGTGGCCTACTTCCACAAGAACCTGGGCTTTGAACAGATGCTGCGCGAGGAAGCAGCCGAGCACGACGTCTACTGGGCCACCGACAAGGTCTACCCGACCGAGATGGTGGTTAAGGAGCCGATCAAGAGCTGGGACGATTTCACCAGCATGAAGATCCGTTCCTCGGGCGCCCTGCAGTCCTTCCTGACCGAAGCCGGCGCCGCCGCGTCCTACATCCCCGGCGGTGAGCTCTATTCCGCACTGGATTCCGGCGTGGTGGACGGCGCGCACTGGGGGGCCGTCCAGGGCGCCTACAGCATGGGCCTCTACGAGATCGCCAAGTATCACGTACGCCCGGCGCTCAATATCGCGGGTACCGACGTGATCATTGTCAGCCAGAAGGCGCTGGGCGAGCTGCCGGATGAGATGCAGAAGGTGGTGAAAAACGCGCTCGATGAGCAGTTCTGGGTCCGTACCAATGAGTACCAGTACAAGGAACGCCTGGTCCTGGCCAAGGCCCAGAAGGAACTCGGCGTGAAGATCAACACGCTGCCCCAGAACGTTCAGGACAAACTGATGGCAACCGCCCGTGATCTCTGGGCGAAGGAAGCCGAACGCAGCGACCGCGCTGAAAAGGCCATGGGGATGCTCAAGGACTACCTCCGGGACCTTGGCTACCTCTGAACCCGACACTGAACCGGCCGGGCCCGGGGCAGCGATGCTCTGTGGCCCGGCGATCGCCTGTTACCCCGGAGTAAACCATGTGGGCCATCAACGCATTCATAGCCGGGGTGACCCGGCTCAATGATGCCGTGGGGCGCGCGGTCGCGCTCATCATCTTCGCGATGTTCGCCTTCCTCCTGCTGGAGGTGGGCTTCCGCTATCTGCTGAACGCCCCGACCGTCTGGACGAACGAACTCACCCAGATGCTGTTCGGGGTCTACGCCGTCATGTCCGGTGGCTATGTCATGGCCCATGGCGGGCACGTCAATGTCGACCTCCTGCATTCCAGCCTGGCGCCCCGCAAGCGGGCCGGGCTGGATATCGTCACCTCGGTGTTGTTCTTCATCTTCACCCTGACGCTGCTGTGGTTCGGCATTGAAATGGCCTGGGAATCCATGGCCGGCTGGGAAACCTCCCACTCCGCCTGGAACCCGCCCATATGGCCGGTGAAGCTGGCCATTCCCATCGGCACCGGCCTGCTGGTGCTGCAGGGGCTGGCCAAGCTGCTGCAGGACATCACCGTGGCGTTCAATCTCAACGGCCCCACCCATGACGAAGGAGAGCGCTCATGAGCATTGAACTCCTGACGCTGCTCTTCTTCGGGGCGCTGCTGTTCTTCCTTCTCCTGGGGCTGCCGCTGGCGTTCGTGCTGGGCGGCGTGTCCGTGATCTTTCTCTATTTCACCTGGGGTTTCGACTCCTTCTTCATGGTGGTCTCGCAGATCTGGAGCACCATGGGCAGCTTCACGCTCGTGGCCATACCGCTGTTCGTGTTCATGGCAATGATCCTTGAGCGAACGGGGGTCGCGCGGGACCTGTACCGGATGATGCACCTGTGGTGCGGCGGCCTGAGAGGCGGGCTGGCGCTCGGCACCCTGGGCATCTGCGCGGTGTTCGCCGCCATGGTCGGGATCAGCGGCGCCGCCGTGGTGGCCATGGGCACGATTGCGCTGCCCTCGATGCTCGAGCGCGGCTATGACCGGGAGATGGCCCTCGGGGTCATCAACACCGGCGGCGGCTGGGGGATCCTGATCCCGCCAAGCATCATGATGATCCTCTACGCGCTGATCACCGACGTCTCCGTGGGCGAGATGTTCGCCGCCGGTATCCTTCCCGGCATCCTGCTGATGGTGCTGACGTCCATCTACATCCTGGTACGCTGCCAGCTTCAGCCTGAGCTGGCCCCCGCGCTGCCCAGGGAACAGCGTGGCACCTGGCCC
>JABAHQ010024459.1_pt1 | contig 15414 bp, 13 predicted proteins | sample 7062091 | NCBI WGS metagenome assembly JABAHQ01 (sample SAMN14534359, study PRJNA622989) | marine sediment metagenome | biome: marine biome [ENVO:00000428]; feature: marine pelagic biome [ENVO:01000023]; material: deep marine sediment [ENVO:00002113] | place: India: Gulf of Kutch | collected...
TGCCGGTTCGGCCAGCGGCGGATTGTGGCGAAGTTATTCCGCCGGCAGGGGCGCAGATGCCTGGGAATACGTTCCTACCGGTTTCCCGGTATTGGGTGTCAGTTCCATTGCCTTTGTACCGGGAGACTCCAATACGTTCTATATCGGCACCGGAGAGGTGTATAATTACCAGAATGTGGGGACCGATCCCGCCTATCGATCTACCCGCGGCAGTTATGGGATCGGCATCTTAAAAACCACCGACGGCGGTCAGACCTGGAGCAAAAGCCTGGATTGGTCTTACAATCAACAACATGGTGTCTGGGCAGTGGAAGTGAATCCGCTCAATCCCAATACCGTCTGGGCGGCAACCACCGATGGCACCTATAAATCAACCGATGCCGGTGCTAATTGGAATCAGGTTCACAACGTCATCATGGGCATGGACCTGGTGATTAACCCGATGGACACCAACATGGTCTTTGCCAGTTACGGGAACTTTCAAAGTAACGGATTCGGAATCTATCGTACTACCGACGGGGGTGCTTCCTGGTCCCAGCTAACCAACGGATTGCCTTCTAATTTTGCAGGAAAAGCATTGTTAGATGTTGTACCCTCCCAACCGAATCCGATTATCTTTGCCAGTATCGGCAATGGCTTTGGTGACGGTAATCCGCCCAATGCCAGCTGGCTGTGCAAATCGACCGATAACGGAAATAGCTGGAGCATTGAATCTACCCGCGATTATTCGAAGTGGCAAGGCTGGTATTCTCATGATGTAGCCGCAAATCCATCCGATCCAACTGAGGTTGTTGCCGTCGGGATCGAAATCTATAGATCTGTAACTGGCGGCAGTAACTTAGTTCAAAAATCGAGCACGGGTTGGTTCTCCGGTCGGGTACCACCGGAAGGCCCGGAGGGCCCGCCAACCTATTCTCACGTCGATCACCATGATGTGGTTTATCATCCCAGCGATCATAATATCATTTATTTCGGCAATGATGGCGGTGTCTTTCGCTCCATCGATGGCGGAGAAACATTTGAAAGTTGTAATGGTGGTTATCAATCCAGTCAGTTATATGGTGGTTTTGCCAGTGCTGAAACCGATTCTCAGCTATCAATAGGTGGATTTCAGGATAATTCCACGGCAATTTATGATGGTCAGTCGGCCTGGATTGTGCGGCTCATCGGCGGAGATGGCGGCTGGGCAGGTATTGATCCCACCAATGAACAGATTTTATACGGTTCCTGGCAAAGGCTTAATTTATTGAAGTCCACCAATAGCGGACAGAGTTTTTTCAATATCCCGGTGCCGAATGTAACCGGTGGCCCCACAGTATTTATTGGGCCATACGTTATCGCAAGAGATAATCCGAGTATTCTCTATGCGGGGCGTGACTTAGTTTATAAATCGACCAATGGCGGGTCAAACTGGAATGCTACCGGTGGCGGAACCGCCTTAGATGGGAATCCGTTGTTAGCAATGGCCGTTGCTCCGCAAAACAGTAACATTGTTTATGCAGCCACCGCTCCCCTGGTGGCCGATCCCGGCGTTTTTCGTACTGTAAATGGCGGCGCTGCCTGGGCAAATATTACCGGGACATTACCCAATCGTTTTCCCGGCGATCTAACGGTTGACCCCAGTGATGAAGCCACCGTCTATATCACCATGATGGGATTCGGTAGCTCGCATGTGTTTAAATCGAACGATTACGGTGCTACCTGGCAAGATATTGACAATGGACTGCTTCCCGATCTACCAACATCTGCGGTCGTTGTCGACCCGCAGGATCCTGACCATATTTATATCGGTAATGATCTGGGCGTTTTTGTCTCCAATGATGGTGGGATAAGCTGGGAACCTTTCTTCGATGGTTTACCGGATGCGGTTATTGCAATGGATTTGAGTATTTCCCCATTGAATCGAAAATTAAGGGTGGCGACCCACGGCAACGGTGCCTATGAACGCGCTTTACTGGGACCGTCCGTTGGTATAGCTGATCATGAACTGGCAATCACTGAGTTTCACCTGGATCAAAATTATCCCAATCCCTTTAATCCAACAACAACTATCGTCTTTACGATCGGTAAAATTTCGCCAGTCTCTCTCAAAATCTATAATGCGCTTGGCCAGGAAGTTAAGACACTTATTAATCATGAAAACAAGAGTGCGGGCCAGTACCGGGCAATATGGGATAGCAGGGATAATAATGGCAGAAAAGTTGCTTCGGGCGTCTATATCTATCGCTTGGAAGTAGGGGAATTTGTGGTATCGAAACGGATGGTATTAACAAGATAATATAATGGGAATGTTGCAACCAAACCTCCCTGTTGTTTGTTGCTGCTGAATCACTTCCTTGTGCAAACCTCAGCAATTGCAACATTCCCAACTCATTATCTGTTTTACTTACCGAACTCCCAAATAGTATCGACTAAGTAAAAGGGATGTAAAGAAAATTAAAAAAAGAATTTCATATGTCAGCGCAAAAGCCCTGGCGTTGATGCTGATTTTGAAGAACACCAAGGGATGATGGGGATGAATATCAACTTATGGCCGGAAATCATTCCCGCTGTTGCCACACCGCCACATAGCGGTGCCTATGACATGGCCAACCATGTGGTTGGATTGGAAAATCGTATGGTTGAGGAAAAAATGTGGCTGTAGATAGGAACATTGAATATAAATTCCTATACTTCGGAAGTTCTTGCTATATGTAGGAATAAGAATTGTTTGCAGTCTACCTCACGTTAATTAGCAAAAGGACAGTTAGTGGCTTTTATGGGAAGAGGTGCAAAAAGATATTTCTCCCCCGATGAATATTTACTGTTAGAAGAAAACAGGCAGATTGAGAGCGAATTCTATGACGGAGCGATTTTTGTCTTTGCGGGTGCATCCATTAATCATTATCGAATTGTGAGCAGTTTGGGGTCAAGTTTAAATTTTGCTTTTAAAAACAAAAATGGAAGTTGAGATTTCTCCAGAATTAAATGCGTTATTAAAATCGTTGATTGGAAACGAGCGCAGAAAAATTTATCAGCAGATTGGCAAGAAGTTGCCCCATACCTTCCGTTTCAATCCTCTAAAAGGTGATATCCGCGATCAGCAGGCCCTTTTTGAGGAACAGGGATTTCGTTTTTTCCCTTTAGAAGGGCGGGAAAACATTTTTCAAATTACCGAACAGCCATATCCGATTGGGAAAAGTCTATCCCACTTCTTAGGACACATCTACGTTCAGGATATTGCCTCCATGCTTCCCGCTATTGTTTTGGACCCCCAACCCGGCGACTGGATATTAGACCTTTCCGCTGCTCCCGGCTCGAAAACAACCCAACTTGGCGCATTAATGCAAAACAGCGGTGTTCTTATCGCCAACGATATTGTCGGCAAGCGCCTGCGGGCTTTGGGCAAAAATATCGAGCGATGGGGACTTTGCAATACGGCTATCTACCGCTGGTATGGCGAACAGTTTGGCAACACTTATTTCCAAACCTTTGACCGGGTTCTTCTGGACCCTGCTTGTTCGGGATTAGGCACCTTGCACAAGAATCCGGAAATACTCTCCTGGTGGACCCCTGCCTATTGCGATCGTCTCTCCCAAACGCAGCAGAGTTTGCTCATCAGCGCCATTAAATCTCTGCGACCTGGCGGTGTAATGACCTACTCTACCTGTACCTTGACTCCTCAGGAAAATGAGGCCGTGATAGATTTTGCCTTGCAAAATTATCCGGTCGAGGTAGAAGAAATTAACCTCTCCGGAATCAAAAGTTGGCCCGGCTTGACCAGTTATGAGGGACAACATTTTCATCCCGATTTGTCCAAAACCATCCGTTTGTACCCATTCGATAGAATTAGCGAAGGATTCTACGTGGCCCGGCTGCGAAAGACCGATACAATGAAGGCGCCGTCACCCGAACGACAAAAAAAGCCCCGGAAAGTTGGGTTTCTTTCCCGTACAACTTCCCCGGTAAAAAAGTATCTGGATTATCTTTCCGGCCGATTTGAAATACCTGACTCAATATTGGAAAATTTTGCCTATACCCTGAAAAATGATATTTTCTTTGCCAGCAAAGATTTTCATCAATTCCTGTTTTACGGAAAACCGCTGCAAGTCGGTTTACCATTAGCCCATACCATGACCCAGGCTGCCAAACTCAACACAACCGGTGCTCAAATTCTGGGGGAGTTCGTGCAAAAACATCTTGTCGAACTAGATGATTTGAAAACCCTGGAAAAATTTATTAATCGGGATGGATTAGATATTCTTGTTGACAACAGCGGACAATTTGTTGTAAAATATAAAGAATGTGGAATCGGCTATGGGATTGCCGAAAATGGGCGTTTGAAGAGTCAATTCCCCAAAGCAGAATGGCCCTTTGAACTGAGCGAGAGTGAGTAACTTTGGGTAGGCTTTTTCAAAAGGATTTATTGGGTTGGGAGATATCGTGCGTTTAGCGTTTTGGTAGTCAAGTGTTATCGTGTTTGAAGAGTGGGCTGAAAGTGAATGGTTCCATAGAAGACTACTTGAACACCTTCGTAACTAAACACGCCAACGCCAAATGAGTAACATATGTTGATAAGTTTAAACAAATTTTGTAAGCAACACAGACCGTACCGATAAAACAATTTTTTTATGAGATTAAAACTCACCATTTTAATGATGTTTGCCCGATTGTGCTGGGGAAGCCTGGTAAGTCCCCTGTATTGGCGAAACTATGTAATGAAATTTTTCCCTCCTCCCCGTAAATCCGTTTACAAACAATTATTGACCAATTCTTTTTCACGGAACTAATTCGCCACAAAGATTGCCGGAACATGTCCCTTATTGGGGTGGCTGCAGTTCTTTGGAGTTAGAGGATTGAATAATCTCCAAATTTTCATTAAAAATATAGTCCTTTAAATACAGGTTATACCCTCTGGTGACGACTTTACTTGTATCTGTTTTCTGGCGGGCCTGAATCACCGAATTCAAACGGGTGGGCAGGTATCTTCCTGCTTCCTGATTATAGTCAATCCGCACCGCCATTCCGCTGCTAATTCGTTCGTTTTCATAAATTTGACTGTCCCATCCCATACAAATCCACTTATTATCTCTTTCGTCATAGAGGGGATAATTCACAATCTTTTGGTTTTGCGCCCGCCAGACGACCCGCCCCAACTGTCCGCCCCGGGTAAAGGTCTGGCGAATGTTAATCTGCTGGCCGTCTTCATTTAACTCAAAGCGAACCCCGACTGTATCCTCCATAAATTTTACTGAGGCATCGGACGGAATTTCTTCTAAAGGCGAATAGATCAGAAACTTTTCCAGATCCAATAGTATTCCGCTGAATATATTTTTCAATTCTTGCATACGGGTTAAGGCTTCGCGACGCAGCGAATCGCTCAATTGTGTCGGCAACGGTTTGCGCACGTAAAACCGTTGTTCTCCGGTCCAGATAAATTTCAATGGATAAAAATGGGAGCTATCACCTTTATCTTTAATGAAATTGATATAAAAATCAGAAGAGAGCTGGCAGGAAAAATTTTTAACATCCGGTTGTTTGATGTAATGGTAATAAGTGTCTACTTGATTTCTGAATTTTTCCAAATTGTCTTGTGAAAAACCAACCACAGGCAGAATTAAACTGGTAACAATCATTAACAATCTTTTCATAATCAACTTCCCGCTTTTTACTTCAATTTCTATGATTTAAAACACATGTCGCAGTAAATTATAATTTTGATAAATATCATCCACATAGTCAATAGTTTGTTCATATCCGTAAAAATATCCGTAGGTGGGTAGTCCCTGTTCCCAAACTTCCAGATGCAGTTTCCAATCTTCCGCCGTCAACAGTGGAAGACACTGCTTTATGGCTGGCCAGGTATGGGGATCTAAATTCTTATACCTGGCAATATCCTGAGCGTCTACAATCCGGGCCGGTCCACAATTATAAGCAGCCAGCGCCAGTTTAATACGATTTTCGTGGTCGGCGTTCTGAAAATGATTGAGTTGCTTATACATATGATATATACCGGCCGTAATGTTTTCCCTGGGATCCCGGGCAATATATTGAATGTCCAGTTCCCGGGTAATTTCGCGAGCAGTCCTGGGCATTATTTGCATGAGTCCCATGGCTCCCACATGACTTCGCGCATCTTCTTTAAAACGGGATTCCTTGAGAATTTGAGCGATGATTAACCGCCAATCGATTCCGTATCGTTTGGAATATTTGCGAATGATCGGATAATATTCTTTGATTTTCATGTAAATTTGGGAGGATAGATGTCGCTTGCGAAATTCGGCCAGTTGCCGATGGCGAGCCTTCTTCTTGGCAATTTCCCTTTCGATCATGGAAACCAGGGTATCTTGTTTTGCCAGGGCTGAAACAGGAGGGCCGGAATTGCTCTGACAACCGGAAACTAACAGTAAGCATAACAAGCATAAGAGGAGTATATCCCCCGCATGTCTGAAAAAATGCTTCATAAATCGATTAATTTAAACTCATCCCTATAATTAATCCCACAATTAGTCCTGTCATAATAAATATGCCACAAACGACAACGCCCACTGCAAGGTTCCCTTTTTCTAATTCAGTAGGGATGTGAAAATGGGTGACTTTATTAAATAGCTTATAGGTCACAATCGCGGCGATAATTCCAATGATAACGCCCCCAACTGCATAGAGCGCATTTAAGATTAATGGAGATTCATACCACATTCCAAACATGGGATTTCCCCTTTCATGTGATTTAATATCGGTTTATACCCTGAAACTATTATGACTTATTTCTAAATATCTCTATTTTGTGATCATTATGTTGTTGGGTTCACCGTTCTTCCAAAGAAATGCCGTTGGCAAAGGTTCCCGGTTAGAGACGTTGTTTTGTTCATACTTGTTCACATAATGAATACAGCCTCTTTTTGGATTTTCATAAAATTGACCCTGAACCTTAAACTTCTAAACCGGGACCCTGGGTAGTTACTGATTGTTTTCCAGTCTGCCCAGAATAAAATAAGTTAACAACGCCATGGCAGCCGCCTCTAAAAACAATTCCGCACCGATGGCCAGGCCAATGGCGGCCGTGACCCATAAGCAGGCTGCCTCGGCAACAGAAGCCAGCGAGCCTTTCTCCCCGATAATAACTCCCGCTCCGAAAAAACCGATCCCGATCGCCACGTGCCTCACCATTTGACCGGGATCGCCGGCAACTTGCTGCGATGCCACCAACATCAACAAACAGGTTCCTGCGGTAACCAAAATATAAATCGGGACGCCGACAAACTTGCCTTTGACTCTGCGACGCATCCCAATCAGTGTTCCGCAAAGAACAGCCAAAAGCAATTTCAATACGTTGCTGAGCAATGGTAACCAATCCTGCATTGTTGTTTTTGGGGGGAGTTTAATTAAAAATTACTTAAAGAGTCAAATTGTTTTTGCTTTTCAGAGAACAACTCTAACATCCCTTGCTGGTAAATAGCATAGTCTTGAATTTTTTTTGCCAGCACCGGATCGTCGGTTAATCGAGTCTGGCGGTGAACAATTTGACGATCTTCGATGCCGGGAAATTGCTCGTAGATGCCTTCCAGATAAGCCTGAAACCCGGTATTATCTGTGCGATGAGCCCAGAGATTCAGCAGGGGAAGTAAGGCGTTAATCACAAATTGTTTGTATCGCATCGTACCCACATTATGGCGGGGTAAATGCTTAAATCGGTAAAGATAGGCCAATGCTTCCCTCAGTTGGGGGGCAATGGCTGCCCGTAAACAGAGTTTCCAGCTGGAAAGGGTTTCGCAAAGCGACTTTCGTTCCATTGCGGTGGCCAGAAGCTTTTGGAAAAGGCCTGGTGATTGATGTTGATATATTAATTGAGCGAGTGCGGCTAAGCGAATGACGGGGTGGTTGTTGGGACGAACTCTTGAAAAATTCCAATCCGTCATTTTAAGCAGGGGAGCAACACCTTGTTGGTTGTACTGGTGATAGAGGTCTTGCATTTTATGGATCGAGGGGCTTTGCCGCTCATTTAAGCGATTGCTGAAACAGGCAGGAATCAAACCGCCGCGCATTACCAAATACATAAATATGGAGAGCGGCGAGCGAATCAGAGGGGATAACACCGCAAAGATGTGAGAAGGCGGGCACTCCCACAACAATTGACGAAAGGGGAATTTATTTTTGGAATATCCGAAAGTTTCGGCCAGGGCGATGAACAGCACGTCTTCAAAGGAATAGCGCCTGCACCAGCTCTGTAAGCGATCCATTTTTCGAAAAAAGCGTCGCTCGGCTAAATCGATCATTAATTGCGAAGTCAGCGGTTCGGATAGAGAAAAGTTTGCATTTTCTGCTTGATGCTGCCGCTCGAGCCGTTGCATCTCGGCTATCCAGGCTGCTTCGGATAAAGAGAGGTGGTGCCTCAGACAGACGTTGGAAAACCGGTGTCCTAAATCAGCTGGCAACGATTTTCCGCTATCCCAGAGGAGATGCAGTATCACCCGACGATATCGCTCGTCCTGGTGATGGCCATGAAGAAACCAATCTTGTGCGGCAAGATGAAATTCAACATCTCCCTGATAACGGATTCCGTTTATTTCAATAGTCGCATCCAACACATCGGGGCCGTTATCATAATTTTGTCGACCGTGATCAATGATGTTAACCCGTTCCTGATTGAGACCAATCAGCGGCGATCTCAATAGATGAGATTGGAAATAAGTCCAGGACAACCAATACTCGGGAATTTTAATTTGTTCCAGAAGGTCTTGTGCCAAGAGGTCCTCTCTTGTTATATTACAATCGCAATATAACAATTGTAATACAGTTTTCCAACTATTATTTCAGGGGAGTCAGCATGATGGACAAGAATGCAGTTGGCAAGCGCCTGCAACATATTATGAAGCAGGCTCAAATCACTCAAAAAGAATTGGCCGGACTTCTGGATATCAGCCAGCCGGCAGTTTCGACTTACTTACAGGGAAGAATACCGCCCCCGGAAGTTTTACTGAAAATAGCTGAGTTGGGAAGCACCACAGTTGAGTGGATATTAACCGGCAGGGATGCCTCGGCACAATCCCCCCATCGGGTGCGGGAGAGGCAACCCGTATATGGCAATGAATCGGTCCTGGTATCGTTATGGAAAAAATTGCCTGAAAAAATTCAACGGGATGTGTTAAACTTGTTGCGGCACCTGGCGGAAACAATCGATTATAAAGTATAAGAGTGTTAAAGTGCATGAGTGTTCTGGAAAACTTTAATCCTACGCGGAGGAATCACATTGGCATCTCTATTATTCCAATATTCCATTGCTCCATTTCTCCTACCCTCCACCACTCAAACACTTTAACACTCTGAACACTTATTCAATACTGCCGCTCCTGCAAAAAACGGGTGATTGAGTAGAGTTGGTTGTTCTCATCTAAGGGCAACACCCGTTCCAGTGCCGCAGTGGCGGCCACCATATGTTGATTGGCAATGGCCTTGACCTGATCCACGACACCGATTTTCTGAAGCGCCTGTTGAAAAACGGGAAATGAGGAGAACCGGTTAATTTCAGAAGGGTATTTTTTCTGTAAATCAGAATTGGATTGCAGAATTTCCTGGTATTTTAAGGTGATGTAGGTTTTTTTGTCCATGCGGAAATCACTGCCCAATTTCTTACCCAGCTTGGATTCATCGGCGATGAAATCCAACAGATCGTCCTGAATTTGAAATCCCAATCCCAGCGAATACCCGTAATGAGCCAACAATTCAATTTGTTCCTGGTTGGCCCCGCCGCAGATAGCACCCAGCGAACAGGCCACTTTAAACAACCAGGCGGTTTTTTTACCGATCATCTCCATATACTCATCCAGGCTGACCGAGGAACGGCTCTCAAATTCCTTATCCAGAGCCTGTCCTTCGCACACTTTTACCAGCGCCTCAGTGAATATTTTGACTACCGAATCCAAATATTGAGGTGGGGAATGCATCAATTGTTGCAACGCCAAACCGATTAAGGCGTCTCCAACCAGAATCGCGGTTCCGTCATCGTATTTCACATGCATTGTCTGATACCCCCGACGCAACTCATCCTGATCCATAATATCGTCATGAATCAAAGTAAAATCGTGAAAAAGCTCCACCGCTGTCGCTGCCGGCAAGGCATCTTCCAGCTTACCGCCTACCGCCTGAGCAGCGGAGGCTGTCATTAAGGGGCGAATTTTCTTGCCGGGGAGTTGCAAAAAGTAGAGAATCGGCTCGCGAAGGGAGGAGGGCAGTTCGGAAGCGACGCTGGAATATAATCGGTGTTCAATCGATTCGATTGGCTGTTTGAATTGTTCGGGTAAATCCACAGGAAATTATCTATATATTTATTTAAATTCTCCAATAATTTGTACTATTTCATCCGAGGTTTGAGCGCTGTGCAGTTTTTGGGTCACACCGGTATTTTGAAAATTGCGGGCGATCAAGGCTAATATTTGGATGTGCGGCCCGCTGGTGTCCATCGGCGACAACAACAAGAAAATAAAATGGGTCGGTTTACCATCCAGAGAATCAAATTCTAATCCCTGGCGATGCAACCCAAAGACGACTACGATCTCGTCCACCGCTTCCGATTTCGCATGGGGAACCGCCAGACCGTTCTCAAAACCGGTAGACAGATATTGCTCTCTCTCGATCAAATCCTGGAGCGCTTTTCCCCGATCGAGTATCTTGCCGTTTTTAACCGCCACATCGAGAAGATTCTCGATCACTTCGAACTTGTCCTGACTGTTAAGATTCAGCTCGATCAGATTGTCATTCAATAATTCTACCAAGTGCATTCATCCCTCGAATTATAGATTAAAAAATGTAACATTCCCTTATATTAAAAGCAATTTTAATTATTCAAATTTGAAGCAATACGGTTAGTTGTGAGTTCAGTTTAACCATCCGGCTGTTATCGGATTAAAATCATTTTTCTGCTTTGCAGAAATTCTCCGGTCTTCAAACGGCATATATATATGCCACTGCTAACCTNNCGGTATATGTATATGCCACTGCTAACCTTTTGCCCTGCATCATTCCTTCCCCCCCATCTGATCTGATAGTTTCCGGCACTCTGTTCCTGACGTACCAGTGTGCGAACTTTTTGTCCCGGCAAATTATAAATGTCCAATTCAACATTACCAGCAATAGGCAATTGATAGGGTATGGTTGTGACCGGATTAAAAGGGTTGGGGTAATTTTGATGAAGGGCAAAACCGGAAGGCATCTCCGGAATGGAATTGTCCGCCAGGTCATTCACGACGCCAAAGTATGCCCTTCCGATCAGAGAGGTATCCAGCACAAATGGATTCGGTTTACCATCTTGTTGAGTGGCAATCCGGGTAGTGCGGTGCATTTCTTCCGCATCGACCGGGTCCTGTGAATTCCAGGAACGAAGGATGTTTTTTTGAGGTGGGAAAAAAGTGGTATCGGATTGATCGCGATACATGGTGTAAAAGTAGAACATGGCCCGGGCAATGTTGCCCTTGTGGTCTTCACGCGGCTCAAAACGGAGCTGAAACTCCACTTCGCTGTATTCATCGATATGTTGGGAGGGTATGCTGCTTTGCTGGTGAGCCAATCGAAACCAGCGATCGGTAAGGGCATCGGGGATGTCATCAAAGGGATAATTGGCGCGGGCGTTGTTGACATCGATACGGGTGGGAAAAAGATGGTGGAGATTGGCGCGGGCATCTCCGCTGGAGCCCAGACTTTGCGGCCAGGTATGTTCGGTGTTGAGTCCGGCATTAAATGCCACTGTCCGGGGTGGATCTGACGAATTGGGGTCGATATAAACCATAAATCCGGTGTAGACACAAGTGACGCTGTCATTTTCGTTGTCCAATGTTCCGAACATGAAATCGCGGGCGCCTGCATAGCTTAACACGGTATTCGGTTTATAGTCGTTCACCAGGCTGTCCAATAATGCTTCTCCATAGATACCGGGGAAAATGACATTTTGCGCCCAACTCAGGGAGCCAAGCAGCAGAATGATTAAAAAGGTATTTAGAAATCTCAGATACACCCACATTTCCTTTGCAATTTCTCCGATTCTCCCCTTCACCGTTTCGCCCTGTCAAAATACACAGTCAGGGAGTCTATTTTCCCACGGCTGTGGGGCATTGTTCTCAGGGTCGATACAGTTTCCCCTGCCAGGCGTCCCGGTCTTTCATTCTCTTTACGATGTCCTGTTGAACAGTACTGGCCCCCACGTTCCACAATGGAGCGAGTAAATGGCGGGGATGGGTTTCGCCAACCAGGCGTTGAATGCGAATATCGGGACGAAGCCGCTGCAGGAATTCGACAACCAGATCCAGGTATTCCGCATAGCCGAGCACCGGAAAAGGATTTTTTTTGTATTCCGCTGCCAATTGCGTTTTTTTAACGATATGTAGATGATGTAGCTTGATAGAGCCGATGGGGTAGCGTGAGAGCACTTCAGCGGTGTGCAGCATCTCTTCCTTGCTTTCACCCGGTAAGCCGAGAATTACGTGAGTACAGATGTGAATACCCCGCCCGGCGGTCATTTCCACCGCCTCTGCCCATTCTTGAAAAGTATGCCCGCGATTGAGCCGTTCCAGAGTTTTATCGTAAATGGATTCGACTCCATATTCAATGCTGATAAAGTAATCTCTGGCCAGCTCTTCCAAATAAGCGATCTTCTCTTCATCCACGCAATCGGGACGGGTGCCGATGGCCAGACCCATTACCTGGGGATGGGCCAGCGCCTGTTCATATAAACCCTTTAAATATGAAAGCGGCGCATAGGTATTGCTGTAAGCCTGGAAGTAAACCATAAACTGATTGACCTTATAACGCCGTCCCACAAAGTTAACCCCGGCCTCCACCTGTTCGGCGATGCTCATCACCGGTTCGCAATAAGGGGGCACAAAACTGAGGTTGTTACAATAGGTGCACCCACCATAGGCTTTGCTACCATCCCGGTTAGGGCAGGTAAATCCGGCATCCACGGAAACTTTCTGAATGCGTCCCCCGAAACGCTGCTTGAGATAATCTTTATAAGCATTATAGGGTAGCGTGCTTTCCCAGGGAAAAACCTGCGTTTTTACTGAGGTGGCTTTCTGGTCGTAATCTATCATGAATAAACCTAACTGATTTTCAATATCTACTTCTTTTTATCAACAAAAATATAGAGAATAAATATGGCGGTGTCAATTTTAAGAAACTTTATCCTTTTTCCTTTTGCCTTTATCCTTTTTCCTTTTGCTTTTTCCTCCGCTTTTCGTATTTTCGCATCTTAAATTGCCGACTTAGTGACGATGCTTAACCTGACTTTGAACAGCTTCTAAGACCACTAAATTGTCATGCTTCGATTATGCTACAACAATTGCTCGGTTCGCTTAACCGCCACCCCCAGGTTGTCTCAACTCGCTTCCTTTTTGTTATTATTGATCCTGCTGATATCTCCGACCTCACTCTGGGCCACTGAATCCAAGGCACCATTTGCAGTGGAAGTTCCCCGGGTTGTATTAACCGATATCAATTTTGAGATAACGCTGCGTCCCGAATTTACCTATTTTATGCAGGAAGATAGCCTGGTGAATTATCAAGTGCGGGATAGTGCTACCGGACAGATTCTTGCCAAAGGAACTGCCAGGTTTAATATCGGAAATCCGCTGCCGGTCACCATTTCGGAACTGAATTTGGCTTCTGCCGGCCCACATACGTTATTGGTTAGCCTGGGTGGTTATTCGCAAAAAGTCGGCACCCGGGCGCTTCCGGCTTTTCTCAGCATATTGCCACCCCTGCTGGCGATTGTGATAGCACTGATTACCCGCCAGGTCATCGTGGCCTTGTTCGTGGGTGTTTGGCTGGGGGTGAGCTTTGTCTATTCCTACAATCCGTTACGGGGATTTTTACATACGCTGGATGAATACATTATTCAGGCCTTAGCCAATCCGGATCACGTCTATATTTTGGTTTTCAGCCTGACGCTGGGAGGGATGGTCGGCGTGATTACCCGCTCCGGAGGAACCCAGGGAATTGTGGAAAAACTATCTCGATATGCTAAGAATTCTCGCGGCGGCCAGTTCTCCACCTGGCTGATGGGAATTTTGATCTTTTTCGATGATTACGCCAATACCCTGATTGTGGGGAATACCATGCGCCCCCTGGCGGACAAATTGCGCATCTCCCGGGAAAAGCTGTCTTACCTGGTGGATTCCACTGCCGCGCCGGTGGCCAATATTGCCATCATCTCCACCTGGATCGGGTATGAAATCAGCCTGATCAGCCAATCTTTCGATGCCCTGGGAATTGACAGCAATGCCTACATCACTTTTATTCAGACCATCCCTTACAACTTCTATCCGCTATACACATTACTGTTTGGATTATTGGTCGGATTGTTACAGCGGGATTACGGCTCTATGTGGCGAGCCGAGCATCGCGCCTCTACTACCGGAAAGGTATTGAGAGACAACGCCATCCCGCTGGCCAATTTAGCTTCCGATGAGATTGTTGCCGATGAGAAAACCCCGAAGCGTTGGTATAACGCGCTGGTGCCGGTGCTGACGGTCATCATCGTGGTGGGGATCGGGCTATTTACCACCGGATGGTCGGCGGGATTGGCCAACCTTTCGGCAGAAGCGGCCGCCGAGGGTAACACGCTGGCCGAGGTCTCTCTGATTCGAAAGATCAGCTCTATTGTGGGTGAATCCGATTCTTTTGCGGTGTTGATGTGGGCTTCTTTTATCGGTAGCGTTACTGCCATTGTCATGGCCATTGCGCAGCGATTGTTGAGTTTGCAGCAGGCCATGGATGCCTGGGTGAATGGAATCCGCACCATGATTATGGCCGCGATTATTTTGACCGCAGCCTGGACCATCGGCAGTATCTGCGGCGACCTCTTTACCGCCGATTATGTGGTTTATCTGACCAAAACGTTTCTCTCTCCGCACTGGTTGCCGCTGCTGATTTTTCTGAGCGCGGGGATCATTGCTTTCGCTACCGGCACCTCCTGGGGCACTATGGCCATTTTAATGCCCATTGCCATTCCCCTCGCTTACAAGTTTCCCCAAGCCGATCCCACTATTGATGCTGCCCATGCCCTGGCCTTGATGTTGAGCACCACCGCGGCGGTTCTGGCCGGGGCCACTTTCGGCGATCATTGTTCGCCCATCTCCGATACGACCATCATGTCGTCGATGGCCTCCAGCGCCGACCATATCGATCACGTGCGCACCCAGTTGCCTTACGCCCTCAGCAGCGGCGCAATTGCCTGTGTGTTCGGTTATATTCCGGTCGGGTTTGGCATCAACAATTGGGTATTATTGCCAATCGGATTTTTAGTCACATTTTTGGTAGTCCGCTTTGTGGGAAAGAAAATTGCCGTACGCGAGCCTTAAAGTTTTACCAAACTTTCAAAGTTGGGTAAAGCTATGCAAAGCGGATAAGCGCCGTTACGCCAGGTCTCTACCAACGCTATCTCAA
>JABAHQ010000269.1_pt2 | contig 15412 bp, 19 predicted proteins | sample 7062091 | NCBI WGS metagenome assembly JABAHQ01 (sample SAMN14534359, study PRJNA622989) | marine sediment metagenome | biome: marine biome [ENVO:00000428]; feature: marine pelagic biome [ENVO:01000023]; material: deep marine sediment [ENVO:00002113] | place: India: Gulf of Kutch | collected...
CTGACGCCGACATCGCGCGGCGCTACGACGAGCGTCTGGTGCAGCCTGAGCTGCTTTCGCTGGGTAGCGATTTGCGTGACCGATTGTCGCAGGTCATCGAGGCGGTGTTGAGCCTGACCGGCCAGTCGGATCTGCTCGATCACAGCCCCAAGACCCAGGAGGCATTCAGTTTGCGCAATACCTACCTGGACCCGCTGCACCTGATGCAGATCGAGTTGCTGGCGCGTTCCAGGCAGCGGCAAGGCCCGGCGGAGAGCCCCCTCGAGCAGGCCCTGCTGGTCAGCGTGGCGGGCATCGCGGCCGGTCTGCGCAATACCGGCTGAGCGCAGCAACGGGCGCTGACGGCGGCGTCATTGCACGCCGCCGTTGTGCGCAACTCGCGTCGAATCGCCGCATTTATGAGGGCCGATAGACCTTTTCGGGACGGCTTGTGCCGCCCCGGTGCGCTGTGTATCGTGTTCAACCTTTTGTCGCATGGCGGCAAACCAGAATTTTTGATTCGCCAGCGACGAGCCGGAACGGCCCGCTGGCAATCGCCCCTTCCAAGAAACTCGAGGATTCATCCATGCGTGTGATTCTGCTGGGAGCGCCCGGTGCCGGCAAAGGTACCCAGGCAGGCTTCATTACCAAAAAATTCGGTATTCCGCAGATCTCCACGGGCGACATGCTGCGTGCGGCTGTCAAGGCTGGCACCGAACTCGGCCTCAAGGCCAAGAGCGTGATGGATGCAGGTGGACTGGTATCCGATGACCTGATCATCAACCTGGTCAAGGAGCGCATCGCGCAGCCCGATTGCGCCAACGGTTTCCTCTTCGACGGTTTCCCGCGCACCATTCCCCAGGCCGAGGCGCTGAAGGAAGCGGGCGTGCGCATCGACAACGTGATCGAGATCGCCGTCGATGACGAGGAAATCGTCGGCCGTATCGCCGGTCGTCGTGTACACCCGGCCTCGGGTCGCGTCTATCACACCGAGCACAACCCGCCGAAGGTTGCCGGCAAGGACGATGAGACCGGCGAAGAGCTGATCCAGCGCGAAGACGACAAGGAAGAGACCGTGCGTCATCGCCTGTCCGTCTACCATGCGCAGACCAAGCCGCTGGTGGACTTCTACCAGAGCCTGGCCGCCGCCGAAGGCACGCCGAAGTACAGCCGTATCGAAGGTGTCGGCTCCGTGGAAGAGATCACCGCCAAGGTGTTCGCTGCCCTGAGCTGATCATTTCGAGCGACACGCGTCGATGATGCCCGTATCCCCGGATACGGGCATTTTCGTTTCCGGCTGCGTGACGCAACCCGGTGCGTGAATACGTTAGAATCGGCGCCTTTTTCACCGACCGGAACGCCCTGATGACCACTCTGCTGGCCCTGGATACCGCCACCGAAGCCTGCTCAGTCGCGCTTTTGCATGACGGCAAGGTAGCGAGTCACTACGAGGTGATCCCGCGCCTGCACGCCCAGCGTCTGCTGCCGATGGTGCAGGCGTTGCTCGGCGAAGCCGGCGTCGCGCTGTCGGCTGTGGATGCCATCGCCTTTGGCCGCGGGCCGGGCGCCTTCACTGGCGTACGCATTGCCATCGGGGTGGTGCAAGGGCTGGCGTTCGCCCTGCAGCGCCCGGTGTTGCCGGTGTCCACCCTGGCGACCATCGCGCAGCGGGCCTGGCGCGAACAGGGCGCGACGCAGGTCGCTTCCGCCATCGACGCTCGCATGGACGAGGTCTACTGGGGCTGCTATCGCGAGCACGGCGGTGAGATGCAGCTGGTCGGTAGCGAGGCCGTGCTTCCGCCCGAGCAGGTCGTTCTGCCGCGCGTTGCCGGCGGCGACTGGTTCGGCGCCGGCACGGGATGGGGCTATGCCGAGCGCATGCCGGTGGCGGTGCAGGGCTGCGACGCCGCCTTGTTGCCCCATGCCGACGACCTGCTGCGCCTGGCCGCGTTTGCCTGGCAGCGCGGCGAGGCACTGGAGGCCGATCAGGCCCAGCCGGTTTACCTGCGCGACAACGTCGCGACGCCGAAAGGAATCAAATGACGCGAGCCGTTGCCAAAGCCATGGCCGCCCGTTAGAGTCGCCGGGCCTCTGATCGAGTCCAATGATGCGCGTCGATAGCTTCTTCCCTGTCCCCTATGCAACGGATCGTTCTGCCCGTACCGGCAGGGCGGCGGACAGCTATGGCGAAACCCAGCGCTTGGCGCAGGCTCAGCGCGGCGTCGATTCGCGCGCCGGGCAAGACTATCAGCCCCAGGCCGATCGCCCGCAACAGCGGGTCAACTCCAGTGCGCTGGTGGAGCGCTACGCCGCCTTCCGCTATGACGAGCCGCAGCCCGAGCGGCCGCTTTCCAGTCGGGTTGCCCTGGCCCTGGCGAGCTATACCAGCACCGCCAGCATGCCCGTGGATCTCGACGGCACCGAGGTGCTCGGGCTCGACCTTTACGCCTGAGGCGCTTTCTTCTGCCGCAGTTTCCCTATTTTCTCGGTTGCCCTTCCTGGAACGAGAGTGCCTGGCTCGGCTCGCTCTACCCGCCGGGTACGCCGGCGTCCGAGTTCCTGGCCGGCTATTGCGCGGTATTCAATACGGTCGAAGGCAATACCACGCTTTATGCCTGGCCATCGGACGACAAGGTCCAGCGCTGGGCCAGCCAGATGCCGGACGACTTTCGCTTCTGCGCCAAGTTTCCCCGAGAAATCAGCCAGGCCGAGAATTTGCCCGCGGCGCTGGATGCGGCGCAGGCGTTCCAGCGCCTGCTGCAGCCGCTTGGGCGGCGGGTGACGCCGTTCTGGCTGCAGCTGCCGGCCAGCGTGGGTCCGGCCAGGCTTGCAGAACTGGCCGCCTTCATCGAAGGCTTCGCGGCGCCGCTGGCCATCGAGGTGCGCCATCCGGCCTTCTTCGACAAGGGCGATGGCGAGCGGGCGCTCAATCGGCTGCTGCGTGATCGTGGCGTGGAGCGCATCTGTCTCGACAGTCGGGCGCTGTTCAGCTGTCGCTCAAGCGATCCGGCGCTGTTGCATGCGCAGAGCAAGAAGCCGCGTCTGCCGGTGCGGCCGGTGGCGTTCAGCGATTCGCCGCAGCTGCGGTTCGTGGGGCATCCGCAGCTGGAAGCCAACGATCCCTTTCTCGCACCCTGGCTGGACAAGGTGGCGGACTGGATCGAGGCGGGCAAGACGCCGCACGTCTATCTGCATACGCCGGACAACCACCGCGCACCGGAACTGGCCATGCGCTTCCACCAGCTGCTGAGCGAGCGGCTGCCCGGCATGCCAGCGCTTGCCGCCGTCCGTCAGGCGCCGCAGCTGTCGCTGTTGGACTGAACGGGCCGCCTGACCAGTTTTGTAAAACACCGCGTTCAACTTCGCCGCTGCGTCGTTGCCCATAGGGTATGACCTTCGGCCGATTCTTCCTTGTTCTGCTGATGCTGCTGGCCGGCTTCGTGCTGGCGGTGCGGCAGGAACTGATCGATATCCCGCCGCGCTGGAATCCCTGGGCACCGCTGGATATTCGCGAGCCGCCGAACCTGCTGACCTCGCTCAAGCTTCGCCGCCTGCAACAGGATCGCTCCCTCTGCGAACAGGCGCTGGCCACGGCACCGCTGCGTTACACCGCTGTGCCGGACAGTACGCCGGAACCTGGCTGCCCGGTGGAGAACAGTGTGCGGGTGCAGGGTTCGGACGTGCGTTTCAACGGGCCGTTTCTGGCGACCTGTCCACTGGCGGCCGCCTATGCGATGTTCGAGATGCATGGTCTGCAGCCGGCCGCGCAGGCTGTGTTCGGCCAGCCGGTGGTGCGTATCGATCATTTCGGTAGCTTCGCCTGCCGCAACATCGCCCGCAGCAATCGTCGCAGCCAGCACGCCAGCGCCAATGCGCTTGACCTGGCCGGCTTTCATCTGCAGGACGGCACGCGTATCACGGTGGCCAGGGACTGGCAGGGCGAGGGCGACAAGGCGCGTTTCCTGCGTCAGGTGCGCGATGCGGCCTGCAAGGCCTTCAACGTGACGCTGGGGCCGGAATACAACGCGGCCCATCACGATCACTTCCATGTGGATATGGGCGGTTTCGGCATGTGCCGTTAGGTGTGCCAGCCCGGACGTCCACCGGCCTGCTCTGGCACAATGCGCCGCTTTGAATCGATCTCGGGTGCCCCATGTCCGCAAGCAATCCTCTGGTTCGGGTCGAGCCGCTCGCGCCGTCATTCGCCGCAGTCGCTGGCCAATGGGCGCAGCGCCTGGGTTTGCCGCAGGAGCTGGCCGAGGCCGAGTTCGCGCTGCAGGTGGGCGAGGCCGGTCTGCAGCTGCAGCTGCTCGAGGCACAGGCGCCGGGGCCGGTGCGGGTGGACTTCGTAGAGGGTGCGGCGGCGCATCGGCGCCAGTTCGGTGGGGGCAGCGGGCAGATGATCGCCAAGGCAGTGGGCATTCAGCCCGGTATCCGACCGCGGGTGCTGGACGCCACCGCCGGGCTCGGGCGCGATGCTTTCGTACTGGCGACGCTGGGCTGCGAGGTCAGTCTGATCGAGCGTCAACCGTTGATCGCGGCGCTGCTGGACGACGGCCTCAGCCGCGCGGCGGCGGACGCCGACGTGGCCGCCATCGCCGCGCGGATGAGGCTGCTCGAGGGCAACGCCATCGAGCTGATGCAGCAGTGGCGGGGCGAGCCGCCCCAGGTGATCTATCTCGACCCGATGTTCCCGCACCGCGACAAGAGCGCGCTGGTGAAGAAGGAGATGCGCCTTTTCCGTCCCTTTGTCGGCGACGATCTGGATGCGCCGGCGTTGCTCTCCGCTGCCCTGGAACTGGCCACCCATCGGGTGGTGGTCAAGCGGCCACGCAAGGCGCCGCCCATCGACGGCAGCAAGCCCGGCTACAGCTTGGAAGGCAAGTCCAGTCGCTACGACATCTACCCGAAGAAGAAGCTGCAGGCCTGACCCCGGTGAGCAGATGACGCAGCGCCGGATTCAGCCGCGGTAGGCGCGCAGAAAGAGGCCCACCGCATCCGCCACATGCTGATCGCTTTCCGCCTGGCTCGGTACCTCGGCATAGCCGATCAGCAGGCGGAAATGTTGCGCGCCCTTGATCAGCGAACAGTAGTGTTCGGCGGCGCGCAGCGGGTCGTCGATGCGCAGCAGGCCCAGGCTGTCGGCCTGGCCGAACAGCTGCTGCAAATCCAATAGCAGCTGCTGCGGACCGGCGTCGAAGAACATCTTCACCAGGCCTGCGTTCTGCGTCGCCATGGCCACCATCACCCGATGCAGGCCAATGGATTCGGGGCTGTTGACCAGCTCATGGAAGGCACGACCGATCTCCAGCAGCAGCTTCTCGATGTCGCAATCGGCCTCCACCTGAAACAGGCGCCTCGGCAGTCGCGTTTCGCAGGTGGCTTTCACCGCGGCGCAGAACAGCGCTTCCTTGTCCTTGAAATGACTGTACAGCGTGAGCTTGGAGACACCGGCTTCACTGGCGATGGCCTCCATGCTGCTGCCTTCGTAGCCGTTGCCGAGGAACAAAACCTGCGCCGCAGCGAGGATCGCCTCGCGCTTGGCAGGGTCCTTCGGGCGGCCGGGGCCGGGCGAGGGTGAATGATTCTCTATCATGGGCGTTTTAATACTGGACTGGCTGGTACGCTATTTTTACTATACCGCGCAGTATAAGTATTCCAATCCGTTTCGCGACAGAGAGACCTTCATCGTGTTCCGACATGTCCTGTCCTTCGCCTCCGTGCTTGGCTTAGCGCTCACTCTGACCGCCTGTGGTAACGGCGAGCCGCCGCAGCAACTGCCGCGGCCGGTCATGGTCGTGCATCCGCAACCGGCCAGCGAAGCGCGCGAGAGCTACCCCGGCGAAGTGCACGCGCGCTACGAGCCTGAACTGGCCTTCCGCATCGGGGGCAAGGTCGTCGAACGCCTGGTCGAAGCGGGTGACCGTGTGCGCAAGGACCAGCCTCTGGCACGCCTCGATCCGCAGGACGTGCGCCTGCAGCTGGACGGCATGCGTGCCCAGGTGGCCGCAGCGGAAGCCAACCTGCGGGTGGCCAAGGCGGAGTACGACCGCTATCAGGCGCTGCTCGGTCGTCAGCTGGTCAGCCAGTCGCAGTTCGACAATGCCGACAATGCCTACCGCGCCGCGACCGCCCGACTGCAGCAGGCGCGGGCTGAGTTCGACGTGGCCAGCAACCAGGTCGATTATGCGGTGCTGCGTGCCACCCGCGATGGGCTGATCGCCCAGCGCCGCATCGAGGTCGGCCAGGTGGTGGCGGCCGGTCAGACGGCCTTCGTGCTGGCGGCCGATGGTGAGCGCGAGGTCGCCATCGACCTGCCGGAGCAGTCTCTGGAGCGCTACCGGGTCGGTCAGGAAGTGGAGGTCGAACTCTGGTCGCAGCCGGGCCGGCAATACCGCGGCCAGATTCGCGAGCTTTCACCGGCGGCCGACGCGCAGTCGCGGACCTATTCCGCCCGCGTCGCCTTTACCGAACAGGAAGTGCCCGCCGAGCTGGGGCAGAGCGCGCTGGTGAGCATCCGCCGTGACGGCGACGTTGCGCTGGCGGTGCCGCTCTCCGCACTCAGCGCCGAACAGGGCAGGGCGTACGTCTGGCGGCTCAGACCCGACTCCACCGTGGAGCGTGTCGAGGTCCGTACCGGTGCGTTCGGCGAGCAGCTGGTGCCGGTGCTTGAAGGGCTCGCTGCCGATGACTGGATCGTGCTGGCCGGAGGGCAGATGCTCAGCGACAACCAGCCGGTGCGGCCGGTCGATCGCCACAACCGCCCCGTCGAGCTGGCTGCCCAGGAGTAACCGCGATGCGCTTCAATCTTTCCGCCTGGGCGCTGCAGAACCGACAGATCGTCGTCTACCTGATGCTGCTGCTGGCCCTCGTCGGTGCGCTGTCCTACAGCAAGCTCGGGCAGAGCGAGGATCCGCCGTTCACCTTCAAGGCCATGGTCATCCAGACTCAGTGGCCTGGCGCGACGGCCGAAGAGGTTTCACGCCAGGTCACCGAACGCATCGAGAAGAAGCTGATGGAGACCGGCGAGTACGAGCGCATCGTCTCCTTCTCACGGCCGGGCGAGTCCAACGTCACCTTCATGGCGCGCGACTCGATGCGCTCGAAGGACATTCCCGACCTCTGGTACCAGATACGCAAGAAGATCGGCGACATTCGCCACACGCTGCCCCCGGGCGTACAGGGACCGTTCTTCAATGACGAGTTCGGCACTACCTTCGGCAACATCTACGCGCTAACTGGCGAAGGGTTCGATTACGCGATCCTCAAGGACTATGCCGACCGCATTCAGCTGCAACTGCAGCGGGTGAAGAACGTCGGCAAGGTCGAGCTGATCGGTCTGCAGGACGAGAAGATCTGGATCGAGCTTTCCAACGTCAAGCTGGCCACCCTCGGCGTTCCGCTGGAAGCCGTGCGTCAGGCGCTGGAGGCCCAGAACGCGGTCAGCGCCGCCGGTTTCGTCGAGACCATCAGCGACCGGGTGCAATTGCGCGTGACTGGTAGTTTCGAGACGGCCAAGGAGATTCGCGACTTCCCCATTCGCGTCGCCGGTCGCACGTTCCGCATCGGTGATGTGGCCGAGGTGCATCGCGGTTTCAACGACCCGCCTGCGCCGCGGATGCGCTTCATGGGCGAGCCGGCCATCGGCCTGGCGGTGTCGATGAAGAGTGGCGGTGACATCCTGATACTGGGCGAGGCGCTGCAGCAGGAATTCGCCCGGCTGCAGCAGGAACTGCCGGCCGGCATGCAGCTGCGCAAGGTCTCGGACCAGCCCGCGGCGGTGAAGACCAGCGTCGGCGAGTTCGTCAAGGTGCTGATCGAGGCGCTGGTGATCGTACTGCTGGTGAGTTTCTTCTCGCTCGGGGTGCGCACCGGTCTGGTGGTGGCGCTGTCGATTCCGCTGGTGCTGGCCATGACCTTCGCCGCCATGAACTACCTCGACATCGGCCTGCACAAGATTTCCCTCGGCGCGCTGGTGCTGGCGCTGGGGTTGATGGTGGACGACGCCATCATCGCGGTGGAGATGATGGCCATCAAGATGGAGCAGGGATTCAGCCGCATGAAAGCAGCGGGCTTCGCCTGGACCAGCACGGCCTTCCCCATGCTCACCGGTACCCTGATTACCGCCGCCGGCTTTCTGCCCATTGCCACCGCCGCGTCCAGTACCGGGGAATACACCCGGTNNGCTCCGCGCCGCCAGCTTCGCCTGGACCAGCACGGCGTTCCCGATGCTGACCGGCACGCTGATCACCGCCGCCGGTTTCCTGCCCATCGCCACCGCCAACTCCAGTACTGGCGAGTACACCCGTTCGATCTTCCAGGTCGTGGCGATCTCGCTGATCGCCTCCTGGATCGCTGCAGTGATGTTCGTGCCGCTGATCGGGGAGAAGCTGCTGCCGGACATGGCCAAGGCGCACAAGCAGAGCGGCGGCGACGGCCACGATCCGTACGCCACACCGTTCTACCAGCGCGTGCGGCGCGTGGTGACGTTCTGCGTGCGCCGCCGCAAGACCGTCATCCTGCTCACCCTGGTGATCTTTGCCGCCGCCGTGGTGCTGTTCCGCCTGGTGCCGCAACAGTTCTTCCCCGCGTCCGGCCGTCTGGAGCTGATGGTGGACCTCAAGCTGGCTGAAGGCGCCTCGCTGAAGGCGACCGAAGCGGAGGTGGCGCGGCTGGAGCAGATGCTCAAGGAACGGGCCGGCATCGACAACTACGTGGCCTATGTCGGCACCGGCTCGCCGCGTTTCTATTTGCCGCTGGATCAGCAGCTACCGGCGACCAGCTTCGCCCAGTTCGTCGTGCTGGCCGACAGCATCGAGTCCCGCGAGGCATTGCGCAGCTGGCTGATCAAGCGCATGCGCGAGGACTTCCCAAGCCTGCGCGGCCGCGTGACGCGGCTGGAGAACGGCCCGCCGGTGGGTTACCCGGTGCAGTTCCGTGTCACCGGCGAGCACATCGATGTGGTGCGCGGGCTGGCGCGGCAGGTCGCCGCCAAGGTCGGCGAGAACCCGCACGTGGCCAACGTCCATCTGGACTGGCAGGAGCCAAGCAAGATGGTGCGCCTGAACGTCGATCAGGATCGCGCCCGTGCGCTGGGCGTGAGCACCGCGGAGCTGTCCGGCTTCCTGCGGCGAACCTTCATCGGCAACAGTGTCAGCCAGTTCCGTGAAGACAACGAGCTGATCGAGATCCTCCTGCGGGGCACTGAGCGTGAACGGCTCGAGCTGTCCATGCTGCCGAGTCTGGCGATTCCCACCGAGAGCGGCCGCAGCGTACCGCTGTCGCAGGTGGCGACGCTGGAGTACGGCTTCGAGGAAGGTGTGATCTGGCACCGCAACCGCCTGCCGACGGTCACCGTGCGCGCCGACGTCTACGGCGACGAGCAGCCGGCGGCACTGGTGCGTCAGATCGAGCCGACCCTGGCGGACGTCCGTGCGCAGTTGCCTGGCGGCTATCTGTTGGAGGTCGGCGGCACGGTGGAGGATTCCGAGCGCGGCCAGCGTTCGGTGAACGCCGGCCTGCCGCTGTTCGTCATCGTCGTGATGACCCTGCTGATGGCGCAGCTCAAAAGCTTCTCGCGCTCGGCCATGGTCTTTCTCACCGCGCCGCTGGGCATCATCGGTGTTGCATTGTTCCTGCTGCTGTTCGGCCAGCCGTTCGGCTTCGTGGCGATGCTCGGTACCATCGCTCTGTCGGGAATGATCATGCGCAACTCGGTGATCCTGGTGGATCAGATCGAGCAGGACATCGGTGCCGGGCAGGCGCGCTTCAGCGCCATCGTCGAGGCCACCGTGCGCCGCTTCCGGCCGATTGTGCTCACCGCGCTGGCGTCGGTACTGGCGATGATCCCGTTATCGCGCAGCATCTTCTTCGGGCCGATGGCGGTGGCGATCATGGGCGGGCTGATTGTCGCCACCGCGCTGACGCTGCTCTTCCTGCCGGCGCTGTACGCGGCCTGGTTCCGGGTTCGCGAAGGCGAGGCCAGCGCCCACTGACGGCGCCTATCGGGCGCGCCCGACAGGCGCGCTCAGATGCCTGTGGCGTTCAGCAGGCATTCGGCGGCGGCCTTGGCGTTCAGGGCCTGCTCGCCGGGCCCCTCGATGTGCGCCATGCTCAACGCCCCTTCGAGCAGGTACTGCAGCTGCCGCGCCAGCTGCAGCGGCTGCGGCGCGTTCAGACGTTCCAGCAGCTCGCGCAGGTAGGCGAGCAACTCTGCCTTGTAGGCTGACGAGCGACGATGGATCGGATGATCCCGATCGTGATACTCCGCCGCAGCGTTGATGAACAGGCAGCCGCAGAACGCATCGTTGCCGTGAATCATCCCGTGCAGCCCATCGAAAATGCCCAGTAGCGCTTCGCGCGGCGGCAGCCTGGCGGCCCGTTCCCGCAGGCGCGTCAGCATCAGTTCGTGACGGGCGTCCAGCACGGCGAGAATCAGCTCGTCCTTGGACTTGAAGTGCTTGTACAGGGTCATCTTGGCCACGCCGGACTCGGCCAGGATGCGGTCGATGCCGGTGGCGTGATAACCCTCGCGATAGAACAGATTCTCTGCGGTGTTGAGCAGCTGGTCGCGCTTGTTCGATGCCATGGATACCTCCTGCGGTTCGACCATTATGCGGGAGCGCTCGTCGCTCGCTCCAGCTGTCGTTCCTTCGTGGTGCTTGCAGTGTACAGACAGGTCTGTCTATTATCCAGTCACACCCATCGCAGAGGGCAACACTATGAAGCTCCATGACCTGACGCTGTCCGGCAATTGCCACAAGGTTCGCCTGTTCCTGAGCCTGATCGGCCAGCCGGTCGAGCGGGTGCCGGTGAACCTGTTGGCCGGCGAGCACAAGCAGCCGGCGTTTCGCGAGATCAACCCGCGCGGGCAGATTCCGGTGCTCGTGAAGACGGCGAATTTCGACTGGGAGACTCCCAGGCGATCCTGGTCTATCTGGCCCAGCGTTATGCCCCTGATTGGTACCCGCAGGACGCCGAGACCCAGGGCCGCATCGCCAGTTGGCTGAGCTTCGCTGCCAACGAGGTGCAGCACGGTCCGGCTACCCTGCGTCTGGGCAAGCTGTTCGGCCGGCCCATCGACGAGTCGCTGGCCCAGGCGCGTGCCGCCAGCGCCTTGCGCTTGCTCGAACGGCATCTCGCGCAGCACGCCTGGCTGGCGCAGACGAGCGCGCCGACCATCGCCGATATCGCCGTCTACCCGAACGTTGCGCTCGGAGGCGATGGCGGGCTCGATCTGCAGGCATATCCGGCGCTGCAGGCGTGGTTCGGGCGCATTCGCGCGTTGCCCGGCTATGCCGGCATGCCGGGGTTGTAGCCGCCATGAACGCACATAGGGTGTGGACGCCCGGTGGGCGCATCCGGCGGCTCGGCGCATTGCTGTTCCTTGCGTTGCTGGGGACGGTGGCGTCGGCCAACGCCGTAGCGGAAGGGTTGCGCTTCAGTCTGGTGAGGACGGCGCAGAGCGAGAGTGGCGACTTCCTGCTGCGCCGCGGCGGTTGGCAGCCTCAGCCACAGACCCAGCACATCGCCATCCTGATCGAACATCGAGGTACCCGTCTGCTGTTCGGCACCGGGTTGGGGCGGCAGATCGACGAGCAGCTGGGCGCCGAACTGCCGTGGCGAACCAAGCGCTACGGCGAGGTACAGCCGGTACGCGACCAGCTGGAGCGGGATGGGCTGGCGATCGACCGCATCGTGCTGGGCTGCGTGCGCTGGGAGCATGCCTCCGGATTGGTCGACTTTCCGGGCGTGCCGGTGCTCGCCAGTCCGGACAGTCTCGACTACCTGCAGACGGCGACGCCACCAGCGGTACTGCCGAGCCAGTTCCGCCATCCGATCGACTGGCAGCCCCTGCAGTTCGATCCACGGCCTTATTTCGGGCACGCGCAGAGCCTGGACCTGTTCGGCGACGGACAGCTGGTGCTGGTACCGCTGGCCGGACACGGCGCGGTTGGCCTGTACCTGACCCTTGCCGATGGTCGTCGCTTTTTCTTCCGCGGCGACCGCCCCGAGCAGGATGTCGGCGGTGCGCAAGGCATTGCGACGTTGCGCGATGCCGACACCCTGGCATCNNGTGCAGTGAGATGGAGGGCTGAAAAAAAAATCAGCACGGCCAGGGGAAATATGGGCGATGCTTGAAGCAGGGCAATGGGCGATCACTCGATTCACGAAGTGTCGATCGCCCGGCCCGTGCCCAATGGCCGAGTAGGTTCGCCGCCGTGAAGACAGATAGCTGCGCGCCCCTGGCAAGTGTCGTCGATCTGCTGCTGGACGCGATCTGCGTCGTCGATGCGCAAGGCAACTTCGTTTACGCCAGCGCCGCGTGTGAACGCATTTTCGGCTATACGCCGCAGGAGATGCTCGGCAAGCGGATGATCGAGATGGTCTATCCCGAAGACCGTGAACGGACCATGGCCGCGGCCCGCTCGGTCATGGCCGATCAGCCGCTGCTGCACTTCGAGAACCGTTACGTGCGCAAGGACGGCGGCGTAGTGCACATCATGTGGTCGGCCTGCTGGTCGACCGATAACAAACTGCGCATCGGCGTGGCGCGCGACATCACCCAGCGCAGGCAATCCGAAGCGATGCAGGCGGCGCTCTATTCCATTTCCGAAGCGGCGCATGGCGCGAAAGATCTGGCCGCGCTGTATCAGCAGATTCATCAGACCATTGCGCAACTGCTGCCGGTGGACGATTTCATCGTCGCCATCCGCAATACTGCCAGCGGCGAACTCGCCTATCCCTACCAGGCGCTGGCGCTCGACGCGACTGCTCTGCCGGCGGAGCCTGCGGCGTCTCTGTGCTTTTCCGTTCTGCATGGCGCACAAGCGTTGCGCTTCAACGCCGACTCAATGCGTGCGCTGGCGCTCCCGCTCGGTGACGGGGATCTCCACGCCTGGTGGTTGGGTGTGCCGCTCAACTCTAGCGAGGGCGTGATCGGCGTCCTGTTGCTCAAGAGCACCGCGGCGCCCTACACCGAGAAGGATCAGGAGCTGTTGCAGTTCGTTTCCACCCAGGTGGTCACGGCAATCGAGCGCAAGCAGCTCTATGCGCGTCTGGAGCGCATGGCGCAGTACGACGAGCTCACCGGTCTGCCGAACCGCGCGTGCTTCCGCGATCGACTGAGCACGGCGCTGGCACGGGTGCGGCGCAACGGCGGGCGCATCTCCTTGCTCTACCTGGACCTGGACCGGTTCAAGCAGGTCAACGACACCTACGGGCATGGCGGCGGTGATCAGCTGCTGCAGACCGTCGCCGAACGCCTCGGCGGTTGCGTGCGGGACACCGATACGGTGGCGCGGCTGGGCGGTGACGAGTTCGTGGTATTGCTGGAAAGCATCATCGACGCGGAGGACGCCCAGCGGGTGGTGGCCAAGATCCGCGGCGCCTTCGAGGCGCCGTTGCCGATTGCCGGACACAGCCTGGAGATCGGCATGAGCATTGGTATCGCCCTCTACCCGGAGGACGGCGAAGTGGAGGCGCAGCTGCTCAAGCAGGCCGATGAGCGCATGTACCTGATGAAGAGCGGCCGCGGGCAGCTACCGGTGGATTGCGCCTGAGTTGGAAGCTCAGAAGGACTTCAGCATCCTGCCCAGCAGCTCCATCGCTTGCTCACTGCGGGTGTCCCATGGATGGCCATGGTTCAGCCGCGCGCAGTGGCGAAAGCCCTGGGTGGCCGAGAAGATCGGCCCCGGCGCCAGGCTGATGCCCTGGGCCAGCGCCAGTTGCAGCAACTGCAGCGAGTCCACCTGCTCGGGAAATTCGAACCAGAGGAAGTAGCCCCCAGAAGGGCGCGTAACCCGCGTGCTCGCCGGGAAATGGCGCGCGGCGGAGGCGAGCATCGCGCCCTGCTGCATCTCCAGTGCGTGGCGCAGCTTGCGCAAGTGGCGGTCGTAGCCGCCATGCTGCAGATAGTCGGCAATGGCGGCTTGGGCCGGCACGGAAGGGGAAATGGTGGTCATCAGCTTCAGCCGGGTGATCTGTTCGGCGTAGCGGCCGCCGGCGACCCAGCCGACCCGGTAGCCGGGCGCCAGGCTCTTGGAAAACGAACCGCAATGCATCACCAGGCCTTCGCGATCATGGCTCTTCACCGGCTTGGGCGGCTCGCGGGTGAAGTACAGCTCGGCGTAGACGTCGTCCTCGATCAGAGGCACCTGATGGCGCTGCAGCAGATCGTAGAGCTGCTGCTTCTTCGCCTCGCCCATGCTCGCGCCCAGGGGGTTCTGCAGGCTGCTCATGAACCAGCAGGCCTTGATCGGCAGGTGCGCCAGGCGATCGGCGAGAATTTCCAGATCGATGCCTTCGCGCGGGTGGACGGGAATCTCCACCGCTTTGAGCTTGAGCCGTTCCAGCACCTGCAGCGTGGCGTAGAACGCCGGCGACTCGATCGCCACCAGGTCACCCGGCTCCGTCACCACCTGCAGGCAGAGGTTCAGCGCTTCCATCGCACCTGTGGTGATCACCAGCTCGTCCATCGGCAGCATCACGCCGCTGACCATGTAGCGCAGGGCGATCTGCCGGCGCAGGTCCGGGTTGCCCGCGGTCATCTCGGCGATCACTTCGCGTGCCGGCATGTCGCGCACGCTTTGCGCCATCGAGCGCGCCAGGCGTTGCAGGGGAAACAGCTCGGGGCTGGGAAAGGCCGAACCGAAGGGTACGGTGGCCGGATCACGCAGCGAGGCGAGCACGGAGAAGACCAGTTCGCTGACGCCCACCTCGGTGGTTTCCGCCGGGCGGGTGCTGATGTCTGGTTCGTGCAGCGGGCGCTTGGCATGTTCGCGAACGAAATAGCCCGAACGCGCCCGCGCCTGGATCAGCCCGCGGTCTTCCAGCAGGTAGTAGGCCTGGAACACGGTGGACGGGCTGACGCCATAGGTGCGGCTGGCGTGGCGCACCGAGGGCACCTTTTCCCCGGGGGCGAGTACGCCGCTGCGGATCAGTTCGGCAATCTCATCGGCGAATTTCTCGTAACGCTTCATCGTGTCCGGGCCGTGGCGGTTGAGCATGGCCAGTCTACTGGCGTAGCGCCGCGATGGGGGCGACGAAGGTGCTCGGTGTACTCACCCGATTGTCCGGCTCGGCCAGGTCGCTGACCTCGAAGCGCAGCTCGTGGCTGAAGTCGCGGGCGTTGTCGAGCAGTGCCACGCTGACCGGCAGATCGGCGATCTCGCCCGGTGCCAGGCTGATCTCGCGCGGGCCCTGCAGCTCGAAGGGGCCGCCATCCAATGCCAGCGCGTAGCGGCGCGGCTGCTGCGTCTTGTTGATCAGCTTGAGGCGATACATGTTCTCGATCTGGCCCTGCATGTTCTCGCGGTACAGCGTGCGGTCGCGGGTGACGTCCAGCTGCAGCTGCGGCCGCACGTCCAGTGCCCAGATGAAGGCGGCGATCATCGCCGTCATCGCCACCGCATAACCGATCAGGCGCGGGCGC
>JABAHQ010002722.1_pt2 | contig 15389 bp, 19 predicted proteins | sample 7062091 | NCBI WGS metagenome assembly JABAHQ01 (sample SAMN14534359, study PRJNA622989) | marine sediment metagenome | biome: marine biome [ENVO:00000428]; feature: marine pelagic biome [ENVO:01000023]; material: deep marine sediment [ENVO:00002113] | place: India: Gulf of Kutch | collected...
ATCTCTGGAATTAATCGAATCGAGAAAGCTTCTGGGTTGCAATATCCGATTGCATATGTGGAACCATCAGTTATCGTTTCACCATCGGATTCTAATTCATACGAATTTGGAATCTTGTTTGCTAGAACAATTCCTGTAGTCTTTGAAAAAAAATTTCAAGTAGTAATTCAAATTTCTTCTCCCTTAGTTGCGTTTGGATTAAAAGGAACTATTCATGCAATCTTGGCACATGAATTCCTCCATTATCTTGATTTAATCAGAAAGATCTCAAAAATGGATATGATCTCTGATGAGTTAACAGGGAATTTGTTTGAAAGTGTTTATGCAGATGAAACCAGGCTTTTTGAACCAAGTGCAGTATTCGACGATCGAACATTGATTTCTCATATTACGAAAAGATTTCCTGCCGGTTTTAGAGACTTTAAACTTGAAGATAAAACTATGAAATATTGGATAGAAAAGGGATTCCCAAAAACAAATATTTCTCTTGACACAAATATAGTTAAACTCTCTGCTGAATCTCTCTCCAAGATAATCATAGATGAGAAATTATCTAAGAGATTAGAAGAATTGGAAGTAAAGAGTGAGAAAGTAAGAAAACGTAAGTACTTGTAACTGTCTATATTAACAGATTAAGATTAATCGATTTTTTAAATTAATTTCAGTGGATTTATGAAAAATTAATTCAGCTTACTCTTTTAAAAAACTGATTCTAGTTAATTCGTGGATTATTTGTTACTAAACTCAGTATATCCACACTTGCCACAAGTTAGCCTGTTTTTGTGTTCAGACATAAAGACTCCTTTACCACATCGAGAACAGGTTTTCCTAACACGAGTTAATTTCTCATTTTCTACCTTGTAATATTTGGAAACACTAGGACTCGACCCTTTCTTTCCTGTCATTGTTCTTTCTTAGCCTCTTCTTTAATTTCTTTTTCGTCTGGTTTGTCTTTAGTTTCATCGGATTCTTTCTTAGTTTCAGGTGATGTTTCCTTTACTTTTGCATTCTCTTCTTGAGATGTGTCTTTTGCAGCCTGTGCTTCTTCTAGTTTCTTTTTAGCTCTATCAATTCGTGAAAAAATCGTTGGGTCTACATGTTTCTTAGCTAATTCCTCGTCGTCGTAAACATAGAATTTGCCAGTTACTACCGCATTACCCACATGGTTTTTAAATTCAATTGGTATTACCACTTTACCATCTATTTTCAGTTCCTTTGTGATCATGTCAGTTGCTTCAAGTTTTTTCAGCTTGCCTGCAAGTCCATTAAAATTACATGTAATCTCTCGTCTTGAGAGAAAAGTATTGTTAACGTCTTCTACCGTTTCTATTACTGACATGTATTCCAAATCTTCCAGATATTTCATATAAATCTTGATTGAAAATTAACAAGAAATTTATGAAATTTGTATCTAATCTAATTGTGGAACGTTTTATGGTTCATCTACAAAATGATGGTTACTTGCCTAGTGATGCTAATTCATTATTACAAAAAGCAAGAGATCTAGCTGGCCAAATCTCTGTTACCATAAGGGATTCTAGAGTATCATCAAAATATCTTGAATTTGACGTATCTATACAAAAAGATGAGTTAGAACCTTTGCTTTCACGATTAAAATCACTTGGTAAGATTGATCATGCAAAAGAAGTTATAGAGGAAGAAAAGGAAAAGAAAAAAGCTATTGATGAAGGTGTTTTCTTTTTCAATAATGAGCGATTCTGGGAATGCCACGAGGTTCTAGAAGGGGTATGGAAGAAATGTTATGAAGGGGAAAAAGATGTTGTACAATCTATAATACTAGTTGCAGCAGCCTTTGTACATTTTCAAAAAGCCGAGAATAATATTTGTATTTCAATTTTACAGAGGGCCATTGAAAAATTGGGCAATACATCTGGAATGTATCACGACATTGATTTGGATAAACTTCGTTCTAAAGTATCAAAAATAATAGAAACCGAAGAAATCACAATTTTTGAGATTTAATCAGTCCCAAAGATCTGGTTATAACATCTGCTCCTTGTATTAATCCAATTTGTCCTTTCTTTGCTTCTTTCTCTGTCATTCTTTTTGTCCCGTCGTGTTTTATAAAATCAGCAGAAACTAGTAGCGGAACAGGATCATCGCTATGTCCTTTATTTATACAGGGGGTAGAGTGATCTGCAGAGACAACAATTGCAACTTTATTGGTGTCAATATTGTCGATAAGGGTCTTGAAGAATCTTTTATCAATTTCTTCAATATTTTTTGCTTTACCTATTGCATCGCCATCATGACCAAATTCGTCTGGTCCCTTGAGGTGAACGTAGATCGCATTTTGTGTTTCCATTGTTTTTGCTGCAACTCTTGCTTTTTCCTCATAGTCTGTTAATCCGCCAGCCTCAAAAGCTTTCATTTTTAACACTTCTGAAATTCCCAATTCAACTGGCATATCTACTATACAGGAAAAATTCATTGAATATTTATCATTGATTGGTTGTACCAATGGAGCCTTGTTTCCTGCATCTCTAAGTAAGATACAGCTAAGTAATTTCTTTCCATTCTGTTTTCGTTTTTTATTGACTTTACTGTCTTTCATTATCATGATTGATTGTTGTGTGAACTCGTTGACTAGATCAGCTGCAACTTTTGCTTGTGGTTCTTCTATCAATGGAAGACATTTTTCAATCTTAAGAAAGTCTCCTACTGCTTTTGCGATTCCCATCCCGTCTATCCTTGAATATGCTGGATCCGTATTGGTTATCTCTGAGGATAATGCTTCATCTTCTGCCCTAATTCGTACAGTTACTCTATGGCCTATGGTTGGGGCAACTACAACCGAAGTATTTCTGCGTGAAAATTCTATATTGCTTTCAATCTCTTCTGCAATCTCTTCTGCATCCTCTCTTTCAACATGCCTGCCTGCACGGCGATCAACAATTATCTCCTCATCGTTTAAGGTGGCATAATTTCCTCTCAATGCTAAATCGCCATCTTTAAAATCAATTCCAACACCAATTGCCTCAATTACCCCTCGTCCAGCATATTCAGAATGGCTGAATTTGTATCCTAACATATTGAATACTGCGATGTCAGATTCAGGTGCTATTCCTTTGCCTACTGAAATTACTTCTCCGAGAACCCCTTTTTTTGTAAGCGCATCAAGATTTTGTGTGTTGGCGTATTCTAAAGGTGTTTGTCCATTTAAATCAGGGTGTGGTAAATCACCTACACCATCCAATAATACGTAAATCATATGAACGCTAGAGTTTTCCATGATCTTAATTCTCTAAAAGTCGACTTAATGTTGTCTGCTTTAAAGCTTGCAAATTAAAATTATATATTTTCTAATTTTTTGGAATTATTTTTTCATGAAATCATTTTTATGAATGTAATAGCAGGTACGTAAAGGTTAAAACATACAATTGCCGTTCGTTAAAACATGGGGGGGATGAGAAAAGACTATGTTTCTGAAAGGTACATGATCGTTTCAAGCAATAATAACAAAGTTTCGGATCCAAAAAAATCTCCCTTCTTACCAGGAAATGAATCTATGACTAATCCTTCAGTATTGTCTTTGGTTGCAAAAGATGGAATGTTACAACGTTTGCAAGACAGTGAGGATGAATTCGTCCGTGATTGGTCCATTCGAGTTTTTGAAAGTAAAAATCCAATTGTCTCCATTGAAGCGGAAAATACCTATAGTGACAGACCACATTATAGCGAACCTGCATATGGTTATCATTATATCATAGTAGCTTCTCCAAAACAAAAGGATTCATTTTCCACCATTAGCGTAGAACAATGGTCCAACATTTTGGTAGTGATTCAGGACAGGCTTAGATGGCTTTATACTCAAAAAGGAGTGACTTATGTAGCCATTTATGCAAATCAGGGAGAAGCTGCTGGAAGCCAAAATCCTCATCCTCACCTAAATGTTGTTACTTTTTCAACAATTCCGCCCTCTATTGAACAAGAAGCCGAGGCTTCTCATAAAATTCTCAATGAGAAAGGTGTATGTCCTATGTGTCAGACTGTAAATGAAGAGACAGGAGGCAAAAGGCAAGTGCTGCAGACTGAAGGTTTCATTTCTTTCTGTCCTTGGTCTCCTACCTATCCATACGAGTTTTGGATTTGTCCTAAGAAACACACCACCAGTTTTTCAAAAATAACACAAAAAGAAATCAACGATCTCTCACTTATCTTACGAGCTACGCTTGGCGGATTATCAAAAAGTATCAAGAATCTTTCATACAATTTGGTATTTCACTTATCCCCCGAAAAGAAAAACAGTAGACAAATTCATTGGCATATTGAAGTTTATCCTATTACAAAATCATTATCTGGTTTGGAAAGAGGATATGGTGTATACCTAAACGACATCTCTCCAGAAAATGCAGCAGAGAAACTAGGCTCTTCATGTAGAAAAGAGCTTGCCAACTTGGTAGGTATAGTATAATCTGAATCATTTATTTAACAATCTGTGATTGTTAATACTATTGGCTGTTGAAAAATACATTGCGCTAGCTAGTCTAGGTTTATTTGTAATGTTTGTCGGAGAAATGATTACTCTTTACACCTTTATGATTGAAACTCCAAAAGATATACTTCTTGAACCCAATCCCAAAATTTTGCAATACATTTCAATTGGTGTTGCACCAGCGTGTATTTTGGCAGGTGTTTCGTTTTTGATGTCTAGACGTTATGGTTCTAGACCTATTGGTGCCATGATCATAGGAGGCGGTGTAATACTATTAGTTGGAATGGCATATACTAACACTTTGATTGATAAAATGAATCCAGAATACCTGATCAGCTCAGTAACCATGTCTCCTCCAGTATTCATGGTAGTTTCGATCCCAGTTATGGTTGTTGGAGCTCTTTTATTTAGAGTACGAAAGCGAAAGAAACCCAAAAAATATCTTTAAACGTGATCAAACCGCATAGCGTGAGCGTGTTTCTTGAAGCCTAATTTTTCATAAAATGGTCTGACATCATCGTCACAATCTAAAATTGTCTTGTAACAGCCCCTCTCCTTAGAATAATCTAAGGCGTATTTGACCAATTTCTCTCCGGTTTTTTGCCCTTGGTATTCTTTATTCACTACTACATCTTCTATATGGCCAACTAAACCTCCATCATGGATGAATTTGTTCTCTATCAACAGGGTAATCGAACCAATTACTTTCTGATTTAAAATTGCTACAAAAATATGGTGGTTTGAAGAAGATAGAATTTGTCTCAATATTTTAACTGCTTTGGATTTATCTATTGTGCTTGCCTTCCGCAAAGAATCCAAAGATTCCAAAAAACCATTGAACAAATCTCCCTCTTCTATTTCTCTAATCTTAATTTTTTCCATTTTAGGATCATATTTTTCCTAATTTTTCTAGATACTGTTGGTAGGCTTTCCTATACGATGATTTATCACCAATATCGGTGAAGCCTTTTTTTGTTAGAAAACCATTTACTATTTTTTTTCTAGTCATCGATTTTTTTACAACCTCATCCATTCCGATTGGTTTACTTTTCGGTATCAAATCCATAACATTTCGTTCCATGACATAACAGCCTATGTTTATGTTTACTTTAATTTCTGGTTTTTCATTCCATGCTTTTACTTTACCGTTCTTATTTGTTTCAATAACGCCATAAGGAAGATTGGTTTTGTATTCGTAGAGGCCCATGGTTATGAACGCCTTTTTTTGCCGGTGACTTTTTATCATGCTTCTCAAATTGAAATTAAAAATCGAATCTCCATACATGCATACAAAAGTATCATCAACTAGTCCTTCAGCTGTTTTTAATTGACCTGCAGTGGCTAGTGGTTTACTTGAAGTAGCATATTCTATCTTTACTCCAAAGTTATTTCCATCCTCGAAATAATCTTCTATTGTTTTACGGAGATAGCTAACACATAATATTATGGATTTAATTCCATTTTTTTTATTCCAATCAATGAGATGTTCTAATAATGGTTTTTCACCTAGGGGTAACATTGGTTTTGGGAGAAACGTTGTGTATGGTTGAAGTCGTGTTCCTAGACCACCAGCTAATATTATCGATTTCACGTCATCATTTCTATAAGTCAGTATTTATGTGCAAGCATGTAATGAAATGCAAAATTTAAAAATCCAAAACATCTGATAATTTTTTAATTACTAATTTTGGATTTTCTCCGAATACTAGAATCATTGCTTCCTTTCCAAAGTCACCTTTGTGGTATATTACATCACATGGGTTTTTCAAATTTTTAATGGCATTATTTATTCCCCATTCAATAGAGGATACTTTTTTCTTAACTTTCTTGGGTTCTGTTCTTCTATCATAAGATTTTACGGCATATCCTTTATCCTGAAACATCTTGATTAATTTGGGATCGAATTTCAAATTCACCGCGGATCTGATTTTAGGAAAATTTTTGTTTATAGTCAAAACTGCGGTTGCCACGTGTTTTGAGGCACCGTAAGTGAGTCTGCCGGTCACTGTAACATAATTTCCAGTTTTTACGATTCTTCCTTGTACTCCAACACAATCATCTAGTTTTTTTGGTTTGGGTTTTGAATAAACAAAATTAGTTTGACACTGCGGAATATGTTCTACAACATTGTGGAGTCTACAGAATTTTTTTATTCCTTGTTCTAATTCTAATTTTGTTGGATCATTGTATGGTTCCACAATGGGAATGCCCTTTCCTATTTTCTTTACATCCGATATCGATTTGACTGTGTATTCTTTTGCGAATCTTACAGCATCTGAAAAATTATTTCCTTCTGTCAAACCTACTGTTAGTGCTGCAGAAAAAGTACACCCGCTTCCATGATTTACGGTTTGAATTTTTTTGCTATTCATAGTTAAAGAAACATCTCCAGATAGGACAAAATCTGAAATTTTTGTCTTTGAAGTCTCATATCCTGTTACTACTATGTTTTTTACTCCTAACTCTTGAATTTTATAAGATGCCTCTTTTAAATCTCTATTATCATTAATCTTTATTCCGCTTAAAACACTAGCTTCCTCTACATTGGGAGTTATGGCATATGCTGTTGGTACTAATAATTTTTTGAAATCCTTTAATGCGTTTTTTTTGAGGAGTACACCACCTGTAGTAGATTTTAGTACTGGATCTAAGATTATTGGAGCTCTTGATTGTTTTAGTTCTGAATTTAAGACAACTATTGTTTTATTTGTCAGAACCATTCCAATTTTAATGGCAGAAATATCAAAATCTGAAAGGATTGATCTTATCTGACTTCTTATGGTAGAAGGAGGTAATGCTTTGACTGCAGAGAAATTAGATGTATTTTGACTAGTGATTGCAGTAATTACCGTTAATCCATAGCACCCGAGACTGTAAAACGTCTTAATGTCATGCTGTATACCAGCGCCAGCAGAGGGATCTGAACCGCCAATTGATAAAACGTTCAATATTTTAACTAAATAGGGGGAGTTTATGTTCTAATCTTTTATGGATTTGTGGTCATTTTGATTTTACAAATATTATTGATATAGTACAATGTGCTACTTAATCATGGTGAGTGTAAAAAAGGATCTGCCGATGGTGCCAAGTCCTGATTCTGTTATTTGCAGCAACTGCTTACTGCCGATGTACTATCAAACTAAAGTTAATGAACGATTTCATTGGCAGTGCTTCAAATGTGGCAAAAAATATCTTATAACTACGGATGATGGGGGCAATTCTGAAATTGAAGAAACCTGGAGCCCTCCTAGGTAGTATTGACAAAAATTGAGTATTTAGAAAAAGAGAACGAGGTCCTCAGAAAATACATCTTAATAGGAGAAATAAAGCTTTCAAAAAACTGTAGGAAATCAAATTAAATTTTGAAAACGTTCAATTTGATCAAATTTCGAAAACACTTTTTACAAAAAATATCTAAAATTCGAAACGAAAGAGTCAATTTGGAAGATACTTTGGATCTAAACCACAATTCATACAAATATAATGATTGTTTAAATCATACGTCGTTGTAAGGATTTTAAATGGTTACTCAGATGAGCTCTGCACGAAGAGGTGTTGCAACAGATGAAATGAAACTTGTTGTAAAAGATGAGGATGTTTCTCTTGAGTGGTTATTGCCCAAAGTTGCTTCAGGTTCTATAATTATTCCCAATAATAATACTAGAAAACAAAAAGTGCATCGTGTTGGTATAGGTAAGGGTCTTAAAACTAAGGTAAATGTGAATATTGGAACTTCTACACTTAATGCTAGTTTAGATGATGAAATTGAAAAAGCCAAAGTGGCGATAAAGTATCATGCTGATACTATTATGGATTTGAGCGATGGAGGGGATGTTAGAAATATCCGACAAAAGCTTTTAGAGTCTGCTCCAATAACATTTGGAACGGTTCCTATATACGAAGCTTATAACCACGGCGTCCAAGTTCATAAAAATCCAATGGATTTGACAGAAGATGACTTTCTTAATGCTTTTGAAAACAATGCTAAGGATGGTGTTGATTATACTACTATTCATGCCGGAATAACCAAGGATATTGCAAAACACATTTTGAAAGTTCAACGTTATGGGGGTATAGTAAGTAAAGGGGGAACAATTACTGCAGCTTGGATGCTGAAGTATGACAAGGAAAATCCATACTTTTCTCATTATGATTATTTGACAGAAATGGCAAAGAAATATGATGTAACTTTTAGTTTGGGCGATGCACTACGCCCAGGATCAATCTTGGATTCACATGATGAGTTACAAATACAAGAAATGATAAACGTGGCTAGATTAACAAAGAAAGCTCATGAAAATGATGTTCAAGTAATGGTAGAGGGACCAGGCCATGTTCCACTAAACGAAGTGGCTGCAAATGTTAGATTAGCAAAATCATTAATTGGTGATGTGCCATATTATGTACTTGGCCCACTAGTTACGGATATAGCTTCGGGGCATGATCATATAGCTAGTGCAATTGGTGCATCTGTTTCGGCAAGTGAGGGTGTGGATCTTTTATGTTACTTGACACCTTCAGAACATCTGGCTCTTCCAAATGTAGATGATGTAAAAGCCGGGTTGATAGCTTACAGGATAGCGGCTCACGCTGCAGATCTGGTTAAGATTCGAGATAAGGCAATAAAGTGGGATAGGGAGATGAGCGAAGCACGAAGAACACTTGATTGGGAAAAACAAATTGCCCTGTCAATAGATCCAGAAGAAGCTGCAAAAATTCATGGTAGAACAGGCCAACATCCTGGCAATAATGTTCCTTGTACGATGTGTGGAGGCGCATGCGTCTATGTTATGTTGCCACAACAAAGAAAATATGATAAAAAGAATGAGGACCTACAACAAGTTGAATAGTACTTCCCTTAAACTGGGTACTGTCTTAAATTTTGTAATTTCTTCAGGTTTTATCCACTTGTAATCCATGTTTTCCCAGTTTAATTTTATTTGGGGACTTTTAACCGAAAAGAGAAATGGAAATATCTTCCATTCATGATTTTTGTATTGTGGAGATTTTACTGTCATACAATCAGCAGAGTTTTTTAAAGTAATCTTGATTTCTGGAATGCCAACTTCTTCATAAATTTCAATTTTAGCTCTTTCTAATGGCTCTTCATTACTTTCTATTATTCCACTAATCCCTGCCCAAAGTTCTTTCATGGTTTTCACCTTCCTACTTCTTTTTAGGATCAAAATCTTTTCCTCGTCAGTTAGAAAAGAAGTTACTATTCGCGTGGCACGCATTATTTTTTCTTTTTTTCTACTGCATTTACCATTTTAGTGAGTTTTTTATAGGACTCCTCTAAGTTAGTATTTTCACGGAGTCTTTCCTGACAACCAGTGATGTATTTGATCACTTCTTCAGTTTTAGCTTCCTGAACAGATGTTAATAACCTGCCAAAATCTTTCCAGAATTCCTCCCCTACTCTTCTTATTTCTGGATTTGCTATGATAGTTTCTATAAGATCTGGTGATTCGGTCATAATACTTTCTGCCAGAATTTTTTGCGCAGTAAAAGTGGTGCCAGACATTTTTTCGGTAAGTGCTATTTTGTCATCTTTTGAGACTATACTTGCAAATACAAGGTTGACTAGATGTGTTAACCCAAGAATAACTGCTATTTTCTTGTCATGCTCTATTGCATCTATTGTTACAAAATTGGCTCCTTCAAATAGATTCTTTGCTACAGTTAACTCTTTTTTTGCATCTTTTACTGGGATTGAAATTATGTTTTGACCCTTTAGTTTCTTTGCACCTGGTCCAAACATAGGATGTACACAAATTGGATTTATCTTCGATGGCATTTTGGAAAGTGATGAAACAGTCTTTGATTTCTCAGATGAAATTTCAATAAGATATGTTCCTCTTTTCATCTCTTTTGCAATTAGTCTAATTACTTCTGGGGTCCTTCTGGTAGGTGTAGCTAACATGACATATTCTGCTTTTAATATGCTTCCTACTAGCGAATCCGATTTGATGATTTTTTTACCAGAAACTGGAGACTCTGAATCATAGCCAGTTACCTCAAAACCTTTTTCTGAAAAATACTTGGCAAACCATTGCCCCATTTTACCTCCAGCACCAATTATTGTAATTTTTTTAGCCATTATCTTCCCTCAGAATATGATTGAGCTTACTCATCCCTTCAATTAGTGTCTTTTCGTCCTGACACGCAGATAATCTAAAAAATTCATTATAGCTTCCAAATCCCTCCCCCGGTGCCACTGCTAATCCATTCTCCAAACAAGTATTAGCAAATTTCGTTCCATCAAAATCATCTTGATCTACTGTAGCAAATAGATACATTGCACCATTAGGATTCATGAACTTCAAACCCATATCCCTTCCTCTTTTGGATAGTAGATCCAATCTATGTTTCATTATTTGAGAATTATTGGAAATGTCTGCATCTATTGCATGCATGGCAACATATTGGATTGGTTCGGCCACGCTTGTCAGGCACAGTGCAGATAATTTGGTCATTTTATCAAGTATTTGTTTAGCTGCTACCGCATAACCAATCCTGAACCCGGTCATCGCATGAGATTTTGAAAATGACTGAGTGATTATAGTGTTTTCATACTCATATGCCAGCGCACTCCTCCAATCACGATATGCATAATTTGAATAAATTTCGTCGCTTAAGACGTATAGGTTGTTTTTAGCAGCAATGTCTATAACGCCATCAAAAATTCTCCGCGGTAGAATTTTACCTGTGGGATTATTTGGATAGTTTAATACAATCATTTTCGTATTAGCATTAACTGTATTTTCAATCGTTTCAAGTGATGGGTTCCAGTCTTCCTCTAGTGTGGTGTGAATCGTTCTGACTTTTACTCCAGCGGTAAGTGCACATCCAATGTATGCTGGCCATGCAGGCTCAATTACAATCATCTCGTCTCCTGGTTTTAGAAGAGTCATTACTGCAGAATATACAGAAAATCTAGCTCCTGGACTTATCAGTATGTTTTCAAAACTTGTCTTAACTCCAAAATCATTTTGAATTTTTTCTGCAATCCTGTTTCTGAATTCTGTTATTCCTTTTGAATTACTGTACTTTCGAAATCCTTTTTGATATGCCTTAGATAATGCATTTTCCGCTTTTACAGGGGGTGAAAAATCTGGTTCACCAACCTCCATGTGGATTATTTTTTTGCCTTGGGATTCTAGTTTCTTCGCTTTGAGAAATATGGATAGATGAGTCTGTTTAGATTTAGATTGTTCGATTACTGATTCATTAAGTAAGAAATTCAATAACTTTGATCCTGTTTTTTTATCCAGTTCTATTTCTTCGCACAATTTGAGGATCTTCTTTCTCAGGAAAGACTCTCTAGACTCATCGGTTACCCCTTTTCCAAGATTCTTCTTTACCTCTCCAATCTCTTTTGAAATTTCTTGACGTTTTTTTAGTAGACGTATCATTTCAAGGGTAATTTTGTCTATCTTGTCTCTAAGATCATTAATTTCAGACATGGTTTATAGAACCGGCTTTATGAAACCGCCCCTTAAGGCATGGTCTGCAATAATGACTGATACCAAAGAGTCTACTACTGGAGGGGCTCTTGGAACCACACATGGATCATGCCTGCCCTTCACCTTGAGTGTTACTGCTTTTTTGGTACGTACGTCTATTGTTTTTTGATTTTTTGCAATAGATGATGCAGGTTTGAATGCAGCTCTGAATACTATTGGCATCCCATTTGAAATACCGCCTAAAATGCCTCCAGAATTATTTGTTCTAGTTACGATCCGACCCTTTTCCAAGACATATGGATCATTATTTTCCGATCCATGTAATTCAGAACCTGCAAAACCAGAACCAAATTCAATTCCCTTTACAGAAGGTATAGAAAATATTGCCTTACTAATATCGGATTCTAGCGAACTAAATANNTTTTTACGTGCATTTAAAATTTCATTGCGCATTTGATTTGCTGTTTCTTCATCAGGACATCTAACCTCATTTGAATAAATGTATTTAATTTGTTTAGAATTTAGATCTGTTTTTAATTTTATTTTTCCTATTTGTTTTGTGAACGCATTAGTTTCAATTTTCAAAGTTTTCTTGAGAAGCTTTCGTGCCACTGCTCCCCCCATCACCTGTGTTGCAGTCAGTCTACCCGAAAATCTTCCACCGCCCCTGTAATCATTGAATTTTTTGTACTTTATCATCGCAGGATAGTCAGAATGACCTGGACGTAATTTTCTTGTTAATTCTTCATAATCCTTTGATCTCTGATCAGAATTCCAGACAATCATAGTTATAGGTGCGCCAGTTGTATGGCCACGAAATACTCCAGATAGAATCTCAACAATATCGCCTTCTTTTCTTTGAGTAGAAACTTTAGATTGGCCGGGTTTTCTAAGATCCAACATTTTTTGAACATCTTTTTCATCAAACTCTAAACCTGCTGGACACCCATCTACTACTGCACCAATGCATTTTCCATGACTTTCCCCAAAGCTAGTTAGTACAAATCTTTCCCCTATGGAGTTAGATGGCAATGACGTAAATGATTAGTTGATGCTTATAATTCCTTGATTCAGGAATTGGTTAAAATCCAGGTCTATTATTAAAATGTAATTTTAATAATAAAATTGACGATTTATCATGAAATTTGTACAATATCAATGCTAAGTTATTAAATTTTACAGGTTTTTGTTGCAGTTATTCCTTTGTTATTCGATGGTTAATTTGCCACCAGCTTTTTTGATATCTGAGATAAATTCAGGATAGGACACACCTACTGATTCCGCATCTGTGATGACACAATCGCCTATGTGCATTCCAACTATGCAAAACGCCATGAATAGTCTATGATCCCCCGATGATTCTAATTTGGCTCCTTTGAGTTTTGCAACCGGATTTAAAATCAAACCTCCTTCTTTTTCAACTATATTTAGACCTGTTTTTGACAACTGTTTAGTTAGTATTGAAATTCTATCCGTTTCTTTATATCTTGCATGTTTAACATTGTGAATTTCGATTGATTTTTTTGATTTCAAAGAAAGTATTGAAAGTGGCGGCAACAAGTCTGGATTTTCATACAAATCAAATTTTCCACCATTTATAGAATTAATACTGCCCAATGAAACTGTATTATTTTTAATTTTAACATCTATTCCCAACTTCTCAAGAATTTCTAAGAATTTTTTGTCAGCTTGAGGTAGATCCTCAGAGTTAATTTTAACTACTAGATCTTTTCCAACTAAAATTGCGGCAGATAATAAAAGTGCTAAGCTAGAAAAATCTGAAGGAACAGTAAATTCTGCTGGTTCATACCTTTGTGGAAGTACTTCGTATTTCTTGTATTTCTCAATCTCTTTTACAAAAATTCCAAATTTTTTTAGTGAAGCTATAGTCAAATCTAGATAAGGCTTAGAAACTAAATTACCATTAATGTTTATTGTTAAACCAGATTTCATTAATGGTGCTGCAATCAAAAGAGCGGATATGAATTGGCTAGATACATTTCCCGCAATAGAAGTTTTGCCACCAATTATTTTTCCTTTGACTTCTATGGGGGGTGTACCATTTTGTGATTTACACTTTGCACCCAAATCGGTCAGTGAATCAAGAAGAGGTTTCATTGGCCGCTTTTTTAGTGATTCGTCTCCCGTTAGAGTTATTTTTTTATCTAACAGAGACGCTATTGCAGCTGCAATTCTTATTGTAGTTCCAGAGTTTACGGCATTAACAATATCTGCTATTTTGCCTGCTCCAATTGGTTCTTTTATAGAAAGCCTTCTACCAGAGATTTCCAGAGATGCCCCTAAAGCTTCACACGCACAAATTGTGGCTTTAGTATCTTCTGATAGGAGGAAATTACTAACTGTGCTTGGCTTTCCAGCCAAAGCAGCAATAAAAATAGCTCTGTGTGTGTAGCTCTTATTTGAAGGACAAGTTATAATCCCAGAAATTTGTGATTTTCCTACTTTACAGTTCATGAACTTCTGCCTTTGAATTATTTATCTTAGATGTTAGGATATTGCCATCATAGGAGTCAAAAACGTTTTTCATTTTAGTGATGTTTTCCTTTTTTGAAACAGCAGCTATTGCCGGTCCGTTGCCGGAAATAGAGGCAGCCAAAGCACCGTTGTCTAGTAATTCAGATAGAATTTTTGGATGAGAACTAAGAATTGCTGATGTAGCTAAACCATTTAGTGTCATTGCATCCCAATATTCTGATCGTTTTGCTAGATTCCACGCTTGTTCAAATATGGATCTTAAAAGATGAAGTTTTCTAACATTACCTCTATGTCTAGATCTAGGAATAAAGATAACGGCAATTAGATCATTTGGTGCATTTTCAGAATGGATTATCTTTTTTTTGTAATTATCTGTTACATTGAATCCTCCATAATAGCAAGCACATGCATCATCATATGCGCCTGTTATGCTAACTCTGGTTTCAATTGACGCCTCTACTCCTGCAAGAAGTATTTTTTTATCGCTTATACTAGGATTAAAAATTTTTGAACAAGCAAGTGCAACTGAAGTTGAAATCGCACTAGAGCTTTTTAAACCATAACCCGTGGGAACCTGCGAAGTTAAATTAATCCATAACTTTGTTCTTTCAAGTTCTTTTTTTGGCACAATCTTTTCTACTGTTTTGTTAATAAGCTTGGAGCTAATGTTTTCATTTTTTTCAGAGTATATGGTTATTCCTTTTCCCTTTTGCGACTCCAATAAAGCTTCTACTTTAAGTGATGTTCCAAGAGTTGCTCCTTTTCCTGTTGCTATTGCGTTTACAATAGAAATTGCACCGTGAACTGTAGCTTTAACTTTCATCAAAATCCCCCAAGAAGTGCTTTTTTCATTACATCGTATGGTGCTTTTACCTCATGCCAAATTTCAAACGAGAGAGCTGCTTGACCCAAAAGCATCTCATAACCATAAACTATTGTTGCATCTTTTTCTTTTGCTTTTTTTATAAAAT
>JABAHQ010004812.1_pt1 | contig 15384 bp, 10 predicted proteins | sample 7062091 | NCBI WGS metagenome assembly JABAHQ01 (sample SAMN14534359, study PRJNA622989) | marine sediment metagenome | biome: marine biome [ENVO:00000428]; feature: marine pelagic biome [ENVO:01000023]; material: deep marine sediment [ENVO:00002113] | place: India: Gulf of Kutch | collected...
CGCCGCGCGCGAGCACACGCGGCACGCCCCGCAGGCGCGCGCCGCGCCCGCACGATGACCGCACCCCCGCCGGCCGGGGCGGGCGGGCGCTATCCCGGATGGCGCCCACCCGGATCAGAACCGCCGCACGAAGCCGAGGCTGACGCCCTCGAGAACGGTTTCGTCCTCGTCGAGATAGCGGATGTAGTTGATGTCGAGCGCGGTGCGCTCATTGCCGTAGAGCTCCACGCCCAGGCCCCAGGAGAGGTCTTCTTGGTAGTCGTCGTCGATGGAGAATTGATTGGCGTCGGCGGCGAACTCCACGGCGGTCCAGCCGGCGAGCGCGTAGAGCCGCCCGCGCTCGATCGGGATGTTGAGTCGCAGATATCCACTGACGAAGTTGTCGACCCCCAGATCGAAGTCCGTGCCGGCGAGCAGATTCTCATCGCTGCTCGTCGTCCCCGCCTGCGCCTCCACTCCGAGGTAACGGCCGAAGTCGAGTCCGAGACGACCGGTGACGCCCACGAGATCGAATGTCTCGAGGGCACCGACGGCGTCGTCGTATTGCATCGGCGTGATCGCCAACCCCCAGTACAAGGGCTGACCCTCGTAATCCTGAGCGCTCGCGCTCAGGGGCACGAACATCGAAACCAGCAATAGCACAAAGCGCCTCATATGCGTTCTCCTCGACCCTTTTGTTCTGGCTCGGCGGGCTGGGGTGGGATCTCGTGCCCCTTATAGCGCATCGGCGCCCGAGCGTACAAACGCACGGATCACATAAGCTGCGGAAACGTCTCGCGCTGTCGCCGCGACGGGTAGCGAGGCCACTAATGCGAATGGGATATGAACGCCTCGCGGCCGCGCCCTCCGTGTCATCGTTGTATTGGCGTCACGACCTCGTTTATCCCCCAGGCGACTTGAGGCGACCGCATCCCGACTAGCTCCGCGTGACCCGGTCACGCAGATACACCGGCAGCGCCTGGTCGGCCGCCACCGTCCGGCCGCGCACCACGGCCGCCGCGCCGAGCTCGGCCACCGCGCCGGCGCGGGGATAGCGATCGGGGAGCCGGCCCGCGAGACGGTCGCCGAGCCGCGCGCTCAGCACCTCGGCGTAGGTCGCCCAGGCCGTGCCCGCGCCGTGCCACGTCCCGGCGGATGGGATCGGGGCGGCCTCGGCCCGACACACGCGCTCCTCGAGCACCGGACCGACGAGCCCGTCATCGCCCACCTCGAAGGCGGCCCAGTACACTTCGCCCATGCGCGCGTCGAACCCGGCGAGGACCCGCCGCGCTCCGATCTCCCGCCACACGCCCTGCGCCAGGGCCGCCAGCGAGGAGACCGGGGCCGCGCGCACGCCCGCGCCGAACGCCACCCCTTGAGCGACGCCCGCGGCGATTCGCACCCCGGTGAACGCGCCGGGGCCTCGGCCGAAGGCCACCGCATCGAGGTCCTCCGCCCGGATCCCGGCCTCCGCCATCAACGCCTCGATCATCGACAGCAGCAGGGCGCCGTGCGCACGCGGCGCGTGCTCGAAGCGCTCGCGCACCTCGCCGTCGATGCGCAACGCCGCGGAGCACGCCTCGGTCGAGGTGTCGAACGCGAGCAGCCTCACCTCACCCGTCCCCGCCGGCGCGCGGGCCCGCGGGCGGGACCTCGAAGAACGCCTCGACGTCCCCGCGCGTCCGGGTGCGCGCCATCGGCGGCAGGCTGTTGAGGAAGACCCGCCCGTAGGGGCGGCTCGCGAGCCGCGGATCGCAGATCATCATGACGCCCCGATCGGCGGGATCGCGGATCAGCCGCCCCACGCCCTGCTTGAGCAGGATCACCGCCGCCGGGAGCTGGTGGTCCATGAATGGGTTGGCGCCGCGGGCGCGCAGGGCGTCGAGCCGTGCCTGCAGCATGGGGTCGCCCGGTGCGGCGAAGGGCAGCTTGTCGATGATCACGCAGGACAAAGCGGGCCCGCGCACGTCGACCCCCTCCCAGAAGCTGGTAGTGCCGAGCAGCACGCCGTCGCCCGAGGCACGAAAACGCTCGAGCAGCTCAGCCCGGGGCGCGCTGCCCTGGACGAACAGCGGGTAGCGCACCCGCGCGCCGAGCCGCTCGGCCGCCTCGTTCAGCGCCCGATAGCTGGTGAAGAGCATGAAGGCGCGTCCCCCGCTCGCCGCCAGCACTGGCAGCGCGGCCTCGACGACCGCCGCGGTATGGGACGCCTCACCCGGGTCGGGCAGGCCGACGGGGAGATAGAGCAGCGCGTTGCGCGCGAAGTCGAATGGGCTGTCGAGCAGACAGGTCTCGGGATCCTCCAGCCCGAGGCGCTCATTGAAGTGATCGAACCGCCCGTTGACCGCGAGCGTGGCCGAGGTGAACACCCACGCGCTGCGGTAATTCCCCCGATGCGCCCGAAACGCAGGGGCGATGTCGAGCGGCGTCAGGTGCAGGGTGAAGGCGCGGGTGAACGTCTCCAGCCAGCGGACGTGGTCGGCGTCGTCGCTGCGGGTGAGCAGCTCCAGCCGCTCGGCGAAGTCCCCGGCCCGGCGCGCGCAGTGGGCCAGCCCGGCGCTGCGCGCGGCGGCCGCTTCGAGCCCGGCCGCCAGCGCGCCCAATGCGCCCCCGAGGCCGTCGAGCGCCTCGTCGAGCCCCGCGCGCCCGACCACCGCGGCCCAGGGCGCGCGGCGCATCTCGGGCCCGAGCGCCAGGCGCAGCTCGGCCACCGCCCGCTCGAGGGCCTGCGCCGTCTCGGTAAGCCCGCGCATGTCGCCGCCCGCCTTGAGGTGCTCGGCGCGCGCGTCGCGCGCGAGCTCCAGCAGCTGGCGCGCGCCCAACGACACCCCGAAGAAGCCCGCCGCTACCTCCGGCAGCTGGTGCGCCTCGTCGAGCAGGAAGGCGTCGGCGCTGGGCAGCAGCTCGCCGAAGCCCTCGCCCTTCAGCGCCATATCGGCGAACAGCAGATGGTGGTTGATCACCACCAGCTCGGCCTCCTGGGCGGCGCGTCGCGCCTTGACCACGAAGCAGTCGCCGTACAGGGGGCAGTCCTGGCCGAGGCAGTTGTCGGCGGTGGAGGTGACCCGGCCCCACGCGGATGCGTCCTCGGGGACCTCCGTCACCTCGGCGACATCGCCGCTCACGGTGCGGCCCGACCACGCACGGATGGTGGCCAGGTCGCGGCCCGGGGCACGGCCGACCGCCGTGGCGGCCTCCTCCTCGACCCCCAGCCGGTAGAGGCATAGATAGTTCGCGCGCCCCTTGAGCAACGCCGTGCGCGCGGGCGCGCCCAGGGCGCGCTGCACGGTGGGCAGATCCCGGTGGAAAAGCTGATCCTGCAGGTTGCGCGTGCCGGTGGAGACCACCACCTTGCCGCCGGCCAGCAGCGCCGGCACGAGGTATGCGAAGGTCTTTCCCGTGCCGGTGCCGGCCTCCACGACCAGCGTGTCCCGCGCGGCCAGCACGCGGGACACGCGCTCGGCCATGGTCTGCTGCTGGGACCGCGGGGCGAAGCCGTCCACGGCGCGCGCGAGGGCGCCCTCCGGGCCCAGGGCATCGCGAATGGTGTCCTCGAGCTCCGACATCCGCACCGGGCCGCTCAGCGGCCCTCGAGCTCGCGCGCCCGCGCCTCGGCGGCCGCGGCCCCGTCCTCGTCACCGTGCCGGCGACGGGCATGGGCAATCAGCCGCCAGTTCGCCGCCTGCAGCGCCGGGGAGTCGGTCGCGAGGCTGCGGGAGCGCGCCGCCAGACCCTCCGCCTCCTCGGCGAGCCCCTGGGCAAGCCGGACCCGCGCCAGGCGGTGCCACAAACGGGCGTTCGTCGGCTCGATGCGCAGCGCGCGCTCAAGGGTGGCGGCGGCGCTTTCGGCGCGCCCGGCGGCCAGCTCCGCGTCGGCCCGGTCGAGGAGCGCGACCACGGGCGCGCTCTGCGAGGCAACCGGCATCTCCGGCCGCGGCGGGCCGGCCGCGCATCCGGCGACGATCAGCACCGCCACGCTCAGCGCCGGGGCGCGGGCGCGCGAGCTGCGGAGACTGAGGGCGATCAGGGGCATAGCGAGACGTCCAATTATCCCGACCCCGGGCAGTCAATCAAAGAGCCGGCGCAGCCAGTCGAGCCCGCGCCGCACCGGATCCGCGCCGCCGGCGCAGGGATCGCGCTCGGCCGGCACCGACCCGCGGACGAACGGCAGGCGCACCGCCTCCTCGCAGCCCGCCTCGGCACGCCGGCCGGTATCGGGCGCCACCCACGCCCACTCCACCCCGTCGGGCTCCGGGAGCGCGAGCGGCTTCGGGGCGAGGCCCCGCATCAGCGCACCCCAGACCTCCAGGGCGCCGCTGGCGCCCGTGAGCCCGGTAGGCCGGTTGTCGTCGAGGCCGACCCACACGACCCCCAGCCGGTCCCCGGTGAAGCCCGCGAACCAGCTGTCGCGCAGCTCATCGGTGGTGCCGGTCTTGCCGGCGACGCCGAGCCCAGGGTCGAGCCAGCGCTCGAGGCCCTGCGCGGTGCCTTCGCGCACCACGCGCTGCAGGATGTGATCGAGGACGTAAACCGGCGCGGGATCGAACGCCTGGCGCACGTCCAGCGGGTAGCGCTCCAGCGGCTCGTCCGCCGGGGTCAGCACCTCGCGCACCGCGCGCAGGGGGGTGCGGAAGCCGCCCGTGGCGAGGGTCTGGTACACCTGGGCGACCTCGATCGGCGAGAGCGCCGCGGCGCCGAGCAGCAACGACGGGTATGCCTCGAGCGGGCGCTCGACGCCGAGCCGGGCCAGCGTGTCGGTGACCCGCTCCAACCCGAGGTCCATCCCCAGCCGGACGGTGGGCACGTTACGCGAGTCGACCAGCGCCTCGTACAATGCAACCTCGCCACGATACCCGCCGTCGTAGTTCCCAGGGCGCCACTCTCGATCGCCCGCGAGCTCGACCGTCAGCGGCGCGTCCTCGAGCACGGTCGCCGCCGTATAGGCGCCGGGTCGCTCCAGGGCCGCGAGGTATACCGCCGGCTTGATCAGGGATCCGACCGGACGGCGTGCGTCGAGCGCGCGGTTGAAACCCTCGAAGCGCGGATCGCGCCCGCCGACCACCGCGAGCACCTCCCCGCTCTGCGCCGCGGTGACCACCACCGCCCCCTGGAGACTGCCCGCCTCCAGCCCGCGCGCCCGCTCGAGCGCCGGCAGGCGGCGTGCGAGCGCCGACTCGGCGCGCGCCTGCACGCTCGGATCGAGCGTGGTGAAGATGCGCAGCCCCTCGGAGGCGAGGTCCGCGTCGCGATAGTCGCGGCGCAGCTGGCGGCGCACCAGGGCGACGAACGCGGGATACTCGGTGAGTGCCGCCCGCGCGCTCGAGGTGACATCGAGCGGGCGGGCGCGCGCCGCTCGAGCGGCGCGCGCCCCGATCACACCCTGCTCGGCCATGACCTCCAGCACGAGGTCGCGCCGCGCCCGCGCCCGCTCGGGGTGGCGCCGGGGATCGTAGTGGCCGGGCCCTTTCACCAGCGCGGCCAACAGGGCGATCTGGTGGAGCTCGAGCGCCTCGAGCGGGGCGTCGAAGTAGAACCGACTGGCGAGCCCGAAGCCGTGGACGGCCCGCGCGCGATCCTGCCCCAGGTAGACCTCGTTCAGGTAGGCCTCGAGGATCGCATCCTTGTCGTAACGGGCGTCGAGCAGGACGGCCATCACGGCCTCGTTGGCCTTGCGCCACAACGTGCGCGCCTCGGAGAGGTAAAAGTTCTTCACGAGCTGCTGGGTCAGGGTGCTGCCGCCCTGCACGATTCCCCCGGCACGGAGGTTGGCCAGCAGGGCGCGGCCGATGGCCTCGGGGTCCAGCCCGTGGTGGCGGCGGAACCGGCGATCCTCCACCGCGATCAGCCCCTCGACGAGCAGGTCCGGCACCTCCTCGAGGCGCACGAGCAGCCGGTCCTCGCGGTGGGCGGGATAGATGCCGCCGATGTGCACCGGATCGAGGCGCACCAGCGGGAGCGCGCCCCCGCCGGCGCGCGCGAGCGACGCCACGCGCCCGCCGTCGAGGCGCACGACGAAACGAATGCTCGGCTCGACACCGTCCCAGAAGGCGAACGCCCGGCTGACGATCTCGAACCGCGCGCCCCTACGAGCGAAGGTGCCGGGTGCCCGCGGCCGCGACGCGGACCGGTAGCGCAGCGCCTCGAGCTCGGCGACGAGCTGCTCGGCCGTGTAGGCCTTGCCCGGATAGAGCTCCAACGGGCGGGCGAACACCCGTGCGGGCAGCGCCCAGCGCTTGCCCTCGAAGTGCGAGGTCACCCGGTGATCGAGGTAGAAAACGTAGCCGACGACCGCGGCCAGACCGACGACGAGCGCGCCCCACCACCACCGCGTAGGGCGATGCGTCCCGCGTCTGCGCCGGCCGCCGCGCCTGCTCCTGCCCCTGCCCTGTGCCATCGAGGTCACGGCCGCGCGCGTTTGCGGCGACGACGCCTCATCCCCTATTCTGCCGAAGTGGTCGACATGATACCGGCCCGCCCCCGGCCACGTCTCGCGTCCCATGACCCAAGCCGAGACTCCCGAGCAGCACCGTCAGGCGCGCCTGGTGGAGGCGTTGCAGCAACCGGCGCGTTATCCGCATCCCGTGGAGCACCTGGAGGTGATCGAGACTCACATCTCCTGGGTCATTCTCACCGGGCACTACGCGTATAAGATCAAGAAGCCGGTGGACCTCGGCTTTCTCGACTTCCGCACGCTCGAGCAGCGCCGTCACTACTGCGAGGAAGAGCTGCGGCTCAACCGTCGGCTGGCGCCCGAGCTCTATCTCGACGTCGTGCCGATCACCGGCTCGCCCGACGCCCCCGTGCTCGAGGGCGAGGGGGCGCCGCTCGAGTACGCGGTGCGCATGCGCGAGTTCCCGCAGGAGGCCAGACTCGATCGCCTGCTCGCACGCGGCGCGCTCGGGCCCGAGCATATGGACGACATCGCCGCCGAGCTCGCGCGCTTCCACGATGAGGCCCCGGCCGTCGACGCCGGGCGCCCGTTCGGCGAGCCCGAGCAGGTGCGCCGGCCGGTGCGCGGCAACTTCGAGCAGCTGGCCCGGCTGGGCGCCGACACCACCGAGCGCGAGCGCCTCGAGGCCTTGCGGGAGTGGAGCGAGCGCCGCTTCGCGTCGCTGCGCGAGCGCCTCGCCGAGCGGCGCGCGCAGGGGTTCGTGCGCGAGTGCCACGGCGATCTGCATCTCGGCAACATGGCGTTGCTCGACGGCCGGATCACGTTGTTCGACTGCATCGAATTCAACGAGTCGTTCCGGTGGATCGACGTCATGAACGAGGCGGCGTTCCTGTGCATGGATCTCGACCATCGCGAGCACCCGATGCTCGGCCACCGATTTCTGAACGCCTATCTCGAGCGCACCGGCGACTACGCGGGCCTCGACCTGCTGCCCTACTACGAGACCTATCGCGCCCTGGTGCGCGCGAAGATCGCCGCCATCCGCCGCTCGCAGGACGACCTCTCGGCGGCCGAGCGGGCAGAGGTCGAGGCCGACTACCACGCGCTCGTGGGTCTGGCGCGGACCTACACGCACGAGCCCCGGCCGGCGCTGCTCATCACCCACGGGCTGTCGGGCTCCGGCAAGACCACCGTCACCCAGACGCTCGTCGAGCGGCTGGGGTGTCTGCGGCTGCGCTCCGACGTCGAGCGCAAGCGCCTGTTCGGCCTGTCCGCCGAGGCGCGCACCAGGGCCGCGCTCGAGGGCGGGATTTATTCGAAGGACGCGAGCCGCGCCACGTATGAGCGCCTTGCCGAGCTCGCCGAGACGGTGCTGCGCGCGGGCTACCCCGCGCTGGTCGACGCCACCTTCCTCCGGCGCGGGCGGCGGGCGGCGTTTCGCGATCTCGCCGCGCGCCTTGGCGCGGCGTTCCTGATCGTCGACGTGCAGGCGAGCGACGCCGCGCTCGAGGCACGCGTCGCCGCGCGCGCCGCGGCCGGCACCGGCGCCTCGGAAGCGGGGCTCGAGGTGCTGCGCCATCAGATGTCGGCACGCGAGCCGCTGGCCGCCGAGGAGCGCGCCGCCGCCTACGTGCTCGACACCGAGAATCCGCCCGCCCCGGAGCGCTTCGCCCGCGAGGTGGGCGCGCGGGCCGGCCTGCGGGTGCAGGAAATGTGATCGGTGCCCGCGCCGCCGCGCTCGGCGCCTCCTAGGCTGGGGCCCAGTCGTTCGGCCGGGGACCGTGCATGGCGATTGAACGATGGGCAGGGCGCGGGGGGCTCCTGGGGCTGGCGTTGGCGGTGGCCGGCTGCGCCACCGCCCCGGAGCCGGCCCCCGGGCACGACCCCCGCACCGCGGTGGTGGAGGCCGCCACCGGTGCGATCGGCGCACCGTACCGTTACGGCGGCGAGGGCCCGCGGGGCTTCGATTGCAGCGGGCTCGTGCGCTACAGCTATCGCGCGGCGGGGATACACGTGCCGCGCACGGCCCGCCGCCAGCTCGCGGCGGCTCGGCCGGTCGCCGCCTCGCGGCTGCGCCCCGGCGACCTCGTGTTCTTCCGCCTCGCGGCGGGCAAGGTCTCGCACGTGGGCATCTTCATTGGTGAAGGCCGTTTCGTGCATGCTCCGAAGAGCGGGCGGCGGGTCACGGTCTCACGCCTCGACAACCCTTACTGGCGCCGCCACCTGCTGGCCGGCGCCCGCGTCCCCTCCCGCTGATCTTGCCCGCCATCGACCCGCGCCGCACAATGCGCGGTGTCGCAGCGACGTCCCCGGGCGCGGCCTGATCCGTGGCACGACCGCCCCTCGGCGACCGCCCCGCGTCAACGAAGTCACGGGTCGCCCCGACCCGGCACACCCCGCCGCGCGGGCGCGGCCTTGCACCGGACAGCCATTCCCATGCGGCGGTCGATCCCGCAGCTCACAGCATCCCTCGCCGTGCTCATCGCCCTCGCGGCGAGGGCCGCCGCGCCGAGCGTCGAGGTGACGATCGAAGGCCTCGAGGGCGGGCCGCTCAACAACGTGCGCGCCCTGCTCACCCTCGAGCAGCGCCGTGAAGCGCTCTCGCTGAGCGAGACCCAGATCCGCCGATTCCACCGCCAGGCGCCCGCAGAGATCCGCACGGCGCTCGAGCCCTTCGGGTTCTACCGCCCCGAGATCGACGCGACGCTCGAGCGCGGCCCCGAGGGCACGTGGCGCGCGCGCTACGTGGTCAGCCCGGGCCTGCCGGTGCGGGTCGCGACGTTCGATCTGCGGATCACCGGCGCCGGCGCGGACGATCCGGCCTTCCGGGCCCTGACGGCCGAGCTGCCCATCGGCGAGGGCGACATCCTGCATCACGGCCACTACAAGCGGACCAAGAAGCTCCTGCACGACCGCGCCGCCGAGCGCGGCTACTTCGACGCGAAGCTCGAGACCCACCGCGTGGCGGTCGACCTCGAGGCCTACGAAGCCCGGATTCGGCTGCATTTCGACACGGGGCCGCGTTACCGCTTCGGCGAGGTGACCTTCACCGACAACGAGTTCAATGAGCGATTCCTGGAGCGTTACGTCCCTTTCAAGCGCGGCGACCCCTACATCACCGAGCAGCTGCTCGAGCTCGAGAGCGCCCTCACCGACAGCGATTATTTCGAGCGTGTGGAGGTGCGACCCGAGCCCGAGAAGAGCGAGAACCTCCACATTCCGGTCACCGTGGAGGTGACGCCCCGCAAGAAGCAGAAGATCACCGTCGGGGTAGGTTACGGAACCGACACCGGCCCGCGCGCGCGGGTCGGCATCGAGCGCCGGCGCTCCAACCAGTGGGGCCATCGCTACGGCGCAGAGCTCGCCACGTCGGAGATCAGCGACAGCGCCACGTTTCACTACGTGGTCCCGCTCAAGAAACCGCGCACCGACGAGCTCCGGTTCACGGCGGGCTGGGCCGAGGACCGCCCGGAGACCAGCGTCACGGAGACCCGTCAGCTCGGCGTCGTGCGCAGCCGGGCGCGCGGGCATTGGAAGGAATCGCAATCGATCACCTACCGGCACGACGACTTCGAGGTCGGCGATCAGACCGGGCGCACCGAGCTTTTCATGCCGGGCATGAGCTGGACGCGGACCAAGGCGGACGATCTCGTCTACCCGCGTCACGGCAGCCGCGTTACGCTCGATCTGCGCGGGGCGCACGAGGCGGCGGGCTCCGACGTGTCCTTCCTCCAGGCGCGGCTCCAGGGCAAGTGGGTGCGCGACGTTTGGTGGGAGGATGGGCGCGTGATCTTTCGCACCGAGCTCGGCACCACCGAGATCTCGGAGTTCGAGACGCTGCCCCCGACGGTGCGGTTCTTCGCCGGCGGCGATCAGAGCGTGCGGGGCTACGCGTTCAAGTCCCTGGGACCGGAAGACGCCGACGGCGAGGTGGTCGGGGGCGAGCACCTCATCGTGGGCAGCCTGGAGTACGAGCACTGGGTGCTGGAAAAATGGGGCGTGGCGGCGTTCTTCGACATCGGCAACGCATTCGATGACTTCTCGAGGCGGGAAGGGCTCAAGCGCGGCGCCGGCCTGGGCCTGCGCTGGCGCTCGCCCATCGGCCCGGTGCGATTGGATTTCGCCGCCGCGCTCGATCGTCCCGGCGACCCGATCCGCGTGCACTTCGTCATCGGGCCCGAGCTGTGAGGCGCTGGTTGCTCATAGTCCTCGGCGGGCTCGTGCTCCTGGGCACGGCGCTGGCGATGCTCGTGACCACCGAGTGGGGCCTGCGCTGGGGCTTCGCGCGACTCGACGATGCCCTGCCGGCTCACCTCACGGCCGAGCGTATCCGGGGACGGTGGCTCGGCCCGATCCGGATCGAGGGCCTGCGCTACCGGGACGCCGCCACCGAGGTGCACGTGCGGCGCCTGCACCTGGACTGGGCGCCCGCGGCGCTGCTGCGCGCGCGCGTTCGCGTCATCGACCTCCAGGCGGAGGACGTGGCCGTCGAGCGCACCGTGCCCCCGCCGGAGCGTCCACCCAAGCCCGTGGCGCTGCCCGATGTCCGGCTGCCCGTCGCCGTCGCCGTCGAGCGGGCCGTCGTCGAGGGGCTCGAGTGGCGCACGCCCGACGGCGCCCGGCGCATCGACCGGATTCGCCTCGAGGCCCGCACCCGGGCCTTCACCGTCGCCATCGAGACGTTCGCGGTCAGCGCTCCCCGCTTCGAGCTCGACCTGACCGGCACGGTGCGCCCGCGCGGCGACTACCGGCTGCGGCTCGACACCGACTGGGCAGTGCGCCCGCCGCAAGGGCCGCCGGTCCGGGGACGGGGGCGCCTGTCCGGCAGCCTGAGCGAGCTGCGGCTCGAGCAGCGCGTTCAGGCCCCGGCCGCGGCCCGCGTGGAAGCGACGCTCCACGAGCCTCTGCGTGAGCTGCGCTGGGAAGGACGGGTGACCGTGGCGCCCGTGGCGCTCGACCGGCTGGAGATGGGGCTGCCTGAGGCGACCGTGGGGGGCACGCTCAGCGGCCGCGGCAGCTTGGAGCGCTTCAAGCTCGAGACCCGGCTCGACGGCCACCTCCCCGCCCTCGGGGAGCTGCGCGCCGAGGCCGCCGTCGACCGGACTCCGGGCGGCTGGGCCATCTCCCGCGCGCGCCTGGCACGCCCGGCCTCCGAGACCTCGATCGAGCTCCACGGCCGAATCGAGGACACCCTGCGTGCCGCGCTCAGCGGCTCATGGTCGGGGCTGGCCTGGCCGCTCGACGGCCGCCCGCGCGTGAGGAGCCCGAGCGGCACGTTCGAGGTGGCCGGCACCGTCGAGGACTACGATCTCGAGATCCGCGCGCGCCTGGAGGCCCCCGAGTGGCCCGCGGCGACGGTCCATGCCACGGGCAGGGGCGACCGCCGCAGCATCGATCTCGCGCGTCTCGAGGTCGAGACTTTGGGCGGGCACATCCGGGGCTCGGGGACGCTCGCCTGGGCCCCGGTCCCGCGCTGGGCCCTGAACCTCACAGGGGAGCGGATCGACCCGGGCGTTCACTGGCCCGACTGGCCCGGCACCCTCGCGTTCGCTGCCGAGACTTCGGGCCAGCTCGACGGCGCGTTGCACGCCCGCGTCGACGTCGAGCGGCTCGACGGGCGTCTGCGGGGCGAGCCGGTGCGACTCGACGGGCGCTTCCAAGCCGACGGCCCCGCGTACGCGACGCGCGATGTGCACCTGGAGGTCGCCGGGGCGACTCTAACCGCCGACGCCCGGGTGGACGAGCAATGGAAGGCCCGGTGGGACCTGCGGGTCCCCGACCTCGAGGCCGTGCTCCCGCGGGCCGGCGGACGCCTGCAGGCCTCGGGGCGCATCGCGGGACCCCGGGCGCGGCCACGACTGAGCGCCGCGCTCGAAGGCGAGGGCCTGCACTACGCCGCGCACGGCGTCGGGGCGGTGGACGCCGAGCTGACGTTGGATCTCGACGCCTCGCGATCCTCCCGGCTGCGCGTGAGCGCCGGCGACCTGGTGCTGGCCGGTCGTGCGTTCCCGCGCCTGACACTCGAGGGCCAGGGGCGCCTCGCCCGGCACCGCATGACCTTGGAGCTCACCGCTCCTGGCCCTACCGAGCTGGCGCTGACGGTCGCGGCGGAGCTGACCGGCCGCCACTGGCAGGGCCGGATCACGGAGGGGCGGCTGCTGCCGCCCACCGGGGAGACCTGGGCGGTGACCGGTCGGGCCGACATCGCCGCCGCGCCCCTGTCGGTGTCGGTGCGCGATCTGTGCCTCACGCGCCAGGCACGCCGCCTCTGCGGCCGCTACGAAGGAACGGCCGAGCGCTGGCAAGCCGAGCTGCAGGCCGAGGACCTGCCCCTGACATTGGCTAGGCCCTGGCTGCCGAGCGGCCTGGGCCTCACGGGCACGGTGGCGGGCACGGGCGAGCTGCGCGGCGGGGCCGACCGGCCGCCGGGCGGCGAGCTTCGGCTCACAGGCCGCAACGCCACGGTGACCCTGCGCCCGCCCGGGAACCGGGAAGTGAGCGTCGGCGTCGCAGAGCACCGACTCACGCTGAGCCTCGACCCCGAGCGCGCCGCCGTCGAGGCCTCGGTGCGGCTGGCCGAGGGCGGCCGGCTCGAGCTGCGCACCGTGCTGGCCGAGCCCTTCGGGCGCCGCGGCCTGGCGGACAAGGCCGTGAGTGGGACGCTCTCGGGCCGGCTGGAGACCCTCACCCTGCTCGATGCGGCGCTGCCGAACCTGGCGATGGCGGCGGGCCGGGCCGAGGCCGAGCTGCGTCTCGACGGCACCCTCGCCGCCCCACGGGTGCGCGGCAGCGCGGGCATCCGGCAGGCCACGGTCGAGGTCCCCGCCACCGGAATCGTCCTGCGCGACGTCTCGCTCACCGCCCGCGCGCTGGAAGGGACGCATCTCGCGCTCAGCGGCCACGCCCGGTCGGGACCCGGCCGCGTCACCCTCGAGGGCCGGCTGACCCTCGACGCCGCGCGCGGCTGGCCCGCCGAGCTCAGACTGACCGGGCAGCGTTTCCAGGTGGCCGACATCCCCGAGGCCAGGGTCCTGGTCTCGCCCGAGCTCTCGATCGACATCCGGCCTCCCGACATCACGCTGCGCGGGCGGCTCGAGGTGCCCGAGGCGCGGCTCGCCCCGCGCGCCGACGAGGGTGCGCTGCGCCCCGCCGACGACGTGGTGGTGGTGCGCGGCGGCGAGCCCCCGCCGGAGAGCGGCTGGCGGCTCAAGGCGCATCTCGTCCTGGCGCTCGGCGAGCAGGTGCGCGTCCAGGGCTACGGCTTCAGCGGCCGCGTGACAGGGCGGCTGCAGCTCGACGATCCCGGCACCGGCGTGACGACCGCCCGGGGCGAGCTCAGCATCCTCGACGGCAAGTACAAGGCCTACGGGGCGAGCCTCGACATCGAGACCGGTCGTTTGGTCTACGCGGGCGGGCCGGCGGACAATCCGGGCCTGGATCTGCGCGCGGTGCGCCGCACCGGCGAGGTGCTGGCCGGCGTGCGCGTGCGCGGCACGCTGCGCGAGCCCGCGCTCACCCTGTTCTCAGAGCCCCCCATGGAGCAGGCCGATGCGTTGTCCTATCTCCTGCTCGGCCACCCCCTGCGCCAGGCGAGCGCCGCCGAGGGTCAGATGATGTTCCAGGCGACGCAGGCGCTCGGCCTCGCCGGCGGCGATCTGCTCGCCAAGCGCATCGGCGAGCTGTTCGGCATCGAAGAGGTCCGCGTGGAGCCCGGCGCCCGCGCCGAGGCGGGCACCGAGACCACGGCGCTGGTGCTCGGCAAGCACTTATCACCGCGGCTCTATGTCAATTACAGCGTGGGGCTGTTCGAGCCCACCAACGTCTTTCGCATCCGCTACGAGCTCGGGCGCCGGTGGACGCTGCAGACGGAGAGCGGCGCGACTTCCGGCGCCGACCTGATCTTCACCATCGAGCACTGAGGTGACCCATGGCCAAGGCATGGATCGGAACCGCGGGCTGGCATTACGATCACTGGCGCGGGCCCTTCTACCCGCCGGAGCTCAAGAAGCGCGAGTGGTTCGGCTACTACGCCGAGCACTTCGGTTGCGTCGAGATCAACAACAGCTTCTACCGCCTACCCTCGGCCGACACGCTCGCCGAGTGGCGCGATACCGCGCCGCGCGGATTCCGGTTCGCCATGAAGGCGCCGCGCACAATCACCCACATGAAGAAGCTCAAGAGCCCGGAGGGACCGCTCGAGACCTTTCTCGATCGAGTGGAGACGCTGGGCGACCGGCTCGGGCCGTTGCTCTTCCAGCTCCCGCCCCATTGGCGGTGCAACGCCGAACGGCTTGCCAAGTTCCTGGAGCTGCTGCCCGAGGGATTCCGTTGCGCCTTCGAGTTTCGGGACCATTCCTGGCACGACGAGGAGGTCTATGCCGCGCTCAGCGAGCACGGCGCCGCGTTCTGCGTCTTCGACATCGCAGGGTTCGAGTCGCCCGCGCCCGTCACCGCGGACTTCGTCTACGTGCGCCTGCACGGCCCGGGCGAGCGCGCCTACACGGGGAGCTACAGCCCCCAGAAGCTCTCGGCCTGGGCGCGGCGCATCCGGGAATGGAAACGCCGGCGGCGCGACGTCTACGTGTTCTTCGACAACGACGAGGCCGGTTACGCGGCGCTCAACGCCCGCGACCTCTCGCGCTACCTCGAGTCGTAGCGTCCAGCGTCGGATGCGTCCTGGGGCTTTCGCTCACGAGCGGCCGTCGCTCATCACGACGATAAACGCGCGACGCTACCGCGAAGGGCCGCCCTTCCGCGCCGGGCACCGGCGGGCCGGAGAAGATTGCGCGCCGGCCCGCGCCATGATTCATGCCACGCCCCGGGCATCGGCGTGCATGCTGCACGAGCAGCGGGCCGTGGCAGCAGGTGGCGGGTAGCGCTAGTGATCACGAATAGCGGGACCGTGACCCTGTCTCAGACCGTCGCGCTCGGTCAGCCCTTCGAGCCAGCTCGTCAGCACGGGGTCGACGCGTCGAAACCGCAGCCCCAGCCCGCTGCCGGTGACATGGCGGACG
>JABAHQ010007987.1_pt1 | contig 15377 bp, 14 predicted proteins | sample 7062091 | NCBI WGS metagenome assembly JABAHQ01 (sample SAMN14534359, study PRJNA622989) | marine sediment metagenome | biome: marine biome [ENVO:00000428]; feature: marine pelagic biome [ENVO:01000023]; material: deep marine sediment [ENVO:00002113] | place: India: Gulf of Kutch | collected...
ACGGTGGTCGTGATCGAGCACAACCTGGACCTGATCAAGACCGCCGATTGGATCGTCGATCTTGGGCCCGACGCCGGACGCCGGGGCGGTGAGGTGGTGGCCATGGGCCGCCCCGAAGACGTGGCGTCGGTGCCCGAGAGCCACACCGGACGGTACCTGGCCGGTGTCCTGGGCGGAGAGCGGGTCGGCGCCTCGGCGTGACCGGCCCCTAGCCTCCCGGATCCCTCCCCACCGAGCCCGATCCCTCCTTTGACCCCCGAACCGGACCGGCCACGCGAGCGCTCACCGGAAGCTCCGGACGCGAGCCCCGGAGCCGGATTGGGCACCTTCGGCGGGGTCTTCACGCCGTCGATCCTGACGATCCTCGGCGTGATCATGTACCTGCGGTTCGGCTGGGTCGTGGGGAACGTGGGGCTGGTCGGGACGCTGGTCATCGTGACCCTCTGCACGGCGATCACCGGCTTCACCGCCCTCTCCATGGCCGCGATCGCCACGGACCGCCGGGTACGGATCGGGGGGGCGTACTACATGATCAGCCGCTCCCTGGGCCTGGAGACCGGGGGCGCGGTGGGCATCCCCCTCTACTTCGCCCTGGCGCTCTCCTGCGCGCTCTACACGATCGGCTTCGCCGAGAGCGTGGCGGCGGTCTTCCCCGCCCTGAGCCAGCGGTGGGCGGGGGTGGTGACCACCGTGGCGGTGGCGCTCCTGGCCCTGAAGTCGACCCGTCTCGTCATCCGGGGTCAGTACTTCGTCATGGCCGCGATCGCCCTCTCCCTCCTCTCCTTCTTCCTCGGAGGGCCCCTGGAGGAGACCACGGTGGAGCTCACCGGCGCGCCGCCGCGCCTCTCCGAGGGGTTCTGGGTCGTATTCGCGGTCTTCTTCCCCGCCGTGACGGGGATCGAGGCCGGGGTGAACATGTCCGGCGACCTGAAGGACCCGGCCCGCTCGATCCCCCGGGGCACCCTCGCGGCCCTGGGAACGGGCTACCTGGTCTACATGACGCTGCCCGTGATCCTGGCCATGCGGGCCGACGCGGTCACCCTGATCGAGGACCCGCTGATCATGCGACGGATGGCGTTCTGGGGCGACGCGATCCTCCTCGGCGTGTGGGGCGCGACCCTGTCCAGCGCCATGGGCAGCATCCTGGGGGCACCCCGCGTGCTCCAGTCCCTGGCCCTGGATGGCGTCCTGCCCCGGGGCCTTCGCTGGCTCGGCAGGGGGAGCGGGCCCGAGGGCGTGCCCCGCTACGGAACGCTCCTGACCCTCGGCGTCGCCCTGACGGCGGTGTGGCTCGGAGACCTGAACGCCGTGGCTCCGGTCCTCACCATGTTCTTCCTCACCTCCTACATGACGGTGAACCTGGCCGCGGGTCTGGAGGGCTTTCTCGGGAGCCCCTCCTTCCGCCCCGCCTTCGAGGTCCACTGGTCGATCTCGCTCCTGGGAGCCGCCGGGTGCCTGGTTGTCATGTTCCTGATCAACGCCGTGGCCACCGTGGTGGCGGCGGCGGTCGTGCTGGGCGTCTTTCTCTGGCTCCAGCGCCGGGAGCTCAGGGCGGCGTGGGGCGACGTGCGCCAGGGCATCTGGCTGGCCGTGGTCCGCAGCGGCCTGCTGCGGATCGGCAAGGACACGAACCCCCGCTCCTGGCGGCCCCACCCCCTGGTCCTCTCCGGCGCGCCCACCCAGCGGTGGCATCTGGTGGAGCTGGCCAACGCCCTGACCCACGACCGGGGCCTGGTGACCGTGTCGTCGGTCCTTCCGGTGGGAACCGGCGCCGAGCGGCGCGTCTCCCTCGAGGACACGATCCGGGAGTATCTCCGGCGTCGGGGAGTGCAGGCCTTCGTGCGCTTGGTGGTGGCCCCCGATCCCTTCGAGGGCGGGGAGCGTCTGGTCGAGGTGTACGGGTTCGGCGATCTGGTCCCCAACACCGTCATCCTCGGCGACAGCGAGGAGGAGGAGCACCGGGATGCTTACTGCCGCATGATCCGCTCCTTCCACGAAGCCCGCCGCAACGTGCTCATCCTCCGTGAGCCCGAGGGTGGGGGCTTCGGGAGGCGGCGGCGGATCGACATCTGGTGGGGCGGGCTGGAGCGAAACGGCGGTCTCATGCTGATCCTGGGCTATCTGCTCCAGAGCGGAGTCCAGTGGCCCGACGTCCGGCTCCGCCTGACGATGGTCGTGGACTCGGAGGAGGCGGTGCCCCGGGTCCGGGGCAACCTGGAGGAGATGCTCGAGGAGATCCGGATCGGACGGGTGGAGCTGCGGATCCTTCCCGCCCGAGGGCGACCCTTTCCCGAGATCCTCCACGAGTCGTCCGGGGCCGCCGACCTGGTGCTGATGGGCATGAAGGAGCCCGACGACGACTTCCGCGGCTACTACGAGAGGCTCCAGGAGATGACGCGGGGCCTGCCCACCACGCTCTTCGTCCTGGCCTCGGAAGCGCTGGAGTTCACCGAGGTTCTCGTGGACGCCAACCATCAGCGGGCCGAGGGGGGGTAATCGTAGAGGGCTCGTCGCTTCCGGTCGGTGTCTCGGTCCTGCTGCCGGTCCGCAACGGGGAGGCCCACCTGGAGGAGGCCCTCTCGTCTCTGGCGGAACAGAGCTACCGGGATTTCGAGGTCCTGGCCGTGGACGACGGCTCCGACGACGGCACGCCCGGGATCCTGGAGCGCTGGGCCCGGGAGGATTCCCGGTTTCACGTGCTCCGTCAGGAGCCCGGGGGGATCGTCGCCGCCCTGGAGCGGGGTCGTGCCGCCGCCCGGGCACCCTACCTGGCCCGCATGGACGCGGACGACGTGGCCGCGCCCGAGCGCCTGGAGCGACAGCTCGGGCTCATGGAGAGCCGCCCCGGTCTCACGGCGTGCGGCACGCGGGTCACCCTCTTCCCGCGGGAGGCCCTGACCGACGGCGCCCTCCGCTACGAGCGCTGGATCAACGGCCTCGTCACCCCCGACGAGATCGAGGGAGACCTCTTCGTCGAATGCCCCCTTCCCCACCCCACCTTCTTCCTACGGGCCGAGGCCGTGGAGGCCGTGGGCGGATATCGGGACCCGGGTTGGCCCGAGGACTACGATCTCCTCCTCCGCCTCTGGGCGGGCGGGGGGCGCTTCGGGAAGGTGGACGAGCCGCTCCTCCGCTGGCGCGACTCCCCCGGCCGGCTCTCCCGTACCCGTGACACGTACGCGCCCGAGGCCTTTCGGCGCTGCAAGGTCCACTTCCTGAAGCGTACGCTGCTCGAGGGTCGCCGGGGCGCGGTGGTATGGGGCGCAGGGCCCACGGGAAAGGCCTTCGGCCGGACCCTGCGTCGGGCCGGGGTGCGGCTGCGGGCGTGGGTGGAGGTGGATCCGGCGAAGATCGGTCAGGAGATCCACGGGGCGCCCGTGGTGAGCGCGGAGGACGCCGGAGCCTACCCCGACGCCCTCCATCTCGCCGCCGTCGGGCAGCCGGGAGCGCGGGGGGAGATCCGGGCCCGATTCCGGGCCCTGGAATTCGTGGAGATGAGGGACGCGACGGCGGTAGCGTAGAGAGCCGTTATTCGTTAATTTTCAATGTCTTTGAAGCTTCAGGCCGACACCCACGGAAGGGGTCTCGCCCCCTTGGAGCGGATCCCCCCACAGCATGGAAGAATCCGTCCCCTTCGGCCCCCCCTCGGGCGTCGATCGGGAAGACCTTCCGGACCAGTGACCGGACGCCCGGCGCCGTGCTGATCCGGAGAGGACTTCCCCTCCTCTCTCTGGCGCTGCTCCTCCTCGGGCTCGAGCTGGCCACCCATGCGCTCTCCCGGTCCGTGGAGACGATCGGGCGGGTTGTCGGAGACCTGAGGGCCGGTGAGGAGACGGAGGTCTACCTGCCGGCCTTCTTCGCAGGCCTCCTCCTCATGGGAGTGGGGGTCGGGGGGCTCCTCCTCTCGGGTTGGTCCCGGTGGATGGGGGGACGGCTGCTCCGTGGCAAGGCGTGCCCCCAGTGCGGGGTCAGGACGCAGCGGATCCGCCGCCGGTGGCAGCGTCTCCTCGGCCGGGTCCTGTCGGCGGAGGTGCAACGGCGGCAGTGCGGGGAGTGCGGATGGCGCGGCCTCACCCGGGCGTGAGCGCGGCCGGGACCGGGACGGGGGCACCGAGCGCAACGAGAATGAACTGATCCGGACACGAGCGAATGGACAGCAGCGAGAACGATCAGGGCGGGGAGAGGGTCCTCCACCGCCTCCTGGAAGACGAGATGCGCGAGTCGTTCATCGACTACTCGATGAGCGTGATCGTGCAGCGGGCGCTGCCCGACGTGCGGGACGGCCTCAAGCCGGTCCACCGGCGGATCCTCTACGCCATGAGCGAGCTGGGCCTGAGCCCGGGCCGGGCGTACAAGAAGAGCGCCACGGTGGTGGGTGAGGTCCTGGGGAAGTACCACCCCCACGGCGACTCGGCGGTCTACGACTCCCTGGTCCGGATGGTCCAGGACTTCTCCCTCCGCTATCCCCTGGTGGACGGGCAGGGCAACTTCGGCTCCGTGGACGGCGACTCGGCGGCGGCCTACCGCTACACCGAGGCCCGGCTCACCGACCTGGCCATGGAGATGCTGGGGGACATCGACAAGGAGACCGTCGACTTCCTCCCCAACTTCGACAACCGGCTCGAGGAGCCGGCGGTGCTCCCGGCCAAGGTGCCGAACCTGCTGGTCAACGGGTCCTCGGGGATCGCGGTGGGGATGGCGACGAACATCCCGCCCCACAACCTCCGGGAGGTGGTGGACGCGGCCGTGGCCCTGGTCGGCGATCCCCAGCTTCCCCAGGAGCAGCTCGAGTCCCTGGTGACGGGGCCCGATTTCCCCACGGGAGGCTACATCTGCGGCCGGGACGGGATCCGGGACGCCTACCGCACGGGCCGGGGTCGGATCGTCATGCGCGCCAAGACGGTCACCGAGGAAGATCCCCAGGGCGGCGAGCGGATCGTCGTCACCGAGATCCCCTTCATGGTGAACAAGGCCCGGCTGATCGAGCAGATCGCCCAGCTGGTGCGGGACAAGAAGCTCACCGGGATCCGGGACCTCCGGGACGAGTCGGACCGGGAGGGCCTGCGGATCGTGGTGGAGCTCAAGCGGGACGCGATTCCCTACGTGGTCCTGAACCGGCTCTACAAGCACACCCAGATGCAGTCGACCTTCGGGGCGATCCTCCTGGCGCTGGTGGACGGCGTGCCCAAGGTGATGCCCCTGAGGGAGATGCTCCTCCACTTCGTCGAGCACCGGCACGAGGTGGTGGTCCGGCGGAGCGAGCACGACCTCCGGGAGGCCGAGGAGCGGGAGCACATCCTCGAGGGCCTGAAGGTGGCCGTCGACAACATCGACGAGGTCATCGAGCTCATCCGGGGCTCCGACGACCGGGATCGGGCCTCGGAGCGGCTCCAGGAGCGATACGAGCTCTCGGAGCGCCAGGCGAAGGCGATCCTGGACATGCGCCTGGGCCGGCTCACCGGCCTGGAGATGGAGAAGCTCAACTCGGAGCTGGAGGAGGTCCGGGCCACGATCGAGGAGCTCCGGGCGATCCTGGGCTCCCGGGCCCGGCGGATGGAGATCGTGGTCGAGGAGCTGGAGGCCGTGGCCGAGAAATTCGGCGACGAGCGGCGCACGGACGTCATCGGCGAGAGCTCCGACCTGGACATGGAGGACCTGATCGCCGAGGAGGAGATGGTGATCACGGTGAGCCATCAGGGTTATCTGAAGCGTATCCCGGTGGACACGTACCGGGCGCAGCGTCGGGGCGGGCGGGGGCTCCGGGGGATGAGCACCAAGGACGAGGACTGGGTGGAGCACCTCTTCGTGGCCTCCACCCACGACTACATCATGATCTTCACCCGGGACGGCCAGTGCTATTGGCTCAAGGTCTGGGAGATTCCCCAGTCCGGGCGGCACTCCCGGGGCAAGCCGATCGTGAACCTGGTGACCATGGACGGCGAGGAGGAGATCGCTGCGGTGGTCCCGGTCCGGGAGTTCAGCGAGGACCGCTACCTCCTCTTCTGCACCCGCAGGGGCAAGGTGAAGAAGACCGCCCTCTCCGCATACGGAAACGTGCGCTCCGTGGGGCTGATCGCCGCGAGGGTGCGGGACGGCGACGAGCTCATCGACGTTCAGATCACCAACGGGGACAACGAGGTCATTCTGGCCACCCGAAAGGGTCAGGCGATCCGGTTCCACGAGGGCGACGTGCGGCCGATGGGGCGGGCCACCGAGGGGGTCAGGGGGGTAGATCTCGCCGGGGGCGACTACGTCGTGGGGATGGTCGTCGTCCAGCGCGACGACGCCACCCTACTGGTGGTGACCGAAGAGGGGATGGGCAAGCGCTCGAAGATCGGCGCCTACCGGCTCCAGGGTCGGGGCGGAAAGGGCGTGATCAACGTCAGGACGTCGCAGAAGACGGGCGAGGTGGTGGCGATCAAGTCCGTGGTGCCCACCGATCAGCTCATGATCATCACCCGGAACGGGGTCGTGAACCGCCAGCGTGTGGACGAGATCAGCGTCATCGGCCGGGCCACCCAGGGCGTGCGCCTGGTCAATCTCGACGAGGGCGACGAGGTGGTGGACGTGGCCAGAATCATCCCCGATGACGAGGAGAACGGCGAGCCCGTGGACGAGGAGGCCGGGGCCGACGTGGAGAGCGCCGGGGAGGCCGTGTCCGAGGAGGCGGCCGAGTCGTGACGGGAGGGGACCTCGTCTCCCTGGACCAGGTCCGGGAGGCGGCGGAGCGGCTGAAGGGCGTGGCGATCCCCACGCCGACCCTTCCGTCGGCGGAGCTCTCGGATCTCCTGGACGGCGAGGTCCGCCTGAAGTGCGAGTCCCTCCAGAGGGCCGGCGCCTTCAAGATCCGGGGAGCCTACAACTTCATCTCCCGCCTCCCCCGGGAAGCCCTGGACCGGGGGGTGATCACCTACTCCTCGGGCAACCACGCCCAGGCGGTGGCCCTGGCCGCGGGGATCATGGGAGCCCGCTCCGTTGTGGTCATGCCCACCACGGCCCCCGACGTGAAGCGGCGGGGCGCCGAGCGCCTCGGCGCCGAGGTGGTCCTCGAAGGCACCACCTCCCTGGAGCGTCGGGCCCGGGCCGAGGAGATCGCCGAGGCCGAAGGGCTGACGATCGTCCCCCCCTTCGACGACCCCCGGATCATCGCCGGCCAGGGCACGGTGGGCCTGGAGATCCACGAGGCCTGGCCCGACGTCCAGGCGGTCCTGGTGCCGGTGGGCGGCGGCGGCCTTCTCAGCGGGATCGCGGCCACCCTCCGGCGCGTCCGGCCCGAGGTCGTGATCCTGGGAGTGGAGCCCCGGGGCGCGGCTTCCATGCGACTCGCCCTGGACGAGGGCCGACCCGCGGCCCTGGATACGATCGAGACGATCGCCGACGGCCTGGCCCCCGTCCGGGCGGGGGAGCTCACCTTCCGGCACGTGCGCGATCTGGTGGACGACGTGGTCACCGTGGACGACGACGCGATCCGGGACGCCACCCGCTTCCTCCTCGTGCGGCAGAAGCTGGTGGTGGAGTTCTCGGGCGCGGCCACGGTGGCCGCCCTCCGCTCGGGCGTGGTGAGCGCCCAGGGTCGAAGGGTGGTGGCCGTGCTCAGCGGAGGAAACGCAGAGCCGTCGGCGCTGCGGGAGCTCCTGGAGTGAGCCGGACCGGCTCCGGGGCGAGGGGCTCCGAGGGCCGCAGCGGGGACGACTCCCTCACCGACGTACCCGGGATCCGGGTGGGCCACGCCGAGGTGGAGGGGGGCGGCAGCGGCTGCACCGTGATCCTGGGCCCGTTCCGGGCCGCCGCCGACGTCCGGGGGATGGCCACGGGGACCCGGGAGCTGGACGCCCTCTCGCCGAGCCACCTGGTGCCCCGGGTGGACGCCCTGCTCCTCACCGGAGGATCCGCGTACGGGCTGGGTGCCGCCGACGGGGTCATGGCGTGGCTCGAGGACCGGGGCGAGGGGTTCACCACCCCGGCCGGCCCGGTGCCGATCGTGCCCACCGCGGTGATCTACGATCTGGCCTCGGAGAGGCCCCGGCCGGGTCCCGGTGTGGCCCGGAAGGCGTGCGAGGAGGCGGGGACGGAACCCGTGGCCTGTGGCCGGGTGGGCGCCGGGGCGGGCGCCCTGGTGGGCAAGATCGAGGGCCGGGACCGGGCTTCCCCCGGCGGCCTGGGGAGCGCGTCCAGGGCCGTGGCCGGATCCACGGTCGGCGCCCTGGCCGTCGTGAACGCGCTGGGAGACGTCCGGGACGGAGGCGGCCGGATCCTGGCGGGGGCCCGGAAGGAGGACGGGAGCTTCCTGGACACCGCCCGGGTGCTCCGCGAAGAAGGGGCGAGTGGGGAGTTCGGCGCCACCCGTCCGGGAGAGAGCACGACGCTGGCGGTGGTCGCCACCGACGCTCCCCTGGCGGTGGTGGACCTGGGGCGCCTCGCCCGCATGGCGTCCACGGCCCTGGCGCGGCGGATCAGCCCCGTGAACACGCCCTTCGACGGGGACGTGACCTTCGCGCTCTCCACGGCCGAAGAGGAGGAGCGACCGGCGTCGGGGGAGATACTGGCCCTGGGGGCGGCCGCGACCGAGGCCCTGGAACGGGCGATCGAGCGGGCGGTGGGCGGTCCCCCGTCGGGAGGCGAGAGCGGGGGGGAGGGTCGGGCCCCGTGACGGAGCTCCGACGGCTCGTCCTCTTCGACGTGGACGGCACCCTTGTCGTGGGCGGTCCGGCCCGGGAGGCGTTCCGGGAGGCGCTCACCTCGGTGTTCGGTACCGCCGGCGCGATCGACAGCCACGAGTTCTCGGGGAAGACCGATCCTCAGATCGCCAGGGAGCTCCTCCGGGATGCCGGTTTCGACGACCGGCAGATCGATGCCGGGCTGGCGCCGCTGTGGTGGCGGTACCTCCAGGAGCTGGAGCGGCGCCTCGCCGACGATCCCGTGGAGGTGCTGCCCGGTGTCCGGAAGCTCCTCGACGCTCTCGAGGCCCTGGAAACGGTCGCTCTCGGCCTCGTCACCGGCAATATACTCGAGGGAGCCCGTCTCAAGCTGGGCTCCGCCGAGCTCGACGGGCGCTTTGCGGTGGGAGCCTTCGGCTCCGACGCCGAGGCCCGGGACCGGCTCCCGGGGGTCGCGGTGCTGCGAGCCCACCGCCAGTGGGGCGTGGCCTTCTCTCCCCGGTCCGTCGTGATCGTCGGGGACACGCCCCGGGACGTTGCGTGCGGCCGGGCCGGCGGCCACCGGACCGTGGCGGTGGCCACCGGGAGGATCCCCCGGGCGGTCCTGGAGGAAACGGGGCCGGACCGGATCTTCACGGACCTGGCCCGCACGGACCGGGTCGTGGAGGCTCTGTTGGAGTAGGGGCACCTCAAGGGAGGTCGGTGCCGGATCCCGGGACCGGGATCGCCGGTTTCGGGTAGAGGGAGACGCTCGCAAATACGATGAGCGGGACGCGCGAACGGGAGCGATCAGCGTGGCGAAGAGCGAGAGGGGAGAGAGACAGAGCGGGGAGAAGGCGGGCGGCGGTTCCGGCATGACCCGCCTGTACTACATCCTGGGGGCCGTGGGCGTGCTCGGGATCGGGATCCTGGGCTACTCGGTGGGCTCCAGCGCCATGGGCTCGGCGGCGACCGAGCCCGTCGAGCTCCAGGTCGACGGTGACCGGGAGCTCGTGGAGATCGCCGAAGGAATGGTGCAGGGGAACCCCGACGCTCCGGTCAGCATCGTGGAGTTCGGGGACTATCAGTGTCCGGGGTGCGGCAGCTTCGCCCGCCAGGTGAAGCCCATGATCAACCTGAATTACATCCAGGCCGGACAGGCGAACTTCGTCTTCTACGACTTCCCCCTGACCCAGATCCACTCCAACGCCTTCTTCGCCGCCCGGGCCGCGCGCTGCGCCGGAGATCAGGAGGCTTACTGGCCCTACCACGACGCCCTCTTCGCCAATCAGGCGGACTGGGCCTCATCGGGCAGCCCGGCGGGCAAGTACGTGGATTACGCCGAGGAGCTCGGCCTGGATACGGACGCCTTCGAGAGCTGCCTGAAGAGCGACCGCCACGCCGCGACCGTGACCGCGAACATGCTCCTGGGCGAGAGGCTCGGCGTAAACGGCACGCCGACGGTGATGATCAGCGAAGGGAGGGGAATGGCGAACCGGCTCGCCCGCTTCGACTTCGCCACGATCCGGAGCGAGGTGGAGAGGATCCTTGCCCAGGACGACGACGAGGCGTCGGGCTCGGACACGGGGGGCCGGGACTGAGGTGAGCGACTCCCTGACGACCGTCCGCCTCCTCTTCGTGGACGAGGGGTCCTACCACCACGAGCTGATCCGTCTTCCCGCCGAAGCCCTGGACGGGTACGAGCGCATCATCGACTGCCTCCGGGAGGAGCCCTCGGTCCTGAAGCGCGTCTACGTGGACGTCGACCGCCTCTGCTCCGCGTCGGTGGTCGACGAGGACGACGCCGAGAGGGACCCGGAGCCCGGGGCCTAGCGTCTTTCCCCGCCCTTGGCCCGTGTTCGCGACGTGATCGACGGGTCGAAGGGCTACTCCGAGGCCGCCCGCAGGGCCCGCTCCCGGGTCCACGCCTCCACCACCGGAGGCGGCCACGCCCCTCGTCGGTGGTCCCTCTCGATTCGTTCCGCCTCCCACCGCGCCCGCTCCGACGTGTCCCGATCGATCCACCCCCTCTCCTCGGCCTCTTGGAGCTGGTCCCGATCCAGGACTTCCAGCCCCCCCTCCGGCCCGAGCCAGAGATCGAGGAAGAGATCCGTGGTCTCCCAGACGAGGTCGTCCCCCAGCACGGGGGGCGTGATGACGTTGGCGTAGATGCCGGTGAAGGTCCCGTCGGCCCGGTGGAAGCGGCCGATGTCGTGCCAGAGGCCCGGGAAGGTGAACCACACCGCGTCGGACCCGGTCTCCAGCACGGGGCGACCGCCGATCACCACCGGCGGGTCGTGCTCCAGGCTCCGGGCCAGGGTGACTTTCACGTCTTCGGTGTCGTGAACGAGGAGCTGGCGGAAGACCTGCTCCCGGTCCGGAGGGCGCAGGTAGTGGATCTGGACGACGGGGACGCGGGCGCTCAACCCTCGTCGGAAGGGGCCGAAGGGGAAGAAGCGTCGGGGGACGGCTCCCGGGGGGAGGCGGCTTCTCCGGGCGGCACGGCCTCCACGAAGACATCCATGATCCCGCCGCAGACGGCGGGGCTCCAGGAGAGGAGGTCCCGGGTCAGGTCGACGCGCACCATGCGGGGCTCCCCGCTCTCCAGGACTTCCCGGGCCGCTTCGATCACCTCCCCTTCGCCGCATCCGCCCCCCACGGTTCCCTCCAGGCCCCGCTCCGGGTCCACGAGCATCTTCGCCCCTACCTTCCGGGGGGTCGAGCCCCGGGTGGAGACGACGGTGGCGAGGGCGCAGGTGCGGCCCTCGGCGGACTTCTCGAGGAGCGCTCGGTAGAGCTTGCGGTCTTCCTGTCGGATCATGGCTCGGGGTCCTCGGCGCGGCGGGAGCCGGAGCCGCCAGGCGTCGCCCCGGCTCCCTCCTCGCCCGCCTCGAAGAAGCGCTCGAGGACCCGCTCCTCCTCCCGGAGCGGGCTGCCGCTGCCGCCCCGCCACGTCAGGACGATCTCGGCGGCGACGGCCAGGGCGATCTCCACCGGGGTCTCGGCGCCCAGATCCAGACCGACCGGAGCGCGGACCGAGGCGATCCGTTCCCGGGGGATCCCCTCCTCCAGGAGCTGTGCGTAGGTGGCCCGCACGCGCCTGCGGCTGCCGATCATACCGATGTAGGCGGGCTGTGGGTCCGCCCGGAGGACACGGCGGAGACACTCGTAGTCGTACTTGTGTCCCCGGGTGACCAGGACCAGGTGGGTCAGGGGATGGATCCGAATCTCCCGGAACGGGTCCGAGAAGTCGACCTTCTCGACGCGGTCGGCCTCGGGGAAGCGCTCCCGGGTGGCGAAGTCGGGTCGGTCGTCCAGGACCGAGACCGTGCAGCCCAGGAGCGAGCCCACCGTGCAGAGGGGTTGGGCGATGTGTCCGGCGCCGACGATGACCAGCTCCGGCTGGGGATGATGCAGCTCCAGATAGACCTCCACCGGCCGGCCCTCTGCGCCCCGGAGCTCGTGCACCCCGTCCTCGACGTCTCCCCCCGGGGCCAGGGCGTCACGGGCCAGGGCGCGGGCCGATGCGTCCAGGGAGGGGTGTCCCAGGCTTCCCCCGGAGCGCGACGGGGTTACGAGGAGGCGGCGTCCCGTCAGGGCGTCCCGGGGATCCCGCACCACGACCACGAGGGCGGCGCTCTCGCCCCGCTCCACCGCCTCGAGGACCGCCCGGGCCGCGCCGGCCGGGCGCAGCCGCCCTCCCCTCTCCCGGGTCACCGGCCCTGAAACCGCTTCCGGTAGGCGTCGGGGAAGCGACGCCTGTACTCGCCCAGGGTGTCGATGTCCGCCAGCACCCCCTCGTCCTCCACCGTGACCTCCTCCACCTCCTCCAGGTGACGGTGGAGGACCGTGCGGGCTCCCTCCTCCAGACCTTCTTCGAGGAGCTCGGGAAAGAGGGATCGGCGGAAGAAGACGGGATGGCCCCGGCGCTCACCGTGGGCGGGAACCACGGCGGGGGCGTCTCCGGCCCGGAAGGTCCGCAGGAGGCGCTCCACCGTGTCGTGGGCCACCAGGGGATGGTCCACGGGACAGAACGCAACCCCCTCCAGCTCGTCGTCGGCCTCGTCCAGGGCCCGGATTCCCGCGCGGAGCGACGAGATCGGCCCGGCGGAAGGATCGGGATTGACCACGGTCCGGGCGCCGGCGGTCCGCGCCATGGCGGCGACGGGCCCGGACTCTTCCCGGAGCACGACCAGGACCGGGACGCAACCTCCCCGGGCCAGCGACCCCACCACCGCCTGGAGGAACGATTGTCCGCCCGCGTCCAGGAGCGGCTTCGGGGTGCCCATGCGGCTGGAGCGGCCCGCCGCCGGCACGATCCCGGCGACGGTCACGGAAAGGCCTCGTAGAACTCCCGGTCGGCCTCGGCCAGGCGTCGAAGAGCGGAAGCGGGCTCGAAGCGTGTGCCCAGCTTCTCCCGGTATTCCTCGGTCCGATCCAGGACCGTTCGGGGATGGAGCTCGTCGGCGAAGCGCAGAAGCCCGCCCCGGAACGGGGGGAAGCCCGTGCCCATGATCATTCCGAGGTCCACGTCGGCCGCCGAGGCCACGATCCCCTCGTCCAGGACCCGGGCGGCCTCGTTCATCATGACGAGGACGAGTCGGCTGCGGATCTCCCGCTGGTCGATCGAGGTCCGCTCAGCCGGGACGGCGTCGCCCAGGACGTCGTAGATCTCAGGGTCCGCTCCCTTCGCGTCGCCGTCGTCGTAGCGGTAGAAGCCGAGGCCGCCTTTCCGGCCCAGGCGATCCGTGTCTCCCACGGCGACGAGGGGAGGGGAGGGCTCGAGGCGGTCGCCCAGGGCCTCGTGGAGGGTCCGGCCGGCGTGGCGGGCCACGTCGATCCCGACCTCGTCCACGAGGCGGATGGGGCCCATGGGCATCCCGAACGCCTCGGCCGCGTCGTCCACGTCCTCGACCCGGGCCCCGTCCGCCAGGAGCCATCCCGCCTCGTTCAGGTAGGGACCGAGGATCCGGTTCACCAGGAACCCGGGCCCGTCCTTCCTCACCACGACGGGAACCTTCCCCAGCTCCAGGACCAGGGCGTAGATCGTGGCCACGGTGCGGTCCGAGGTCTCCCGTCCCCGCACGACCTCCACCAGGGGCATCTTGTGGACGGGGTTGAAGAAGTGCATCCCCCCGAAGTTCTCGGGCCGCTCGAGCGCCTCGGCCATCTCGTCCACGGAGAGGGACGAGGTGTTGGTGGTCAGCACGCAGCCCTCGGCTGCCCGGGCTTCGACCTCCCGGAGCACCGTTCGCTTCACCTCCATCTTCTCGGCCACGGCCTCCACCACGAGGTCGACGGTCCCGAAGCCCCCGTAGTCCAGCCCTCCCGACACCAGCTCCAGCTTCCGGTCGGCTTCCCGGCGGGCGAGCTTTCCCCTGCGAACCGCCTTCTCGAAGAGGGAGCGGGCGTGGCGCAGCCCACCGGTCACGGCTCCGTGCTCGATGTCCTTCATCCGCACCCGGAGGTCGTGGTATGCGGCGAGCTGGGCGATCCCGCCCCCCATCGTTCCGGCCCCGACCACCCCGATCGACTCCACGGACCGGGGCTCCACCTCCGACTCCACCCCCGTGCCCTTCCGGGCCGCCTCCCGGAGCCGGAAGACCCGAAGGAGGTTCTTGCAGACCGTGGATACGATCAGCTCCCCGGCGGCCGCCGCCTCGATCTCCAGGGAGCGCTCGACGGGGCGGGCGAGGCCGGCCTGGAGGACGTCGAGGATCTTGAGGGGGGCGGGATAGTGGCCGCCGGTCCGGGAGAGCACCCTCTTGCGGGCCTGGGAGAGAACGATGCGACGACCCGGGGCGGTGTCGTCGAGGAGACGGGTGAGGAGACCCCGGTCGCCCCCCGACGGCGCCGATTTCTCGTCGAGACGGTCGCGAACGAAGGACTCCACGGTCTCCCGGAAGATCTCGACGGGGAGCACCTCCTCGACGAGGCCGATGCGCCGGGCCTTCTTCGGCGAGATCCGCTTCCCGGTCAGGAGCATGGGGAGGGCGGCCTGGAGGCCCACCAGCCTGGGGAGGCGCGTGGTCCCTCCCCACGAGGGGAGGATTCCGAGCTGAACCTCGGGCAGCCCGATCTCGGTGGCCGGGGAGTCGGACGCGAGCCGGTAGCGGCAGGCCAGGGCGAGCTCGGTCCCGCCCCCGAGGCAGATCCCGTCGATCGCCGCCACGGTGGGGATCGGAAGCGCGTTCACCTCGGAGAAGATCGACTGGCCGAAGCGAGCGCCCCGCTCCCCCTCCACGGGATCCTCGACGCTCTCGATCGGCGAGAGGTCGGCCCCCGCGACGAAGGCGCGCTCCTTCCCGCTCCAGAAGACCGCGGCCCGGACCGCTCCTTCCTCGGTGGCGGACCGGAGTTCCCGCACCACGTCCAGGAGCCGCCGCAGGACCGACTCGTCGAAGACGTTCTGCGACCGCTCCGGGTCGTCGAAGACGACCCAGGCGATCCCGTGCTCGTCCACCTCCAGGGAGGGCGAGGAGGCCGGTTGGATCTCCTCGGGAACGATCGGGTGCTCCATGAACGGTCGCTCCTCCATGCCAGGCTTCGCCCCGGGGCGGAACGGGGCGCCCTCGGGGGGCGCGCCCGGGAGTCGTCGCGGCGCGTCGCCTGGTATTCTCGTGCGGCGGGAAAGATCCGCCGTCCCTGGGAGGCGTGGGCGGGACTCCACGACGGACGAAGCCCCGGGATCCTGGGAACGGATCCCGGGGCGGGCCGGGGGACGACGGGAGACCCCGAGGG
>JABAHQ010005276.1_pt3 | contig 15374 bp, 12 predicted proteins | sample 7062091 | NCBI WGS metagenome assembly JABAHQ01 (sample SAMN14534359, study PRJNA622989) | marine sediment metagenome | biome: marine biome [ENVO:00000428]; feature: marine pelagic biome [ENVO:01000023]; material: deep marine sediment [ENVO:00002113] | place: India: Gulf of Kutch | collected...
CTGCTTGATGATGACTATATGATGTACTATCATCTGGACGAGCTCCGGGACTACCTGAAAAAACCGCAGGACAATCCGGCGGCGCCGGCCTCATAACCCGTTATCCAATCAGATCACACATGAACAAGAAGTTTTTTATCACCACCCCCATTTACTACGTGAACGACGTCCCCCATATCGGGCACGCCTACACCACCATCGCGGCCGATGTGGTGGCGCGCTACAAACGGCTGGCGGGATACGAGGTGTTCTTCCTCACGGGCACCGACGAACATGGACAGAAGGTCCAGCAGGCGGCCGGCCTGTCGGGCCGGGAACCGCAGGCGCATGTCGATGACCTGCACGTCCGCTTCAAGGAGCTGTGGGTGCGGTTCAACATCTCCAACAACGATTTCATCCGCACCACCGAGGAACGCCATAAGAAAGTGGTTTGCGAAATCCTGCAGAAACTCTACGACGAGGGGGAAATTTACAAGGACAGCTATGAAGGCTGGTACTGCATGCCGGACGAGCGGTTCTGGACGGAGAAAGACCTGATAGACGGCAACTGCCCGGAATGCGGACGCCCGGTCGACAAGATCAAGGAGTTCAATTATTTTTTCAAGATGGGCAAATACCGCGACTGGCTGGTGGAGCATATCCAGAACCACGAAAACTTCATCCAGCCCAAATCGCGCCGCAACGAAATCCTCGGGTTTCTCAAAAACCCGCTGGACGACCTGTGCATCTCGCGCCCGAAGGAACGCCTGCCGTGGGGCATCCCCCTGCCCTTCGACGACAAGTACGTCACCTACGTCTGGTTCGACGCGCTGATCAATTACATTTCCGTTCACGGCCATCTGCAGCAGATCAAAGACAGCGGTTTCTGGCCTGCCACGCATCAACTGATCGGTAAGGACATCCTCACCACCCACTCGGTGTACTGGGCGACCATGCTGAAGGCGGCGGGACTCGACCTGCCGCACAATATCTTCGCGCACGGCTGGTGGACCATCAACGGACAGAAAATGTCCAAATCCCTGCGCAACGTGGTCGAGCCCAATCATTTGATCGATCAGTTTGGAGTCGACGTCATCCGCTACTTTCTTCTGCGCGAGGTGCCGTTCGGGCTGGACGGCGATTTTTCGCACAAGGCGCTGATCGGACGGGTCAACAGCGACCTCGCCAACAACCTCGGCAACCTGCTCAACCGGACCCTCAACATGCTCAAGAAGTACTTTAAAAGTGAGCTCCCAAGCATTGATGCTAAAGGCGAAGAGGATGGGCCGATGATCGATAAATCCCGGGAAGTCACCGGCGCCATCGACCAACTGTACGATGAGCTGGCCTACAGTAAAATCCTCACGAAGCTGTGGGAATTCCTGGACGCCGCCAACGTTTATATCAACGATACCGCGCCGTGGAACCTGGCGAAAACCGATGACGGCAAAAAGCGCCTGGCGACGGTCCTGTACAACGCGGCGGAAGCCTGCCGGGTGATCGCCGTCCTCATCGCCCCGTTCATGCCGGAGACCGCCGATAAAATGATGAAGCAACTCGGCATCGACACCCCGGTGGAAAAACAGGGACTCGATTCCCTGAAAGAATGGGGATGGATCCAGCCGGGCACCCGGACGCATCAGGGTCCGCAAATCTTCCCGCGCATTGACGACAAGGCGGCGGCCAAAATCCTGAAAGAAGTCAACATCGGCGGCGAAGCGCCCTCCCCGGAAAAGAAAGCCGAGGGCGACGGCAACGGACAGATCACCATCGACGACTTCATGAAGATCGATCTGCGCACCGCGAAAATCCTGGAGGCGGAGAAAGTCAAAAAATCGAAAAAACTGATCAAGCTGAAGGTCGACCTCGGGTCCGAGCAACGCCAGGTGCTGGCCGGCATCGCCGAAGCCTACGAGCCGGAGCAACTGGTCGGCCGCACGGTCATCCTGGTCGCCAACCTCAAACCGGCCAAGCTGATGGGGTTGGAGTCGCAGGGCATGATCCTCGCCGGCAGTGACGACAAAACCATCCTTCTCGGCGGGTTCGACGGCGACCTGCCGCCCGGAGTGCGTGTCAAATGATGATCGATACCCACGCCCATGTCGATATGGACGCGTTCGACGAGGATCGCGAAGCCACCATCCAGCGTGCCCTGGACAGCGGGGTGAAGTATATCCTCAATATCGGATGCGACGTCGAGAGTTCCCAAAGGTCGGTGGAGTTGGCCGAGTATTACGATTTCATCTACGCCACCGCCGGGGTGCATCCGCACGATACCAAGAACATCCACGGCGATACCTACGATCATTTGCGCATCCTGCTCGACCATCCGAAAGTGATCGCACTGGGGGAGATCGGCCTCGATTATTTCAAAAACTATTCGCCGCAGGATGTGCAGCGCAAGCATTTCCGCAAGCAGATCGAACTGGCGAAGGAAGTGGGCAAGCCGATCATCATCCACAGCCGCGACGCCAGGCCGGACATGGTGAAAATCCTGTCCGATTACTATGATGATCCCAACGGCAAGTCGGGAATCTTCCACTGCTTCTCGGACGACCAGGAAACGGCGGAGGCGGCGCTGGCCATGGGCTTTTACATTTCCTTCGCGGGCACGGTGACATTCAAGAACGCCGACAACCTGCGGGCCATCGCCAGGACCGTTCCCGCCGACCGCCTGTTCGCGGAAACCGACTGCCCGTTCATGGCGCCGGTGCCGAAGCGCGGCAAGCGCAACGAGCCGGCCTACGTCAACCACACCGCTGAAAAACTGGCGGAGGTGCGCGGGGTGCGCGTGGAAGATGTCGAACGCACGATGGAGCTCAATTTCCATGACCTGTTCGGCATCGGCCGGGCGGCGGAGCCGGGAACCATCTCGTATCAAATCCGCAACTCGCTGTACCTCAACCTGACGCAACGCTGCACCGCCAATTGCACATTCTGCACGCGGCTGACCAAACCGATCGTGCAGGGCTACAACCTGGAGCTGAAACGCGAACCCACCCCGCAGGAAGTGTGGGAATCCATCGACGATGTGAAGAAATACAACGAGATCGTGTTCTGCGGATACGGCGAGCCGACCCTGCGCCTCGACGTCGTCAAAGAAGTCGCCAAAAAAATAAAAGACGCCGGCGGGCGCGTGCGCCTCAACACCAACGGCCACGGCAACGTCATCAACAAACGCAACATCCTGCCGGAACTCGAAGGACTGGTCGACGAGGTGTCGGTGAGCCTGAACGCGCAAGACTCCGAGTCGTACGACGAGATCTGCCATCCGCTTCCCGGATTCCGCAAAGGCATTTTCGACAAGATCAAGGAATTCATCGAGGAAGCCAAAAAGGTCATTCCCCGCGTGCAGGCCACCATCGTCACTCACCAGGACGGGGTGGATGAGACGCGTTGTGAGGAAATCGTGAACAAGGAGTTCGGCGTGGATTACCGTCCCCGACGGTACAACCTGGTGGGCTGACGGATGAACTGGATCCTTCTCGGGGCGGTGTTCAGCGGTTTGAGCGTGGTGCTCGGAGCGATGGGCGCGCATTCCCTGAAAACCGTTCTCGCCGCCCAGAAACTGGCCGCCTTCCACACCGCCACTCAGTATATGGGCTACCACGGCCTGGCGCTGGTACTCTTGGGAATGCTCTGCCTCCACCTCGGAACCGAGGGCGCCCAGGCGCTCAAGAAAGTGGGCCTTTTTTTCACCGCCGGGATCGTTTTATTTTCCGGGAGTATCTACATCCTCACCCTGGGCGGGCCGCGTTTTTTCGGTCCCGTCACTCCGCTGGGCGGGCTTTCCTTCATCCTCGGCTGGTTCACCTTCGCCTTCGTGGCGGGAAAACGGCTCCGCTCGCAAAAGTAGGCGGGAATAAAGCTTACGCCCAAAAATCTCCCGGGTTTTTCCGGCGCAGGGGGCGGGGAATCCCAAACCGTCGGAGGCCTAAAGAGGGTCCTCTCCCTTCCTTCCGGCTGGCAAGGGGTTCGTCAAATGGCCCTTACCCGGTCCCCCGGGAACCCCGCGGGGATTTCCATTTGCGAAAATAGATCCAGGACAAGACCAGGACCAGGACCCCCATCCCTACTAGGTGGGGCCAGAGGCGTTGAAAATTCCAAAGCGGATCCAACCGGAGCGTCCCGCGAATTTCCCCGGTATAATGCTTGAGCATCTCCCCGTATTCGATGGTGAGGAACACGGGGAATTCTCCTTTCAAGGAGGCCGACTCGTGCCGGACGGGCACCTCGAAAGTCCGCTCTTCCCCCCCGCGGAGGGTGAATCCCCTCATGGTCCGGAACGACCCCGCCTCCAGTCCGGGGGGCAGGTGCAGCATCAGGCGCACGTTCTTGAAGGCCCGCGAATGGTTCCGAAGCTGGACCTTGAGCACCGAGGACTCGGAAGAAATGACCGATTCGATCCGGCCGTCGATTTCCGAGCGAACGGGTTCGCGGTAGAAAAAGGAATCCGTGTGAAGGAGGGACTGTCGGCGGCTGGAGGCGCCCGCGGCGCCCTCCCGGTAGGACACTCTGACCGCCAGAGGATACCGCCCCGCCCGACGCACGGGAGGATGGCCGGTGTTTTCCAGGGTGATCTCCTGGCCCGGCTCCAGGCGTTGGATTGGGGACATCGGGGAACGGCTGTGGTGAAAATGGAACAGGGGCTGCACCTTGAGGAGCGGCTCGGAGCCCCGGTTTTTCAAGGTCAGCCACACTTGGACCCGCCCGTCCGGGTCCACCCGGCTTTCGGTGATCACCTGCAAGGGGGCCTGGGCGGCTTCGCCGCGGCCGGCGGCCAGCAGAGACGCGCAAAGTAAGAAAAATCCTGTCGATTGCCAAAGAATTTTCATCGCTGTCGGATCGCCGGGAAGGGCCCTCTACGGGGTTGTCTTATTTTATCCTAAGGACTTAAAAAACCTGCTATTATAGAGTCCGTTCAGGAACATCTATAGGGAGGAACGAACCATGAACGCCTTATTGACCGTATTAATTCTCCTCGCCTTACTGATCTTCAGCGCCTTCAAAATTCTCCGGGAATACGAACGGGGCGTCATTTTCCTCCTGGGCAAGTTCTGGAAGGTCAAAGGACCGGGCTTGATCATCGTCATCCCCGGCATTCAGAAAATGATGAAAGTCAGCCTCCGCACCGTGGTCATGGATGTTCCCCCGCAGGATATTATCACCCGGGACAACGTGACTGTCAAAGTGAATGCGGTGGTCTATTTCCGGGTGATCGACCCCCGCCGGGCCATCATCGACGTGGAGGATTACCTGTACGCCACTTCCCAGTTGTCCCAAACCACGCTGCGCAGCATCCTGGGGCAGAGCCAATTGGACGACCTTCTGTCCAACCGCGAAGAAATCAACAATCACCTGCAGAAAGTGATCGACGAACAAACCGAGCCCTGGGGCATCAAGGTGGCCACGGTGGAGGTCAAGAACGTGGACCTTCCCCAGGAGATGCAGCGGGCCATGGCCAAGCAGGCGGAAGCGGAACGGGAACGGCGGGCCAAGGTCATCAACGCGCAGGGGGAATACGAAGCGGCCCAGCGGATCAGCGATGCGGCCGACACCATCGGGGCGCATCCCCCGGCCCTTCAGCTCCGGTTTCTGCAAACCATTCTGGATATCTCCACGGATCGGAGCACCACCACTTTCGTGCCGATTCCCCTGGAACTCTTCGAACCGTTCGCCGGGTTGCGGAAAAACAAAAACAACCCCTAAGCCCGTTTCGCCTGCCGGAATCCGGCCTTCCGATATGCGCGCCCTTCCGGCTATTCCTCGCCGGCTCCCTCCGAGGTTCGGATCCCCCGTTTTCCAGGTCCCGCCCCCCAAGAAGACGCTTGCGATTTGCTTGGGATTCAGGCAGGGTTGTAATAGAATAAGCTTAATTAAATACGACGTTTTTTCCCTTCATGGAACCACGAGACCGCATAACCCAATTTCTCGCCCAGGTGCAAAAAATACGGGCGGGAACCCTCCTCCGCCGAGGCGGGTATACCCTATTTTCTTATCTGATTGCCGGCACCCTGGTCGGGGCGATTTTGGCGTACTACGTTCCGGACATCCGGACCCAGGCTCTGCCGCTGTCGCTTCTCTTCCTGACCGGGCTGGGTTACGTGATCTACGGGCTTTACCGGGAAGGGACCTTTTCCCGGGTTTCCTTCGACGAAGCGGCGCTTTTGACCGAGAAAAAGTTTCCTCATCTCAACAATTCCCTGATCAACTCGGTTCAACTGGACCGGCATCTCTCCAAGCCGGCCAAAGGTCCGCCCCTGTCGCGGGCCTTCGTCGAGGAGCAGTTGCGGCGCACCCGGGCTCTGACCGAGAACCTCAACCCCGGCACGGTGATCGACCGGTCGGGATTGATTCGAAGCCGAAAAATGTTTTTTGCCGCCCTGTCGGTGGTCCTGGTCTTGACCCTGACGGTGCCGGAGTTTCTCAAGCAAGGGTTCACCAATTGGGTGCGGCCGCCTCAACCGGCCAGGACGGCCAGCTCCGGCGAACCGGCCGGGGACCAACCCGCGGCCCCGGCCCCCAAAGTGCTTTACACCCTGGAAAGCCTGGCCCTGAACTTCCATTACCCCGCATACACCCGGCTGCCCAGCAAAGAGCTGCGCCCGGCCGAGGGAAAAATCGAAGTGCTCCCGGGGACGGAGGTGCAGTTGGAAGCCCAAATCAACCGCCCCGTTTCGGGGGGGGAACTGGTCCTGAACGGCAAAGACCACTTCGCCATGCAACCCCAAGGCCCGGCCACCGTGGAAGGCCGGTTTTTGGTCAAGGGGAAGGGATTTTATCAGATTCGAGTCAAAGACCCCGAGGGGAACAAGCATCTCCTCGAACCCCGGTATCCCATTCAGCTCGTGGAAGACCGGCCCCCGAACATCATCATTTTCCTGGCCAATCCGAAACCGGTGTATTACGACAACGGGAAGATCCAGATTTTTTACGAAGCCGACGACGACTATGGAATTTCCCGGATCGATTTGGTGGCCTTCATCAACGGGCGGCCGGTGCGCAGATCCATCAAGAATCTGAAAGGCGGGGAAACCTCGGACAAGGACGGGTACACCTGGAACCTGGCCCAGGAATCTTTCGAGCCGGGAGCGGAGGTCCAGTATTACCTGGAGATCAAGGACAACGATAACGTGTTCGGCCCCAACACCGGGCAATCCGAAACGTACACCTTCACCATTTTTGATTCGCGCAAGGAACGCGAAAACCTGATCCGCCTGCAGGAGGAGCTGACCGAAAAACTGATCGCCGAGCTGGCCTCCAACCTGGTCAAAGGGGATGCCCTGAAACGCAAACCCGGAGAGATGATCAAATGGAAGGACCACCTGAGCGCCAGTTCCGACTCCTTGATTGACCTGATCAACCTGGCTCAGCGCATCATCGACCGGGCCGACAGCCTGGAAAATTTTCCGCGGCCTTACTTCGACGTCTTGAAGAGCATCGTGAACGGGTTGTCGGGCATCCGGGAGGAACAACTCGACCTCCTCAACCAAATGCGGAAAAAGGAAGCCAAGTCCACTCCGGTCGGGTATACCCTCTCCCCGGCGGAAACGTTGAATGACCGGCTCATCGCCCACCTCGAAACGGATGTGCTGTTTCTCGTCCGCATCACCAACCGTCAGAAGATGGACCAGGTGATGGATCTGGAACGCCAACTTTCCGACCTGGCCCATTCCCTCCGGGAAGAATTTGAAAACATCCGCAACAAAAAGGCGCCCCTCAAGAAAGAGGCGCTGCGGAAAAAACTGGACCAGATGCGGCAGACGTTGCAGAAAATCATGGACAAGCTGGCGCAACGCACGGAACCCTTGCCGGACGAATTTCTGAACCCCGAGGCGTTCAAAACCATGAACATGCAACAGCTCGTCGCCTCGTTGGACTCCCTCATGGACCTGATCAACCAGGGCAAGTTGGAGCAGGCGATGAAAAAGCTCGAGGAGACCTTGCAGGACCTCCAGACCCTGGCCAATCAACTCGACCAGGCCAGCTCCGGCATGGACGATCTGATGGCGATGGACACCATGAAACAACTGGACGATTCCATCGAGCGGCTCCAGAGGTTGGAAAAGGAGCAGAAAACCCTGTTGCAACAAACCACGGAAATCAACCAGAACCTGCGCTCCGCCCAGTCCAAAAACTTTGAAAACGTCCTCAACGACCTGTTTGCCGAACTCAAGAAAGACGTCCGGGCCATTCAAACGATCCTGGAGTCCGACCGCAAATACCTGTTGGATCACCCGGTCATGAAGCGGCTCTCCGGGATGCTGGACAAAGAAGCCCGGCTGGAACAGGAGGTCGAAGAACTCAGCCGCAAGACCGTGGAGTCCAGCACCGACGGCAACTTGGAGAAAAATTTCCAATCCCTGAAAGAAGCGCGGAAGAAGGTTTCCGACCTGGTGCGCGAGATGGACGCGCTGCGGGTGACTGTGTTCCGGAAATTCAACCAAGAACTCCCGGAACTGCAAAAAAATTATGAGACGCTGGAGGAACTGGCCGAACTCTACGATCTCAACGAATTCAATGCTCTGTTCAAGAACACGTATCCCGAAGTGTTCCACTGGCAAAACACGCTGCGGACCTCCTACAACCAGCGCGACGATATCGGCCAGCGGTTGAAAGACGACTTGCGCGAGGTCACCCGGTTAAACAGTGAAATTTCCAAAAAACTGGGGTCCATGATGCGGATGATCCGGGACAGCGATCAAGAACTGCTGTCGGCACAAAACAAGTCCGAGATGGGGAAAATGGCCGGGAAAGAAAAGGAAATGGCCCAGGAATCGGAAGACCTGACGCGCCGTTTCTCCCGATTGAATCAGGAGAACCCCATGATCACCCCGCGACTGGCCGCAAAAATGTCGCGCACCGGACGCTACATGCGCCGGGCGGAAGGGAACCTGAAAAATCATTTCGTGCAGAAAAGCATCGACTCTGAAAACCAAGCCCTTCGGGAGCTTCGGGAAACGCTGGACCTTTTGAACCAGATCAAGGACTCCGCCAGCCAACTGTCGCGCGGCCGGCGCACCACGCCCATGAAACTCGGCTCCGGAAGCTCGCGGGATTCCCGGCAGGGGGGCTCGATCCGCATGCAAAAGGAAAAGGTTCATCTGCCCTCCGAAGACCAGTACCAGGTGCCCTCGGAGTTCCGGGAAGAAATTCTGGACGCCATGAAGCAGTCCACCCCCAAAAATTACGAGCGGATGGTCATGGAATATTACAAGGAATTGGTGAAATGAGATTCTGGGTTGCGATTTTTCTAACCGTGACGCTGGGGTGGGGCGGGAGCCCGGCTCGCGTGGAGGGGACGGTTCAGTTCTCCCAGGAAGAGTTCTTCCAGGGGTACGACCTGGTGCAGCAGTGGCGTCTGAAGGAGGCCGAGGTCAAGGCACAAAACCTTCTGGAAAAATTTCCCCAGTCCGGCGATGCCCATTTCCTGCACGCCCAGGTGGAGTTCTTTAAGGGCAATTACCCATTTGCCTGGAAAATCCTTCAACGCGTGGCCGCGGAACAGGGCCCGGTCCGGGAATTCATGCAGCTGGTCGATGAAACCCGCCAAACCACCGCCGGGTTCGTGTCCCAGGAATCCGAGCACTTTGTCTTCCGATACGCTCCCGGTGCCGATGAAATTCTTCTCCACTTCGCTCGGGACACGCTGGAAAAATCCTACCAAGTGCTGGGGGACATTCTGGGTTTTCATCCCCAGGACAAGGTGATCGTGGAATTTTATCCCGACCGGCAATCCCTGGCCCGGATTTCCCCGCTGACGCTGCAAGACATCGTCACCTCGGGAACCGTGGCCCTGTGCAAATACAACCGGATCATGATGATATCTCCGGCGTCCCTGGTGCGCGGTTTCGACTGGCTGGACACGCTGAGCCACGAATACGTCCACTACCTTTTGACCAAGAAAAGCCGCAACACCCTGCCTCTGTGGATGCATGAAGGCATCGCCAAAATGCTCGAGTCCCGGTGGCGGGGAGAGAAAAAATACCTGACCCCGCTCATGGAGACCATCCTGGCCGACGGCCTGGCGCAAGACTACCTGGTTTCCCTGGACCGCATGATGCCGTCCTTCGCCAAGCTGGAGACGGCGGAAGACGTGCAGCTCGCTTACGCCGAGGTGTCGACCATGGTGGAATACCTTACCGAGACCCAGGGGGAACCGGCTCTGGCGACGCTGTTGGAGGACCTGGCCTCGGGAGTGCCTTTTGAAAAAGCCCTGGGGGAAGGGGTGGGCACGGATCTGCCCACGTTCCAGGAAAACTGGAAACGATACATGAAGACCCAAAAGGAACTGAAGTCCATTCCCGGGCTCCGGGTGTTGAAGATCCGGTTCAAGAAGGACCGGTCCCTGGAAGAGCAGGAAAAAGACTATCGCGAAGTGGGGTCCCGTCGGGCCCAAGACCTGACGTTTCTGGGAGATATCCTGAAATCCCGGAACGAATACAAGGCCGCCCTCCTGGAGTATGAAAAAGCCTTCGAGGCAAACAAAACCGAGAACCCCATCCTGTACAACAAATTGGCCGGCACGTACATGGTCACCCAGGAATACGACCGGGCGGAAACGCTTTTGACCCGCAGTTTGCGGTATTACCCGACGTTTCACACCACCCTGGTCAACCTGGGCGAACTTTACCTGCAGACCGGGCGCACCCAACCGGCGCGGGACTCCTTTGAAAAAGCGCTGCGGATCAATCCGTTCAACCCCATCGTCCACGAGCGACTGATTCAGATCTACGACCGGCTGCAAATGCCGGAGCAGAAAAAAACACAGGAAAATCTTTACGGGTACCTCCAATAACGCACTGGAGCCCCCCGGGAGGCAGGGAGCATTCATGAAAGACACCGAAACACAGAAAATCGATGACCTGGAACTGGCCCGGGAACTTCTGGAAGCCAAGCAAAAGGTCATTCAGGAACTTCGCAAAGTCATCGTGGGTCAGGAGAAGGTGATCGAAGACCTGCTGGTGGCCCTGTTCTGCAAGGGCCATTGTCTTTTCGTGGGGGTTCCGGGCCTGGCCAAGACGTTGCTGGTCAGCACCCTGGCCCGGGTGCTGCATCTGAAGTTCAGCCGCATTCAGTTCACGCCCGACCTGATGCCCTCCGACATCACCGGCACGGACATTCTCCACGAAGAACCGGCGACGGGGAAACGGTCGTTCCGGTTCATCCACGGACCGGTGTTCGCCAACGTCATCCTGGCGGACGAGATCAACCGCACCCCGCCCAAGACCCAGGCGGCGCTGCTGCAGGCCATGCAGGAAAAACAGGTGACCGTGGGAGGGCACACCTACCCCTTGGAGCAGCCGTTCATGGTCTTCGCCACCCAGAACCCGATCGAGCACGAAGGCACCTATCCCCTGCCCGAAGCTCAACTGGACCGGTTCATGTTCCTCATCAACGTCTCGTATCCCAGCCGGGAGCAGGAAGTGACCATTGCGCTGTCTACAACCTCGGGATTTGAGCCGGATTTGAACGTGATTTTAGACGCGGAACGCATCCTGGAATTGCAGCGGCTGGTTCCCCGGGTGCCCGTTTCCGAGCACGTGGCGAATTACGCGGTGGACCTGGTGCAGGCCACCCGGCCCCAGCAAAACGGGACCGCCCCCGCGTTCGTCAACGAATGGATCGACTGGGGCGCCGGACCGCGGGGCTCTCAATACTTGATCCTGGGGGCCAAGGCCCGGGCCCTCCTGGACAACCGGGTCACCATCACCATCGACGACGTGCGCAGCGTCGCCCGCCAGGTGCTGGAGCACCGCATCATTCTCAACTTCAAGGCCGAAGCCGAAAACGTCAAAACCGCCGACATCATTCAGAAACTCATCGATATCGTTCCCGTCCCCAAAACCTAACGCTTGAGGGGGAGGCGCCCGTTTTCTCAGGACCCGGGGAAACGGTGGGGAAAAAAGGCTTCACACCAATTTGTCGATTTTCCAATCCACTTCCAGTTGCTGGGAGACGCCCGACTTGGTGAGGTAGCAGATATATCCGTGGGTTTCCCCGAATAAAAACAGGTCGCGGGTGATTTCCACATCCTTCGTGCAGTACTCGATGATGCGGTCGATTTTCCCCTCCTTAAACCACTGAAGTGAAATCAACCCATCCGCCGATTTTTTCACGTTCAGCGTCTGCTGGGCGAGGTGATTCAGGCTGAGCCGGAATCCCAACTTTTTCTTGACGTCCAGGAGGAGGTCGAAGGTGGGAATTTCCTGCAGGTCGAACGACGCGTAGGGCTGGAGAACGGAATAGTCGAATCCGATGACATTGAATCCCACCACCAGGTCGGCCGTTTTCAGCTTGTCGACCAGTTGTTCCGCGTCTTGTTCCCGGTAGGTGTAATATTTTTGGTCCACACTGTCCCAAACCACCCCCACGGCCATCTTCATGAGGTGAACGTTTCCCCAGCCTCCCACATCGTCCACGCTCTTCTGGGTTTCCAGATCGAACACCAGAATCCGGGGGCCCCGGGAAGGTTTGGGCGGGGTTTGGATCTCGTCTTGCGGGGGAGTGAATAAATCGAATTGTTCCGGCATGATTTCCTCTGCTTCGGTCAACGGGGCGGGAGAAGTAATTTAACACCCCGAGAAACCAATTCCAATTTTTTTTGCCAAGCCCCTGTTTTCTCAAACAAACCTTACCGCTCCGGAAACCCTTCCGGGAACCTGTTTTCTAAACGGCGTTTTTTCCGAATCCCTTTAAATGCAGTAAAGTTTGGCCCCAAGGAAACCGATAACTCATTGAAGACAACGGGCAATTCTCGTTTCATTCAGGAAATTCCATGGCGGAAAGCACCATCTTCGGACTCAATACCGGGCTCGACACGGCCGACATCATCGACAAGCTGGTGGCGTTGGAGCGCAAACCCATCGACTTGCAGGAGAGCAAACGGGCCATCGAGGACGAAAAGCTCACCACTTTTCAGGACCTCAAATCCCGGTTAAAGACCTTCAAAAGCGTTCTCACCACCCTCAACACCTCCTCCCGTTTTATCGAAACCCAGGGCGAGTTTTCCAACAACAGCGCCTCGGACAACAATGAGGTGGTCGGAATCGAGACCACCAGCCAGGCCACCTCGGGCACGTTCTCCCTCACGGTGAACCAGCTGGCCCGCGAAACCAAGATCATCTCCGAAGGCTTTGAATCGAAAACCAGCACCCTCCCGAAAGGCACCCTCCGAATCACCGTCGGAAGCTCGGTGAAGGAAATCACCATCGATTCCTCCAACAACACCCTCGATGGGCTGCGGCTGGCGATCAACAATTCGGGCGCCAACGTGCAGGCATCCTTCCTGAACGACGGCAGTTCGGACAAACCGGTGAAGCTGCTTATTTCGGGGACCAAAACGGGGACCGACAACGCGGTGACCGTGGAGCTCGTCCAGAGCCTCGTGGGAGGCGGCGACCAATCGGTCGTGGACTTCACCGAAACCCAGGCGGCTCTGAACGCCGGCCTGGTGGTGGACGGCGTCTCCGTCACCAAATCCGACAATGTGATTACCGATGTGATCAACGGCGCCACCCTGACCCTCAAGTCGGCGGGTTCGGGAACCATCACGCTGTCCTCGGACCAGGAAGCGATCCAGGAAAAGATTTTCGATTCGTGGACGCCTACAACGACCTCATGCTGTTTCTCAACGAGCAACTGGCCCTGGATCCCGACACCTTTGAAACGGGGACCCTGTTCGGCAACTTCACCGTCCAGAACATCCAGCAGACCCTGCGCAGCACCATCAGCAGCCGGGTGACGGGGGTCAGCGGATCGTTCGAGTTTCTATCCCAGATCGGCATCCGCACGGCCAGCGACGGGACCCTCACGGTCGACGAGGCCGAGCTTTCCGATGCGATCACCGCCGACATTCAGAACGTCAGTCAGCTCTTTTCCAGCAAAGGCACGGCCACCAACACCCACGTCACCTTTGTCGGCTTCACCGGAAAGACCCAACCGGGAACCTACGACGTCCGGGTTTCCGGAGGCGTGCCCCAGTTGAGCCCCGCGGGCAAAAACGATTTCACCGATGCCGTGGGGAGCGGCAACTTTTTTGCGGGGGCGAAGGGCACCGACGCGGAAGGGCTCAATTTCCGGATCGGGTCGCTTTCGGACGGCGATTTCGGAACCATCACCCTCTCCATCGGGGTGGCGGAAACCCTCAACCGGTTCACCCGCGACCTCACGGATTTCTCGCTCAACGGCCCCCTGTCCGCAGAAATCGATACCCTCACCGAAACTATCGATGAGATTGACGAAACCATCCTGGACCTGGAAGAGCGGGTGGACCTGTTCGAAGATAACCTGCGAAAGCGGTTCACCAATCTCGAAATCGTGGTCGGCCGACTGAACTCCCAAAGAGACGCTTTCGAGAGCTCCATTGAAGGCGTGAAAAACCTGTTCTCAAGCAGCACCGGCGGCGGCTTGGGCAGTTAATTCTACCGAACCTGTTTGAAGGAGCCTCACGAATGGTTTCATCCCGATACTTCAAAGAGTATAAACAGAACGAAATTTCCACCTCCAGCCAGGGGAAACTCATTCTGATGATGTATGAAGGCGCGATCAGGTTCACCCAGATGGCGATCCAGTGCCTGGACCAGGGGGATCTGGCGGGAAAGGGGCTCTACATCCGCAAAACCCACGACATCATCAACGAACTTTCCGTCTCGCTCGATCTCAAGAAAGGCGGGGAGGTGGCGGCGCGCCTGGAAACCCTGTACAATTTCGCTCTCAGCCAATTGACGCGGGCGAACATCAAATCCGACCGCCAGGCCCTGGAATCGATCTTGAAGGTGCTCAAGCCGCTTCACGAAGCGTGGGAACACTTGTTCCAGACCCCCGCCCCGCCTCAGGATTCGTCTCCCCCGAGCAAAAACATCACGTCCCGGTGCTGACCGGAAGTCCCTCCCCCTTTCCGAAAAGCCGAGTCGGCCCGGGCCCCGAAGAATCCCCCCTTCCCGGCCGCCGCCGGCCCTCAAAATCCTTGGTTTTGTTTTGACATCATTCGGCACATATGATAAATACGAAATTCTTTTTTGCTCCGTGGAATTCCGTTTTTTCATCGTCGAACCATGAAAATACACGAGTACCAGGCGAAAGAACTTCTGGCCAAACACGGCGTTCCCGTCCCCCAGGGCATGGTGATCCAGGACTCCTCGGAAGCGGCTGATGTCGCCCGCAAACTGGGGAGCGAGGTGGTGGTCGTCAAAGCCCAGATCCACGCCGGCGGACGGGGAAAAGCCGGCGGGGTCAAATTGGCCAAAAGCCCTCAGGAAGCGGAAACCCATGCCCGCACCATCCTCGGGAAAACCCTGGTTACCCCCCAGACGGGCCCCGAAGGGCGGTTGGTCCAAAAACTCCTGGTTGAAGAAGGCATGCAGATCGCCAAGGAACTCTATCTCGGCATTCTG
>JABAHQ010001820.1_pt1 | contig 15368 bp, 15 predicted proteins | sample 7062091 | NCBI WGS metagenome assembly JABAHQ01 (sample SAMN14534359, study PRJNA622989) | marine sediment metagenome | biome: marine biome [ENVO:00000428]; feature: marine pelagic biome [ENVO:01000023]; material: deep marine sediment [ENVO:00002113] | place: India: Gulf of Kutch | collected...
CTAGGCGCGCAGCAAGGCCATGAGCCGTTCCGCGGCCTCGAGGTCGGCCCTGATGGCGGCCCGCCGCCGGGCCGCCTCCGGGTCCTCGCCCCAGCGCTCGATCTGATAGGTCTGGTCGAGCTCGGCCGCCTCGAAGGCCGCCGCGGCGTCGATCCGCCCGGCGGCGAGGGCCAGCGCGATCACCAGCGAACCGGCCGCCGTCACCGCCGCGTTGAGCCCCGCGAGCTCCAGCTCGTCCCTGGCCGCGACCGCGTTGCGCAGGGCGCTGAGCGCAGCCGGCGGCTGCGGCACCGAGACGATCCCCGCCGTGACGACAAGCGGCGCGTCGAAGGTGAGGGCCACCCAGTCCAGCAGGGGCTGCCAGACGACGCGCTGGCGCGCGACCAGATCCGCCGGCGCCTCGGCCCGATAGCAGACGAGGTCGTGCGCCGCGTAGGCCACCAACTCCTCCACGATGCGCTCGCGATCCGGGCGCACGAGGTCGATCGCGGTCGAGACCAGCCCGGTGAGCGGCATGGAGCGGGCGTCGACGGTCTCGCCCTGCGCCGCCCACTCCTCGGCCACCGCCTCGGCCAGCTCGCGGCTCGGCACGATCATCGTCACCCTGGCCGGCGTNNGTGGGCAGGCCTCGGCCGCGGCGTGCCGGTAGAAGCGCTTGAACCTGGACGCAGTCATCGACCTCGCGAGGCGACTAGTCGCCGAACAGGCTCTTCAGGCCCTTGCCGATCCCCTGGCCCACGCCCTCCAGCGCATCGCCCACCCCCTTGGCCGTGTCCTCGATGACCGTGGTCTCCCGCTTGGGCTGGGATGAGGACGAGCCCTTGGCAGGCCGCTCCAAGGCCGCCACGCACGGGTTCTTCTCGGTGGTCTCGCTCTCCAGAACGATCGCCGCGCCCACGGTCAGGGGGTTGATGAACAGTCCCGCCACCCTCGCCGCGCCCACCGCCGTCCCCAGGGGATCCGGGCCGATCGACGGCGAGGCCAGCGTGCCGCCAATGCGGAACGGCACCGCCAGGCTCATCAGGCTCGCCTTCTTCGCCTGCGGCGTGAGCTTCAGGTCCGGTTTCTCGCTGCGCAGATCGACGGACCCGGTCCCGGCCACCGTCGCGGCGTCGGTGTCGAGCAGGATCGCCTCGCTGGTCGCGACCCCGTCCCTGACCGGCAGGCGGGCCACCACGCAGTTCAAGCGAAGATCGCTGTCGCTCTCGCGCCAGGCGGAGAGCATCTGCCTCAGGCCGGCGCCGGCGGTCTGCAGGAGGTCGTTGCGGATGCGCCCCTGCCCGCCGATCACCTCGATGCGGCCGTTCAGGCCGGCGGCGATGGCGCGCAGCGAGGCCCCGGCACCGCGCAGTTGGGCGCTGGCGTCGAGCCTGCCGCTCACCCGCTCGGTGATCTGCCGGTCCTTGAGCAGTCGGCCGTAGTCGATGTCCTGTGCGCTCAGTCTGAGCGAAACCGGCGGCGGCGCGCTACCCGCATCGAGCTCGAGCTCACCGGCCAGCCGGCCGCCCACGACCTTGAGCGAGAACGGCTTGAGCGCGAGCCGCCCGTTTTGCAGGACGAGCGAGACCTCGACATCCGAGGCCTCCACGTCGTGCCGCAGGCGCAGCCGCTCGACGCTCAGCTTGATCTTCGCATCGACCGCCCTGAGGCCGGCGAGCGGCAGCGGGTCCTCGGCGAAGACAAAGCGCCGGCCGCCGTCCCCCGGCGCTGCGCCGGCCCGCCTGTCCGCCTCGTCCGGCGCGAGATCGGCCAAGCTGAGCGTTGCCGCAGTGAAGCTTCCGCTGAGCGCCGGCCGCGGCCCGCCAAGCGCGACGGTGGCATTGCCAGCGAGATCGCTCTGGCCGATCTTGGCGCTCAGGCCGGTCAGCGTGTAGGCCGCTTGGCCCCGTTCGATCCGGGCAGCGAGGTCGAAGGGCCCGAGCGGCGGCAAATCGGCACCCGCGAGCGCGCCGAGCTCAGCCAGGCTTTCGCCGCGCGCCTGCACCTTGAGGTTCAGTCCCTGCCCGGTCATGGGCTCGCCGATGTCGCCGTCAAGCGCCAGCGTGGCGCCGCCCGCCACGGCGCGCAGCTTCACCGGATAGGGCCGGGGGCCCGTGAACTGCCTGAACGATCCGACCGCGCCTTCGAGCTTGAACGGCCGGTCGTTGTAGGCGCCTTCCAGAGCGATCCGCAGCGGCACCGGGTCGCCGGTCAATCGGGCCGTCAGGTCCGACAGTCGGACCCGGGTCTCCTGGCCGCTCCGGCCGTCCCGGTAGGTCACGGCGCCCTGTTGCACGACGAACTCGCCGACCTCCGGCAGCCTCGTCGCGCCCGGCTCGGCCTGTCCTTCGGGTTCCGCGACCGCTTCCCTCATCACCCAGTTGCCGCGGCCCGTCGTGTCGGTCTCGAGGAGGATGTCCGGCTCGACGATCAGCAGGCGCTTCACCTGGATATCGCCCGAGAGAAGCGGCAGGAGCGCCACCTCCAGCTCGAAGCGCCGCACCTTGACCATCTCGCTCCGGCTGCCCCAGGGGCTGTTGGCCAGGGTGATGTCCTCGAGCGCGATCGCCGGGGTGAACGAGACCTGCAGGTCTATCGGACCGGCCACGACAAGGTCCCGACCGGTCGCCTTCTTGGCGCGGGCCTGCACGGCCTCGCGCAACCCCTCGAACTCCATGCTGGACAGGACGGCGTAGCCGGCGACCACCACGGCGATGACCAGGGCGGCGAGCCCCGTCAGGACCCACTTGATCTTCATGCGCGCTCCACCGCCAGAGCCGAGAGGCCGGGCGCCAGCTCGGTGAAGCTGTCGATCACCCGGGCCGCGCCGTGCGCTATCAGCTCCGCGGGCGGATGATAGCCCCAGGCCACGCCGATCGCGCCGACGCCTGCGTTCATCGCCATCTGCATGTCGAAGGTTGTATCACCGATCAGCACGGTCGCCTCGCGCTCGGCGCCGACCTCGGCCATCGCCTGGTGGAGCAGCGCCGGGTGCGGTTTGCCCGGCCCGTCGTCGGCCGTCTGCAGGGTGACGAAATACTCGCTCAGGCCGTGGCGCTCGAGGCTGGCGAGCAGCCCGCGCCGCCCCTTTCCGGTGGCGATCCCCAGGCACACCTGCGGCGTATCCAGCTCGGCGAGCATCTCGCGCACGCCGGGGAACAGCCGCTCGCGACCGTCCAGGTCCGCGCGCATCACCCTGTAGGCGCGGCGGTACGAGTCGGCGAGCCGGCCGGCGGTCTCCAGGTCCGCAGGCTCGGGCAGCAGGCGGGCCGCCGCCGCCTCCAGCTTGAGGCCCACGACCCGACGCACGGCCTCCGGTGTCGGCGTGTCGAGGCCGTGGTCGGCGAAGGCCGCGCTCATCGCCTCGACGATGGTCCGCTGGCTGTCGACCAGCGTGCCGTCGAAGTCGAAGACGATCAGGCGGTAGGGGTGGGCCATTGACCTGGGTCAGGGTTTTTCCGGCGACCGGACGATAGCCTTAGCCCGGTGCGTCGCGGCGGGCAAGCGCGGCCGGCCCCGGCCGACCGGCAAATCGGTCCCATCTATATGGGAAACGGCATGGCCAGTGAACAGCCCTGCGAACCTCGGGACGAGGCCGCCTCGGCACCGCGGCCGCCAAGCGGCCGCTCCCCGGCAACGCGCGGGGTCGGGCTGCTCGCCGGCCTTGCCGCGTTCGCGGTTCTGCGCCTGCTGCCCGAGCCGGCCGGCATGGCGCCGCAGGCCTGGGCCGTGGCCGCGCTGGCCAGCCTCATGGCTCTGTGGTGGGTCACCGAGGCGATCCCGGTCCCGGCCACCGGCCTGCTGCCGCTCCTCATGCTGCCGCTGCTCGGCGCGCGCGGCCCGGTCGAGGCCGCCGCGCCCTATGCCAACCCCCTCATCTTTCTGTTCCTGGGCGGCTTTCTGATCGCGCTCGGGCTGGAGCGCTGGGGCCTGCACCGGCGCCTGGCGCTGGCCCTGCTCAGCCGCGTCGGGCCGCGCCCCGACGCGCTGGTGGCCGGTTTCCTGCTCGCCCCGGCAGCCCTGAGCATGTGGCTGAGCAACACCGCGACCAGCATCCTGATGCTGCCGATCGGGCTCTCGGTGGCCGCGATCGTGCGTCGCGGCGGCGCCGGCGAGACCGGAGGCGAGCACGAATTCGACGCCGCGCTCCTGCTCGCCATCGCCTACGGCGCCAGCCTGGGCGGGATCGCCACCCTGATCGGCACCCCGCCCAACGCCCTGCTCGCCGCCTTCCTGCAGCAGACCACCGGGCAGCCGCTGGGCTTCGCGCGCTGGATGGCCTACGCCCTGCCGCTGTCGCTCGTGCTTCTCGTGGCGGCCTGGCTGCTCCTCACCCGGGTCGCGTTTCGGGTGCCGCGCCGGCCGCTTGCCGGGGCACGGCAAGTCATTGCCGAGGGGTTGAACACCCTGGGACCGGTCACTGGTCCCGAGAAACGCGTCGCCGCCGTCTTCGCCACCGTGGCGGCGCTTTGGCTGCTCCGTCCGGCGCTGGGCGACGCGCTGCCGGCGGGAATCGGCCTCACCGACCCCATGATCGCGATCGCCGGGGCGCTCGCGCTCTTCGTCCTGCCCTCGGGACGTCAGGCGGGCGAGCGCCTGCTCGACTGGGGCCAGACCAAACGCCTGCCCTGGGGCGTGCTCATCCTGTTCGGCGGCGGCCTGAGCCTGGCTGCCGCGATCGCGGACAGCGGCCTTGCCGCCTGGATCGCGGGCGAGCTGTCCGGGCTCGCGGCCTGGCCGATCGGCGTGGTGCTGCTCGGCGTCGTGGGCGCCGTGATCCTGCTCACCGAGCTGACGAGCAATACGGCGACCGCCGCCGCGTTTCTGCCGCTGCTCGCCGAGCTGGCCACGAGCCTCGGCCGGGACCCGCTGGTGCTCGCCGTCCCCGCCGCCATCGCGGCGAGCTGCGCCTTCATGCTGCCGGTCGCCACGCCGCCGAACGCCATCATCTACGGCAGCGGCCGGGTCACCATCGCCCAGATGGTCCGCGCCGGCATCTGGCTGAACCTGCTCGGCGCCGCCCTGATCACGGCGCTCGCCTTCGTGCTCTTGCCGCTCGTCTTCGGCGTTTCACCCTCTGGATGAGGGGAGACGGCGCCTACCAGCCGTTGACCCGGGGCCACTCGGCCACCACCTGGTCGCCGCCCTCGACCACGTGATAGCGCTCGTAGGCCGCCGCCGTGAAGCAGGCGTGGTTGGGCAGAACGCGCACCCGGCTGCCCGGCGCAAGTCCCGCGAATCCCGGTTCGCCGGCGGGCGCGGCGACGATCCCGTGCTCCTGCGAGACCCGCACCACGTGCAGCTCCGGCAGGCTGTCGCCGCAGGCCATGTCGACCACCAGGCCGTAGCCCACGTCGCGCGGCGCCTCGGCCGTGCTGCGGTCCTTGGACAATGCCAGCCCGCCCGCGTCGATCACCGACTCGCCGCGCCCGCGGTGCCGGCTCGTGACCGTGGCAAGCACGGAGATGGCGATGTCCGAATGCGCGCAGGACTCGATCTCGGCCTGGAACACGTCGTTGAACATGTAGACCCCGGGCCGCATCTCGGTGACCCCGGCGAGGTCGCGGGCGTGCACCGCCGTCGGGGTCGAGCCGACGCTGACCACGGGACAGGGCAGCCCCGCGGCGCGCAGCCGCTCGGCCGCCCGCACCGCGCCGGCGCGCTCGGCCTCGGCCACCGCCTCGACCTCGGCCACCCGGCGGCAGCCGTAGGAGTGCCCGGCGTGGCTCAGCACGCCGCGCAGCGTCACGTTCGCGGCGCCGTCCAGAGCCCGGCCGATCTCGACCAGGTCCTCCGAATCGGGCGCAAGCCCGGCCCGCCCGTCGCCGATGTCGACCTCGATCAGCACCTCGAGATGCGTGCCCAGCGCCGCCGCCCGCTCGCCGATCCTGCCGGCGACCTCCACGTCGTCGGTGAGCAGCGCGAGGCGCGCACCCTGGCTCTGCAGGGCCGCCACCCGCGCCAGCTTGTCGAGCGAGATGCCGACCGCGTAGACCATGTCGGTGTAGCCGTGCTCGGCGAAGTACTCCGCCTCCTTGAGGGTGGAGACGGTGATCCCCCCGGAGTGCCCCGCCGTGGCGAGCCGCGCGACCTCGGCCGACTTGGCCGTCTTCATGTGCGGGCGCAGGTCGACCTCGAGCGCCCGGGCCCGCTCGCTCATGCGCGCCAGATTGGCCTCGAGGCGGCGGCGGTCGAGGATCAAGGCCGGGGTCTCGATCTGCGAAAGCTTCATCGTTTGGCCCTTCCGGCAGGTGAGGCGTGTTCGCGTTTGGGCGCGCGCTGCGCGCCGGGCGGCGAATGCGCCAGGCCCTCAGCGTAGCGTATCAGGTCGTGGCCGGCGCGTTCACCCTTGGCCGTGTCGAACCCGAGGGCGGCCCAGGCCGCGGCCATGTGCGGCGGCAGCGGCGCGGCGACCCTGAGCGTGGTGTCGTCCTCCGGATGCGGCACGGCGATCTCGCGCGCCAGCAGCATGAGCTGCTTCGGAATTCCGCCGTCCCGGCCGAGCGGCAGCGCCTCGGGAAAGGCCGCGCGGCCGCCGAACTTGCCGTCGCACAGGATCGGTGTGCCGAGCGCGGCGCAGTGTGCGCGCAGCTGGTGCGTGCGGCCGGTGAGCGGCATGAGCACGAGCCACGTGATCGCCGTACGCTCGAGCGTGTGTGTGTCCACCACCTGGTACAGGCTCAGCGCCGGCTTGCCGGCGTCCGGAACCGCGCCGACCGTCTCGCCGCCACGGCCCGCGCGCTTGCCAAGCGGCAGGTCAATGCGCCCGCGGCGCGGCTTGGGCACACCGACAACGAGCCCCCAATACAGCTTCTGCGCCGCCTTGCCCCTGAAGGCGGCGCTCAGCCGGCGGGCGGCGGGCGCCGTGCGGGCGAGCAGGAGGACGCCGCTCGTGTCCTTGTCCAGGCGGTGCACCAGGCGCGGCCGCTCGCTCTGCTCGAACCTGAGGGCGTCCAGCATGGCGTCGACGTGGCGCCGCAAGCCGGTACCGCCCTGGACCGCGAGCCCGGCCGGCTTGTCGATCGCGATGACCGCATCGTCCCGGAACAGGACCGCGCCCCGCAGCGCTTCGATGTCGCGCGGGCCGGGCGCGGCGGCGCGCGCCCCTGGCCGCGCCCGGCCCGGCCTTTCGCCGGTTAAAGGCGGCACCCGGATCACCTGGCCCGCGGCCAGGCGCGTGCCCGATTTCGCGCGCCGGCCGTCGACCCGAACCTGGCCGGTGCGCAGCAGCTTCTCCAGGCGCCCGTGCGCAACTTGCGGGAAGTGGCGCCGGAACCAGCGGTCAAGGCGCAGCTCGGCTTCGTCGTGCTTGACGGTGATCGTGCGAACCGCACTCACGGCAACGTCGTACCCAAGGCTCGGATCCGGCCGCTCCTCTCCCGCGGCGCCCGCGCCTTATAACGCGGATTTCGCGGCGGGCATAGGAGCGGCGCCTGCGCGTGGCTGAACCGGCGCGTCAAGGCGTTGCGAAGGGTTCCCGAGAGAGCGGTTCAACCGCGACGTCCGCGCCTCCCGTGCGCTTGCGGCGCGGCGTCCCTCACGCAGCGGCCGAGGAGCCGCCCAGCCAGTGCACGCAACTCTCGGCGGTCATGAGGTAGAGCCCGATGCGGCCGAGCTCACGGACGCCCTCGTCCGTCGCGTTGCCGACCGCGTCCGAGACCAAGATGATGCGGAAATCGCGGGCGCTTGCCTCGTAAATCGTGGCGCGCATGGCGGTCGCGAAACTGAAGCCGCAGATCACCAGGGTGCTCACGCCGAGGTCCTTGAGCCGCGCCTCCAGGTGGGTCTCGTGGAAGGCGCCCCAGCGCGGCCGGTAGAACGCCCATTCACCCGGGCCCAGCTTCTGGAAGCGGCCGTTCAGCAGGCACTCGGGATCGAGACGGACCGAGGACTCGGGCTTGATCTCATCGAGCAGCTCCGCGCCCAGCGTTCCCGGCATGAAGACACGCAGGCCCTCCTCCACCGCCTGGCGTCGACAGGCGTCCACGTTGGAGCCGTCGGGCAGGTACAGCCGCACCGAGTGAAGCACCGGGGCGCCCTGCGCCCGGAAGCCTTCGACCATGCGCCGCAACGCCGGCCTGACCCGACGAATGCCCGAGGCCTTGTAGGGCGAGCCGGGGCGCACGAAGTCCTCCTGGGCGGAGATGGTAAGAAGAGCGGCTCTGCCCTTGTCGGGGACGCAGTAGTTTGCCATGTCGGTCCTTGGCTCTCCGGGCAAGGCCCGGCGCGCGCCGCGCCGGATCCAACGGCGAGTCCTACGCTATCCGCGCGCGGACCGAACGCAACCGGAAACCGGGAATGCCAGACACGCAAGATTCGCAGGGCTCCGGCCGTGGCATGCCGTCGCATCATGGAACGGCCTTTCTCAGGCCCCCTCGTCGCGTCGCTTGGCGCGCAATTTCTCCCAGTATTCCAGGCGCTTGGCGACCTCGCGCTCGAACCCGCGCGGGGCCGGATGGTAGAACCTGCGGCGCGCCATGGACTCGGGGAAATAGTCCTGACCGGAGAAGGCATCCGGCGAGTCGTGGTCGTACTCGTACGCCTCGCCGTACCCCAGGTCCCGCATTAGCCGGGTCGGCGCGTTGAGGATGTGCCTGGGCGGCATGAGCGAGCCGCTCTGCCGCGCCTCGCGCATCGCGGTGCCGAACGCCTTGTAGGCGGCGTTGGACTTGGGCGCGGTGCCCAGGTAGATGACCGCCTGGGCGAGCGCCAGCTCGCCCTCGGGCGAGCCCAGCCGCTCATAGGCGTCCCAGGCGGCCAGCGTCTGGCTCAGCGCCTGCGGGTCGGCGAGCCCGACGTCCTCCGAGGCGAAACGCACCAGCCGGCGGGCGATGTAGCGCGGATCCTCGCCGCCGGCCAGCATGCGGGCCAGCCAATAGAGCGCGGCGTCGGTGTCGGAGCCGCGCAGCGACTTGTGCAGGGCGCTGATCAGGTTGTAGTGGCTTTCCTGCGCCTTGTCATAGAGCGGCGCGCGCTTTTGCACGACCGCGGCGAGCCGCGCGGTGTCGAGCGGCTCGCTCTCGCCCAGGGCGAAGAGTTCCTCGGCGAGGTTGAGGACGTAGCGCCCGTCGCCGTCGGCCATGGCGACGAGCGCCGTGCGCGCCTCGGCCTGGAGCGGCAGGACCCGGCCGGCATCGGCCTCGGCCCGGCGCAGCAGCTCCGCCATCGCCGCTTCATCGAGACGCTTCAGGACGAACACCTGGCAGCGCGACAGGAGCGCCGCGTTGAGCTCGAAGGACGGGTTCTCGGTCGTGGCGCCGACCAGGATCACCGTGCCGTCCTCGACATAGGGCAGGAAGCCGTCCTGCTGCGCCCGGTTGAAGCGGTGGATCTCGTCGATGAACAGCAGCGTGCCGCGCCCGGCCTCGCGCCGCTCCTTGCCGCGCTCGAAGACCTTGCGCAGGTCGCCGACGCCGGAGAAGACCGCGGAGAGCGGCTCGAACTCCAGATCGATGACCTCGGCGAGCAGACGCGCGATGGTGGTCTTGCCGCTGCCCGGCGGGCCCCAAAGCACCGTGGAGGCCAGGCGGCCGGCCGCGACCATGCGCCCGATCGGGCCGTCCGGTCCGAGGAGATGGTCCTGGCCCAGGACCTCGTCGAGCGAGCCCGGGCGCAGCCGATCGGCCAGCGGTCGCGGCGCCTGCGCTTCGAACAGCCCGGTCATAGCGCGGCTCTCCCGCCGCGCGGCCGCTCAGAGGCTGAACTCGACATGGCGCACGCGTCCCTCGCGGCGGAAGCTGATGCGCCAGCGCGGCGTCGGCGCATCGAGCCCGTCGTCCAGGCCGGCGACGTCCTCGACCTCCTGGCCGTTGACCGCCAGGATGATGTCGCCGGGGCGGAAACCCAGGCGGTGGGCCGGGCTGCCGCGCACCACCTTGGCGATGATCACGCCCTGCCAGGCGCCCGGCATGTCGAGCTCCTCGGCGAGCGCCGGCGACAGGTTGGCGACGACCGCGCCGGCCAGCGGCTGCTGACCGCTCAGCCGGGTCTCGTTGCGCGGCGGCGTCTCCGGCGCGGGGCGAAGCGGCAGCTCGAGGATCTTGAGCTCGCGCTTGCGCCAGAGCTCCAGCTTGGCGGTGTCGCCGAGGTCGCGCGTGGCGATCCGGTAGCGGAACGACTCCACGTCGTCCACCCGTTGGCCGTCCAACCTCAAGATCACGTCGCCGGCGCGCACGCCGGCGCGGGCGGCCGGGCCGCCAGGATAGACCTTGCCGACGATCACGCCGCCCGGCGCCTCCAACCCGAAGCCCTCGGCCAGGTCCTGGGTCAGCGACTGGCCGGTCAAGCCGCTCCAGGCGCGCACCAACTCGCCGCCGCGAAGCGCGCTGGCCACGACCGTCTTGACCATGTTCGCCGGAATCGCGAAGCCGATGCCGACCGAGCCGCCGGTGCGCGAGTAGATCGCCGTGTTGATGCCGAGCAGCTTGCCGTCCAGGGTGACCAGCGCGCCGCCCGAGTTGCCCGGATTGATCGCCGCATCGGTCTGGATGAAGAAGCTGAAATCCGAGATTCCGACCTGCGTGCGGGCGCTCGCCGAGACGATGCCGCTGGTCACCGTCTGGCCGACGCCGAAGGGATTGCCGATGGCGAGCACCAGGTCGCCGACCTCGACGTCGTCGGAGTCGCGGAACTCGACGTGCGGCAGGCTCTTTCCGTTCGCCTCGATGCGCAGCACGGCAAGGTCCGTGCGCTCGTCGTCGAGCACCAGCTCCGCCGGCATCTCGCGGCGGTCCGCGAGCACCACGGTGATTTCGTCCGCGCCCTTTATGACGTGGTGGTTGGTGACGATCAGACCGTCGGCCGAGACGATCACGCCCGAGCCGAGGGATCTCTGGATGCGCTCCCTCGGCAGCCCGAACATGCCGAAGTCCTCGCCGAAGAAGCGCTTGAAGAAGGGATCGTTGAAGAACGGCGAGATGCCGCGCTGGCGCACGACGCGCTTGGAGAAGATGTTGACGACCGCGGGCGCCACCTTCTTGACCACCGGCGCAAAGGACAGCTCGAGCTGGGCCCGGGAGGCGGGCACGGTCTTGCTCACGGCCGCCGCCGCGGCAGGCGCGACCAGCATGAGAAGAACGCCGAGACAGGCCGAGAGCGCGCGATATCCCATGAGTCAAGATTCCTCCTCTGGCCGGCTCACGCGGCACCGGCAGGCTGTTGCGACTCTAGGCAGGACTTTGCGGCGATACCAGGGCATGATCACCGCGAGCGCGCCAGGCGCCGGCGGCGCCCGGCGGAGCCCTCGCAACGCGAAAGGCAGCCCGCACGCGTGGCTGCCTTGCGTGTCCAGACCCAGCGCATGACCCGGGAGGGGCGCGTTAATCCTCCCCCTCTTCCTCCTCTTCCTCGCCGTGCATGGTCGGGCCGGAATCCTGCCCTTGGCCTCCGGGTCGCGGTCGACCAGCTCGATGATCGCCATGGGCGCCATGTCGCCGTAGCGGAAGCCGGCCTTGATGACCCGCGTGTAGCCGCCCGGCCGATCCTTGTAGCGCTCGGCCAGCTCGCCGAACAGCTTGGCCGCGATCTTGCGGTCGCGCACCGAGGAGAGCGCCTGGCGCCGGGCGTGCAGGTCGCCGCGCTTGCCCAGCGTGATCAGCCGGTCGACGACGCGCCGCAGCTCCTTGGCCTTGGGCAGGGTGGTCTTGATCTGCTCGTGCTTGATCAGCGCCGCCGCCATGTTGGCGAACATCGCCTTGCGGTGGCTGCTGGTCCGGTTGAGCTTCCGGCCGCTCCAGGCGTGGCGCATCGTCCCGTCTCCTCTCCAGGCCTCGCGCGCGAGACCGATTGAACGAGCCCGCCGCCGCGCGCCCCAATCCGCGTTGGGCCCGGGTACGGCGGGCGGGGCCCTCGCGGCCCCGAAATCCTCCCGAAAGACCGGGGGTCAGTAAGGCTCCTCGAGCTTCTTGGCCAGCTCCTCGATGTTCTCCGGCGGCCAGTTGGGGATCTCCATGCCGAGATGCAGGCCCATGTGCGCCAGCACCTCCTTGATCTCGTTCAGCGACTTGCGGCCGAAGTTCGGCGTGCGCAGCATCTCGGCCTCGGTCTTCTGGACCAGATCGCCGATGTAGACGATGTTGTCGTTCTTGAGGCAGTTGGCCGAGCGCACCGAGAGCTCGAGCTCGTCGACCTTGCGCAGGAGGTTCTTGTTGAACGGCGGCTCGCTCGGCCGCTCCTCGTACTCGCGCGCCTGCGGCTCCTGGAAATTGATGAACAGCTGGAGCTGGTCCTGCAGGATCCGCGCGCCGAGCGCGACCGCGTCCTCGGGCGAGACCGCGCCGTTGGTCTCGATCTCCATGGTCAGCTTGTCGTAGTCGGTCACCTGACCGACACGGGTGTTCTCGACCTTGTAGGCCACCTTGCGCACCGGCGAGAACATGGCGTCCACCGGGATGAGCCCGATCGGAGCGTCCTCCGGCCGGTTCTGCGAGCCCGGGATGTAGCCCTTGCCCGTCTCGACCGTGAGCTCCATGTCGATGCGCACCCCGTCGTCCAGGGTGCAGATCACGAGGTCCGGGTTCATCACCTCGATGTCGTGGCCGGTCTCGATCTGCCCGGCGGTCACCTCGCCCGGCCCCTCGGCCCGCAAGCGCATGCGCTTCGGCCCGTCGCCGTACATGCGTAGGGCGATCGACTTGACGTTCAAGACGACATCGGTCACGTCTTCGCGCACCCCTGGGATCGAGGAGAACTCGTGGAGCACGCCGTCGACGTGGATGCTGGTCACCGCCGCTCCCTGGAGCGACGACAGCAGGATCCGCCTAAGCGCGTTGCCGAGCGTCAATCCAAAGCCACGCTCGAGCGGCTCGGCCACCACCCGGGCAAAACGCTTGGCGTCCGTGCCGGGCTGGATGTCGAGCTTGTTCGGCTTGATCAATTCTGTCCAATTCTTTTGCAGCACTATCGCGTCCTCACGACTTGCAAGCTGTTCTGGAACCGCTTCGATGGCATCAAGCTGCGGTTTCCACGGCTATACATGTAGGTATCGCGCCCCGGGATTGTCCGGCTCCGTCCATCGGTCCCGCCCTCCGGCCGCCCGCGCCAAGCGCCGACGGGTGGGCCATCCTAAACTCTGCGCCGCTTCGGCGGCCGACAGCCGTTGTGCGGGATCGGCGTCACGTCCCGGATGGCGGTGATGCTGAAGCCCACCGCCTGCAGCGCGCGCAGCGCCGATTCCCGGCCGGAGCCCGGCCCCTTGACGTTGACCTCCAGGGTCTTCATGCCGTGCTCCTGCGCCTTGCGGCCGGCGTCCTCGGCGGCCATCTGCGCGGCGTAGGGGGTCGACTTGCGCGAGCCCTTGAAGCCCTGGCTGCCCGCCGAGGACCAGGCAATGGTGTTGCCCTGGACGTCGGTGATCGTGATCTTGGTGTTGTTGAATGTCGCGTTCACGTGCGCGATGCCGGAGGTGATGTTCTTCTTCTCCCGGCGGCGCAGCCGCGCCTGCGGTTTGGCCATGGCCGTTCCAGTCCGTTTCTACTTGATCGCCTTCTTCTTGCCCGCGATCGGCCGGGCCGGGCCCTTGCGGGTGCGCGCGTTGGTGCTGGTGCGTTGACCGCGCACCGGCAGCGCCTTGCGGTGCCGCAACCCCCGGTAGCAGCCCAGGTCCATCAGACGCTTGATGTTCATGGCCACGTCGCGGCGCAGGTCGCCCTCGACGATGTACTCGCGGTCGATGCTCTCGCGGATCCGCATGACCTCGTCGTCGGTCAACTCGTTGACCCGCCGTTGCTGCGGGATTCCGACCTTGGAGCAGATCTCGGCGGCCTTGCCGCGGCCAATGCCGTGGATGTAGGTCAACGCGATCTCGACGCGCTTCTGGGTCGGAATGTTGACGCCCGCGATGCGTGCCACGTCGTGGTCTCCTTCAGCGCCTTCGGCCTTGTCTGATTAGAGGCAAGCGTGACCGTCCGGTCGCGCCCGGCGCCGGAGGCCAAGGAATTATAGGGACCCGTGCCGCCGAGTCAACTCTCATGTCGGCAGCCTCGCCTCGATTTCGTCGGCCACCTGGTCGATCGAGGCCATGCCCTCGACGCTCGTGAGCGCGCCCTTCTCCTTGTAGTACCGCACGATGGGTGCGGTCTGCTCGCGGTATTCCGCGAGCCGGGCGCGCACCGTCTCCTCGTTGTCGTCGGCGCGGCGGGTGAACCTGGCGCCGCCGCAGGTGTCGCAGACCCCCTCCACCTTGGGGCGCTGGAACTTGTCGTGATAGCCGGCGCCGCAATTGGCGCAGGAGAAGCGGCCGGTGATGCGCTCGACCAGCGCCTCCTCGTCGACGCGCATCTTGATCACCGAATCCAGCTTCAGGCCTTTCTCGCTCAGCATCTCGTCCAGGCTTTCGGCCTGCGCGATGGTGCGCGGAAAACCGTCGAGGATGAACCCCTTGGCGCAGTCCGGCTGATCGATCCGCTGCGAGATCATGCGGATCATCAGGTCGTCCGGCATGAGGCGCCCGGCATCCATGACCGCCTTGGCCTGCTTGCCCAGCTCGCTGCCGGAGGCCACGGCCTCGCGCAGCATATCACCGGTCGAGAGCTGGACCAGGCCGTGCGTGCGCTCCAGCCGTTTGGCCTGAGTTCCCTTGCCCGCCCCGGGCGGTCCCAGCAGGAGGACGTTCACCGCCGCCGGCCCTTCAGCTTGGCCTTCTTGATCAGACCCTCGTACTGGTGCGCCAGCAGGTGCGAGTGGATCTGCGCCACCGTGTCCATGGTCACCGAGACGACGATGAGCAGGCTGGTGCCGCCGAAGTAGAACGGCACCGCGAAGCGGGAGATCAGGATCTCCGGCAGCAGGCAGACCAGCGCCAGATACATCGCGCCCACCGCGGTCAGGCGTATCAGGATGAAACGCAGAAAGGCCTCGGTGTTGCTGCCCGGCCGATATCCCGGGATGAAGCCGCCGTGCTTCTTCAGGTTGTCGGCCGTGTCGGCCGGATTGAACACGATGGTCGTGTAGAAAAAGGTGAAGAAGATGATCAGCCCGATGTACAGCGCCAGGTAGAGCGGCTGGCCGCGCCCGAGCACCGAGGTGACCCAGGTCATCCATTCCGGCCCCTGGCCGCCGGAGAAGCCGGCCACGGTGAGCGGCATCAGCAGCAGCGACGAGGCGAAGATCGGCGGGATGACGCCCGCGGTGTTGAGCTTCAGCGGCAGGTGCGAGCTCTCGCCGCCGAACATCTTGCTGCCGACCTGGCGCTTGGGATACTGGACGACGATGCGGCGCTGGGCCCGCTCCATGAAGACGATGAAGGTGATCACGGCGACCGCCATGATCAGCAGGAACACGATGAAGGCCGCCGACAGGGCGCCGGTGCGGCCCAGTTCCAGTGTGCTGGCCATCGCCAGCGGCAGGTTGGCCACGATGCCCGAGAAGATGATCAGCGAGATGCCGTTGCC
>JABAHQ010003546.1_pt1 | contig 15359 bp, 34 predicted proteins | sample 7062091 | NCBI WGS metagenome assembly JABAHQ01 (sample SAMN14534359, study PRJNA622989) | marine sediment metagenome | biome: marine biome [ENVO:00000428]; feature: marine pelagic biome [ENVO:01000023]; material: deep marine sediment [ENVO:00002113] | place: India: Gulf of Kutch | collected...
TTTTAGTTCCGATACCATTTTTCAATCACCTTTGTTAATGGCTGATTAATAAAAAAGGTTTGGTTATCAGACATTCCTGTTTTGTCTGATAATATAGGTTCGCACCGCGTCTGCTGCGTCACCTCCAAGCTGCCGGATCTGCCAGTTCTGGCCTATCTCGCCGTTTGTAGGTATTCCGGGTGTCGCCCTTCGGCTGAATATGCCAAAGTTCCACAGCGAATAACCCTCGTCTGAGATTGACCCGATTTCATAGTGGCCGTTGTGTTGCTGTGCAGTTGTCGTGTAGATTGGACCGAGTACGTCATTTCGGTTGATGGTTACTGCCATCTCCTCAACTGACTGGTCTGTCCTGTGTGCCCCGTCTGCTGTTACGTCTGCAGCTCCTGTTGTCTCAAATGTCTCGACTCCGAGAAGCTTGCCTCCTTCGGGTACATCGATTCTCTGGTTTGAGCCGTTTGATGCACAGTATGCGGTTCTGTGAAAGTCAACAAATCCCTTTGTTCTGGACTCTGGTACCGTTACGATACCGATTGCCAGACGCTTGTCGTCTACGTTGCTTCCGTCTGCTGCGTATGCAATCTCCAGATTTCGTGCCGCGTTTCCGGTAAGTCCGAATTCCTCACCATAGTCAATCTGTGGGGACATGATGAACTGGTCAAACGGATATACCATGCCATGTACTACTCGGGAGTTGTCCGAGCATGCTGCCGCGTCAAATAGTGCGTGGTTTCCGACTAGAACGTTGAATGCATCAAGGTCTTCTCCGTCAACTTCGCTGACCCTGTTTGATTCGGCCGTACCGATTCTCACCTGGTCAATCTGCGAGGCTAAACCTGTCCTTGTTGCAATGCACGTTCCGTTTTGCTGTGCGGTTATGTCCAGAATCAGCCCCTTGCTTGTTTCCCTTCGTGGGAGGTCGAATCTCTCAACCTCAGCAGAGGTTCCGGGGTTGTCGTCTGTTTCAAGCAGGAAGTATTTTACCATAGCTTAAACGCCTCCTCCGGTTTCTGGTGGCCTGCTTCCGGAGCCAGTTGAACCGTCTCCACTGCCAGTGCCTAACCTTATGTTTGATAGGCTAAAGCTGCCTTGTACGAACTTTGCCGAACCGACTGCAATGAATGGTTTTGTCGACTTTGGTACGATTTTTCCGCCAGAGTGTGCCAGATAGTTAGCCAAATCAATCAAGCTGAATGTAACGCCCACAAATGGGACTGGGATTGCGAATCTTTGCAGCGTTCCGCCTAGTGCTAGGCCGTCTGCTGCTCTCATAATTACATCAAATCCTGCTCCGCTTGCTGCGACTCTAAATCCAGTCTTTAGATTGTTGACCTTGCCTGCTCCGCCCTCTGGGGCTAGTTTCATAAGTGTTTTCGTTACCATTTTAACGCCTCTTTCTCAGTTTTGGTCCGCATGGTCCGCCCCTTTTTCTGGGTGCGGCTCTGCCTTGTCTTCTACAACCTTTCTTAGTTGCCATTGAATTACCAAGATTTTAGTAAGGATTTAACTATTCTTTCAGAGTTTCTTAAAGAAGTCTTAAAGAATAGCTCTGTCAAATAGGATTATCGTGGCAAATACTGACGGATTTTATGTTGATGACGATGTAAGAGACCAGCTTAAGGAAAAATGCAAGAAGCGCGGTGACAAGTCAAAACTAATCAACAAGGCACTAAGATATTATTTCAATTCCATGAAGATAAAGGAGACTGTAAAGCCAGTTACGATTCATCCGGAGGTGATAATGAATGGTTAAGGGAAAAATACAGATTCCAAAGGAGCATGAGGACTGCAAAAACGGCAAATGCGGTCATCCGCACGAGTTTCCATTCGAAATAGAGGACCCAAAGCCGCCACAACCGCAGCAACCAGCACAGATGAGCTTTGATTACTCTACCATGTCCAATAATCCAAACGCCCCACAGCAGACAACCCAGATTCCAAAGCCAAAAGAGGAGCCAAAAAAGCTGAGCCATGACGAATTAGCCGAGGTCATGCCTCATGGAGTCAACGCCATGTCATGCCCCGGAGGAGACTGTGGACACATGAAGCTAAAGAATCCAAAACAGACAAAAAAATGGAAGTCATGCCCCCACTGCGAGGCAAATACGGTCCCAAAGGATACTGAATTCTGTCCATATTGTACAAAAAACGTTGACCCAGACGAATTAGACGATGGAGTTGAACTTGAATCCGAGGATGAAGAAGAATGACAATGATGCCAGATGATGATGACATAAAAAAGGCAAATGAGGCATACGATAAATATATCAAAGAAAAACAAAAACCGGGAAATGTTTCGCAGGCTCATAAATCCAGTATTTCCACGCCGTCACAGGATGCGCAAAAAGAACAACGTGCAAGAAATTTAATCAACGAGGTATTTGAGACAAAAATCCAGCCGTTTGAGCAAAAATTAGCAGACCTTGAATCAAAATTAAACTATATCATAGCAGAGATTCAAAAGGCGCAGGAATACCAGACACAGGGTCAACAATATTCACAGCAACCACAACAACCACAGCAGCCCGATGCGATGCAACAGTTTGCACAGATGCCGCAGGCCGAAAAGCAGGCCCAGTTCATGGAATTAATGAAGACAGCAGCCGAAGCATACAAGGCATTCAAGGGAGGTGAACCGTCACAGCAGGGTGGAGGGTTCCAACAGATGATGGCAGAATGGGGAATGAGAATGTTCCAGTACCATCTGGACAACATGGCACAGTCCGTTTATCAGATTAAACTACCTCCTCCGCAGGATGTGCAGCAAAGAACAGGGGCACCGCCACAGCAACCGCAGCAACAGGGCAGGCCGAGGGTTCATGTTGAATGAAACGCTTCAACGTAAAGAAACAGGTGGAACGACAGCTCAAAAAAGACGAGCGTCAGATTAAATGGGGAAACATAAGGTTTGCAAGGTTCCTCTCAAGATTCTTCCTCAGTCGTTAAACGGTACGCATACGACTGTCTGGATAAGCTTAACCAGCTCGCAGGAAAGCATATCAAGTCAACATATATTCAAAAATTCTGGCACTGGTTTGCAACACGACACATTAAAAAGATAATAAACGAGTCGCCGGACTCTGAATTAAGAGGCGACTTGAACGAGATTTATCTAATCCTCAAACCACTCTTTGAAAAGGTGTCAGTCGCAGATGAACTAAAGAACTCGCCGACTGATGAGGCAATCAAGAAAAAGGTTTATTCGATGCCCGGAATGAAGGAGATTGCTGATTTACTTTGAGCGTAAAATGTCAAGTAGGGTCTGACTGCGGCTGCGGTTTCAAGAATACCGGGATGAACTACTCTGAAATCTGGTCAGACATTGAAAACACCATAAAGACAAAGGTCGAGTGTGACGAGTGCCGGATTCATGGACTTGAAAATTTATCGGGGTTAAGGGACCATATCAAGGCAGGAATTGGCGGTCATGTGTTTGATTCAAAAAATTACCGAAACTTTGTAAAAGAGGTTAATTGTGTCTTTGAGAAATGCTCCATTGAGGGTAGATGTTGAAGTTTCCGTTTCAAAAGGTGCAGGAGCAAATCAAGCGGCAGCAAAAAAAGATACTTGCAAGGAATCTACAACAAAAATATACGTTTCATAATGCGACACAGACCGAGCTTGAACAGCTTGCGTACAATCTGGATATATCCATGCCTTATCCTGTGGTGCGCTGCGTTGAGTGTGGAAGACACATACCGCACAACCACAACCTTATTCAGAGGCATTACTTGGAAAAACATAATATCGATGATTCGCCAAACAAAAAAGCGAGGGGATGGAAATTCAATCCAACGAGACTGAGTTAACACCGATGCAGCAGATTGTAGAGTTTGCCTGCAAGAACAATCTGGGCTCAAAGGTTATCGTGGCAGTTGAAAAGGAAAAAGACATGATTATTCTCAGATACGCAAACGGCCATGAATACCATATATGGCCAAGTCTTGAGCTAAAGGAGATAGAGGGCCGCTATGTCCACTTTGGCCAGCAGTTAAACGGCACACTCCACAAAGCAAACTTAAGTACAAGTGAGGGAATCATATAATCATGGTAAACTGGAATTTCATATACAATGACAGGCTCACAGACAAGCAAAAAATACTGATAATAAACAACCTGAATATCTCAGAGGACCGAAAGCAAAGATACCTAAAGAACTTTAAAAAGATGAACGAGGAGGAAAACGAGGCAATCGAAAAATACCCGGATTCAACAGACTTTCAAAACATCAAGAATAAATTGGGATTATCACAAGGCGAGCCAGATTCAAGGGTCATCCAGGAATTGAGGAGACTAAAGGACAAGTCAGACGCTACATGGAACGCAATAGGACTCAACAAGAAGGAAACGCTTAAAAGGTATAATATTTCCTAGAGTTTGACATGGAAATCAGAACCAGACACATGGCACTTTTGACCTATGCAGGACTCAGCGCCATAGTATTGGTAAATGGCACAATTTCAACGCCTGAACACATTCTTGCACTGCTTGGCCCGATAGGCGGCATGTTTGCATGGGACAAGATAAAGGGCGGAAATATTAAACCATAAGCCTTTAGTAATATGCTCAATTGCCACATGTAGGAATGGTAACGGAATTAACAGGGATATATGGACTTTTAGGAACCGGAATAATTGTTATATCATCTATTGGGGTTTTTCTGGTAAAATCAAACATGGAGCTAAGCAAGCGGATAACAGACTTATGTATGAGGATAACCAAGCTAGAGACACAGAGGGAGATGGACCATGGCAAACAGTAGAGGCGCAATTACCCAGATTATCATAACGGCGGCAGGCTTTGCAATAGGGTTTGGAATCGTGGTTCCACTGGTAAAGCAAAGGCTTATCCAGAAGGGAATACTTTCAGAAAATGTTTGAAGACCCTCTGCGTTGTCCCCTATCGTACAAAGATTCCGGTTTATGTTAAGGATGTTATTAATCACTATTCGTTTCAGCCTGAAAAAATAGACTATATCCCAAACCGCCAAGAACAATACATCTTTGAGCGGTACAACTCCAGGGATAACTGTTACAATCAGATGGACTGGAAGGTCATAGAGTCATTCCAGACCCACAGACCTACCAAGTTTCTGGTAGTTCACCCCTCAGACCATATCCTAAACCCATACGACCTTGAATACATGATAAAGACGCTGAATTCAGACAAAAAGGCTGCAGTAATTGGCATTCATCCGGTAAATTTCCAAAAGAACCAGAACATGGGTATGCACCACGCCTATAATGACCAGAATATAACAGGCGTGGCAAGAATTCATATTTGGCGCTGCGAGCTTTTTGATAAATACCTCTATGATGCAATAGAAGTTGCCGCAGACTATAGCTCTATTCCTTATGACCCATTGATTCACTTGATGTGGATTGTATACAACGAGGGCTATCGTATACTTACGGCACCTTTGGCACGTATGCAAAAGATTAACCTGACTGAATAGTTCTTATCTTTTTTCTTTTTTTGATATGGATTAATCTTGTACTCTAGGGATTTTGGGATATAGTATAGTATAGTGGTTTGTTAAAACAAACAAACAAAACAAATATAACAAAAAAGAAAAAAATAGAAATAATGAGACTCGAAACTAGTCCCAACACCAGATTCAAGTCTCTCGCCAATAAATGGCTTAATCTGGTTAAAAAACATGGCGAGATAAACAAACATGAGTTAATCGTAAAGCTCGGTTTAACTCCACAACAATACTATCTGAACGCACCGACAATACAACACATGTACGCAGACGAAATAGAATATGACAAAGTAACCAAACTATGGAGGGTATTTAATGCCACTGAAAGTAACGGTTAAACCAAACATAGGAGAAGAAAGAACCTTTGCATTCGGAGACAACAAGGAAGAACCAATACTCAAACTACTGGAGGCGTTGCTGAAATTTGACTAAGCGGTACTTTCACAACTACAAAAAGGAATACGGCCAGACCCAAACCCTGTTAGTGCAGAAATACCACTTTGACATGAAAAAAACAGTCGATGAAATCCAGCAATTGCTAAAATGCCCCAGACCATCAATCAGAAGGGTAATATCAGAATACAAAAGAGATATGATATACCCTTCTGACTATACATAGGAGGTGAATTGATTGCAGGTAGAAAAAAGCGAGAGATTTGTAAAGGCAGCAGATGTAAAGGGCACAAACGGGATAACATTCAAGATTCTTGAAGAGCCCCTAGAGGTGCAGGGTACATACGGCAAGAAACTGGAAACTCGCGTCTTGATGAAAAAACCTGACGGCTCCGAAAGCGCAAGAGCGCGGTGGAGCATAGGAAGCAAGAACAAGGACACACTTATAGACGCATACGGAAGGGAGACTGCAGACTGGATTGGAAAGGAATTTGCAATCCATGTCGAGCAAATCAACGGGAAAGACTCTATAATGATTGACCAGGAGCAGTTCTAGTTGAAGGCAGTAGAATTCAAGGGCCAGACAGACGTTGGATTCAACACTGCAAGGCAGTGCTGGTTTCTGGAATACATGACACCTACAAGGGTATTTGTAGGAATGGATATGTGCAATCCGGGGCCGAGGATAAAGCTAAAAAAGGTTCCAATTGACACATATTCGTGGAAACATGAATCAAACGAGCAGATTACCCACGGTCGAATCCGCTTCTATGACGGAAACGAGGTCGATGTAAGACGGAGCTCTGTACTTGCCGATTCGATAACCATAAGCGGAAAAAAAGAAGAAACGACGTTTTACAAGGTGGCAGCCAAAGAGATTTCAGTGAAATATAACCTGCCAAGAATGACATGGACAATAAAGGCAGACGGCACAGAATACGAGACAAACCATATTGTCGGTATAGTAGACTTTGAGATGAACGCGCCAACCATAGAGGACATTGTAGAGGCAAAAAAGCAGGGACAGGAGGCCATGGCAAAGCAGAGACAGAAGCTCCGGGCCGAGGCATCAAACCAGGTCTTTTTGTTCAGCCCAATGATTACTATATGGGGACCCACAAACCTTAAAACCTCATAACCCCTTTTTCTTTTATGGCTTCAAAGGCCCAGAGAAGGGCAAAATTCAAAAAGGCTGCCAAGTCATGCAAGGGCAAGCCAAAGAACGCATTCCGCGCCTGCATGAGAAAAAAGCTAAAGTAAAACTTAACTAGTCTGTCAATTAATGTAAACTGGCTAGGGAACTGACACGAGTCAGGGAATATTACAGCTTCTAGCCCAAGCCTAAACACCGCCTGATGATATGAGGGCGGCAGATTTTGCTTAAATAAAAGGCTACTATAAAACAATTATGGGCACATTCACCCAGAACCCCGTACAGGTCCCCGCAGCAGAGACAAGCGGAAGCAAGGCAGCAAATGCAGAGTGGCTCAGCTCAGACATTACGCCGCTTTCTGACTCTGTGAATGTAGTTCGTTTGTTTCTGTCACTTGACAAATCGGCAATCATAGAGTTTACGCTGGACTCTGGCTCCAACTGGTTCACGCTAAAGGACAAGGCAAGTGTCACCGCAAATGAAGCCCTAATACTCTATGTACCTATGAAACCGGGAGACAACCTTAACTTTAGGACTACTGAGACGGGAGGTGCTACATTGAACTTTTTCAGGGCCGACTATGTAGGTAGCGAGACTGGCGCACTGGGCACATAGTTTGGTATTTTATCAGAGTCTCTAATGAATATTAGAGCATACTTTACATTATTGCACTAATAGCAAAACTGCTTCATAATAATAATATTAATATAGTGCCTTAACGTAGGGTATGTATGGACAAAAAAGCAATAATCCAACAGATTCGGGCTATAGATAGTCAACTGTACAGAGTAGAGTTAACTTACAAACAGTTAGAATACATCACTGATGCTTTGATTAATCATGATGATATTCCAGAACAGGATTATTTAGAACTCCGAGAACTCCTTGATGGAGCCAAGCAAATAGAGGGGGCTTCTGCATAATGCCGAGGCTCCCTAAACTCTTTGTATTGCCTGAGGACCAAGAAGAATTTGATAAAATATGTAAATTACCATTTCATGAGATTATGGAGGAGGTTTTAGCTTTAGCTGCTGAAAACATAGACTTAGAATCTACTCGATATGTAGAAGCAGCTAGAAAACATCTAAGATTTGATTATAGAGTTCCAAATTCAGATACTATGGAAGAGATAATAAAATCAGGAATGCCGGACTCAGAGGTTAAAAGGTTAATTGAAACGCCGTCTTAAACGTAAAGTAACAGCAGAAGATTTGGATTTATTTAAACAAGTATTTGGTGAATATGCTGGATTATCTATTTTAGATATAGAGGAAGTAAAAAATTGAAACGCCATCTTAAATGCGAAACCTGCAAGTACGAGTGGGAGTTTGAGCCAAAGAAGAGGCCCGACCCGGTGTCCACTTCATGCCCCAACTGCTACGACACAATCAAGCTGAGGGAGAGCAAGATTTGACAAAATGCCTCAACTGCCAAAAGCATTACTGGGAGCACTCTGAGGGAGACCTGATAAAGTGCAACAGGGAAAAGGACACGATGATAAAGCGAATATCTGCATTCAGTCGCAGGATGATAAAGGAAAGCATGGAGGTATCAGAGTGAGAATCTCAGAGCTTGACATTCATGGCAGGCCAAAGGAGTTTATATGTAATGTGTGTGGCTTTAGGTCAAAGAGCAGGGGCGGATTGGCAGGCCACAAACGAAGGCATGGGAGGATGAAATATGACAAAGACTGAGTCCTTAAAAGAGCAACAGGTTTTGAAATGGAAGAATCCTGCTAGAATGTATGATCTATTATATTTCCATATGAAACACCAATTAGCATTTGGTAAAATGCTGTTAAGACGAGGCGAAACAACTATTGCCAGATATTTTATCGAAGATGCGGAAACATATTACGAAGCATTTAGTATGTTATTAGAAGGAAAAAAACCTGACAACAATCTAGGGGGAATGTAGTTGGCTTGTAATCATGAATTATTAGTTGATTGTTATAAGATGATTAGCTCAACTACATGCAAGCCTGTCAAGGCATGTCTAAAGTGTAATAAGATAATAATGGAGATGCCTGATGATTAACAAATCACAAGAGATAGTAATTCGTGAATTTTTAAAGGATTCCGATATAGAAAGCTGTGAAAAATGCGAAACAGGTATGTTGAGAATTAAAGGTCATATCACATTTGATAAATTTGAACAACTAAGAGAAATAGGTCAAGAAATGGGTTTTGTTTATACATTAGGTAAAGACGGAGTGTTAGTAATTCATGACTGAGTATCTATTGACCAAATTAAACTGTAATTTTTGTGGTAAGGAAATCCCTAGACATGATGCTTGTCTAGAAATTACTAAAACCAAATGGATTAACGGATATTGGACTGATGAAGCAAAATCCCAATATTATTGTCAGAAGTGTGCACCACGAGTGGAGGTTATTTGTACCTAATGACAATCCCTGAATTTTGTCAATCAGAAACTAAAATCAAGTTTCCCAGGAAATGGGCTATGCCTAATCATAGAACATTTAACATCAAACCAATCAAGGAATTTATCCGAAAAAACACCATCGCAGGCAAAGAATTAGACTTATTCCCATATCCATACAAAGAAGATGCCTTGCAGATGATAAAGAAGGTTCCCGATAATTCAATTTGGCTAGTCAAGTATGATCCTATTTACTCCAGGAGGCAACAAAACGAAATGTACAAGATTAAAGGGACTAATTATAAATCTCATCCTGAATATTTTGCAGACCTAGAAACTGAGATTTTTAGAGTAGTTTGTCCAAATGGTAGAGTCTTAAAGTTTGGTTGGAATAGTAAGAGAATACCAGGATTTGAGATGATAGACGGTCTATTAGTTGCTCATGGAGGCCAACATAACGATACGATATGCACAGCATGGCAAAAAATCCAGGGGGTTCTTACCTAATGCTAAAGGACAAAAAGAAGAAATATCCTAAATGGTTAGAAAGAAATCTAAAACAGGGCTTTGGAAAATTAGCGACCTATTTTGTTGAAAAACTAGATGAAGGTGAAATAGTAGTTCAAAAATGTGTGTATTGCGGTAATGTTGCTAGAAAGTGGTCAAGAACGTGTCCAAATTGTAGGAATACATTTACGATATGAAGTCAAATACAAAAGAACAACAAGAGCATTTACTTACAATCGAAGAATTACATTTTATCACAGAACCGACTAGAGCAAAAATTTTAGGATTACTAACAGGAGAAGGAGATATGTATATCACAGAACTTGCAGAAAATCTAGGAGAATCACAAAGAAACACAAGTTTTCATTGCATGGCTTTAGCAGAAAAAGGTTACATCAAGGCAGAGTATCAAGAAAACGAGAATGGCAGAGCAGTGAAGGTATATCAGGCAACACAAAAAGGTCATGATGCTGTATCAGAATTGCCAGAGGTAAAACCCAATGCCTGAACAAATAAAGAAGAATCGAATAACATACATAAAATTATTGGGTTGGACTGATGAGGAATATGAAAAGGCGGTAAAGGCATTAGATGATATTAATCCTCATTGGATAGCAGGGAGTGAGCCTGTACCATAATGTCAGAACAAATAGAGTGTTTCCAACATTGGCATATAAGACAATACTATACTAGGAAGATTCGGGAACTTGAAGACAGAGTTTATGATTTCAACGAGAATCATACTATCGGAACTTGGAAGTGGTGTTATAGAGATTGACTACAAACGTTACATTTGAGCAAAGAGTTGATAGTTTAGTTGACTTTGCCATAAAACATGATCCAGAATTATTAGAATCTATTAGATGGCTTGATGGGTTAGCACAGGATAAAGGTAAGTCATTCTATGATATGGTGTATGAGGTTGTACATAGAAAAGATGTTCAGGACAAGGCTAAAGATTGGATGGAGAGTAAAAACAATGGTTAGTATTTTAGATATGTATTCAACTGAAAAATTCATTTGTGAGTTTTGCTGCCAGAAACGAATAGTGAGAATATGTCGAGGATGTGACAGGTCTGCTTGTAGAAAGTGTTACAAACAACATCAGAAGGAGGTACAAGATTCCTAATGACAAAGTTAACGAAATGTTTATCACTTGTCATTTTGAGGCAAATGTAAAATGGATGAGGAAGAAACAAAAAAAGCAATGGAGGATGAGAGGGTAAAAAATAGATTGGCAGTTATTATGTCCCATTGTTCAGTCTGTGATAAGTGCTCCAGTTTAGCATTAGAACTCAATAGAATCCAAGAAGAAATTTATCAACATGCCATAACTGAGGGAGGAAATTAATATTTAACATTCGGGGTGAAATGTAAAATATGAGGTTTAGAATAGGTAAACACATCATTACAATATTTGAATATACTAATTTTGACAGAATTGTAAAAGAATCAATAGAACAAAATAAGACAGTTTTAGATGCACTTGCGGCACTTGACAAAAAAATGAGAGAAAAAGAAGATGGCAATAATTGAGGACTTTGATTTAGGGGCAAACTACATAAGCCCTGAAGACTTTGAGAAATTCCTATCAGTCATTCCAAAGCTGCCATGCTACCATATGGACAACCAGAGGCCGGCCTTGGAGCCTTGGAATCTTGAATTATTTTTTCAAATAGAGTATTATTGCGCATTGAGAGTATCTGAAGTAATTAATTTGCAATGGTCAGATATTGAACTTGATAGAAAGATTCTCATTGTGAGAAAGGCAAAGACAGGTAAGAACCAAAAGACGACTATTCCTCCTCCACTTGTACACATTCTTAAAGATTGTAAAGAAAGGGTTACAAATGAATGGGGAGGTGTATTTTCCAATTGGCTCTTTTTGTCAAATAGGGGCGGAAAGCTGGTATCAAGGCAGACGATTGGCAACCTTGCAAAGGAGGCAGGCTATCTGGCTGAATTAGATGTAAGAGAAGAACAAGACAAGAGAAGCGTCGAGGGAATATGGACACATCTTTTTAGGAAGAGTTATGGCAAGTGGATGAGGTCAAAGGGCGCAAGTATCGAGCTGGTTGCTACCAAGCTGAGACACAAGCTCGGAGGCGGCAGGACCGGACCGATAACATTTACCTATACCAAGCCCGACATTAACGCGGTCCTTGCATGGGAAAAAAGGATATTTTCAGAATCCTAGATATTATACCTGTGCTTTATCTTTAATGCCTCGCATATTTTTCCCACGAGGTATTCCAACTCATCAAGCCTCTTTGCAGAGCTTGAGAGGTTATCGGGTCTCTTTGGATTAAATTCCCTGCCCATTAGGTCCCATCATCTGCCAGTGTCGTATCAGTTGAACTAATTACTACAAGTCCGAGGTCATCAAGTATCTGGTCTGAGGTTCTTGTATAGACTTTGACCTCGTTTATTGCAAGCCGGACAGAGCTTCCAGAGCTCCCCCTTATTCTTACCTGGTCCTGGTGGCGGATATTAATCCTGCGAAACTCCCAGGTATCATCTGTAAGGTCCGAAACGGTAACTGTCCTCATTGTCTCCCATGTAGAACCGTCCCCAACCTGTATCTGAAATTCTGTCTCCGTGGTGTTTGTCCGGTCAAGATGGACTGCCACGCCTGCTATGAAGGTGGCAGCGCCCATGTCAACGGTAAGAGTGGGGTTTGCCTCACAGTTTGAAATCCAGCTTTTTGAGGTGTTGCAGTTAATTGCATTTGGTGCGCAAAAGTCATTAATTGCCATAATCTGGTCGTTTGTGGTAGTTGTATCATCCCATGCTCCAGTTACGCCAAAAGTCCAGACCGAATTTGTTCCATCAAAGCCGTTACATGTATCTCTGCCGACCTTGATGTTGTTGCAGAGGCCACTTGTGGAACACGCAAATTCTATTACTACCCTGTCGTTTTCAGTAAGAGAATATGTTTGTGATAGATCTGTAAATATAACCTTTTCTCCTCCTGTTGCGATACAGTTTGCAGTCTTTGAACCTATTGTAGCCTGCAATGTATCACAGGAATCGTAAACCCTTGCGTATGCCGTTCCGCCAGGACTGCCTTCCCTCTCTAGGTATGACTCAAAACGTTTTACCGTGTTGCCAATCATTGAAGAACACGCAGTCTCTGCCTTTTCTCCTGCAAGGTTTGTGCAGTTATCGGTTCTGAGCTCGTGTGTTGCATCAACTGTCGAATCTATTAGGTCCATTACTTTGGTTGCATGAGTCGAGGTTGCAGATGCACTAGACGGTGTTGAATAGTCACATATTGAGCTAGAGTGCGATACTACCGCACTTCCGGGTGAATACGGAAATATTACATCCCAACCGGAATTACAGTCATCCCTTCTGTATGTTGTCTTTGCGTCAGTGTCAGACCAGATTGCGCCAGCTCCTGTGGCTCCGGGGTCAGAGGACTGTGCGATTATAGAGCCGGTGTTTGAAAAGGTTCCCATTTTATTATTTCACCAACAGCAGTATAATTAAGAGTATAAATCCTATTAACACTAATGGTCCGTTTTCCCTTAAAAATACAGTGAAATCCTGCAATACATCTGCAAACTGTTTTGAGGCTTTTGCTACCTCCTCCGCCGATTTTGCTCCCGCAGTGGCTATGTTTTCGCCTTGTTGAGCTAATTTCTGTCCGCCTTCAGTAAGCGATAGTAATCCCACAGTTCCGGCAGTTCCTGCTGATGTGATTGCTATATCTCTTGATATGTTACTTCGTGACAATCCCCTTAATCCTCTCGATGCTGCCTGCCCGCTTCTTTGTGTAAAAGATGTTCCTGTTCTTATCAGTGGTGTTCCGATTGGTGTTAGTCTTGGTGCTTGTCTAAAGATGTTTCTAATTGTTGGGCCCAATCTTGTAAGACCTCTTCCTATTACTGGGGCAACTGCACTCATAATCCCAACCTCTCAGCTGTTGCCCTCTCTCTTTGTGCAATCTTTCTCAATGTTTCCGGTCTTACTCTTATCAAATCGCCCCTTCTTTCTGCGATAACTGTCGGTTGCTGTCTTGAAAACGCCCTTCTTGGAAGTACCTTGTTTCTTATTCCAACGTCTCCAGTATCAACCCCTGAAAATCCTATTACTCGTAATCCTGTGGTACTTCCACGCACATTAAGCGGATTTATTCTTAATATCTCGTTTTTTCTAATCTGTGAGGATATGTTACTTTTGAAAGAATCCACTAATTGTTCCAGTGAACTAAAATCAAAGAGGTCGCCTGATTCCCTGTTTGTTACATTACGGAATGATTTACCGGATAAAAAATCAAGATTATCTAAATCAAGAGAGTCAATTTTATTTTGTTCAAGTCTCTCTTGTTCCTCCTCTGAGAGGTTTTTTTTTAAATCTTCTCCTGTTTCCTGTGCTGTTTGTGCGGCTCCTCCCACACCTCGAATAAATGCACTAGGAATTCCTGTCAACCCCCTTTCAACAGAACCGAGTATATCAAATCTTTGATTGGCCTTTGCCAGTAATACTATTCCTCCGCCAATCAATCCCAACGTAATAAATGTATTAACTGTTTTTTTTCTAACCAAACTGATTCACCAATATAGTGCCTATTCCTGCTATTCCTAAAACTTTTGCCGTATCGCTTATGCTGTCTTCTTGTGATTCTGTCTTTATTGTAGTAGTCCTTGCCCTGTCGACCTGTTCTTTTAACTTTTGTGCAGCTTGTGATACTTGTTGACCGAATGTCTTGCCAAATTTTTCCGTCTTGGCTCTTTCTTGTTCAAATTCCCTTTGAATCTGTTTCCTAAAGTCCGTTACTGCCTCCTGCTGTTTTTTGACAAACTCCTTTTCACGCCTTAAACCTGTTTCCCGGAGTTGCCTGCTGCGAAGCTGTCCTGCCCTTTCTCGCAACATATCCGCAAGGTCCCTCAGTTTTGCTCTGGTAACAGTGGAAATCTCTGTGTTTTTTGACTGGTCGATTACTGACCTTGCCCTTCTATCAACAATTTCCGGATTCTGGGTCGAAAGCCCCAGTCTTGCAAATTCCTCGTTAATACTAAATACTACCATTAAATCTGCTCCCCCGGCTCGCCTGACGGCGAAAATACATTCTCCTCCGGCACATCCTCGGCAACTCGCTTTATCTCGCCGTGCCATACCAACGATATGACACCGGAGCCAGTACCGGATGAGTTTATCCTTACTGCGAATCTGTCTCCTGCCGTTGCAATTGCGTTAAATGTGCCGTTGTCATTTGATGAACGGTTCAATGCAAACGGTATGAATGTCCCTGATTTTGTTACGATGCCGTAATCAATTGCGCCCCCCGTTGTTGTAAACATCGTGTTAAGGTCCTTTAGTGTTACGATATGGTTTCTGGGTATAATGTCTGATTCATAAAATACTTCTGATGCTGAAAAATTTGTTAGTGTAAGGCCGTCAGTATTGAAAATTGTCCATCCCTTTGAATCGCCTAG
>JABAHQ010001256.1_pt1 | contig 15352 bp, 12 predicted proteins | sample 7062091 | NCBI WGS metagenome assembly JABAHQ01 (sample SAMN14534359, study PRJNA622989) | marine sediment metagenome | biome: marine biome [ENVO:00000428]; feature: marine pelagic biome [ENVO:01000023]; material: deep marine sediment [ENVO:00002113] | place: India: Gulf of Kutch | collected...
TCAGCCAGCAGCTCATAAACCGGCACTAGCGCCTGATAGGCCGCTTCGAAAATCGGATAGCGCTGCTCGTAAGCCGCCTGGGCGGCGGGGTCGGGCTCGATGACCTCGGCCACAGGGTTCATCCGCTCGCCTAACGAAAAGTCTGGGTACAACCCCACCCCTACGCCGCCGGTGAGGGCCGCGCCCATCGACGTGGCTTCCTCGAGGATGGTCAGGCGATGAACGGGCAGGCCATATAAATCGGCCATGAGCTGGTTCCAGAAGCGCCCCTGAGCGCCGCCGCCGATCAGCCGCATAGCCTCGATTTGCGCCCCCTGGGCGCGAAAAGCATCGAGAATGACCCGCAGATTCATGGTAATCCCCTCCAAAACCGCGCGCATCATATCGGCCCGCGTATGCCGGATCGTCAGCCCGATGAACGCCCCCCTGGCCCGGGGATTCCAGCGCGGGCTACGTTCGCCCAGCAGATAGGGCAGAAAAAGGAGACCCCTTGCTCCCACCGGCGACTTCGCGGCTTGTAGGTTCATCAGTTCGTAGGGGCTAACTTTGAGGCTTTCCGCGGCCTGAATTTCGCCGGCGGCAAGCTGGTCCCGGGTCCACTGGTAGGAGGCCCCTGCGGCCTGCATGGTGCCGGTGGGCATGACCATGCCCGGCACGACATGGCCGAAGGTGAAGGTTTTATAATCGGGATCATAGATGGGCTTCTCCGTCGCCAGAGCGATCCAGGAGGAGGCGCCTACATAGTTGTAAGCCGCCCCCGCCTCGACCACCCCGGCCCCCGCCGCTGCGCAGGCCCCATCGCCGCCCCCGATGACGACAGGCGTCCCGGCGGGCAGACCGACCTCATCGGCCACGGCCGGGAGCACCTCGCCCACGACCTCAATGGACTGCCGCAGCTCAGGCAGTTGGGCCGGGTTCAACCCGGTCGCCTCTATAATCCGCTCTGACCAGGCTCCCTGTTCTAAGTTATAGAGGTTCATGCCTGAGGCATCTGAGGGGTCAGTCACAAAAACGCCACTCAGCCGGGCCACGACGGCATCCTTGGCCTGGACGAATTTATAGGCCGCCCGGTAGATGTCGGGTTGATTGTCCCGCAGCCAGAGTATTTTTGGGAGCGAGTAAGAGGCGCTCAAACGATGGCCGGTGATGCCATAGACTTCTTCGGGCGGCACCCGCTCCCCGATCCAGCGCTCTTGGGCCACGGCCCGCTGATCGGCCCAGATGATGGCCTTGCGTAACGGCTTGGCCTGCTGGTCTAGCGGCACACAGCCCATCATCTGCCCGCTGAAGACGATACAGGCTACCTCACCCCCCGGCACTCTGGTCTGTTGTAACAATTGGCGCGTTGAGCCGCAGACCGCCCGCCACCAGTCCTCCACGTCTTGCTCCGCCCAGCCGGTCTGGGCGTATTCAGTATCGTAAGCCTGGAAAGCACGGCCGGCCAGCCTTCCCTCCCGGTCATACAAGGTTGCTTTGTCCCCGGTGGTGCCCAAGTCGTGGGCCAGGATGTAGTTAGGCATCAGCTTCCGCCTTTCCCCTTTAAGCTGGCCCGCGCCGCCTCGATCTCGATCTCCTGACGCTCACGATGTAGAAAAATGGAGACGTCGCTATAGCCGACCTCCTTCAACAGGTCCAGGGCTTTTTCATAGTCCGCCGCCACCCGGCGGGGCACGTGGGCGTCGGCCCCCAAAACAACGGGGATCTGGCGTTGATACATCTCCGCCAGGATCGTCCGGCCGGGGTTCATCTCGGGGATCGATTTTTGCAGACCGGAGGTGTTTAGCTCCATGGCCACGCCGGTTTCGGCGATCCGATCCAGACACTCGCCGATGTGATCCAGTAAGCGGTCGAGTTGCCATTCTTTAGGTTGCTCATTTTTGACCAGGTCGGGGTGGGCCAGGGTATCGAACAGCCCCGTCTCGGCCGCCAGAGCCAGGTGCTCGAAATAGGTGCGTTGCAAGGCCACTATATCGCCCTTGAAATAGCGTCGCTTATAGTCGGGCAGATGCGGATGGACCGCGGCCAGGACGTGATGGAGCTCAGCCCAACTGTGCAGCTCGGCCAACCAGGGCTCCATCCCCGGGGCATAATCGCTCTCCAGGCCCAGCCGGACATCCACCCGGCCGGCCCAGGCCTGGCGGGCGCGCTTGACCATAGCCACATAATCGTCGAATTGGTCAACCCGCATGCGCAGATTGGGCGACCAGCCATCGTTGGTCGGGTTATGGCAGGTGACAATGATCCCCTTCAAGCCGCGCTTTTCGGCCACAGCCGCATAAGCCTCCGGTTCGCCGCTGGCATGCTTACACAAAGGGGTGTGCATATGCGATTCGTACAGGATAGGTTCGTCAGTCATGGATCATGCTCTAAAAATCGTAGACGCCAGTTTTTGCGGAGTGAGGCACGCCCCCGTGCCGAACGAAGCCTCGATTTTGACACTACTGATGATACCAAAATATGTTAAGTCAGGCCAATATAACTTAGTAGACAGTAGACGGTAGACGGTAGTCAGGGATGATTAGTAGCTCCGGTTTTCGAGGAGGGAGGTACGCCCACGTGCCGAACAGAGCCGCAGGTGCTGAACAGAACCGCCCGCCCGGCGGTAAACCGACCGGGCTAAGAGGGGACGCTCAGTGAGCCAGGCTTGAGTTGGGCTGAAGGAAAGCCCCGTTGACGGGGCGTGTCTTCGCTTGCGGCCCAGAGCTAAAGCTGTCGGGCTAAAAAACAACGCCCGGTGAACCGGGCTTAAGTTGAGCCAAAGTTAAGCTCCGGTTCACGGGGCGTAGCTTAATAGCCCGGTCGATTTATCGCCGGGCGGGCGACAGAACAAAGACAAGGTCAATTTAGGAAACCATTTCTTAGCAACCTTAGGCTTTAGCCCTCGCGCTTTTTTGTAACCGTCAAGGCCATGTTGCAGTTGTCTCAATATAACAGCGGATCCAAGGATGAAACGGATCGGCGTTTTCCGGTCGAAGCATGAGTCTATCATCCGTTTCATCCCCTTATCCGTTGTCATATGTGATCCTATCCAACACTTACCAGAGAACTATCCTTTCTTTATTCATTAAAAGCCTTTGCGGCCCTTGCGCCTTCGCGGTGAAATTCATCTTTTTTCAGTTGGCGTTTTTCCCCGCCCCCTGTTACAATCGGTTTGGAAAAAACGTATTGAGATGTATCAACGTGAACGTCATTCGCAGCAGCCGTCTGGTCAAGACATCTCCCATTTACTACGGTTGGGTCATCCTGTTGGCGGGCATGATCGGTGTCATCATGACCAGCCCGGGACAGACCTATGCCATCTCCGTCTTTATCGACTACTTCATCGCCGACCTGGGCGTTAGCCGCTCCCTGGTCAGCACCCTTTATACAGTAGGAACCCTGACGGCCAGTTTCGCCCTGCCCTTTGTGGGCCGCCAGATCGACCGGCGCGGCTCGCGGCTCATGATCACCCTCATCAGCTTTGTCTTTGGCCTGGCTTGTCTCTATATGGGCTTGATCAACAATGCGCTCATGCTTGGCCTGGGCTTCCTGGCCCTGAGAATGCTCGGCCAGGGCAGCTTGAGTTTGGTCAGCAAGAATGTCATCAACCAGTGGTGGGTCCGCCGGCGGGGTATGGCTATGGGCATGGCCGGCATGGCGACAGCCTTGCTCGGCAGTGGCGGCTTCCCCAATCTCATCAATTGGTTAATCCCCATATTCGGTTGGCGCATCACCTATATGCTCCTGGGGCTGATGCTCTGGCTGGTGATGCTCCCCTTAGGCCTGATTTTTATCAGAAACCGGCCGGAAGAGTACGGGCTTCAGCCGGATGGCGGGCCGACACCGGTTAAACAACGCGATCAGACGGCCGGTAGCCCCATCGAAGAAAACTGGACCGTCGCAGAAGCAACGCGCACCTCTGCCTTCTGGCTAATTGTCGCCGGCCTGGCCTCCATGAGCATGTTAAGCACCGGCTTAACCTTTCACATCTTCAGCATCTTCAAAGACAGCGGCTTAACCTCGACCGTCGCCGCCTCTGTTTTCTTGCCAATCGCCGCCACGGCGGCCATCGTGCAATTGGGGGGTGGCATCTTAATAGATCGGATACCGGTGCGCATTTTGCTGGCCAGCGCCTTGTTTCTCCAGACTCTGGCCCTGATTATGGCCCCCTTCTTGCGCTCGGTCGAGCTGGCCTATGCCTATGGGCTGCTAATGGGAGTCCGGGGCGGCCTCCAAATGATCGTCGGCAACGTCGTTTGGGCCAAGTATTTCGGCCGTCTCCATCTGGGCAGCATCACCGGCCTGACGGCCACCCTGCTGGTCGGCAGCTCCGCCCTGGGCCCGATGCCCTTCGGCATCGCCCGGGACCTGTTGGGCAGTTACACCCTCATCCTGACCGGTTTGGCCGTCCTGCCCTTCACCCTGGCCGTGGCCATCCTCCTCCTGGCTAAACCTCCCAGACGAGGTTGAATTTGCCAAATCCGAACATGTGTGCTATGATAACAGTGCCTAATCAGGAGACCTTTTAGGAAGGGGTGCTCCGAGGATGCCTGATCTTTGCTACTCGCCGGACCACAGTCCAACAGGCTATTCGCTCTCGCCGGCCTCCTGTCCAGCAGCCTATTTGCTTTAGCCAGACCACAGTCCAGCAGCCTATTTGCTCTCGCCGGACCACAGTCCGGCGGTCTCCTGCACCAGGAGCTTCGCCCAATGCGGACTGTAGTCCGCTCAAAGCGATCAGAGATTGGCCTAAGTTCCTAAAACCATTGCCTTCTTAGGAACTGGTGCTCCAAGGATGGCTAATCTTTGCTTTAGCCGGACCACAGTCCGGCGGTCTTCCGTATCAGGAGCTTCGCCAAACGCGGACAGTGGTCCGCTCAAAGCGATCAGAGATTGGCCCAAGTTCGTGAAACGTGAGGGGCAAAAATTGTGCTACATTTTCGCATGACCCCCGCTTTGTAGCCCAGAAACCCGGTTTTTGACCCCTGACCAGCGGGGATACGCTAATCAGCCCATGCTTTTCAAGGGCAAAATACATTCTCCAAACGAAAAACCGGGTTTCTTTGCCCCCAATGAACGGTTAGCTTATGCAAACGATTATCAAGCCCGATGCGCGCCAGAAAATTGAATTAGTTGACGATTTGGCCCGCTTCGAGCAGGATGGCGAACCGGCCCTGACCCCCCGCCAACAACGAGGGCGCGATTATCTGGCCGGCTCGATCTCCCAGGTGCAGCGGCCGGACGGCCCAATCCGGGTCTTAAAAACCCTCCAGACGAGCGCCTGCGAACGGAATTGTTACTACTGCCCCTTCCGGGCCGGCCGCAACAGCACGGCCCGGGTCAGCTTTACCCCGGACGAGTTGGCCCGCGAAGTTGATCGCATGCAGCGGGCCGGAGCGGTCCAGGGCTTATTTTTGTCGAGCGGGATTATCGGGGGTGGTACCAAGACCATGGACAAGCCCCTGGCTACGGTCGAACTGCTGCGGCGCAAGTACGAATACCGGGGCTACATCCATTTGAAGATTATGCCCGGCGCAGAGCAAGCCCAGATCGAACAGGCCATGCGCCTGGCGGACCGGGTTTCGATCAATTTAGAAGGGGCGAACACCGAGCGGCTCAACGCCCTGGCTCCGCAAAAGGACATGCGCCAGGAGTTGCTGGCCGCGATGCAGTCGGTCCATGAGATCGCCCGCCAATTGCCGCCTGTGGTCAAAACCCCCAGCCTGGTGACCCAATTCGTGGTCGGTCCGGCCGGCGAGAGCGACCACGAGCTGCTGACCGGCGTGGATTGGCTCTACCGGCGGGTGGGCCTGGCGCGGGCTTACTACTCCGCTTTCCATCCGGTGGCCGATACCCCCCTGGCTGGCTGTCCCGCCACCCCGGCCATCCGCGAACACCGCCTCTACCAGGCCGACTGGCTGCTCCGCTTCTACGGCTTCAAGCTGGCCGAGCTCCCCTTTGACCCCGCCGGGAGCCTGCCCAGGGAGGTTGACCCCAAACTGGCCTGGGCTAAGGCTCACTTGAGCCAGCAGCCGGTCGAATTAAACCGGGCCGGCCGGGCCGAGCTGCTGCGCGTACCCGGCATCGGCCCCCAGGGCGCGGCTGCTATTCTGCGGGCGCGCCGGCAAGCCCCCCTGCGCGACCTGTCCAACCTGCGCGCCCTGGGGATCATCACCCAGCGCGCCGCACCCTTCATCCTCCTGAACGGGCATCGCCCACCCTACCAGTTGTCATTAGGCTTTGGTGATTAAATCGCGTATAATTGTACTATTATGACCACCAATTACCGTTTATTCATCGCCGTTGAACTGCCGGAGCCGGTTATCGAGGCCTTAATCAATGTCCAGGATCACTTGCAGGCGGCCAGTCCGATCCGCTGGGTCAAGCCAGAGCAAATGCACCTGACCCTCCAGTTTTTGGGAGATACGCCGCCGGCCAGGGTTGACCCGCTCGTGGCCGCTTTGGCGGAAAGGGTGCCCGCCAATCCCCCCTTTAGCCTGAAGGTCGGCGGGCTGGGTGTCTTTCCCAACCTGAAGCGCCCCCGGGTCATCTGGGTTGGCCTCGAAGACCAAGCCAAAGCCCTACAAAAATTGCACGCCGCCGTCATTGAGGCCACCCAAACGGTCGGCTTCGCCCCCGAAGACCGGCCTTTCACCGGCCATCTGACCCTGGGCCGGACCAACAAACGGGCCACCTCGCGCGATTACGCCCAGATCAGCCGCGTCATACAAGACGGGCAGGACAAAATCGGTTTCCTGGCCACATTACCCGTTGACCACGTCAGCCTGATACGCAGCCAGTTAAAACCGGCCGGCTCAGTCTATACGACCTTGGCCAGGATTGAGCTAGAGCGCGAAGCCTGATACCGCCGAGCCGCAAGCAAAATCAGCAGGGTTCATTTGCTAACGAAATAGGTTTACAAGTTACCACCCTACGCCAGCCACCGGCGTGAAACGTGAAACATGATTTGGGCAGGAGTGCGGAGGTGAAGGGGAGAAATTTTTCCCTCACCCCTGCTCCCTTGCTCCCCTGCACGTTTCACGTTTCACCCTTCACGCAGTACGTGGCTCGTCAGTCGTCTCCGAATCTCGGACAGGACCGGCCCCAGCCTCAAGGTCTTTCCCCCGCCAAAGCGAGGCCAACCAGATATACCCTTTGAAGAGCCCGAAGCTGAGCAGAAAGGTCCAGGCGATGATGGCCACAGCCCCGACCGCCTGGGCGTTGAACTGGCCGGGCCAGTCGCTGGCGTAGCCGGAGGCCACGATTAGCCCCGAGACCCCCTGTCCCTCGACCCCCAAATAGCTTGTCTCGCCGACCCTGTTCCAGCCCACGCCGCTACTCCCATCGGCCAGAAAACCGGGCAAGAGCCAGGCCAACAGCCCCATCAGAGCAAATATGGCTACGGAGGCGGTGTGGTCGGCCAGTTTCAAAATGTGGTCAACCAGATAAATCAGTGGCGGGACCAGCCCTCCACCCACCAGACCGACGAGGATTGCCTGCCAGGGCGGGATAAAGGGGGCCACGGTGCTGCTCAACACCAGGCCGGCCACGGCCCCCCGCGTGGTCATCAGCGGGTCGAACCGGGTCGTGGTGAAACGGCTGTAGAGGGCGGCGGCCAGGCCGGCGGTCAGGGCGCTCAAGATGCCATTCAAGGCGGCCCTGGGCATAGCAATTGTCGTGGCTGTGGGGATGTGGGCCGCGCCGGCGATGAAGGCCCAACTCCATAAGACGATCACCAGCCCCGAAAAGCTGAGCAAGGGGAGGTAGGCCGTTGGCATGGGTGTTTCTACAAAATCGGCCGCTGGCCGGTCTGGGGTGGCCGGCTCTGTTGTTTCCGGCGCGGTTTCAGTCTCCTGGAAGGCCAGCAGCGCCGCCAGGCAAATGATCCCGGCCAGGGCGAAGGGCGTAGCTATTCCTGCATCAATGAAGCCATGTCCCAGCCCCAGGGTTAAGCCCAGGCTGGCCAGCCAACCGCTGCTCCAAATCCAGTTCCCCACCAGTGGATAAATGAACGTACCCGACAAGACACCAAAGAGTAGTATCCCCCAAGTATTCAGCCGCTGGTACAAAATGAAGCAAGGGATGGTTGTCACTACGCCCAGTAAAGCCAGATGACGCAAAAAGAGATCGTAGACGCTGGGGGTGGCCGCGCCATTGAGCAAAGCCCAACCGCGCAAGCCAATGACGCCCCAGCCCGTGCCAAACGACTCGTTCAGGGGGGACCAATTCCAATACAGCTCGGCGAAGTCAGGATGGGGGTTGCCAATAGCCAGTCCCCCAAATTGAAAGGTGAAGCCGGCCCCAAAATAGGCCAGGGCCGCGATAGCCCAGACAACCAGGGCCGTTGTGGTCGTTCGGGGGGCATCGCGTTCGGCGTTGGGGAGGGCGCTGCTAGTCAGGAGTACCAAGCCCAGCGGTAATAACAACAAAAAGCCCGCCGTACTGGCCGTCGCCGAAACAGACTCAGGCTCCTGAGCCCAGACATACCCAATCCCGCCTAAGAATACCATCGCCGCCCCGAGCAAGTATGCAACTTGAATTTTGTTCCGCACAGGTTACTCCCAAAAATTACACCAAATGGGTTAGCGTGCTTAAAGTCTACCAGTATAAAAAGACCGCCCAAAAAAGCAAAAAAGGGCGCGCCTTGCGCCCTCTTGTCGGTAGGCCGGTCCTGGAGATGAGATGATTAGGGAATCTTCACCTGTATTAACAGGCTGCCCAGGTGCAAATAGTCGCCATCCTTGATAACTTCTGGCCTGTAAGGTTCAAGGCGGCGCGCATTGACAAAGGTGCCGTTGAGGCTGCATAAGTCTACCACGACCGGTCCCACCTCTTGTTGCAAGATCCTGGCGTGGTAACGGGAAACCCCTTTCTCCGCACCCCCCATCCCGGTTAAATCAATTGCCGGGCCGTTGACCGTATCCAGATCCCGCCCCAGACAAATGGGTTGGTCAAGCGCTACTTCAACCTCTGGGATATGATCCTCTATTTTCAAACGGATAGCTCGTGGCCCGGCCTCATACTGTATTGAAGAAATTTGAGAAAACGATGTCGAACCCAACATACACCTCCTTAGCCTAATCGACAAAAGCTCGCTTATAAACAAAAAAGCCCCTTTCAACACCACGATGATGAGGAACGGGGGCTTTGCTATTTCTGGCTAATATATCCGCAGATATAAAAGCAATTAGCTTTCCCTGATTTAGTTGTCACTTACTCTGAATTTTACCATAATCATCAAATTTAGCCATAGCGTCAAGGTACCGGATAGACCAAAAGTACGCGTCGGTGATGCTGATAGGCGATCAGCCATTCTAAATTTGGCGCGCAAATTTACCTTCCCGGAAGCTTCTAGGCGCCTTCAGCCAGGCGGGGCGGCAAAATTATGAGGTGCGTTGGTCAAGAAATAGCTCTCTTAGCTTCCGGAAAGGTATAATGAGCATTACTGATAGCGATTTTCGAAAATTTACTCTTTACCTTGGTTATGCTACAATAAGACAAAATTGGTTTTCAAGCAATCCTGAAGGAGGTTACTCTGGATTCTAGAACCACTGCACGATTGGTTGTAGATGCGGCGGCTGAAAAAAAAGCGGCCAATATATTGCTCCTGGAAGTGAAAACGTTGACGACTTTGGCGGATTATTTCGTCATCTGTGAGGGGACTTCCAGGCGCCAATTAAACTCTATTCGTGATGGCATTTTAGAGGCACTCAAAGAAAAGGGATATGGGCTGCATCACAAAGAAGGGACAGCCGAATCAGGCTGGATTTTACTGGACTATGAGAACATTCTAGTTCACATTTTCTCGCCGGAACGCCGGGCTTACTACCAGCTTGAGGAGCTGTGGCAAGAGGCGCCCACGGTGATGAAAATGCTTTAAACTTGGCTAACCAGGCCATCAATTGAAAATAAACATTGCCAGCGCTGGCGGCTAACATCCGGAGGTTGTGATGTGTTCGCATTTAGCCGGCTTGGGCCTCTTATGGCTAAATTAGCGCTAAGCGTGTACCGAATCCGAATTGCTTGAATTGATTTCGCTGTGTTTCATCTCAGTTGTAGCATAGGACCTTGTGTCCGTTTCGTGGCCGAGATGACGCCCACGAGGGGCTATGCTACCGATTTCTAACCCATTTGAAACACACCCAATTGATTTCGCTGATTTAATAGGGACACGAGAGCTTTGACCTCTTTCGTGTCCTTTATGTTGTTGAATTAGCTTGACAATGTCACATTTCATTTTGTCATTCTGAACGGAGCTCAGCGGAGTGAAGAATCTCTCTCAGCGGGTGGAGATTCTTCGCTTCGCTCAGAATGACAAAGCTAAAATCACCTCTTTCTATTGATGTGACATTGTCGAATTAGATACTTTAGGGGAGTATATTTATGCCAGAGGGTTATTATCGTCACCCAACCATTCATGACGAAACCGTTGTTTTTGTGAGCGAAGATGATTTATGGACTGTGCCCACCTCAGGAGGAATCGCCCGCCGCTTGACCTCGAACCTGGGGCAAGTGTCATCGCCAGCCCTGTCGCCCGATGGCTCACGCCTGACCTTCACCGGCCAGGAGGAGGGGGAGTCCGAAGTTTATTGTATGCCCGCCGTCGGTGGACCGGCCAGGCGTCTGACCTATCTGGGAGCCAATACCCGCGTCGTGGGCTGGCATCCTCAGCAGGAAACGATTATCTTCGCCAGCGATACGGCCCAACCCTTCTCCGGTTGGTATCAGTTATACCAGATTCACCATGATGGCGGCCAGGCGGAGCTGTTACCCACCGGGCCGGCGATGAGCGTCTCCTACGGCCCCCAGGGAGGCATGGTCATTGGGCGCAATACGACCGACCTGGCCCGCTGGAAACGCTACCGGGGGGGGTTGACGGGTGATTTGTGGATTGATCGCCAGGGTGATGGGGAATGGCAGCGTCTGGTCAAGCTGGAGGGGAACGTTGCTTTGCCGCTGTGGGTGGGGGAACGGATCTATTTTGTCTCTGACCACGAAGGCGTGGGCAACCTCTATTCCTGCCTGCCGACGGGGGAAGACCTGCGCCGGCACACCGATCACCAGGACTATTATCTCCGTCACCCCTCGACCGACGGCAAACGCATTGTTTACCACGCCGGTGCAGACCTCTATTGCTTTGATCCGGCCACAGACCAAACTCAGCCTATCGACGTTGAGTTTTACAGCCCCGGTATCCAGCGCAATCGCAAGTTCGTAGATGCCAGCGAATACCTGCAAAGCTACGACCTTCATCCGAACGGCCACTCGGTCGTGGTGACCACGCGGGGCAAACCCTTTGTGATGGCTAACTGGGAAAAGGCGGCGGTGCAGCAGGGGCAGTTATACGGCGTTCATTATCGCCTGGCAACCTGGTTGCAGGATGGCAAGCGCCTGGCGGTCATCAGCGATGCCAACGGCGAAGAAGCCCTGGAAATTCATTACGTTGACGCCAGTGCCAAACCAGATCGCCTGGATGATTTAGACGTCGGCAGGGTGAACACCGGAGGTATCGGTCACGTCAACGAAGATGAATTCAGCCGGGCCAAAGGGCTGAAGGCTTCGCCGACTAAAAATCAGGTGGCCATCAGCAACCATCGCCATGAATTACTCCTGGTTGATTTGGACGAGCACACTGTCCGCACCCTGGACCACAGTCGTTTTCGCCGCATCTTTAGCTTCGCCTGGTCTCCTGATGGCCGCTGGATCGCTTATAGCTATTGGAATACGCGGCAAACGTCGATCATTAAGCTTTGTCTGGTCGAAACTGGCGAAACCTGGGAGGTCACCCGCCCCGTCCTCCGGGACTCCTCTCCCGCTTTTGATCCCGACGGGGAATATCTCTACTTCCTTTCCCGGCGCAACTTTGATCCGGTTGACGACAATCTGCGCTTTGACCTGAGCTTCCCTATGGGCATGCGTCCTTATCTGATTACCCTGCGTGCTGATTTGCCTTCCCCTTTCCTGCCCGTTCCTCGCGCGCCCGGCGAAAAAATATCTAAGCCTGATGAGGATAAGTCTGATGACGACGAAAACGGGAATGGTGACGCCGGCGATTCAGCCGCAGGAGAAACCGAAGCGGGAGAAACGCCAGAGGCTGCCTCCTCAACCAAAGCCCAAACTGAAACAAATGACAAAGAGAAAAAGGATAAAGAAGAGACAAAAATTATCCAAATTGATTTGGAGGGGATCGCCGACCGGGTCATTGCTTTCCCGATTTCGGAAGGGATTTACGGCCAGATTCGGGGTATCAAAGGGAAAGTTATCTTTTCCAGCTATCCGATCACCGGCTCCATGGGCCAGTCGTGGCGTCCTGGCAGAACCCCGCCCGCGCGGGGCAAACTCCAAGCCTACAACTTTGAGACGCAAAGCGTTGATTTCATCCAGGGGTCCATCACCGACTTTGACATATCCCTCGATTGCAAAACCCTCATCTACCGTTCGGGGAGTGATTTGCGGGTTTTGAAAGCGGGCGAAAAGCCGGATTCCAATGGCAATAGCCCCAGTCGTAAGACCGGCTGGCTGGATTTAGACCGGATCAAAGTATCGGTTGAGCCGCAAGCGGAGTGGGAACAAATGTTTCGGGAAGCCTGGCGGCTGCAGCGAGACTATTTCTGGACAGAAGATATGTCAGGTGTTGACTGGGAGACCGTCTACAAACGCTATTTCCCCCTGGTTGGACGGGTCAGCACCCGGTCTGAGTTTTCAGACTTGTTATGGGAGATGCAAGGCGAATTGGGGACCTCGCATGCCTACGAGTTTGGGGGCGACTATCGCCCTGAACCAACCTATTATCAGGGCTTGCTGGGCGCAGATTTACGTTATGAGCCGGAGACTGACAGCTACCGGGTGGAATACATCGTTCAAGGAGATGTATGGGATGAGAGGACCAGCTCGCCCCTGGCGGCGCCAGGCTTAAATATCAAGCCGGGGGATCGCTTGGTGGCCGTCAACCGGCGCAGAGTGAGTCAGGATGTGCCACCGCAGGCGCTGCTGGTGAATCAAGCCGGAAACGAGATCCTGCTCACCTTTGCCCGTGACAACGAGGAGGAGCCGCGCACCGTCTCAGTTAAGACCTTGTACAATGAAACAGCCGCTCGCTATCGCCAGTGGGTTGAAGACAATCGGCGGCGGGTACACGAGGCCACGAATGGCCGCATTGGTTACGTCCACATCCCTGACATGGGGTCACGGGGCTTCGCCGAGTTCCACCGGAGTTACCTGGCCGAAGTGGAGCATGAGGGTTTGATCGTTGACGTGCGGTTTAATGGGGGGGGTAATGTATCATCGCTTATTTTGGAAAAACTGGCCCGGCGACGGCTGGGGTATGATGTCTCCCGTTGGGGAGAGCCAGATCCCTATCCCCAGGACTCGGTTCTGGGGCCGATGGTGGCCCTGACCAATGAAAGGGCCGGTTCAGATGGCGATATCTTCAGCCATGTCTTTAAACTCATGAAGTTGGGACCCTTGATCGGAACCCGAACCTGGGGTGGGGTAATTGGTATTACGATCAACGATATTCTGGTCGATGGGGGGATTACTACCCAGCCACAATACTCTTTTTGGTTTGAGGATACCGGCTGGGGCGTTGAAAACTATGGCACAGATCCGGATATCGAGGTGGAAATCCGGCCGCAGGACTATGTCGCCGGTCGTGACCCCCAGTTGGAACGAGCGATCGCTGAAATTATGCAACGTCTCTCGACCGAGCCACCCAACCTACCCGACTTCAGCGAGCGGCCCAGGTTACACCTGCCAACGTTGCCCACAAATGAAAAACCATAACGATTCATCTTGTCACTCTGAGGCGAAGCAAAGCGAAGCCGAAGAGTCTTGCCCGCCCGCTGGTGAATCGGGGATTCTTCGTCGCTTCGCGCCTCACGCATGCGTGACAGATAGGTGAATAGCTACGAAAAATCAAGCGTAAAAAATTCGTTGTATTTGCTGCACATCCAAAAAGTTAGGAGCTTGTTGTAATGAAGATCAACCAGGCGCTGTTGGCGCTTTTTGCCCACCCGGATGACGAGGCATTCACCTGCGGGGGTGTCCTGGCCCAGTATGCGGCTGCCGGGGCGCAGGTCGCCCTGGTGTGCGCCACCCGAGGCGAAGCGGGCCAAATTTCTGACCCCAGTCTGGCTACGCCCGAAACGCTTGGCCAGGTGCGCGAAGCTGAGTTACGCTGTGCCTGTGAGCAACTCGGCATCAACGACTTGACCTTTTTAGGCTACCGCGACTCCGGCATGGCGGGTACCCCTGACAACGGCGACCCACGAGCTTATGCCAACGCGCCGGCCGAGGAAGTCGTGCCCCATCTGGTGGGGATTATCCGCCGTCGCCGGCCTCGGGGGATCATCACCTTTGACCCCAACGGCGGCTACGGCCACCCCGATCACCTGGCCATCCACCGGCACACGGTCGAAGCCTTCCACGCGGCCGCCGACCCGACCCGCTACCCGGAGCAAGGCCCAGCCTGGCAAACCGACCGTCTTTTTTACACTGTCTTGGTCCACTCCTTCTTTGAGGAAATGCGCCAGCGTTTAGTCGCCTTGGGCGCTGATACAAGCCGCTTCGACGAGTGGCGGGAACGGGGGATCGGCTGGCCTGATGAACAGGTTGATGTCACCTGTGATGTCGGCGACCAGATTGAGGCCAAACGGCGGGCCTTCCGGTGTCATCGTACCCAAATCAACCCTGAGAGCCCCTTTCAGCGTATCCCAGAGGCGGAGATGAAGCAGATGATCCGCCAGGAACGTTTTGTGCTGGCCTGGCCCAAGCCTGAGCCGGGGGTCCATCTGACCGATCTTTTTGCTGACTTAGAAATGTCCTGATGGTCAGGTTCGAGATTTAAGCCACTGAGACCGGCTCCTCAATCGGCTCCACCCGAACCGGACAGACCTTAAGTTCGGCGGTGTGGGTCACCGGGTCGTAGCCGGAGCCGGTTAAGGCATTCACCGGCACATCGCTGAAGCTGAAGCTGGCGAAGACGGTGCCGCGCGGCGAGCGCTGGGTCGCTTTGACCTTGATCTTCACCGCGCCCCGGGCGCTGGAGAGCTTACACCACCCGCCATCTTTCAGCCCCCAGGCCGCCACATCGACCGGATTGACCTCCAACACTTCCTCAGGCAGCAGATAATCAATGCCTTGCGCCCGGCCCGTTTGGGTGCGGGTGTGGTAGGATTGCAGGCGGCGGCCCGTAGTCAGCCAGACGGGGAACTCGTCGCTGATAGTCTCGGCCGGGTCGCGATAGTAGAGGCGGTTGAAGATACCCCGGCCATTGCTGAACTCATCTTCGTGCAACCTTGGGCTGCCAGGGTGGTCTTTGTGGGGAACGGGCCATTGGTACTCCCCTTTCTCAATCCGCTCCCAGTCGAGGCCG
>JABAHQ010011550.1_pt2 | contig 15342 bp, 14 predicted proteins | sample 7062091 | NCBI WGS metagenome assembly JABAHQ01 (sample SAMN14534359, study PRJNA622989) | marine sediment metagenome | biome: marine biome [ENVO:00000428]; feature: marine pelagic biome [ENVO:01000023]; material: deep marine sediment [ENVO:00002113] | place: India: Gulf of Kutch | collected...
CTCGAGCCCGCCCGCGGGCGTAGCCCCACAGCCAGAGCGCGCCGGTCACCCACCAGGCCACGCCCGCCCCGATCGGACCCGCGGCCATCCACGGATGAGCGCCGAAACCCTGAACCGCGCGCCATCCCGCGGCGAGCAGCAATGATAACAGCAACACGTACAGAACGCGTGCGGCGGGCGCGCGCAGCCCTGCCAGGCGCGCCCACTCCCACGCGCCGATCACCACAGGAAGGGCGAGGATCAGGGCGAGGGCCTCGGTGGGTAATCCGAGCACCGCGGCCACGACCAGCGGCAGCAGCACGCCGGCCGTGAGCACGCGGGCCTTAAGCATCGCGCGTCGATTCGACCTGCTCGCCGGTCCGACCAAAGCGCCGCTGACGGCGCGCGTAGTCGGCGATCGCCCGGTCGAGGTCGTCGACCTCGAAGTCCGGCCACAACCTCTCCGTGAAGTGCAGCTCCGTGTAGGCGAGCTGCCACAGCAGGAAGTTGCTGATGCGCTGCTCCCCGCCGGTGCGGATGAACAGGTCGGGCTCGATGAGCCCCGCGGTGGTCAGCCCGGCGGCGAGGCTCTCGGTCGTGACATCCTCGGGCCCGAGACGCCCCGCGCGTGCCGACTCGACCAGACGCCGGGCCGCCTGGGCGATGTCCCATCGGCCACCGTAGTTGGCCGCGATCAGCAGCTGCAGGCCCGCATTGTCGCGGGTGAGGTCCTCGGCCGCCTCGATCTCGCCCTGCAGCCCCGGAGCGAAGGCCCGCCGATCGCCGATGAAGCGCACCCGGACCCGATTCTCGTGCAGGCGCTTGATCTCGCGCTTGAGCGCGCTGACGAACAGCTCCATCAGCAGGCTCACCTCCTGTCGCGGCCGGCGCCAGTTCTCGCTGCTGAAGGCGAACAAGCTGAGCACGTCGATCTCTCGCCGCGCGCACGCCTCTACCGTCCGCCGCGCCGCCTCCACCCCGGCGCGATGGCCGGCCGAGCGCGCCAGCCCCCGGGCACGTGCCCAACGGCCGTTGCCGTCCATGATGATGGCGATGTGCCGGGGGCGATCGATCGGCGAATCGCTCTGTGAGGTGTCGCTGGACATGTGACACTCGCTGGCGGGCCGGGGCCGAGCCCTGCGCGCCGCGACCGCGCCGGTTCAGATCTCGAGGAGGTCCTTTTCCTTCTCGGTCACGACCTGGTCGATCTCGTCGGTATATTTATCGGTCAGTCTCTGGATCTCCTCCTCGCCCCGGCGCTCATCGTCCTCGGAGATCGCTTTGTCCTTGACCAGCCTCTTGAGCTCGGCGTTGGCGTCACGGCGGATATTGCGGACCGCCACGCGCGCGTTCTCGCCCTCCTGCTTGACGACCCGAATGAACTCGCGCCGCCGCTCCTCGGTGAGCGGGGGCAGCGGCACGCGGATCACCTCTCCGGCCGCAGCCGGGTTGAGCCCCAGGTCCGCCGTGGCGATCGCCTTCTCGATCACCGGCACCATGCTCTTGTCCCAGGGCGAGACGGTGAGGGTGCGCGCATCGGTGACCGTGATGCTGGCCACCTGGCTGAGCGGCAGCTCGCTGCCGTAATACTCGACGGTGATATGATCCAGCAGGCTCGTGTGCGCGCGACCGGTTCGCAGCTTGTTCAACTCGTGGCGCAGGGATTCGACGCTCTTCTTCATCCGTGAGGCGGCGTCCTTCTTGATATCATCGATCATACCTCTCCTCCCCGTTCGACGAGCGTACCCACGTCCTCGCCGCGAACGACTCGCACCAGATCGCCCGGGCGGTTGATGTTGAACACCCGCAGAGGCATGTCGTTATCGCGGCACAGCACGATCGCAGTCGCGTCCATGACGCCAAGCTTGCGTGCGAGCGCCTCGTCGTAGGTCACGCGCTCGTAGCGTTTGGCATCGGGGTTCTGCGCGGGGTCCGCGTCGTAAACGCCGTCGACCTTGGTCGCCTTGATCAGCAGATCGGCGCCGATCTCGACTGCCCGCAGGCTCGCCGCCGAATCCGTCGTGAAGAAGGGGTTGCCGGTGCCCGCAGCGAGGACGACCACGCGCCCCTTGTCAAGGTGGCGCACGGCCCGCCGCCGGATGTACTCCTCGCAGACCTGGTTGATACGAATCGCCGACATCGTGCGGCAGTGGACCCCGATGCGCTCCAGCGCATCCTGCATCGCCAGCGCGTTCATGACCGTGGCCAGCATGCCCATCTGATCGGCCGTGACCCGGTCCATGCCGGCGGCAGCCAGGCCTTCGCCGCGGAAGATGTTGCCCCCGCCGATGACAACCCCCGGTTGCACACCCAGCGCCACCAGATCGCCGATCTCCTCGGCGATGCGCCTGATCGTCTTCGGATCGACCCCGTAGTCGGCGTCTCCCAGCAGAGCTTCACCGGAGAGCTTCAGCAAGATACGCCGATACACCGGAGTCCCTTCAGCCATGGGCACTATGCTTCACTATCCGGTCATTCGGATGATCGTGGTAGCCGCGGTGAGCCCGAGCCTCAGCGATCGTGCACCTGGGCCATGACCTCTTCGGCGAAGTCCCCGCCGGCCTTCTCAATGCCCTCGCCGACCTCGAAGCGATCGAAGCGCACGACCCGAGCGCCCCTGCGCTCAAGGAGCTGCCCGACGGTTTGATCGGGATCCTTGACGAACGGCTGACCGACGAGCGTCACCTCGCCGTAGAACTTCTTCAGGCGGCCGGCGATCATCTTCTCGACGATCTCGGGCGGTTTACCGCTCTCCTCCGCCTGGGCGCGCAGGATGCCCTTCTCCTTCTCCACCATCTCCGCGGGCACGCCCGCCTCATCCACGGCCGCGGGCTGACTCCACGAGACGTGCATCGCGAGCTCCTTGGCGAGCGCCTCGTCGCCGCCTTCAAGCTCGACCAGCACGCCGATCCGGTGACCGTGCACATAAGAGCCGAGGACACCGGTCTCGGTATGGTAACGCACGAACCGTCGCACGGCGATATTCTCCCCGATCTTGGCCACCAGCTCCTTGCTCGCGGTTTCCACGTCCTTGGCCTCCCCGGCCTCGAACGGCAGGGCGAGCAAGGCCGAGACATCGGCCGGATCCGCCTCGAGGACGCGACGGGCCACCTGCTCGGCGAACCGCTGGAAGCCCCCTTCCTTGGCCACGAAATCCGTCTCGCTGTTGACCTCGACCATCGCCGCGGCGCGGGCGTCGTCGCCGTGCACGATCCGGATCACGCCCTCGGCGGCCGTGCGCGCGGCCTTCTTCTCCGCCTTGGCGATGCCGGTCTTACGCAGATGCTCAACGGCCGCCTCGAGCTCCCCGCCGGTCTCCACCAGCGCCTTCTTGCACTCCATCATGCCCGCGCCCGTGCGCTCGCGCAGTTCCTTCACCAATGCTGCTGAGATCGCCATATCCTGCTGTCCTCTGTAGCCGATTGCCACCACCGCACGCCGGACCCGCGTCCGCTCATGGCGCCTGGCCCGGCCCCGGCTCCTCCTCGCCCGATGCCCGCTCCTCCTGGGAAGCCTCGGGCTCGGGGGTCTCGCCCTGGGCCGCCTCGCCCGCTCCGCCGCTCGGCTGGGACTCGGAAGGTTTCTTGCGGGCGCGGCCGCCCGAGCGCGTGCTCTTCTTGCGCGTCTGCCCTTGCGGCGCCCCCGTCTCGTCGAGCTCGACGAACTCCTCCGGAGGGCCTGCCATGTCGGCGGCGGACTGACGGCCGCCGAGAACCGCGTCCGCGGCGCCGGTGACATATAGATTGATAGCGCGGATGGCGTCATCGTTACCCGGGATGGGATAATCGATCCCGTCCGGCGAGTTGTTGCTGTCCACCACCGCGACGATGGCGATGCCGAGGCGCTGGGTCTCACGCACGGCGATCCGCTCGTAGCCCACGTCGACGACGAACACGGCGTCCGGCAGGCGACCCATGTCCTGGATGCCCCCGATACCCCGCTCGAGCTTGGCCATCTCGCGCTTGAGCATCAGGCCCTCTTTCTTGGTAAGCCGATCGAGCGTGCCGTCCTCCATCATGGCCTGGAGATCCTTCAGGCGCTTGATCGACTGGCGGACGGTCTGAAAGTTCGTCAGCATCCCACCCAGCCAGCGGTGGTTGACGTAGGGCATGCCGCAGCGTACGGCCTCGCGCTGGACGATGTCCTGCGCGGGGCGCTTGGTGCCGACGAACAAGATCGTGCCCCCCCGGGCCGCCAGATCCTTCAGATACTGCATCGCCTGATTGAACAGCGGCAGGGTCTGCTCCAGATTGATGATGTGGATCTTGGCGCGCTCGCCGAACAGGAAGGGCGCCATCTTGGGATTCCAGTAGCGGGTCTGGTGGCCGAAGTGCACGCCGGCCTCCAGCATTTGACGCATAGTTACGTTGGCCATCGGTCGCTCCGTGGATCGGGTTGAGCCTCCACGCACCCCATACGACGACCCCGCACCAGATCGAGCGACACTCCGGCCCGCGTCCCCCGCGGGGGGCGGGTCCGATCCGATCTGGGTGCGGGGCACCCGGCCGTATGTGCCGGCGCGTGTGTGGTTTCTAGGGTTTGCCTCGCAAAGCAGCGATTTATACCATAATCCGCCTGTCGCAACAATCGCGCTCCGCCGCGGGGCACCGTGACCGCCCCCGTTTCCGGGATTCCGAGAATGGCCGTTTCCATCAAGACAGCCGAGGAGATCGAGAAGATGCGCGTGGCCGGCCGCCTGGCCTCCCGGGTGCTCGAGATGATCGAGCCTTACGTGCGGCCCGGCGCCACCACGGGGGAGCTCGACCGCATCTGTCATGACTACATCGTGCACGAGCTCGATGCAGTGCCGGCCCCGCTGAACTACCGCGGCTTTCCCAAATCAGTGTGCACGTCGGTCAATCACATCGTCTGCCACGGGATCCCCGGCGAGAAACGGCTCAAGAAAGGCGACATCATCAACATCGACGTCACCGTCATCAAAGACGGCTATCACGGGGATACCAGTCGCATGTACGCCGCGGGGAAACCCACCGTGATGGGCGAGCGCGTGAGCCGGGTCGCCCACGAGTGCCTGTGGAAGGGGATCGAGGTCGTGCGTCCCGGTGCCCGGCTGGGCGACATCGGCCACGCCATCCAGCAGCACGCCGAGAGGCATCGCTGCTCGGTGGTGCGCGAGTACTGCGGCCACGGGATCGGACGGGAGTTCCACGAGGACCCCCAGGTGCTGCACTACGGCACGCCGGGCATGGGCCTGGAGCTCGAGCCGGGGATGTGCTTCACCATCGAGCCGATGATCAACGCCGGCCGGCCCGAGACCCGCCTGTTGCCGGACGGGTGGACGGTGGTGACCAAGGACCACAGCCTCTCCGCCCAGTGGGAGCACACGCTGTGCGTGACCGAGAACGGCCACGAGATCCTCACGCTGCGCAGCGAAGAGCGGGCTTGAGCCCGCTCCCGCGCGCGGGGCGCGTGGTAGAATCGTGCCAGGCCCAAGCGCACCGGTCGGAGCGCACCAGCCAGCCCTGACGTCGATGCCCTACCCTGCCGAACAGCCGGCCGCGCCGCACGACGAGACCCTCTTCGACGCCCGAGCGTTCGATGCGGCCCTCCGGCGGGGCGCCGACCCCCGCCGGACCTTCCGGCGCGCGCTCGCGCACGGCCATGAGGTCCTATGGCGGGAGTTTCGCACAGACGCGCCGGCCACCGAGCTCGTCCACGGGCGCACCCGACTGGTCGACCAGCTCATCGTTCGGGCCTGGCACCGCAGCGTGGGTCCAGGCGCCACGCCGATCGCGCTCGTCGCCGTCGGCGGCTACGGCCGCGGCGAGCTGCTGCCCCGTTCCGACATCGACCTCATGATCTTGCTCGACGAGGCGGGGCGCGAGCGCTACCGCGAGGACGTCACGACCTTCATCACGTTCCTCTGGGATATCGGGCTCGAGGTCGGCCACAGCGCTCGCACCGTCGCCGACTGTGTCGACGAGGCGACCCGCGACATTACCGTCGCAACCAATCTCATGGAGGCGCGCATCCTCGCGGGCGCGCCCGATCTCTTCGAGTCCATGCGTGCGGCCGTGGGCCCGGAGCGGATCTGGCCGAGCCGAGAGTTCTTCGCCGCGAAGTGGCAGGAGCAACAGGCTCGGCATCACCATTTCGACGACACGGCCTACAACCTCGAGCCCAATATCAAGGAGGGGCCCGGCGGCCTGCGCGATATCCACATGGTCGGTTGGGTCGCCAAACGCCATTTCGGCGCCACCACGCTGCACGATCTCGTGCAGCACCGATTCCTTACCGAGCGCGAGTATCACTCGCTCATCGAGGGTCAGGAGTTCCTCTGGCGCATCCGTTTTGCCCTTCACACGCTTACCGATCGTCGCGAGGACCGGCTGCTCTTCGATCACCAGCGCACGCTGGCCGATCTTTTCGACTACAGTGACGCCGAGCACGCGTTGGCGGTCGAGCAGTTCATGCAGCGCTACTATCGCACCATCACCGAGCTGAATCGGTTGAACGAAATGTTGCTGCAGCTCTTCCAGGAGGCCATTCTCTTGGTGGACGCTCCGGGTGAGCCGGAACCGATCAACAAGCGTTTCCAGGCCCGGCGTGGGTTCATCGAGGCGGCCAGCGAGGACGTCTTTCGGCGACACCCATTCGCCCTGCTGGAGATCTTCCTGCACCTCATGCAACGCCCGTCGCTCAAAGGCGTGCGCGCCACGACAATCCGCCTCATCCGCGACCACTGCCATCTCATCGACGAGGATTTCCGACGCGATCTCCGCGCCCGCACGCTGTTCGTGGAGATCCTGCGCCAGCCGGGAGACCTCTCCGCCGAGCTCGGCCGCATGAACCGCTACGGAGTGCTCGCCGCCTACCTCCCCGTCTTCGGCCGGGTCGTGGGCCAAATGCAATACGACTTGTTCCACGTCTACACGGTGGACGAGCACACGCTCACCGTGGTGCGCAACGTAGGGCGATTCGTGGGCCCCGAGAGCACGCGCGAGTTTCCGCTCGCGCACGAGATCTATCAGCGCTTACCCAAACCGGAGCTGTTGTACCTCGCGGCGATGTTCCACGACATCGCCAAGGGTCGCGGCGGCGACCACTCCGAGCTCGGCGCCGAGGAGGCGGAGGTGTTCTGCCGCGAGCACGGCCTGAGCCGCGCCGACACGGGACTGGTCACCTGGTTGGTCTTCAATCACCTGTTACTGTCGATGACCGCCCAACGCCGGGACGTCAGCGATCCGGAGGTGGTGGCGGCGTTCGCGCGGCAGGTGGGCGACCAACGCAGGCTCGACTACCTCTACCTGCTCACCATGGCCGATATCCGCGGGACGAATCCGAAGCTATGGAATTCCTGGCGCGCGGCCTTGCTGCTCGAGCTCTACACGGAAACCAAGCGCGCATTGCGCGCCGGGCTGGAGCACGTGCGCGAGGAGGCCGAGCTGATCCGTGAGACGAAGGAGCAGGCCGCCCAGCGACTCGCCGCGGACGGTATCTCGGCCGAGGCGATCGTCCCCCTCTGGCAGGACTTTCCCGACGAGTACTTCCTGCGCCACCGCCCCGACGAGGTCGCCTGGCACACGGCGGCAATCGCTCAGGCCGGACCCGACGACCCGCCCCTAGTGCTGCTGCGCGGCCAGACTTTGCGCGGCAGCACGGCAATCTTCATCTACGCCCGCGCCGAGGATCATCTGTTCGCGCTCGTGACCGCGGTGCTCGATCAGCTCGGACTGGACATCGTCGACGCCCGCATCATCAGCTCGCGCAGCGGTTATACGGTCGATACCTACCTCGTCCTGGAGGAATCGGGGGAGCCGGTAGCCGGGACATACCGCGAGACGGAGATCCGTGACACCCTGCGCCGGCGGCTGCGGGGAGCCGCGGGGCCACCGGAGCCGGTGAGCCGGCGACCTTCGCGTCAAGTGAAGCATTTCTTATCGCCGACCAAGGTGCAGTTCAAGCAAGACGCCCGCAACGCCCGCACGGCCGTCGAGGTCTACGCCTCCGACCGCCCGGGCCTGTTGTCCCAGGTCGCCCGAGCATTTCTGGAATGCGACGTTCACGTGCAGAACGCCCGTATCACGACCATCGGCGCACGGACCGAGGACGTCTTTTTCGTGCGCGACGCCGATGACCGGCCGGTCACCGATCCGGCACGGCTGGAATGCGTGCGCCGACAGATCATCCGCAACCTCGACGAGTCCCTGCCCGAGCACATGCGCGAGTCGATGCGAGAGGATACCCAGCCGCGTGCCGGACGTTGAGTCATCGCCCGGGCGCGGGGGCCGCCGCGGGGACAGGGACTCATGGGTCCGCGGCGCCGTCCGGTGCCCGCGCGTCTCCCTCCCCCATCCGATCGTCGCCCCATTCGAGCCGCCGGTAGTCGAAGCCGACCTCGAGCGTGGGCTTGACGATCGCAAAATAAGGCGAAAGATCGAAGTCGCGCGGGGCGAACAGGCTGTGGTGGCGGATGTGGAGGATCTCCCTCTCCGTGTAACGCCCGCCGCGGTAAGCGCCCTCCACCCTCACATGGGGCAGAATCGGGTAACGCACGGCTTGGAAGGCCTGCGCGATGAGCGTCGAGCAGATGGCCCGCGTCGGGTCGCCGCTGCCCAGGGCGAGCATTCGCCGCCGCCACCGCACGGGCACGGGGGGCTGGGGCAGGAGATAGCGCGCGAGATCGATGACGTTCTTGAGGTCGTATGCGGAACCGACGGCCGCGAGCGCTTTCTCCACCACGCGATCCCGGTCGGCGGTGGTCAGCCCCACGGGGCGACAGATCCGGGTATTCAGTCGCGCATATCTCGACAACGGCACGGCGATGACGCCCTCGACCAGGTCGGCCTCGACCAGAGAGCACGCCTCCCCACCGACCGCCTGCCCTCCGAGGACGTCACCTACGTAGACCGCGGCGTGCGACCACGTCGAGCGCGTGAGATATTTGATCGCGACGCTGATCCGCCGATCGCCTTCCACCAGCAGCACATCCGCCGGTCTCAGCACTCGTCGCAGGGTCTGCGGGTCGTTCACCGAGAAGGGCTCGTACTCGCTGACGGGCTGCTCCAAATAGCGCGCCAGCGTCCTGCCGATCGCGGTCCACACGCGCCCGAGCATATCCATACCTCACCCCGTTTCGATGAGCTCCAACGCGTTGCCGTCGGGATCCCGGCAGAACACCGCGCGACGACCGGACCGGCTGAGGGTGTAGGTGACGCCCGCGTCGTCGAGGGCGCGCGTGAGCGCGTCGAGGTCGCGCACCCGCATGGCGAGGTGACGATCGCGGCCTCCGTGGGCCGGGCGCCCCGTGCGCGGATCGGGATCGGGCACCTCGAGGAGGTGGATCTGGCGCTCTCCCACCGTGAGCCACGCACCGGGGAAGCCGAGATCCGGTCGGCCCGGGTCGGGCGGCAGACCGAGCACGCCGCTGTAGAACTCGAGCGCCCGCGCCGTGTCGCTCACGAGCAGGCTCACGTGATCGATGTCGATGACCTCGACCTCTCTCATGACCGCTCCACGTGCATGCGCGCCGATGCCAGCGCGGCGGCGACGATCAGCGCCCCGCCCACCCATTCTTTCGTTTTGATCACCTCGTCCGTCAAGAGCTGGGACGACACCGTGCCGGCCACGAGCTCGAACAGAAGGATCACCGCGGATCGGTGCACGGGCATCGCCGCCACACCGTATTGCACGCTCACCGTCATGACCACGATGGCCGCCACCCCCAGCGCGAGCGCCCCGAGCCAGACGACGCCCGCCACGCCCGGCGGCGGCGCCTGCGCCAGCATGACCCACGCCCCGGCGAGCACCGCCACGCCGAGCCAGTTGGCGGCGCCCTTGGCCCGCACGCTGACGTCCTGGAGGTAGCGCACGGCGACGTTGGTGGCCGAGAACCCCATGCCCGCCGAGATCGCGAACCAGTCGGCGGCGCTGCGGGGCCACGGCACGCCGATACCCGGATCCCAGAGCATCACCGCCGCGCCCGTCAGCGCGAGCACGAGCACTCCGCGCGCGAGCCACGACAGACGCTCGCCGAGCACCAGCCATCCGAGGAGCACGGTCCAAACCGGCGAGAGGTAGAAGAGCAGGAGCACGCGGACCACGAGCCCGTCCATAACCGCGAGGAAGAAGGCCACGTTGCACCAGCCGGCCGTCAGCCCCAGGATCGCCAGCGCGATCGGATGCCGTCGATACTCCTCACGCGCGGCGTAGAATACCCAGACCCCCGCGGCGAGAGCGCCCAGGTACATGGTGAGCACGATCCAGATGGGTGAGAGGCCGGCGCCTTCGAGCAGGCGGGTGGGATACCAGATGGTGCCCCAGAGTGTGGCGCCGAGGAGCAGGCTCAGTACCGGGAGCACGACCCCGGCGCGATTGGAAGGCATAGGCGGATGTCCTATACTGGGCGCCGCTCGCGCCCAACGCTCCCGGCCCGCCGCCGCATCCTAGCACATGAACCCCGACCTCGCGCGGCTCCAGCCTTACCCGTTCGAGAAGCTCGCACAGCTCAAGGCCGGGCTCACGCCGCCGCCACTGCTCCACATCGCGCTCTCGATCGGTGAGCCACGGCATCCCGCCCCGGCGTTCGCGGGCGAGACGGTGCACGCGCATCTCGACACCCTCTCGACCTATCCCACGACCTACGGTCGGGCGCAGTTACGCGCGGTGATCGCCGACTGGCTCACCGCACGGTTCGGGCTGCCCGCCGGCCGGGTCGACCCCGACGCAAACGTGCTGCCTGTCTGCGGCACGCGCGAGGCGCTGTTCGCCTGCGCCCAGTGCATGATCGACCGTCGCGCCGATCCGCTCGTCGCCCTGCCCAACCCCTTCTATCAGATCTATGAGGGCGCCGCCCTGCTCGCCGGCGCGCAGCCGTGGTATCTCAACACTCCGGCGAACAAAGACCTGCTGGCCGCCGTCGAGGCGACACCCGAGGCCGTCTGGGAACGCTGCCAGCTTCTGTACATCTGCTCGCCGGCCAACCCCAACGGATCCGTGCTCGACGAGCCGTCACTCATCCGCCTCATCGAGCTTGCCCACCGCCACGAGTTCGTGATCGCTGCCGACGAATGCTACTCCGAGGTCTATCTCGACGAGTCGCACCCTCCCCCGGGACTGCTCGGAGCCGCCGCGCGCGGCGGCTACGACGACTTCGCCCGTTGCATGGTGTTCCACAGCCTGTCCAAACGCTCCAATCTCGCCGGCATGCGCTCCGGCTTCGTGGCGGGCGACGCCTCCATCATCGAGCGTTTCCGCCGGTACAGGACCTATTACGGCTGCGCGATGCCGCTGGCCCATCAGATGGCGAGTGAGCATGCATGGCGCGACGAGGCCCACGTGCGAGAGAACCGCGCACGGTATCGAGAGAAATTCGAGCAGGTCCTCGAGATCCTTGCGCCCGTGCTGGACGTCGATCGCCCGGCGGGCGGGTTTTACCTGTGGCCGCGGGTCCCGTTCGACGACGAGACCTTCGCGCGGCGACTGTTCGCCGAGCAGCACGTGACCGTGCTGCCCGGGCGCTACCTCTCACGCCCGGCCCACGGCGCCGACCCCGGCCAAGGGCGCGTGCGCATAGCGCTGGTCGCCGAGCTCGAGGAGTGCGTGGAAGCGGCCAGGCGGATCCGATCGTTCGTGGAGCACTCTTAGGCCCCGCCGGGAAGCGGGGTAGGCTCGGCGCACGTGATGCAGCACACACGGCAGTCGACGCGCTGTTCGGGCGCATGTGTGCAACCGCGAGCATAGTCCCTAAAATAGAGCCCTGAGCCCGCTGCAGATCGGGCGCGAGATTCTCAACGAGGGTAGCCGAATGGCCGACATCCAATCGACGATCGAGGAGGCGTTCGAGCGACGCGCGGATATCACGCCGCGCACCGTCGCGACCCACGTCAAGGACGCCGTGCTGGAGGCGATCGATCGGCTGGACACCGGGCGCGCCCGGGTCGCCGAGAAGCACGGAGGACAGTGGGTCGTCAACGAGTGGCTCAAGAAGGCGGTGCTCCTTTCGTTCCGCATCGCCGACAACAACTTCATCAAGGGCGGGTTCACCAATTACTACGATAAAGTCCCTTCGAAGTACGCCGATTACAATTCACGCGCGTTCCGCGAAGGGGGCACCCGCGTGGTCCCGCCCGCGGCCGCGCGCCGCGGTGCCTACATCGCGCCCAGCGTGGTGGTCATGCCTTCCTATGTGAACATCGGCGCCTACGTCGACTCGGGCACGATGGTCGACACCTGGGCCACGGTCGGCTCCTGCGCCCAGATCGGCAAGAACGTGCACCTGTCCGGCGGCGTCGGCATCGGCGGCGTGCTCGAGCCGCTGCAGGCGAGCCCGACGATCATCGAGGACAACTGCTTCATCGGCGCGCGCTCGGAGATCGTGGAGGGCGTGATCGTCGAGGAAGGCGCTGTCATCTCCATGGGCTGCTTCATCGGCCAGAGCACCCGCATCTACGACCGCGCGAGCGGCGAGACCCTCCGCGGTCGCGTGCCCGCGGGCGCTGTCGTCGTCCCGGGCACGTTGCCCTCCAAGGACGGCACGTACGGCCTCTACTGCTGTGTCATCGTCAAGCAGGTCGACGAGCAAACCCGCAGCAAAGTGGGCATCAACGAGCTGCTGCGCGACATCTGACGCTCCGAAACAGCCATCGCCAAGGCGCAAAGAATAGAACGAGGCGGGACGGCGCCGGGCCGTATCAGCACCATGGGACACTGAGATGCCGGAGACGCTGGAGCTGGCCAAGGCGCTGATCGCTCGACGGTCGGTGACGCCCGACGACGCCGGTTGCCAGGAGCTGCTCGCCGAGCGGCTGCAGGCCCTGGGGTTCGACATCGAGCCCATGCCGTTCGGCGAGACCCGCAACCTCTGGGCCCGGCGCGGCCGCAATGGCCCCCTGCTCGTGTTCGCCGGGCACACGGACGTCGTGCCGCCCGGGCCCGAGGCCGAGTGGAGCTCCCCGCCGTTCGAGCCGACCGTGCGCGGGGGCTGGCTGCACGGGCGGGGCGCGGCGGACATGAAGGGCGGCATCGCGGCCATGGTGACCGCCTGCGAGCGGTTCGTCACGGCCCACCCCGACGCCCCGGGCTCGATCGCGTTCCTCATCACCAGCGACGAGGAAGGCCCGGGCCACGACGGCACGGTGCGGGTGGTCGACACCCTGCAGGCCCGGGGGGAGCGCATCGACTGGTGCGTGGTCGGCGAGCCGACCAGCGAGACGGCGCTCGGGGACGTCATCAAGAACGGGCGGCGCGGCTCGTTGAACGGCCGGCTTCGCGTCCACGGCGTGCAGGGCCACGTCGCCTACCCGCACCACGCCGAGAACCCGGTGCATCGGCTCGCCCCGGTGCTGGCCGAGCTGTGCGCCACGCGCTGGGACGAGGGCAACGCTCACTTCCCGCCCACGAGCTTTCAGATCTCGAGCCTGCACGCGGGCACCGGCGCCCCCAACGTCATCCCCGGCATGCTCGAGATGGCGTTCAATTTCCGTTTCTCGACGGCCGTCACCGACCACGAGCTCAAGCGCCGCGTAACGTCGATGCTCGACGCGCACGGGCTGCGATACGAGCTCGAATGGGAGCCCACCGGCCAACCCTACCTCACACCCGACGGCCCGCTGGTGAGCGCGCTCGTTGCGGCGGTCGCGCAGGTGACGGGCCGCTCGGGGCGCCTGTCGACGGGCGGCGGCACCTCGGACGGGCGCCTCATCGCGCCGACCGGCGCCGAGGTGATCGAGCTCGGGCCGGTCAACGCGACCATCCACAAGATCGACGAGCGCGTGGGGATCGAGGAGCTCGACGCCCTGTCGCAGATCTACGAGAACGTCCTGGAGCGGATGCTCCCGGCGAGATCGCCGGGAGCCGGCGAGTAGCCCGTGGCGAGCCAGGGAGATACCGCATCGTGCGCATCCCGCCGCTCACCCCTCGCCGCCGGCGGCAACCCGTGCGCGAGCGGAGGGCGGCGCACGCCCTCGGCCTGCTGACGCCGGCCCTGCTGGCGTGGCTCGCCGCGTGCTCGGACGCCCCGCGCCTGCCGCGGCTCGCGCCGGATGCGGTGATCCTGGCCTTCGGGGACAGCCTGACGTACGGCAACGGGGCGCCGCGCTCGGCCAGCTACCCTGCGGTGCTCGAGCGGCTCGTCGGCCGCACCGTCATCAACGCGGGGGTCCCGGGGGAGCTGAGCAGCGCGGGAAGCGATCGGCTGCCCGCCCTGCTCGAGCGCCACGACCCCGATCTGGTCATCCTCTGTCACGGCGGCAACGACCTGCTGCGCGATCGGCCCCCGGCGGAGATTCGTGCCAATCTCCGGGCCATGATCGAGCACGCGCGGCGGCACGGCGCGGCAGTGGTGCTCATCGGCGTGCCCGACAAGGGCCTATGGCTCGAGACCGCTCCGCTCTATCACGAGGTCGCCGAGGCCGCGGGGGTGCCGCTCGAGGCCGAGACTCTGGCGCGCATCGAAGGTGACCCGGGGCTCAAGGCCGACCCCATCCACCCCAATCGGGCCGGCTACCGGCGGCTCGCGCAGGCGGTGGCCGCCCTCCTGCGTCGCGCGGGCGCCGTGGAATCGTCCTAGGACCGAGAGGGCCGGAAGACTCGGCGCGACGGCGCGGGTCAGAAAAAATAATGCGCGCGCAGCCCGAGCGCGTCGGCCTGAGACTCGGGCTGGACGACGGGACCCAATGTGCTGGGGACCGCGCCGGAGCGCTCGAAGCGATAGGCCTCGTAGTACAGGCTCAGCCCGAGACGTCCCGTCCGCGGGCGCAGGCCGACCGACAGGAATAGTGAGGGCTCTCCGCCGGGGGTGAGGTTCGACGCGTCGATCTCGTCGACGTCCTCGTCGACGTCGAGCGGCTGCCTCACGCCCAGCGCCAGCCGGGCCCACCACCCCGGGCCGGCGCGGCCCACCACGGCGGCACCGGCCTTGCCGTAGAGGACGCGATACTCCTCCCGCAGCCCGAAGGCCACGGGCGTATCCCGGATGTCGCGCGTCCAGACGTCCAGCCCCAGAGCGCCGAATAGGTCGAGGGCGTAGCGCGAGTCGTCGGCCCGGAACCGGCGCCCCAGAGTGCCCTCGATCAGGACGCCCGCATACTCGGTCTCGGTCCGTGCCGGCGTGCCGGCCTGGGTCTGGCCGTCGTAGTCCACCTCGCCGTAGTAGCCGCGCAGCTCGATCCCGTAGACCGCGGGGCTGCTCGCCCTACGGTAGTTGTCGACGGTGATCCCGAGGCCGAGACGCGCGCCGTCCTCCCGCAGGAATCGTCCTCCGCCCGCGTCGAGCTCCTCCCAGCGAAAGCGCTCCAGCCCCGCATAGAGGCCGAGCTCGGGCCGGCCCTCGGCAGCGGCCGGGCCCGCCGCCGCGAGCGCGAGCCCTAGCGCGCCGCCGCGCGCGAGCACGCGCGGCACGCC